>Ga0194121_10001842_pt1 | contig 34719 bp, 31 predicted proteins | sample TA2MahCa50mmetaG_FD_148609 | JGI IMG/M metagenome (GOLD analysis project Ga0194121, IMG submission 148609) | Freshwater microbial communities from Lake Tanganyika, Tanzania - TA2015020 Mahale Deep Cast 50m | ecosystem: Environmental > Aquatic > Freshwater > Lake | place: Tanzania: Lake...
ATCGGCCAGCGTCGAGGTGTCGAGCTCGACGCCTTCGCGGGCGAAGGTCGCGCTCTGGCGGGTGAGCGGCAGATGCAGGCCGTACTTGGCGAACAGCACATGCGCCAGCAGCCAGGGCCCGGCCCGGTACCACGGATTGGTGCGCGGCCCCGAGGTCAGCAGCCGCGTCTCGATCCATTCGCCGCCGAGCTCGGCGTTGGCCTGGTGGAGCACGGACCACAGCCTTTGCTCGGTGATGCCGGGCCTGAGCGCTGCGTGCATGCGGCGCAGACCCTCCTCGCACGCGGCGATCGCCTCGCGCATGGCGGCGATCTCGAGCGGCGATTTGATGACGCGCGCGCGCTCCATGACCTCCTGCCCATCGACCCAGACGAAGCCGTGACCGGCGAGCGCTTCGGCACCGGGCGGGTCGAGCCGATCGACAGCGATGCGCGTGCGGGGACCGGCGTGCCGGCGCGCCAGCCCGGCGATCTCGTCGGCCCAGCGCCAGGCGCGGTCGGCGGCCGCCTCGCCGGCGGCCATGAAGTACCAGGGCTGCGCCGGGCGGACCTCGTCGAGCGTGGCGAGACCCTGGGCGAGATGCTCGCAATTGCGGAACTCGAAGAGGACGGCATGGCCGTCGGCGCCGAGGAAGAGGTAGCGGCAGGGATTGTGCAGGCCATAGACCTGCATGTTCCGCGCGTCGCTCGCGTAGCGGATGTTGATCGGGTTGAACAGCACGATGGCGCCGATGTCGCGCCGCTCGAGCTCGGCGAGCACGCGCGCCTTGCGCCCTGCGCGCATCGACGCGATGTCGAGGGATGCGTTCATGCGAAGTGGCAGGCGGCGAGCTGGCCCTCGGCGACCGGGCGCAGCAGCGGTCGCTCGTCCGCGCAGCGCGCCTCGGCGCGCGGGCAGCGCGCGCGAAAGGGACAGCCCGGATCACCGGGATCGTGGCTGGCGCCGAGCTCGGGAATGCGCTGGCGTCGTGTCCGATGGCGCCGCTCGATCGACGGCACGGCGTCGAGCAGCGCCAGCGTATAGGGATGCAGCGGCCGGGCGAACACCTGGGCGGCCGGTCCCTGCTCGACGATGCGGCCGAGATACATCACCGCGATCGTGTCGGTCACATGCTCGACCACGGCAAGGTCGTGGCTGATCAGCATGTAGGTGACGCCGTGGCGCTCCTGCAGATCGAGCATCAGGTTGAGGACTTGGGCCTGGACCGAGACGTCGAGTGCCGAGACCGGCTCGTCGGCGACGATCAGGTCGGGACGCACGATCAGGGCGCGCGCAATCGCGATGCGCTGGCGCTGGCCGCCGGAGAACTCATGCGGGTACTTGTCGGAGTCGTCGGGTTTCAGACCGACATCGACGAGCGACTGGACGACCCGCTCACGCCGCTCGGCGCGCGTCGCATGAGGCTCCAGCGCATCGAGCGGCTCGGCAATGACGCGACCGACCTTGAACCGCGGATCGAGCGAGCCGAACGGGTCCTGGAACACGATCTGGAAATGCCGGCGCATCGCCATGAGCTCGCCGGAGCCGAGGCCGAACAGGTCGCGCCCGAGCAGCGCGACCGATCCCGCGCTCGGGCGATCGAGCGCCATGACGAGGCGCGCCAGGGTCGACTTGCCGCAACCGGACTCGCCGACGATGCCGAAGCTGCTGCCGCGCGGAATGGCGAAATCGACGCCGTTCAGCGCATGGACGACGGGGGCCGGCGCCAGCAGATGGCGGCGCGGCATGGTGAAGCGGCGCGCCAGCCCCGTCACGGTCAGCAACGCCCCTTCCGTCATGTCCACTCGCCGACCCGGTGGCAGAGCGCGTCGTGACTCTCGCCGATCGCGACCAGCGGCGGCGGGCGGCGACAAATCTCGATCGCGTGCGGGCAGCGCGGCGCGAAGGCGCAGCCCGGCGGCGGCGAGCGCGGGTCCGGCACCAGGCCCGGAATCGTCGCAAGCCGCGCGGCCGTCCCGGCCGCCCTTCCTTGGCCCGCATGACTGGGTCGCGCCTTGAACAGGCCCTGGGTGTAGGGGTGCGCGCGTTTCGCGAAGATCGCCTCGGTCGGACCGCTCTCGACGACGCGACCGGCATACATGACGGCGACCCGGTCGGTCACCTGGCCGACCACCCCCAGATCATGCGTGATCAATACGAGCGCCATGCCGAGCTCGCGGACCAGCTCGCCGATCAGGTCGAGAATCTGCGCCTGGACGGTCACGTCGAGCGCGGTGGTCGGCTCGTCCGCCACGAGGATGTCGGGCTTGCAAGCGAGCGCCATGGCGATCATGACGCGCTGGCGCTGGCCGCCCGAGAGCTGATGCGGGTAGGCGGCCAGCCGCTCGGCAGCCCGGGGCAAGCCCACCATGTCGAGCAGCCGGCGCGCCTCGGCGAGCGCGGCCGTCTCCGCCATGTCGCGGTGGAGCATGAGCACCTCGGCGACCTGATGTCCCACCGTGTGCACCGGGTTGAGTGCCGTCGTCGGCTCCTGGAAGATCATGGCGAGCCGATCGCCGCGCAGGCTGCACAGGCGCGCTTCGTCGGCGGCCAGCAGATCCTCGCCGTCGAACAGGATCCGTCCCGCCGTGCGCGCCGCCTCGGGCAGCAGGCCCATGAGGGCGAGCGCCGTCATGGTCTTGCCGCACCCGGACTCGCCGACAATGCCCAGCGTTTCGCGCCGATCCAGCGTGAAGCCGACATCGTGCACGACGGCGACCGGGCCCGCGTCGGTCGCCAGCGTGACGTTCAGGCCCTCGACGGCGAGCAGCGTCATGGTCTAGCGCTTGCGCACGAGCCGCGGGTCGAACGCGTCGCGCAGTCCGTCGCCCAGAAGATTGAGCCCGAGCACGGCGATCGCAATGGCGACCCCAGGATAGATCGCCTGCTCGGGCACCTCGAACAGATAGCTCTGCGCGTCGCGCAGCATGCGGCCCCAGCTCGGATAGGGCGGCTGGGCGCCAAGGCCGAGATAGCTGAGGCCGGCCTCGGCCAGGATGGCGAGCGCGAACTGGATGGTCGCCTGCACGATCAGCACGTTGAGGATGTTGGGCAGGACGTGCTCGACCGTGATGCGCAGTCCGCCCTTGCCGGCGGCGCGCGCCGCCAGGATGTATTCGCGCGCCCAGATGGCATTGGCGGCCCCGCGCGTCACGCGTGCGAAGACCGGCACGTTGAAGATGGCGATCGCCAGGATGGCGTTGATCGCGCCCGGGCCCCAGAGCGCCGTGATCATGATCGCCGTCAGCACGGCGGGAAAGGCGAAGGCGAGATCGCTCATGCGCATGAGCAGCTCCTCGATCCAGCCGCGCCGCGCCGACGCCAGCAGGCCGAGCGCCGTGCCGAAGGTCACGCTGGCGCTGACCGCGACCACGCCGACCGCGATCGAGTTGCGCGCGCCGACCATGATCATGGAGAACACGTCGCGGCCGAAATGGTCGGTGCCGAACCAATGCTGCGCCGACATCGGCCGGAACTTGGCCGCGACGTCGATCAGGATCGCCGAATGCGGCGTCCAGAAAAAGGAAACGAGCGCGGTCAGGCCGACGAGCCCGGTCAGTGCGATGCCGATCGCAAAATTGCCGTAGCGGAAGAAGCGGCCGATCGACACGACGGCGGTGCTCATCGCGCCGTCCTCAGCCGTGGATCGATCACGACGTAAAGCAGATCGATCACGAAGTTGATGATCACCACCTTGGCGACCATCAGCATCACGACGTCCTTGACCACGACGAGGTCGCGCTGCGAGATCGACTGGAAGATCAGGCGGCCGAGACCCGGCAGATAGAACACGTTCTCGATGATGATCGTGCCGGACAGCAGGAAGGCGAACTGCAATCCCATCACGGTCACGACCGGGATGAGCGCGTTGCGCAGGCCGTGGCGCCACAGCGCGGCGCGCTTGCTCAAGCCCTTGGCGCGTGCGGTCCGGACATAGTCCTCGCGCAGCACGTCGAGCACCGAGGAACGCGTGACCCGCGCCAGAATCGCCGACTGCACGATGGCCAGCGACACGGCGGGCAGGAGCAGCGCCTGGAAGGAGGCAAGCGCATCGTCCTCCCAGCCGGGAAAGCCGCCGGCGTTGAACCAGCCGAGCGTCACGGCGAACAGCAGCACGAGCAGGATGCCGAACCAGAAGTTCGGCATGGCGATGCCGAGCTGGGCGAACAGCATCACGCCCCAATCGCCCGGCCGGTTGTGATGCGCGGCAGCGAACACGCCAGCCGCCAGCGCGATGATCGTGGTCAGCAGCATGGCGATCAGCGCGAGCGGCACCGTGACGGCGAGCCGCTCCACGATCAGTTCGAGCACGGGTACCGAATAGGTGTAGCTCTCGCCGAGATTCCCGGTCGCGAAGCCGAGCAGCCAGTCGAAGTAGCGCACCGTCGTCGGTCGCTCGAGGCCGAGCTTCTCGCGCAGCCGCGCCACCGCATCGGGCTCGGCGTCGACGCCGAGCATGACCTGGGCCGGGTCGCCCGGCAGTACTTCGAGCACGACGAAAACGACGATCGAAGTCGCCAGCAGCGTCGCCAGGAACGCCAGCAGACGCCGGACGATGACAGCGCTCATTTGCGCTTGCGGCCGGGCGCCGTTCGGGACTTGCGCCGGTGCGATGCCGGCGAGCTGCGGGGTGCCGAATGCGCCAGGACTCCCGCCAGCGTGCGGATGGTCGGCGCATGCGTCATGTCCATCTGGATCGGCGTCAGCGCAATGCCGCGATGGTTGAGCGCAGCGAGGTCGGTTCCGGTCAGCGCCTCGTCCTCGGGCCTCAAGCCCGCAATCCAGTAATAGGGTCGGCCGCGCGGATCGGTGCCGGCGACCAGGTGATTGCCGGTCTTGCGCCGGCCCTGGCGCGAGACGATGACGCGGCTCACGGCATCGGGCGGCACGGCCGGGAAATTGACGTTGATCAGCACGCCGGACGGCCAGCCGGCACCGACCAGCCGGCGAATGACGTCGGCAGCGTGCAGCTCGGCCGTCTCCCAGTGCGGCTTCTCGCCCGGCATGACGTCCTGGCTCAAGGCAATCGCCGGGACGCCGAGCAGCGTCGCCTCCATCGCGGCAGCGACCGTGCCGGAATAGGTCACGTCCTCGCCGACATTGCCGCCGCGGTTGACACCCGACAGCACGAGATCGGGCGGATGATCCCTGAGCAGGTGATTGACGGCGAGCATGACGCAATCGGTCGGCGTGCCGTCGACCGCGAAGCGCCGATCCGTGATCTCACGGATGCGCAGCGGGCGCGACAGCGTCAGCGAATGGCCGGCCGCCGACTGCTCTTCTTGGGGCGCCACGACCCAGACGTCGCGCGACAGCGCGTGCGCCACCGACTCCAGGACCTTGATGCCCGGCGCGTCGATGCCGTCGTCGTTGGCGACGAGGATGCGCGCGCCGGCGAGATCGAGCGGCCAGGTCGGCGCGCCGAATCCAGGCCGGCGCGCCGCCCGACCCTGCTGCGTCACTTCGTCCAATGAACGTCCGTCAGGTCGTTGCTGGGCGACGGGCTGTTCTCCCAAAGACCCACGAGATTGGCGTTCCACACGCCGATCTTGGGCAGCTGGAACAAGAACACGTTGACCGCATCGAGCGCCAGCTGCTTCTGGATGTCCTGCAGCACGGCGTTGCGCTGGGCGGTGCTGCCCGCCTGGTCGGCCGAGACGACGAGCTCGGCGATGCGCTTGTTGTTCGCATAGTTCCAGTAGTAGTTCTCGCGGCCGTAGCGGTCGTAGTCGAGCGCTTCGACGTGGCTGATGATGGTCAGCTCGTAGTCCTTGCGCGACAGCACCTGATCGAGCCACTGCGCCCACTCGAGCGGCTCGAGCTTGGCCTGAATGCCGACCCGCTCGAGCTGCTGGGCGATGATCTCGCCGCCCTTGCGGGCGTATTGCGGCGGCGGCAGACGCAGCGTCAGCGCGAAGCCGTTGGGATATCCCGCCTCGGCCAGGAGCGTCTTGGCCTTGGCCGGATCATGCGGGTAGAGGCCGGTCAGATCGACATAGGCCGGATGCAGCGGCGAGAAATGGCTGCCGATCGGCACGCCATAGCCGCTCATGACGCCGTCGATGACGGCGCGCCGGTCGACCGCGTGGCTAAGCGCGCGGCGGACCCGCACGTCGTCGAACGGCTTCTTGCCGTTGTTGATCGAGACGATGGTCTCGCCCTCGGTCATTCCGACCGAAACCTTGAACCGCTTGTCCTTCTTGAAGCGCTCGACGCTTTCGGTCGGCACGCCGAGCGGGAAGGCGTCGAGATCGCCGGCCAAGAGCGCGTTGACGATGGCGTTCGGGTCGGGAATGAAGCGGAAGGTTGCGCGGTTGAGCCTGATCTTGTCCTTGTCGCGGAAGTCCTGGTTCTTGACCAGCTCGACGCGGTCGCCCTTGACCCAGCGCGAGAACTTGAACGGCCCGGTGCCGACCGGGTTGGTCTTGTTGGTCGGCACCGTCTTCTCCGACACGATCGACGAATCGCCGAGCGCGAGCACATAGGGCAGGGTGAAGAACGGGTTCTTCAGCGTGAAGACAGCGATATCGGGAGCGGGCGCCGTCACCTTGTCGATCGCGCGGTAGAGGTTGCGGCCGGGATTGCCGCCCTCGGGCGACATGGCGCGCGAGATCGAATAGACGACATCGGCCGAGCTGAAGGGCGAGCCGTCATGGAATTTGACGCCGCGCCGGAGCTTGAAGGTGTAGGTCTTGCCGTCCTCCGAGACGGTCCAGCTCTCGGCCAGCGCCGGCTTGACCGATCCGTCGGCGCTGACGCGGGTCAGCCCTTCCATCAGGTTGTTGGTGACGATTTCCTTGATGGCGGCGGCGGGGCTCGCCGTCGGGTCGAGTACCGGCGGCTCGAGCGTCATGCCGAGGCGGACGCTGTCCCTGGTTGCCGACAGGGTCGGCGTTCCGACGCCGACCGCAGCGATGATCGCCGCGACGGCGACGACGAATGTCTTGGTCACCCGATTCCTCCCTCTCACGATGAGCTCCTCGATCGGTCGTCCTTAGTCCCTGGTCTCGCCCTTGGTCGCGTGACGCGACCGGTAGCCGGGCATGGCGCCTAGCGAATCGGCTTCGTAGACCGCCCGCATCACCGCCCGCGCGAGGCAGTCGGCAGCGAGTGCCCCCACGCGCAGCAATTCAGATGGGCCGGCCAACATGAAGCGGCCCGTGGCCAGGCAGAAGACTGTATCACCGTCATAAGGCGTGTGCACAGGCCGGATGGCGCGCGCCAGGCCGTCCTGCGCCATGATCGCGACGCGCGTGGCGTCCGCCTTGTCGAGACGCGCATTGGTCGCCACGACAGCGATCGTCGTGTTGGAGACCGGCGCGCCGATCATGCTGCGCGCATCGAGCGGCGTCTTGCACTCGGGCTCGAGATCGATCGGCGGAGCGAGATCGGGCGGACCGAGCCCGCCCAGTTCGCCTCCCTGTTCCAGATACCAGGCCCAGAAATGGCGCAGGCCGGGCATGGTGACCGAGCCGAACGAATTGACCGCGACGATGGCGCCGACCTGGAGCCCCGCGGGGGTCACCGACGACGCACTACCAAGACCGCCCTTGAGGCGGCCGGCGCCCGCGCCGAGCCCCGCGCCGGCATTGCCGAGCGCGAAGCGCTGGCCGGCGTTGGCGGCGGCGGCGATGCCGAGCCGTCGATAGGGCGGTTCCTCGCCCCAGCTCTTATCGCCGCCATTGGCGAGGTCGAACAGGATCGCACCCGGCACGATCGGCACCGGACCGGCGCGTGTCGGGTAGCCGCGGCCCTGCGCGGCGAGCCATTGCGTGACGCCGTCGCCGGCAGCCAGCCCGAAGGCCGATCCGCCGCTCAGCACCACGGCATCGATCTGATCGACGCGGCAGGTTGCCGCCAGCAGGTCGGTCTCGCGCGTGCCCGGCCCGCCGCCGCGCACGTCGACGCCGGCGGCGCAGGCCATGTCGGTCAGGATCACCGTCGTGCCGGTCATGGCGCGCCGGTCTTCGGCATTGCCGACGCGGATGCCCTCGACGTCGGTGATCAGGTTGAGCGGCCCAGGCTTGATGCTCATGTCAGTGCGGCGAGCTGACGATGCGTCCATGGAACATCCGGCCGGGCCTGGCGACGCTGCTCCAGGATCGCGCGCGCATCCCCGCGTCGTCCCGCACGGATCAGCGCATCGAGATGAAGCTGATGCCAGAGATCGCGCTGGGCATGACTGCCGCCGATCAGCTGAAGCTGCGCCAGTGCCGGCGCGAAGCGGTCGGTTGACTCGGTCCATCGTCCACGCGCATGGGCGACCATGGCGCGCGCGAGCGGCAGAGCCACCTCAGCCCAGGTCGAGCGCTCGAATGGCTTGGCGCGGGCCGCGCGCGCCGCGATGGCGTCGACCAGTTCGTCGGCTGCCTTGTCGTCACCGGCGCGCGCCAGCGCATAGAGATAATGAAGGTCGAGGAAGGCCAGCACGTTCTCGCGCGCGCGCCCGCCGAGATAGGCCGCGACGTCGCGCCAGCGCCCTCCGACCTCGGCGCCGCGCAGCTCGAGCCGCACCAGGAGCGCGATCGCGTTCACCTGATCCTGGCAATAGGTCCTCATTCGCGTCCACAGATGACGATCGAAGATGTCGAGCGCGCCCGCGATGTCGTCCTGGTCGAGGCGGAACAGCGCGGCGTGCCACCAGTTGTGCGTGTACATGAAGGAATTGCAGCCCTCCCACGTATCGGCCAGCCCCTCCATCCATGCCCGACCCTCGGCGAGTCGTCCCTGCGTCTCCATGACGTGGGCGACGGCGTGATGCGCCCAGGCCGTGGTTCGGCGCAACTCGGTCGCGCGCCGTCCGACCCGCTCGGCCTCGGCCAAGCGATGGCATTGCTCGAGCCCGAAGGCGGCCATGGCCAGCGCGTCGGGGTCGTCGGGCCGCGCCCTGGTCGCCGCCTCGCCGAAGGCGAGGATGCCCTCGTTGTCGCCGAGGTTGATGCAATGGACCTGGCCGACGCGCGCCGACACCAGATCCCGCGGCCAGTCGCGCGCGATGCGGCGATGACCGTCGACGGCCCGGTCGAGATCGCCCGCTGTCCAGTCGTCGATGGCGCGGAAATAGATCTGCTCGCGCTCGCTCGCACCTCCCAGATGCGGCCGCACGCGGTCGAGATGGGGCCGCGCCTGGGCCGCGGCGTCGCCGGTATAGAGGAACATGAGAAGCGCCGCCGCATGGGCATGCGCGATGACGCAGGCCGGATCGGCGTCGAGCCGGTCGAGGATCGCGCCGGCATTCAGTCCGAAGGTCATGATTTCGTCGGCGAAGTGGTCGATCGCCGCGAGCGCGTCGGGCGAGCCGGTCGTGACTGTGAGGCCGTAGGCGTCCTTCACGGGCGTGACTCCAGACACCCATCGCGCAACGCCGGCTTTGAGGTCATTCGCCCCATGGGTTGGCGATCGCAATCCCCATTCCGGCAAAGTCGCGGACGTTGCGCGTTACGACGGCCAGCGCGTGCACGCTTGCCGTCGCGCCGATCAACGCGTCGACCGCCGGGCGGGATGCGCCGCGGCGATGCGACTCGCCCAGGATGCGCCCCCAGGCCGCCGCGACTTTCAGGTCAATCGGCAGGATGCGGCCGGCAAAACGCACGAGAAGATCGCGCTCGAGCCACGCCTCGATGGCGTCGGCCCGCCGCCTGACTTGCGGCGCGAGCATGGAAATGCCCTTGCGGATCTCGCCAACCGTGATGACGCTCAGGAACAGGTCGGTTTCGACCTGACTCCCGATCCATTTTGCGATCTCGGCGTCGGGCGGCCGTCGAAGCAGCGCCGCCACGACATTGGTGTCGATGAGATACCCACTCACAAGTCGATGTCACGGCCGAGGTCCGGCGCGCGCCTCAGGTCCAGCTCGACGCCGGCAAGCGGCGAGCGCTGAAAGAAGTCGACGAGCGAGGCCGGCTGATTCGCACGTGCGTGCATGGCCTCGAAGGTGTCGGCCGCGACGACCACGACGGCCTCGCGGCCGCGCCGCGTCACGCGCTGCGGCCCTTCGGCGAGCGCGCGGTCGACGACCTCACTGAAACGCGCCTTCGCGTCCTGGAGAGGCCAACTGGAGCGAGCCTTGGCCGAAACCATGCGGCGGCGCGCGGTCATCGAGACCTCCGTTCTAGTCAGACTAGTCACATTTATCAGTCTAGCGGTTGGGCCCGGTCGACGCAATTCTGCCGGAGTCTCAGTTATTTCAAATGTTTAACACCAATCTGATCGGCTGGTGATCGGACGCGTTGGTGCGCGTGTCGACCTCGACCTCGCGCACCGCCGGCGCCAGCTCCGATGAGATGAAGATGAAGTCGCGCGCGTGCGGCCCCTGCGGCCACTGATGCGCATCGTGAATGCCGCAGGTTGGATCATGCGGCCGACGGCCGTGGCGCGCGACCCAGGCATCGACCAGATCGGGCGTGCCGTCGCCGAAGGGCGCGAGCATGCGTGCGTAATTGTCTTCCTCGAGCGGGAAATTGAAGTCGCCGCAGATGAGGCCGGCGCTCGGCCGCGGCAGCGGCACATAGGTGCCGCCGGCCTTGAGCGGCGGATGGCGCTGGTTGGCGCTCGCCTCGACATGCATCTCGCGCAGCCGGTCGACCTGCGCCTGGCGTTGCATCTCGGAATGGAATTCGAGATGCGTCGTCACGATGCGCAGCGGTCCTGCGGGCGCCTCGACGATCACCTCGAGCGCCTGGCGGCGCATGTGCTTGACGCCCTCGGCGGCCGGCTCGGGCAGCGGATGGACGATGACCTGAATGACCGGCAGGCGCGACAGGATCATGTTGCCGAACTGACGCCGCTTGCCGTCCTCCGCGCCGGCGAAGTCGAGCGCCGGCCGGAACACGGGCGCGAAGTCGGGCAGCAGGCCGGCAAGTGTGGCCGACTGATCTTCACCCTTGCCCTTGTCCATTTCGGGCATGTTGACCGCGACCTCCTGGACGCAGAACACGTCCATCGAGCCCATCGCCTTGGCGGTCGCGACGATGCGCGCCAGGTCATAACGGCCGTCGCAGCCGAGCCCGTACTGGATGTTCCAGGTGACGATGGCGATCATTTGATTCCGGCCTGCATGAAGGATTGGACGAACTGGCGCTGGAAGAGAAGAAAGGCGACCAGCAACGGCGCGACCGACAGGAAGGTCGCCGCCGTGATGATCGACCAGTCGATGCCCTGGTCGGAGCCCGAGAACACCGCGAGCCCGACCGTCAGCGGCCGCGTCGAGACCGAGTTGGTGACGATCAGCGGCCACAGGAAGTTGTTCCAGTGATAGCTGACCGAGACGAGGCCGAAGGCAATGTAGACCGGCTTGGCGAGCGGCACGTAAACCTTCCACAGGGTCTGCAACGGCCCGCAGCCCTCGACGCGCGCCGCCTCGTCGAGCTCGCGCGGCACTGTCTTGAAGGTCTGCCGCAGCAGGAAGATGCCGAAGGCGGACGCCATGTAGGGCAGCGCCATCGCCAGCGTCGTGTCGAGCACGCCGAGCAGACGCATCGTCCGGTAGTTCTCGACGATCAGCACGTCCGGCATGATCATGAGCTGAACCAGGACCAGCGCGAAGGCCACGTTGTGGCCGACGAAGGTGAAGCGCGCGAAGGCATAGGCCGCGAGCGTACACAGCACGAGCTGGCCGGCGAGGATCATCGTGACCAACACGACCGTGTTGAGGAAGTAGCGCGCGAAGGGCGCGGCGTTCCAGGCGTTGGCGAAGTTCTCCAGCGTCCACGGCGCCAACAGGGAGAAGCGCGTGGCGAATTCGCCGGGATGAAACGCCGTCCAGAAGGCATAGAGGATCGGCAGCGCCCAGACCAGGGCGAGCAGCCATGCGCCCGCCGTCTCGAGTGCGTCGCCGATGATGGAGGGTCGCGCCAGCGCGCTCATCGGTAGTGGATCCGGCGGTCGAGCGCGAAGAACTGGCCGAGCGCCACCAGCGCCAGCACGGCCAGCAGCACGACGGTCAGGGCCGCGGCGTAGCCGACATCCCAGAACTTGAAGCCAACCTCGTAGATGTGAAAGAGCAGCAGCGACGTCGCATTGTCCGGACCGCCGCGCGTCATGACCACGACATGGTCGACCATGCGGAAAGAGTTGATGACGGCATTGACGAGCACGAACAGCGTGGTCGGCATGAGCAGCGGAAAGGTGACGCGCCGGAAGAAGTACCAGCGCGAGGAGCCCTCGATCGCCGCTGCCTCCGACAGGTCCGGCGGGATCTGCTGAAGGGCGGCCAGATAGAAGATCATGAAGAAGCCGGCTTCCTTCCACACGGTCACCACGATCAGGCACCACAGCGCGGTGTTGCGCGTGCCGAGCCAGTTGAAGCCGGGCAGGCCGAACAGCCCGCGGATTTGGTCGATCAGTCCATAGTCAGGCGTGTAGAAGAACATCCAGATGTTGGCGACCGCGATCATCGGCAGGATGGTCGGCGTGAAGAAGGCGGTGCGCAGCAGGCCGCGGCCCCTGATCTTGCCGTTGACCCAGACCGCCATGAGCAGTGCGAGCGCGATCGAAGCCGGGATCGTGCCGATGCAGAAAATCAAATTGTTGGTGACCGCCTGCCAGAACACCGGGTCCTCGACCATGGATTGGTAATTGTCGAGCCCGACATAGACGGAAGGCCGGTTGGCGCGCGGCGTCGAATAGAAGCTGTGATAGATCGTGCCGAGCGCCGGATAGTGCGTGAACAGCGCGAGCAGCGCCGCGGCCGGCAGCAACAGCAGCCAGCCATAGAGGTGGGCCATGTTGCGCGCGGATCGGGTCACGCGCGCACCGGCACGGGGTCCTGCAATGAGGACCCCCCACCCTTTGGACCGCATCGCGGTCCACACTCCCCCGCAAGGGGAAGGGCTGGGTGGGGGATCAGCGTCCCATTCACCAGCGCGAACCAACTACCTCCGATAGGGCCTGAGGATGCGATCGGCCTCGCGCTGCGCATCCTTCATGGCCTGCTCGGCGGGCTTGGCGCCGGTCAGCGCCGCCTGTAGCCCGTCATTGAACACCTTGGTCACGCGCTGGTTGTCGTGGGTCGACAGCTCGGCGACCGCGTGTTGCAGCTGGTCGCGCGCCACCAGAGCCGCCGGGAATTCCGCGACGTACTTCTTCATGACATCGGTTTCCCACGCCGCCGGCGTGACCGCGACATAGCCGGTGTCGATCGACCATTGCGCGGCGCGTGCCGGCTGGGTCACCCATTTCATGAATTTGAGCGAGGCCTCCTGCTGGGCCGGCGTCGACTTCTTGAAGACGTAGAAGTTGCCGCCACCGGTCGGCGCGCCCGGCGTCTTGTTGGCCGGCAGCATGCCGACGCCGAAGGGAAACTTGGCGTTGTTGCGCACATTGGTGAGGTTGCCGGTGGTCTGCCACATCATGGCGATCTTGCGCTCCATGAAGTCGCGCGGCGTCGTACCCCATTCGGTGATGCCGGGCGGATGCACCTTGTGGACACTCGACAGGTCGATCCAGTACTGCAGCGCCTCGATCACGCGCGGGTCGTCGAAATAGGTCTGGGTGCCCGCCGTGTTCATGATGCGGAGACCGTTCTGGGTGGTGAAGCCCTGGAACAGCCAGTAGGGGAAGCCGGAGGACGGGATCTGGATGCCCCACTGCGTCGTGTTGCCGGATGCATCTCGCTTGGTCAGCTTCTTGGCGAACTCGATCTGCTCGGCCCAGTTCCGGGGCGGCTTCTCCGGATCGAGGCCCGCTTCCTTGAACAGCTCCTTGTTCCAGTAGAGCACCGGCGTCGAGCGCTGGAAGGGAACGCCCCAGGTCTTGCCGCCAGTCTGGCTGTTCTCCATGAAGCCCGGGTAGAAACTCTTGAGCCAGGCGCGGTCCTCGTCGGTCTTGACGATGTCGTCGATCGCGACGATGGCGTCCTCGTCGATCAGCGTGAAGATGTCGACCGCGAGAATGACCGAGAGCTGCGGCGCGTCGCCGCCCTTGAGCGCGGTCAGCACCTTGGTAATGGTGTCCTGGTAGCTGCCGGAATAGATCGGCTTGACCTTGAGGCCGGGATTCTCCTTCTCGAAGTCGGCCGCCATCTGGTCGATGATCTTGGTGACGGGGCCGCCGACCGCGATCGGGTAATAGAAGCTCACCTCGGTCTGCGCCGCCGCCGGCGCGATGGCGACGCCACCCAGCCCAGTCGACAGCGCGGCGGCAAGGGCCGCCGTCGCCAGTTTGGTTGTCCAACTCTTGCTCATGCCTTCGATCCTCCCTGTTTCCGATCGGCGCTGATCAGACCGCAACGCCGTGACGGTATCATGTCAACTCCCTACGGCGCCAGCATCGCCGGGCCGTCGGTGCGCCGTTGCCCGCTTGAAGCGTCGAACAGATGCGCGTCCTCGGCGCTCCAGGTCAGGCGCACCGGCGTGCCCTTGCCCAGGCGCAGATGCCCGGCGCCGCGCACCGACAAGGACTGATCGCCGATGCGGCACTGCACCACGGTGTCGGCGCCGAGATATTCGCTGGCCACCACCTCGGCGGTCACGCCGCCGACATTGGCGATGCGCAGATGCTCGGGCCTGATGCCGAGCAGCATCGCCTCGCCGTGGCCAGCCAGCACGGCAGGCCCATTGCTCGCCGCGATGGCGGCCCCGCCGAGGCTGTCGGCCAGGCGCAACAGATTCATCGGCGGCGTGCCGATGAAGCGCGCGGTGAACGAGGTCGCGGGACGCGCATAGATCTCGTCGGGGCTGGCCGAATGCTCGATCCGGCCCTCGCGCAGCAGGATGATCTGATCGGCCATGGTCATCGCTTCGGTTTGGTCGTGCGTGACGTAGACCATGGTCATACCCAGGCGCTGCTGGAGAGCGCGGATCTCCGCGCGCATCTCCTGACGGAGCTGGGCATCCAGGTTCGACAGCGGTTCGTCCATCAGGCAGACCGGCGCCTCGGCGATGATGGCGCGCCCGAGCGCCACGCGCTGACGCTGGCCGCCCGACAGCTGCGCGGGCTTGCGCTCGAGCAGCTGCGCGAGGCCGACCAGTTCGGCGACGCGCTGCAGGCGGCGCGCGCGTTCCGCCGCGGGCACCCGGCGGACCTTGAGGCCGAACACGATGTTCTCGGCGACGGTCAGGTGCGGAAACAGCGCGTAGGACTGGAAGACCATGGCGATCTGGCGCGCCGATGGCGGCAGCTGCGTGACGTCGCGCCCGCCGATCTGGACCGTGCCGGCCGTCGCCTCCTCGAGCCCGGCGATCAAGCGCAACGTCGTCGACTTGCCGCAGCCCGATGGTCCGAGCAGCACGAGCAGCTCGCCCGCGCGCGCCGTGAAGCTGACGCGGTCGACGGCGACGACGCCACCCCACGCCTTGGTGATCCCGGCAACGACGATCTCTGACATGCCGACGTGCTACCGCGTCCCCCGACCTCGCCCTGCCGCGGCGCTCGTGCGCGCGGGTTCGAAACCAACCTTCCGTGTCGCGGCTAGAGTGCCGCCGCCTCGCTCGCTTCAGCAACGCCGATCATGCTGTCGCGCGTCACCAGCCGCGCGAGCTTTTCTTCGCTCCAGCCTTGGGTTCCGGCCGGACGCCTGGGCAACACGAGGTAGCGCATGTCGGCTGTGCTGTCATGCACGCGCACGGTTACGCCGTCGCCGAGCCGCGTGCCGAACTCGGCAAGGACCGCGCGCGGCTCGCGCACCGCCCGGCTGCGATAGGCGCGGCTCTTGTACCAGTCGGGCGGCCGGCCCAGCACCATGCGCGGATAGCAGGAGCACAAGGTGCAGACCACGAGGTTGTGCACCTGGTCCGTGTTCTCGACGACGACGAGGCGCGTCGGGCCCATCTCGATGCCGAGTTCCTGGCAGGCTGCCGTGCCGTCGGCAAGCAGGCGGCCGCGAAAGGCTGGATCGCTCCACGCCCGCGCCACCACGCGCGCGCCCTGTTCGGGCGTGCGCCCGTCCATCGCCTCGATGTTGGAACGCACCTCGGCGGCGGTGACGACACCCTTCTCGATCAGCAGCTCGAAGACCGCCGTCGTCATGACCTGGTAATAGCTGACCGGCCGGTCATCGTGGTCTGCGCGGGGCGGATGGCGATGCGGTGCGCCATGATCGTGATCATGGTCGTGGTCGCGACCGTGTTCGTGGGTATGGGCCATCGGTTGCTCCTTATGCCCGTTCGAGCCAGTGTTGATAGATTTCGATGTCGACCGTGTCGTGGCGTTGGCCGGCATAGTCCGGCCAGACCTCGGACTGGATGAAGCGCACGCGGTAGAGCGGCTGGCGCGGCGCACCCGATCGCCCGAAGGCGAGCTCCTCGGGATTGCCGAAGCTGCCGCACAGCCGCTCGATCAGGCCCGACTTGCCGCGGATATAGTGCGGCGTCCGAATGTGCCCGGGCGGGTAGATGGCGCGGACCCGGACCCGGTCGCCCGGACGGAAGGCGACCGCGATGTCCGACGGGATCGGCGCCGCGGTCCGGCCAACCCGCGGCGCTCCGACAACCCGCTTCGCCCGGAGCGCCGGTTTGCGCCGGGCGGGCTTGGCGCGGGTTGCGCGCCGGCCCTTCGTGGCCATGGCCTTCGATTTGCCCCTGCTTGCGGCCTTGGCCGGCCGGCCGGGCCGGCGCTGCGGGCTCTTTCGGCCGCGTGTTTTCGGCATGACCGGTTAGCCCCGGGGCTCGCGCTCGGCGGCCAGGCGCGTCTCGACCTCGGCCATCTTGCGACCGAGCTCGTCGGACGTAAACACGCCGCGCTCCAGCATGTTGTGGGTGATCGAAGCGATCCACCGCTCGTAGTAGGTCATCCGGTCATAGGCGTCGGAGCCGAGCTGCTCGATGCCCCGGCGAAGCTGGTCGACCCGGAGGAGCTGCCGCTTGCGATCCGAGAGTAGCATCATTAGTGCGTCGACGCGCTTCTCCCACAATAGGTAGTCGTGCTCGGTCGCTTCGACCGGTCCCGCCGGCAAACCGCCCATGTCGTGATGTGCGCGCATGACACCAACTCCTTGCGTGGATCGCGGGTGCAGTATCGAAGAGTCGAGCCGGACGAGGCAAGCATCGGCGTTGCGTGACGCTTCCAAGACACGTCCAAATCACAGGCCATGCTTGCGCGTCGATGGTAATCATCGTATGACAACGACCGCAAAAAATCCGCTTGTTCCGCAATTCTTCGTCGGAGCCGGCAGCCGCAGCTGGTGATGACGAAGATAAGGCGGGTGCGCGGCGGGGCGCGCCACGCGATCCGATAAACATCACCGGTTGGTACGGCAGTTTCGCGAATATTGGGATGAACGACCGACGGGTCCTAGTGACGGGCGGCGCCGGCTACATCGGCAGCCATGCCTGCAAGGCGCTGGCGAGGGCGGGCTATACGCCGATCGCCTACGATAACCTGTCGGCTGGTCACACGCAGGCGGTGAAGTGGGGACCGCTCGTCCAGGCCGATCTCGCCGATCGCGCGCGGCTTGCACAAACGCTGCGCGATCAGAAGGTGACGTCGGTCATGCACTTCGCGGCGTCGGCCTATGTCGGCGTGTCGATGAAGGATCCGTCCGGCTATTTCCAGAACAATGTGGTTAACACGCTGGGGCTGCTCGACGAGATGCGCGTCGCCGGCATCGGCACGATCGTCTTCTCATCGACCTGCGCGACCTACGGAACGCCTGATCGCGTGCCGATCGACGAGACGATGCCGCAGCGGCCGATCAATCCCTACGGCGAGTCCAAGCTGTTCGTCGAACGCGTGCTGAAATGGTACGCGGTTGCCTACGGTTTGAGCTGGGCGGCGCTGCGCTATTTCAACGCGGCCGGCGCCGATCCCGATTGCGAGATCGGCGAGGAGCACGATCCCGAGACCCATCTGGTTCCGCTCGCCATCCAGACTGCCCTGGGGCAGCGTTCGAGCCTCGACGTGTTCGGCTCCGACTATCCGACCAGCGACGGCACGGCCGTGCGCGACTACATCCACGTCACCGATCTCGCCGAAGCCCATGTCCGCGCCCTCGATCGGCTCGCCGGCTCCGGCGGCGAATTGCAGCTCAACCTCGGCACTGGCCAGGGCCATTCCGTCCGCCAGGTGATCGACACGGTCGAGCGCGCTTCCGGCCGGCGCGTCGCGCAGCGCATGGCACCGCGGCGCCCCGGCGACCCCGCGGTGCTGGTCGCCGATGCCGGCCGCGCCAACCGCGAGCTCGGCTGGCGGCCGGCCCAGTCCGATCTCGACACCATCGTTCGCACGGCGCTTGCATGGCACCGCCGCGCCGCGACGCCGCGTCGCGTTGCCGCAGGCTGATCCCGCCGTGACCTGCCCATCGTCCACCCCCGGAATGTCCAGCCAGCCTTCCCCGTTATCGTTGCGCCCGCCGCCCGTCGCCGCGAATTTCGCCGCGACCGGTGGCGCACGACGCAACAGTTGAGGCGAAGGCTCGAGCCATGAACGCAATACAGCTCAACGAGACGCAGGCCTTGCTTCACACACCCGTTACTCCCACCGACGTCGCGATCGCCGGCACCGGCGGCCGCATTGTCGTGCACGGCAAATCGTTCTTCCGCGGCACCGAGAAGTTCTTCGTCAAGGGCGTGACCTACGGGCCGTTCTCGAACGCCAGCCACGGCACGCAATTCCCCGAGCGTCAGATCGTCGAGCGCGACATGACGCTCATGCGCGAGCTGGGCGCCAACACCTTCCGCGTCTTCACCCCGCCGCCGACCTGGCTGCTCGATATCGCCGCCGAGAAGGGCCTGCGCTGCCTGATCGGCCTGCCCTGGTCGCAGCACATCACCTTCCTCGATTCTCGCGCCGAGCAGGCGCGCATCCGCGAGACCGTGCGGGCCGGAGCGATGCAGAGCCGCGGCCATGTCGGCGTGTTCGCCTACCTGGTCGGCAACGAGATCCCGCCCGACATGGTGCGCTGGCACGGCGCCAAGCGGACCAGCGCATTCCTCAAGGAACTGTGCGACATCGTCAAGGACGTCGATCCCGAGAACCTGGTCAGCTACGCCAACTTCCCGTCGACCGAGTATCTGACCACCGAGTTCGCCGACTTTCTCGCCTTCAACGTCTACCTTCACCATCAGCCCGAATTCGGCAAATACATCGCGCGCCTGCACAACCTCGCGGTCGACAGCCCGCTGGTGCTGACCGAGTTCGGCATCGACTCGATGCGGCTCGGCACCGACATGCAGGCGCTCACGCTCGGCTGGCAGGTGCCGACCGCGTTCGGCGCCGGCGTCGCCGGCACCTTCGTGTTCTCGTGGACCGACGAGTGGTTCACTGGCGGCCACCAGATCGAGGACTGGGCGTTCGGCCTGGTCGACCGCGATCGCAACCGCAAACCGGCCTTCCACGTGGTGCAGAAGGCCTACCAGGGCGTGCTGCCGCCGCGCCTGCCCGACTATCCCATGGTCTCGGTCGTCGTCTGCGCCTACAACGCCGAGCGCACGATGGAATCGTGCCTGGAATCGCTGCGCGATCTCAACTACCCGAACTACGAAGTCGTCGTGGTCAACGACGGCTCGACCGACCGCACGCTCGAGATCGCCCAGTCCTTCGACTACTGCCGTATCATCAGCCAGGAGAACAAGGGCCTGTCGGTGGCGCGCAACGTCGGCGCCGAAGCCGCGACCGGCGAGATCATCGCCTATACCGACAGCGACTGCGTCGCCGATCCGGACTGGCTGACCTACCTCGTCGCCAAGATGCAGTCGGCCAATCTGTCGGCCGTCGGCGGGCCGAATTTCCCGCCGCGCGAGGAGGCGCTGGTGCCCTCCGCGGTCGCCGTGTCGCCGGGCGGCCCGACCCACGTTCTGCTGTCGGATGACGAGGCCGAGCACATCGCCGGTTGCAACATGGCGTTTCGGCGCGAGGCGCTCGACGCGGTCGGCTGGTTCGATCCGCTTTACCGTGCCGCCGGCGACGACGTCGACATGTGCTGGCGCCTGCAGAACGCCGGGTACAAGATCGGCTTCAGCCCGGCAGCCGTGGTCTGGCACTACCGGCGCAACACGGTCGAGGCCTATCTCGGCCAGCAGCGCGGCTATGGCAAGGCCGAGGCGCTGGTCTACAACAAGCATCCGACGCGCTTCAACCTGTTCGGCCAGGCGCGCTGGCTCGGCCGCATCTACGGCGATTTGTCGGCCTCGTTCCTGCTCTCGCGCCGACCGCTGATCTATTCCGGCGTGTTCGGCCGCGGCATGTTCCAGACGCTGTACGAGCCGCCATCATCGCTCGCGGCGTTCCTGCCGCTGACGCTCGAGTGGAACGTCGTCGCCGGCCTGTTGCTGGTCAACGCGCTGTTCTGGGGCGGCTGGGCCTGGCTCGGGGCGGCACCGCTGCTCATCACCTGGACGCTATGCATCGCCAGCGCATGGCGGGCGCCCGTCGACCCGCGCTTCCGCGGCGTGCCGGCACGCGCGCTGATCGCATTGCTCTGCTATCTCGGCCCGCTCGTGCGCTCGTGGGAGCGCATGAAGTGGCGCGCACGCACGCTCAACGAAACCGACACGACACAGCTCGAGGACACGCGCCAGCAGCCGCGCATCGCATGCGCCGAGCGCGCCGTCTATCTCTCCTACTGGACGGAGCAGGGTCACGAGAAGGAGACGCTGCTGCAGGGCGTCATCGACTATCTGTCGCCGCGCAAATACTTCGTCATCACCGATCAGGGCTGGGATGACTGGGATCTCAAGATCGCCCAAGGCCTGTGGGCGCGCGGCCTGATCAAGATCGTCACCGAGAACCACGGCGGCGCCAAGCGCCTGTTGCGCGTGCGCTGCCAGCTCCGGCTGTCGCGGCTGTCGACCTTCCTGCTGCGCCTCTATGCCGTGGTCGGTCTCGGCGCGCTGGCGCTCGGCGTGCCCAGTGTTGCCGCCGGCGTCGGCCTGATCGCGCTGATCAACGGCGGCACGATCGTGCACCAGACCGTCAGATTGGGACGTATCCTGACCCGCGTCTTCGAGCGGGTCGCGCATGGCGCGGGGTTGATTGCCGCCACGAGCCGCGGCAAAGCCACAGAGTAGCCCCAGCTCATGCCCGGTGGAGCGACCCGGAGGGCCCTGATCCGGGTACTCCCTTATCTCAAGCCATACCGCTGGCCCTTCGTGTGGGCCTTCGCGCTGATCTTCCTGACCACGGGGTTCGAGCTGCTCAAGCCGTGGCCGCTGCAGGTCGTCATCGACCACGTGCTCGGCGGGAAACCGGCGCCGGCCTACCTGGCCGGCTTCGATGCGGCGTCGCTGCTCGTGCTCGCCTGCGTCGCCATGGTGATCGTCCAGTTCGGGCTGAGCGCGATCACGCTGCTCTACAACTACATGACCATCAAGATCGGCCAGAACATGGTCAACGACCTGCGCGGCCGGCTCTATGCCCACCTGCAGCGCCTGTCGCTCATGTTCCACAGCCGCCGCCAGGTCGGCGATCTGCTCTACCGGCTGACCGCCGATTCCTATGCCATGCAGTCGCTGATCATGAACGGCATCCTGCCGATGCTGTCGGCGACCGTGCTGCTCATCGGCATGTTCATCATCATGATCAGGCTCGACGCGGTCATGACGCTGATCGCGCTCGTCGTCTGCCCGATGCTGGTCGGCATCATCCTTCTGCTCAACAAGCACATCATTTCGGCCGCGGTCAGCGCCAAGGACCGCGAAAGCGCGGTCTACTCGCTGGTCAGCTGGTCGATCTCGGCCATCCGCGTCGTCCAGGCCTTCACCAAGGAAGCCGACGAGCACGCCCGCTTCATGCAGGCGAGCCAGGCGAGTCTTAGCGCCAACCTCAAGCTCTACAGCCTGCAAACCGCCTATTCCGGCGCCGTCCACGTCGTGATCGCGGCAGGCACGGCGGTCGTCGTGTGGTTCGGGGCGCGCGCCGTGATGGGCGAAGCGCTGACGCTCGGCCAGCTCGTGGTCTTCATCGCCTACCTGGCAGCACTTTACCAGCCGATCGACAACCTGACCCAGACCTACGGCCTGCTCCAGGCCGCACGCATCGGCGTCGGCCGCGTGTTCGAGATTCTCGACATCGAGGCCGATCTCAAGGACGGGCACCTCAAGTTCCCGGCCGAGGGCGCGCGCGGCCTGCTCGAATGGAGGGACGTCGAGTTTCACTACCGCGAGGACATCCCCGTGCTGCGCGGCGTCAGCCTCAAGGTGGAGCCGGGCGAGCGGATCGCCATCGTCGGCCCGACCGGCTCGGGCAAGTCGACGCTGCTCAGCATGCTGCCGCGCTTCTTCGATCCCAAGACGGGCGGCGTCACGATCGACGGTCGCGACGTGCGGGACTACACGATCAAGTCACTGCGCACGCAGATCTCGCTCGTGCTGCAGCCGCCGCTGGTCTTCCCGCTCAGCATCCGGGAGAACATCGCCTATGGCCGCCCGGAGGCCAGCCAGCTCGAGGTCGAGCAGGCGGCGCGCCTGGCGCGTATCTACGACTTCATCGTCGGCCTGCCCGACGGGTTCGACACGCGCATCGGCGAGGGCGGCATCCAGCTGTCCGAGGGCGAGAAACAGCGCGTCACCATCGCGCGCGCCATGCTGCGCAACGCGCCGATCCTGATCCTCGACGAACCGACATCTGCGCTCGATGCCGAGACCGAGGCGATGATCATGGACGCCGTCGAGCGGCTGACTGAAGGCCGCACCACGCTGATCATCGCGCACCGGCTGTCGACCGTGCGGCTGTGCGACCGCATCGTCGTGCTCGAGCAGGGCCGTATCGTCGAGGTCGGCAGCTTCGCCGAGCTGATGGCCCGGCCGGACGGCGCCTTTGCGCACCTCTACAACACGCAGTTCCGCCCGCTCGAGGAACGTCCACCGGCGGCGCCCGGACCGTCGCGCACCGATGCGACCTAAGACCGTCCTGGTGCTGCATTTCTCCGGGCTGATGCCGCTTGCCGGCATCGCCTGGCAGTCGATGCACTACGTGCTCGGGCTCAAGCGCCTCGGCTATGACGTCTGGTACGTCGAGGACAACGGGGTCAATCCGTACTCGCCCAAGGAAAACCAGCTCGTCTGGGACAGCAGCTACAACATCGCGTTCGTCCGCGACATGATGGCGCGCTACGGCATGGCCGATCGCTGGGCCTATTGGGATCCGGTCAAGGAAGGCTCGTGGCACGGCGTCGGTCGCGAGCGCCTGATGGCGCTCTATGGCGAGGCCGATGCGCTGATCAACCTGTGCGGCGCCACCAAGCTGCGCGAGGAGCACATGAAGTGCCCCGTGCGCATCTACGTCGATTCCGACCCGGTCTACGCCCAGGTCAAGCTCGACCAGCAGGATGCCTATTATCTCGACTATGTCGATGCCCATACCCACCTGTTCACCTACGGCGAGAATTTGGGCGCGCCGGATTGCCCCGTGCCGTTGGGCGACCGCGTGTGGCGCAAGACGCGCCCGCCGGTCGTGCTCGATGAGTGGAAGCCCGACTACGCGCTCCAGCCCGACTGCTTCACCAGCGTCGCGACCTGGCAGAACAAGGGCAAGAACCTGCGCTTCCAGGGCGAGACCTATCAGTGGTCGAAGCACGTCAACTTCCTGCGCTATCTCGACCTGCCCAAGCGCACCGATCAGTGCTTCAGGCTCGCCATGATCACGCCCGATGCGAAGGTCAACGCCGAGGTCGCTGGCCATGGCTGGCAGCTCGAGGACCCGGTGCGCGTCTCCGAGACGATGGAGAGCTACGCCGAGTTCATCCGCACCTCGCGCGGCGAATTCACCGTCGCCAAGGACATCTACGTGCGACCGAAGAGCGGCTGGTTCAGCGACCGGTCGGTCAGCTACCTGGCTGCGGGACGCCCCGTCATCACCCAGCGCACCGGCTCGGAGAAGTACGTGCCGGTCGGCCGCGGCCTGTTCAACTTCGACAGCTGGGACGAGATCCTCACCGCGATCGACGCGATCAATTCCGACTACCCGGCGCATTGCCGAGCGGCACGCGATCTGGCAGGCGCCTACTTCGATAGCGACAAGCTGCTCAAGGACATGATGTCCCAGGCAGGTCTGTAGCTCGATCACGGCTGCCATGGTCCGACATCCGAGACACGGAACCGCAGAATCTGCCGCTGAATGCGCGATGCGCGCGACGCGATTGCTCGCCGGTTTCCTGTGTTTCGTCATTGTATTTGCCCCGTCGATGCCGGCCGGTGCCTGCAGCGACTTCGCCAAGGCGCCACATTCGCGCTGGACCATCGAGCGCGAAGCGGGCGCCGCATGGCTGGTCACCCCGTGCGGCGACAAGTTCTTCTCGATCGGCTCCAACGTGCTCGACGGCGGCGACAGGAAGGACGGCGCCGGCGCGCGCAATTCCTATACGTGGTCGAGTTTCTACCCGAGCCTGGAGGCATGGGCGCGCGCGACGCGCGAGCGCCTGATCGCCTGGGGCTTCAACAGCGCCGGCGCATGGTCGCTGACGCCGGAGCGGATCGACTTGCCGAGCACCCCCAATCTCGAGCTCGGCCGCAATGCGCGCTTCCATTGGTTTGACCCGTTCGATCCGGCGACCGAGGCCGAGATGCTGCGGCAGGCCGAGCGCCTGACGAAGCCCTACCGTGGCGACCCGCGGCGCATCGGCTATTTTTCCGACAACGAGGTCGGCTGGTGGAATGGCGCGTTGTTCAACTACTTCATGCGCGCGCCTGCCGCCAACCATACCAAGAGGCGCCTGATCGCCCTGCTGCGCGAGCACTATGGCGACGACTGGACGCGCTTTGCCGCGGACTTCGTGGCACCGGCCAATGCTGCGTCATTCGACGACCTGCTGCGCAGCGAAGGCGCGCTCGCTCAGCTTCGGCCGGGCGGCACCGGCATCCAGGCCGTGCGGCGCTGGACCGGCGTGGTCACCGAGCACTACTACCGCCTCGTGCGCCAGGCGCTGAAGTCGGTCGATCCCGAAGCCCTCGTCTTTGCCGACCGTCTGCCGATCTACTATGACCCCGTCGCCGTTCGCGCGATGGCACGCCATGTCGACGCCATCGCGACCAACTACAACGTCGACTCGCCCGACGGCTGGCTCGCACCCTATTTTTTCGACGGACTGCGACAGCTCGCGCCGGACAAGGCGGTCCTGATCACGGAGTGGTTCTTCGCCGCCCACGAGAACCGCTCGGGCAACGTCAACAACGGCCATCTCATGACGGTCAATTCACAGGTCGAGCGCGCGGCCGGAGCCGCCCAGGCGACGCGTAATTTTGCCGCCCAGCCTGACATCGTCGGGCTCCACTGGTTCCAGTGGCACGATCACCCGAAGGGCGGCCGCTCCGATGGCGAGGACTACAATTTCGGCCTGGTCGATTCCTGGGACGTGCCCTATGCCGGACTGGTCGAAGCGTTGAAACAGGCCAATCGCGAGGTCGTCGACATCCACCGCAAGGCCGCGTCTCGGCGCGGCCGCCTGCCGGTCGCGACCACGGCCATGCCGCGCGCCGACATCGTGGTTGGCGACCGCAGCCTCGCCGACTGGCCGAAGCCCCACGCCCTCGTGCGCGGCGTCGAGTCCAATGCCGGCGAAATTCCCTTCGGCGAGTTCTATCTGAGCTGGAGCGACGCGGGCCTCGGCGTGGCGCTGATCGCCATGGACTACTACGACCCGCAGATTCTCGCGGTCGACGACGAGTTCCCGCTCGGCGAAGCGTTCCGGCTCGAACTCGGCGTCGACACCGGGACGGGCCCACAGCGATTTGCGCTCCATATCGTGCCGCCCAAGGTGTTTCCCAAGAAGGGCGCGCCGGCATTCACGGCGCGCCTGTGCCGGATTGAGACCGGCGGTGACTGCGCGACAGTCGATGGCGCCGCCACGAGCTATTTCGGCTCAGATCAGCCGCGCATCACAGCGGAGATGAACCTGCCCTGGCCGGCGCTCGGACTTGAGCGGGCGCCGACGCAAGCGGTCAAACTCGCCATTGGCGCCGTCGCCTTTCACCGCTCTCGCTGGATGAGCTGGGGCGGCCGGCCGCTCGATGAGCTGATGGCCGATTCCACCGGCTGGCGACGCCTGGCACTCGGGCCCGCGGTGCAGCCATCCGCTGATCAGGTCGAGCCGCGGTTCGACCGGTGAGTGCCGCGCCGTGAGCCGATCGAAGACAATCGTCGTCCTGCATTATTTCGGTCAGATGCCGCTCATGGGCGTCGCCATGGAGGGCATGCACTACGTGCTCGGCCTCAAGCGGCTCGGCCACGATGTCTGGTACGTCGAGGACAATGGCGCCAATCCCTATTCGCCGCAGCAGAACAGCATTCATTGGGACGCAAGCTACAACTGGGGATTCATCAAGGGGCTGATGGAGCGTTTCGGCCTCGGCGACCGCTGGGCCTACTGGGATCCCACCCATCCCGAGATCTACCAGGGCCTCGGCCGGCAGAAGACCTTCGAACTGTTCGCGCGCGCCGATGCGCTCATCAATCTGTGCGGCACGACGATCATGCGCGAGGAGCACATGAAGTGCCCGGTCCGCGTGCTGGTCGATACCGACCCGGGTTTCGAGCAGATCAAGATGGCATCGGGCGACGCGGGCTCGCGCGCCTATGTCGATGCCCACACTCATCATTGGTCGATCGGCGAGCATCTCGGCGCAGCCGATTGCCCGGTGCCGCTCGGCCACGTCAACTGGATCCGGACGCGTCCGCCCGTCGTGCTCGATGTCTGGCGGCCGGATTATGCCGCCCGCCCGACGCACCTCTCGACGATTGCGACTTGGCAGCACAGCGCCAAGAACATCGAGCTCGACGGTGTCAGCTACCAGTGGTCGAAGCACGTCAACTTCCAACGTTTCCTCGACCTGCCGAACCGGCGGCCCGAGAAGTTCCGGCTCGCCATGATCACGCCCAACAGCGATATCAACGCGCTGGTGCGCTCGCATGGCTGGGACGTCGTCGATCCAGTTCCGGTTTCCGATACGCTCGACCACTATGCGGAATTCATCCGCTCTTCGCGCGGCGAGTTCACGGTCGCCAAGGATATCTATGTCCGTCCGCGGACGGGGTGGTTCAGCGACCGCAGCGTCTGCTATCTGGCGTCAGGACGCCCGGTGATCACCCAGGCGACCGGCTTCGAGGCCCATGTGCCCACAGGGCGCGGCCTGTTTCATTTCCACGACTGGGACGACATCTTCGGTGCGCTCGACGCGATCGCAACCGATTACGAAGGGCACTGCCGTGCCGCCCGCCAGGTGGCGGGCGACTGCTTCGACAGCGACAAAGTCCTGAGGAAGTCCCTCGAGGCGACCGGGCTTTAGCGGAGCTAGAGCCGCATCCCCATCGCGAGCTGAACAGCTTGGGTGCGATTGCGCACGCCGAGCTTGCGGTAGATCTTGCGCAGGTGGAGTTTGACGGTGACCTCCTCGATGCCGAGGTCGCGCGCGACATGCTTGTTGGTCTGGCCGCCGAGCAGCGCGCGCAGGACTTCGCCTTCGCGCTTGGACAGGCGATAGCGGCCGGCATCGACGTTGGATTCTTCGCCGGCGTCGTCGAGTGCCGTCGCCGGCACATAGGTTTCACCGGCCATCATCAGTTTGAGTGCGTAGTAGAGACCGACACCCTGCAGGTTCGGACGAACCACCCCGGCGGCGCCGAGGCCGAGCGCGCGCAGCACGGTGGAGCGCGCGCGGTCATTGGAGATCAGCACAACCGGCGTTCCCTGCGCGGCACGCACCAAGCGGTCGAAACCGATCAGGCCCGGCGTGCTGGCGATGGTCGAATCGACCAGCGCCATGTGCTTGGCGGCCGGCTCGCGCAACAGCGAAACGGCGGCATCGACCGAGTCGGCGCACTGAATCTCCGATCCCGGCTCGAAGCGCTGCAACAGAAGCATGAGTTGCTCGAGCATTCCCCCGTCGACGGCCGCGAGCACAATTTTCATGGCATCGAATCCCTTGGTTGCCAAAGTGGCGAACGATGACGCCTGCCGACTATGCCGCCAGAGTCCTAAAGAAATGCTTAAGCCGAATTACATAGTCCGATCGCCGGGGGCGGGTGTGGCCACTCCCAAACCGAGTTCGAAAAAAATATAACATTTTCAGATATTTATTTCGCATGACCGCAATTTCGCGCGGTCGCATCGCCAGAAAAGGCATTTTGCGATATAATTGCCTAAAATTTTAATCGAAAGATATTTGGGTCATGCTCACCCCGGTCGTTCAGCTGCCGCCGGATCGCCTGGCCGGACTTCGTCCGTCCCCGCGGCCTGACGCGCGCCCGAGCGAACGCGATCACGGGACTGCCGGTCAGAGCGACGGTGCGGCGGGAAGCAGTTTCGAAGCACTGGCCCGTTCGGGCGGTCAGACCTCCGCGATTGTCCGTCTCGCCGAGCACAGCACGCATCGTCGCGCCGGACGCCAGCTCGAGGCAGACGCCGAAGCGGCGCGAGATTCGAGCAACGCCGAGAAATCGCATGCGTTGCGCGCCGAGGAGTCTGCGGCACCGCGACAGCCGGGGACGCCGACCAGCACGCGTCCGCACACGCGCTATGCCAATCCGGCATTTCAGGCCCAGGTCATCGCCCAAGAGCTGTTCGGTGTCGAACAGGCCGGGCGCATGCGCACCGAGCCGAGCAACGATCGCCGGACAGCGGCCAACCGCCATGCCGAATACGCCAGCGACGCATATCGCCGCCACTTGGGGGAAACGGACAGCGCGCCCCTGATCGAACCGCATCAGGCGATCGACCTCGTCCTCTGAACGCGCCGCTCAGGCGCACCTCCGGGCAGGAAAGTTGAGAGCTCGGCCTGGGATCGCACGCCAAAAGGCGCACTCGGGGAATGAATCGGGCGGTCGGTTGTTAGCTGAAACGAACTCGTAACGTGCGCGGCGCCGCTGACCGGAACGGCGGCCGCAGGAAGGAAGTATGCAGCAACGGTTGCGGGCAGCCGCGTCCACCGGCGGGGCTGCGAGGAAGGCTCTTGTGGCGAGGCTCGAGATAGCGCAGTAAGTTCGTCAACGTGCCATCCGCGCGCAGCCTGCGCGCCGGTCCGGGAGCGAACTCAAGTGGACGATATAGCCGCCGCCGTCGCCGAGCACATTCCGCGTCTGCGGCGCTATACGCGCGCACTGGTCGGCGATCGCGACCTGGCAGACGATCTCGTGCAGGACTGTCTCGAGCGTGCGTTGAGCCGACTGCACCTGTGGCGCCGTCACGGCGATCTGAGGGCTTGGTTGTTTACGATACTGCACAACGTTCACGTCAACGCTGCTCGCCGCCGCAACCGCGCTCCCGCGATGGTCGCGATCGATCCGGCCAAGCCGCAATTGACCGATCCCGGCCTGTCGGTGGCGCCGGTCCAGGGCGTGGGTCTGGAGCTGGCGCAGCTCGCGCGCGCGCTGCAGCAGCTGCCGGCTGAACAGCGCCAGGTCATCCTGCTCACCGGGCTCGAAGGCATGCGCTACGAAGAGACCGCCCGAGTGCTCGGTATTCCGGTCGGCACCGTGATGTCGCGCCTGTCGCGCGGGCGCGAAGCGCTGCGTCGTTTGACGAGCGGCGGCGGCGAAGGGGGCCAGCCGCGGCTGACGAGGGTCAAATGACGGGCTCCGTGCGGCTGACCGAGGGCCAGCTCCACGCCTATGTCGACGGTCTGCTGACCGATGAGGAGCGCGCGCATATCGAGGCGCTGCTGTCGGCCGATGCCGAAGCCCAGGCCATGGTCGGCGCCTATCGCGCGCAGAACCAGGCGCTACACTCGCTGTTCGACGGCGTGATGGGCGAACCACGGCCCGCTGCGATGGATGCCGCTCTGGTCCGGCGGCGGGGCCTGGTCCTCGCGATTGCCATGCGCAGCGCCGCCGCCATCATGCTGATCGCGCTCGGCGGCGTGGCGGGTTGGACGCTACGCGGCGCGACGCAGCCGGTCCCCCAGTACAACTTTACCGAAGCGTTCGTGCGCTACGCGACCTCGGCCCATCTGGTTTACCTCCCGGAGGTTCGCCACCCCGTGGAGGTTCCCGCCAAGGAGGAAGCGCATCTCGTGGCATGGCTGTCCAAGCGCCTGGGGCAGCAGGTGCAGGCGCCCAATTTGACCGGCGTCGGCTTCAATCTGGTGGGCGGCCGGTTGCTGCCTTCGGGATATGGGCCCGCGGCGCAATTCATGTACGAGAACGAGTCCGGGCAGCGCCTGACCATCTACGTTCGGGCGAGCGAGAACAACACGCCGACCGAGACGGCGTTCCGTTTCGCCCATCAGAAGGGCGTGTCGATGTTCTATTGGATGGACCAGGCGCTCGCCTATGCGGTGATCGGACAAGTGGACCGCGAGCGGCTGCACCAAGTTGCCAACGTCGCCTATCAGACGATCAACCCCTAGGGCCAGCGGAATTGCGCTCGGCGCACCAGCGGCGCCACATCGCGCGCAACGCGTCTTCGAATTCGGCAACATGGCGCGGCCAGTCCATCAACGACGATGCGCGCACCATGGTGCGCAGGCGCTGACGGTAGTCGGCGAGCCGCTCGGGCGCCGCCGCCAAATCCCGCGCCCGCCGCACCAAGTCGTCCTCGCTCTCCGCGATCAGTTCGGGAGCGCCGATCCGGTGCAGGAAACCGTAGCTGTAGCGGCCATAGAGCGCATCGCCGGGCAGCGTGACGACCGGCACGCCCATCCATAGCGCGTCGACCGTGGTGCGGCCGCCGGTGAAGGGCAGCGGGTCGAGCGCGATATCGATGTCGGCATGGCTGGCGAGATGTTCGCCAACCGCCGCGACGGCGCCGCGCAGATCGACGCGCCCGGGCGCAATGCCGGCAACGCTCATGCGGGCGCGCAGCCGTCCCTGCGGCCCCGGGCGGTCGAGGCCCCGTCCCTTGAGCAGCAGGCGCGCGGTCGGCGCGGCCGCCAGCACGCGGGACCAGAGCGCCAGCGTCCGGTCGGAAATCTTTGCCGGATTGTTGTAGCAGCCGAACGTGACATGGCCGCGCGCGATGGAAGGCGGCGGCGCGATCACTGGTTCCTCGTCGTAGCTCATCAGGCCGAAACCGCCGGGCAAATGAACGGGGATCTCCGTCATTTGACCGGCCAGCCGCCCATCGAAATCGATCCAACGATCGACGATGGCAAAGTCGACGGCGGCAAGGCCAGTGGTCGGCGTGTTGCACAGATAGGTGACCTGGATCGGAGCCGGCTTCAATGCCAGCACGGTGAGACGGTTGTCCGCCCAATGCCCCATCGGATCGATCAGGATGTCGACGGCGCTCTGCCGTATGCGCCGGCATGCCTCGAGATCGCTCAGCGTATCGATGAACGCCCACTCGTCGACCATGTCGCGCATGCGGCGGGTCGTGGCGTCGGGATGGGGCACATGGGCAAAGACGTGGACCGATACCTCGGCACGCCGATGGTGCTCGAGCACCGGCAGCAGGCTGGGCGCCAGCACATGGGCGCGAAGCTGCGGCGACAGATAGCCGACGCGCAGGCGGCGATCGGGATCGGGGACGTTGCCGTAGCTGATCGACGGCCGGCTCGCCGCACCGTGGCGCCGGCCGTATTTGCAATGGGCGGCGAAGACCTCGTCGGGGCCGAAGCGATCCATGAACATCATGGTGATCAGTGCATTGCTCTCGGCTGCGGGAAGGCGGGGATCGAGGTCGATCGCGCGCGTGAAGGCGGCGAGCGCGTCGTCGAGACGAAGCTCCTCGCGCAGGATGGCACCGAGATTCGAATGTGCGACGGCCAATGCAGGCCGGGACGCAAGCGCAGAGGCGAAGGCGGTCAGCGCCTCATCCTGACGACCGAGATCCTTGAGCACGACGCCGAGATTGTGGTGCGCATCGGCATGGGCAGGCGCGATGGCAAGCGCACGCCGGCAGGCCGCTTCCGCCGCGTCGAGTTTTCCCTGGAGGTGCAGCGCATGGCCCATGCTGACATGGGCAGCGATCAGATCGGGTTGCGCGCGCACCGCTTGTCGAAGCGCGGCGACGGCTGATTCCACATCGCTCATGCGCAGCAGCGCGATGCCGAGGTTGGCGAAGGCGGGCGCGAAACCGGGCTGGCGACGCAACGCCTCGTGATAGGCCGAGACGGCCTCGGCAAGCCGGTCCTGCTCGCGCAACGCGTTGCCCAGGTTGGACCACGCGTCGGGCAGGCCCGGATCGGTTTCAAGCGCGGCGCGCAGCTCGGCTTCGGCAGCCACGGCCTGGCCGCCATCCAAGAGCACTGCGCCGAGATTGGCGCGCGTCGGCGCGTGATCGGGATCGAGCGCCAGCGCCATCCTGAACGCCGCTTGCGCGTCGGTGGGCGCGCCGATTTCAGCAGTCAGGAGGCCGCGTGCGAAATGCGCGGCGCCATGGCCGGGAGCCAGCGCGAGCGCCGCGGCGACGGCAGCCTGGCCGCCCGGACGATCGCCTGCGGCGCGCAGCACCGTGACCAGATTCGTCCACGCGCCGAATTGCGTGGGATCGGCGTCGAGCGAGCGCCGGATCAACTCCGCGCCCGTACCGTGCCGGCCTTGCTGGTGCTCGACCAGACCGAGCAGGTGAAGCGCGTCGGCGTCGTCGGGCGTGCGCGTGAGCACAGCACGATAGATGCGCGCCGCGTCGTCGAGCCGTCCGGCGCGATGCTGGGCAAGGGCCGCCGCCAACGACTCGTCGGTGGCGGCACCCTGCTCGGAGTGCCGACGCGGATCGCGATCGGTCACGGCGGATCACCTCGCCCAGTTGCGGCGGCTGCGGCAACGACATTACCCGCGGCCCCCCGATCGGTGAAAGGGACCCTCCGGTTCCTGCTTTGTTTCGCAAATTCCGTAATCACCGGCGTTCGGACCATGTTGCATGGCAAATAATCAGCCGATGCACTGCGTCCAAATGGGCACAGGCCGGCCAAAACTGTTGCATTTCTGCCGGGTGGCCTTGACAAGTCGTTCAGGCTGCTGGATTTTTCGCTTATGGTTCCGCTCGGAACCGCGGGGAAATTTGCTGACAAGGATACCGTCATGAAGAGATCAGCGGCCGCCCTGGCCATGCTCGTGGCCGTGGGTTCGGCGTCAGTGGCGCTTGCCCAATCGCCCACCACTGGCTGGTACACCGGCATCAAGGCCGGCTTGAACGATACGCGCAACGCCGACCTTCGAGGTACCGGCGGATCAACCCTCAGCGCCACCAACAACTACGATCTCGGTTGGGGCCTGACCGGCAGCGCCGGATACGACTGGGGCGCCTGGCGCACCGAGCTCGAGATCGGCTACCGGCGCAACATTCTCGACACGATGAATGTCCGTAACGACAACGGCATTCCCGCGGCCGCCGGCCAAGCCGCGCAATCGGGCACGTCGCCGAGCGCCGGGGGCGATGCCTCCTCGCTCGCCGTCATGGCGAACCTGCTCTACGACTTCAACACGGGCACGGCGTGGGAGCCCTATCTCGGCGTCGGCCTCGGCACCGCGCAGGTGCAGTACAACACCGTGCGCGGCGGCGGCGTGGGCTACGTCGACGACACGGACTGGAAGCTTGCCTACCAGCTGATCGCCGGTCTTGCCTATTGGTTCGACCCCAACTGGGCGATCACTGCCGACTATCGCTTCTTCGGCACGACCGATCCGAGATTCAGCGATCGTCGCGGTCAGTCGTTCGAGAGCGAGTATCAGAGCCACAGCGTGCTGGTTGGCCTGACCTATCGCTTCGGAGCGCCGCCACCCCCACCCCCGGCGCCGGCGCCGGCCGCGGCACCCGCGCCTCCGCCACCGCCGCCGCCAGCCGTCGTGCCGCCGCGGCCGCCCGCGGTCGCCGCGCCGAAGCAGTTCATCGTCTTCTTCGATTTCGACAAGAGCGACATCACGGCGCAGGCGCAGCGCATCATCAACGATGCGGCCACCGAGTGGAAGCGGACCGGCACGGCACGCATCGCCTTGACCGGCCATGCCGACCGCGCCGGTACCGAGCGCTACAATCAACGCTTGTCCGAACGTCGCGCCGTCGCGGTCAAGGATGCGCTGGTTCGGCAGGGCGTGCCGGCATCGGTGATCGCCACGATCGGCCGCGGCGAGAGTCAGCCTCTGGTTCCGACCGCCGACGGCGTGCGCGAACCACAGAACCGGCGTGTCGAGATCGTCTTCTAGTCGGACGCTCTCTCCCCCGGGTTAGTCACGGGAGGGCCGCTCCGGGCAACCGGAGCGGCCCTTTCGTTTTCCCCGTCGCCGATCGAAGTCCAGAGCGGGCCATCGGCTTTTTGAAGCGGAGGGCATTCCCTCCCGAGCTCCGCCGGCATTCTCCGCTACAAGCCGGAAGAGACGGTCGGCCGTTCAGCTGTCGAATTCATCCATCCTGACGATCTGGCCAACACGCGCCAGGAGATGCGCAAGGCGCGCCGCGACCGCCTGATGCGCCATATCGAATGTCCATACGTTCACCGCAACGGGCACGCGGTCACGCTGGCGTGGATGGGTGTGTGGTCGGAGGCGGAGCAGCGCCATTTCTACATCGGCCGCGACGCGACCGAGCTCAAGACCATCGAGGCACAGAAAGGATGGAGGCAATCGGCCAGCTGTCAGGCGGCATAGCGCACGACTTCAACGACATGCTCGGCGCCATCATCGGCAATCTCGAGCTCGCCGCGACGAGACGCGCGACATCGCGAATCCACAAGTTCATTCAATCGGCGACCGGCGTGGCACAGCGTGGCGCCGAGCTGGCGCAGCGCCTGCTGGCCTTCGCGCGCCGCCAGATACTGATGCCCAAAGCGGTCGACATGACGGCTACGGTCGACGGCATGGTGCCGCTTCTTCGTGGCACCCGGTCGCCCCCGAATAGCGGCGCGGCGCGCCGTTGTCCTGGCCGTTGCTTCGGCCGGCTACTGCTTAGGTTGGGCCGCGGTGCGTTGCTTGGTCGCCGCCTGCGGCTTCGCATCGCAAGCC
>Ga0194121_10001859_pt1 | contig 34524 bp, 37 predicted proteins | sample TA2MahCa50mmetaG_FD_148609 | JGI IMG/M metagenome (GOLD analysis project Ga0194121, IMG submission 148609) | Freshwater microbial communities from Lake Tanganyika, Tanzania - TA2015020 Mahale Deep Cast 50m | ecosystem: Environmental > Aquatic > Freshwater > Lake | place: Tanzania: Lake...
AAGTATATCAAAAACATATAAATACAAGAGAGTAATATGAGTTTGGTTGATGAACTTTTTGAAAAATCAGATAAAAAAATCGTAAAATCATTTACGCCAAAGAGTTCATTGTGTAATAAAATTTTTAATTTAGAAAAAACAGCATCATTAAAAGATGAAATAAGGGACAAACTATTACAAATAACCAATGAATTTTTAGATTATTTGGGTATTGATTTCTTTATTTATGATGTTCATTTAACAGGTTCTTTAGCCAATTATAATTGGTCGTCCTATTCCGATTTGGATGTTCACATAATAGTTGATTTGGATGAATTCAGTAATGGAAAAGAGAAGACAACTACATATAATGAAATTGTAAAGGAATTTTTTGAATTAAAAAAGAAACTATGGTCATTAACAAATGATATTAAAATAAAGGGTCATGATGTCGAATTATATGTTCAAGATATTGATGATAAGGGTATTTCAACAGGGGTGTATTCTATTTTAAATAACGAGTGGATTGTAGTACCTGAAAAAACACAATCTAATGTTGATGAAACAAAAATATTGCAAAAATCTGAAGAATATGGTAAACTAATCGACGATTTAATTAATAGAGCAAAAGACGGAGAAAATGTCGTAAAAGAAATAGATGAGCTAAAAAAAAAGATAAAAAGGTTCAGACAATCTGGTTTAGAAAAGGGTGGTGAATATTCTTATGAAAATTTAACTTTTAAATTGTTAAGAAGAAATGGATATGTTGATAAACTTTTCAAAACTAAAACATACGTAAGAAATAAGAAATTGTCTCTAATATAATAGAGATATCAATTTTTTTTACTATATGTGTGTATTTATTATTAAACAAATAATAATATTTATTAATTCATAAAAAAATGGCAGATTTAAAACCATTGGGTAGTGAAAAACTCAAAGCGGATGCTAAATTAAAAAGAATCCTTGAGTTAACATACTACGGCGAAAATAAAAATAAAACCATCACCGAATCTACATCCTCTACAATGAGGACCGAATATTTGTCAGAATCCGTTAACGGATTTAAATATGGTATTGTAAAAGAAAAAGATGGGTTTTATGTGAAAAAGGGTTTAAATGAAAGTTCTTTAGATTATATCGGTGGACTTTTCATGAAAAATAAAAATAGATTTAATTCATATGCCGAAGCACTTAAAAGATTAGAATTGTTAAGTGGTGCCGAATTAAATGAAGCAACAAAATATGTTTTAAAACAAAAACCTTCAACACCTGAAGGTGATATGGGCGCGTTACCACCAGCACCTGGGGGTGATATGGGTGCGGATTTACCACCAGCACCTGAAGGTGATACGGGTGCTGATTTACCACCAGCACCTGAAGGTGATATGGGTGCGGATTTACCACCGGCACCTGAAGGTGATATGGGTACAGAAGGCACACCAAAACCATCAGATTATATGACTGAAGTTCAAAAGTTTGCGGGTAAATTGGGACAAGAGTTAAGGGACCAAAAAGACAAAATGGAAAGTGATGATATCAAATATGTTTTAAATATGATAATATCCGCGGTCGATTTGGATAAACTTGATGATGAAGATATCGAAGAAATTGGTGGTAAATTTGACAGAGAAGTCGAAGATGACGCAACAATGGGCGATGAGGATTTACCAACAGACGACGAGTCTGCTCCTGAAGAACCAACAGGTGATGAGGATTTAGGTGAAATGATGGGTATGGATAAACTTGAATCGTTTGTTAACCAACCAATTGAAACAGATGAAATTAACTTAACAAAATATGCTGATTTAGGAGGGGGAACGAACGAAGAAGATTTAAAAGAAATTGATTTAGACGAAATTAAAAGTGAAATAAACAAAAGTATCGCAGAAACTTTAGGTAAATATTTCAAATAAAATGCGTCTCATTTATGTCAATGAAATAGGAACAGACTATAAAGGTCAAAAACAATACGAATTCATATTTAGTTCTTCTAATGAAATAGATATGGACGAGTGGTATGATGTTCCTGCGTCTTCGACATTTACACCTAAATCACCAAGTGTTGAATATATAGACCAAGTTGGTTTACTTAAAGACACCGATATAGTTTTTGAACTAATACAAAACTCAGATTATTTTGGAGTTATTGATGCTGTTGATGGTATAATTGCAATGGCTTGGGAAAAATCAAATTTTGATTTAGATAGAGAAAGGTTGTTTTTTAGATTTGGAGAATCTTATGAGTTTGTTACAAATAAATTAAAACAAAGAGAAATAACATTAGAAAATAAAAAGATAAAATATAATGAATAGAAGATTAATTATTGAAAAACTTTTAAAAGAAGGTTTTTCAGAAAAAACTCTTGTTGGGTTTAATGATAAACAACTTATTACTTTATCAAAAACAATTCTTAAAGAAGCCGGTTCTGTAATTATGTCTAAAAAAACTCCACCCAATGAATTTATACCATTAACTAAGGCTGGTGTTAATGTGGAATTAAGAGAAAAAAAACAAAAAGACGTAAATGAAAAATGGAAAGGTGATGTTAAAGTTAAAAAAACGGGTGAACATGCCGATAAGTCGGTTGCGGAACTAAAAAAAGAACTTAATTCTTTAAAAGAAAAAAGTAAAAAATACCAAGACGAAGGTAAAAAAGTTCCTAAAAATATTATTGACCAAGAAGCGGAATTAAAATTTGCTATTAGAGCAAAACAAGGTTGGAAGAAAAAAATGAATGAGAATGTTTCTGAAATTGAAGAATGGGTGTTAGATTTGACCGAATCAAAATATACTCATTTCACATCTAAAAACGATATCATGAAAATAATCAATGAGAAAATGGAAACATTTCAACCAATGCCCACAACAAAGGCTAAAAAAGGACACAATGGTGTACCTGAGTTTATGACTTATGACGCCATTGTTGGAAACCAACCGGCACCATCTACAAATCCATCACAACCCGATGTTCTTCCTGATGCACCACCAAAAGAAAAAGATAAACCAAAACCAAGAACACCTTATGACCCAGGACCCCGTACTAACCCTAAACCCAAAGCAATGGGAGAAAGAAAAAATATTAGATAATGAAGTTTTTAAAAAAAGATTTATTACGTATATTAGGTGAAAACCTATACGAAATGCCAATGGATTTTGATACTCCCGATAGACCACATAGTGATGTCACAAGACCATTATCTACAGGTGACACACCATTAAAGAAAATCCCATTACCCAAAACAGGTGATGAACCAAATAAAAATTTCCAAGAATTACTCGCTTCTGAAAGATATAGACAAGTAATAACTAAAGTTAGAGAGTATACCGGAATCAACACACCATTAAGAGGTGAAGAAGGAATGTATTCTCTTCAAAGTACGATGATGAATGCCTATCGTGAAATTATTGAAACTGAAAGTAGACATAAAACACAATTAGAGGAATTAGCTGTAGAATTGGTAAAAAAAGAAATGGGTATTCCCGAAGGTTCAATTCAATTTGACGCTAAAATTGTTGGAATGGGTGAAATCGACACTCAAGGCTTCAATCGAGAAATGCAACAACAACAACAAAACATTGACCCTGTTGATATCGAACAGGATTTGATGACTGACTTAGAGTCAATGACAATGGAAAAAGCAAAAAGAAGATTAATTAACAATATGATACAAGGGGCATCAAAAAGGGGTCATTATATGTATCATTATGTTGCTGATAAAATTAGAGAAATTACGGGTTCCGAAACTTTAATTGCTCAATATGGTATTTTAATGTCAATAAATGATACATTGTATTGGCAGTTTAGTGATGAAAAATTTAAAAGTGCAATGGGGGGTGGAAACCTGATTGGTGGTAAAGAAGAGGTAAGGACAGAGACCAATCCTCCGACAATTGTTGCAAGAGGTCTTAATTTTCCTATCCTTGTTCATGAGTTAATTAAAGGTATAATGGAATTGTTCGCAATTCAAGGAAGACCTACTGACGAAGAAGGTAATGACTTAGAATCGTGGTCTGAAATTGAAGGTTCTGAAGATACTCTTGAAAAAGAAATATGGGATTTACGTTTGGGTCCAGCAATATGGGATAGAGTTAGGTCACAATACCCTGAAAGTATTTTAACAGACGAAAATAAAATAGAATTGCAGAATTATTTATTAGTTGAAATATTCAAACTACCAGCAAAACAATTTTTGGTATTTATGAAAGAAGTTATTTCGGGTTCAGAAAATGGTAAACGTTTAATGAATGAATTGGTAGATGGTATTGATAAATTATTTAAAGACCAAGATTATCAAGATGCAATTGAGGCGTTTAATGAAGATTTAAATGACGTTACAGATAACACAGATGATGATGATTTATCTGACTTCTTAAATGATTTAGGGGTAAAATTACCTGACGATTAGTCCGTTTAGATACCTAAAGAAAGAAAGGGGGGACTTATGTCCCCCTTTTTTATATTTATATGTATGAGTAATCAAAAAATAGAACAATTAAGGGAGTACGCTAAAATTATTAAAGACACCCCTTACGCATTAAAAACGTATTTGCAAACTTACGACAATACACAAAAAAGATTTGTTCCATTGGACTTATTTCCTGACCAAATACAATTATTGGAGGATTATGAAAAATACAATGAGAACATAACGAGAAAATACAGACAGGCCGGTGTAACAACGGTTACCGCGGCTTGGATTTCAAAAAAACTTCAAACAGCAAAAAAAGATAATCCTGAAAGAGTATTAATAATTGCAAACAAAAAAGACACCGCCGTTGAAATGGCTAACAAAATTAGAGCGTTTCTTGAACAATGGCCAGATTGGATTAATGTGGGATTTTCGCCGGACAAAAATTCAGAAAGTAGATTTAGATTAAACAATGGTTGTGAAGTAAAAGCGGTGGCAACATCTGCAGATGCATTAAGAGGTTACACACCAACAATATTGATTTTTGATGAAGCAGCATATATTGAAGCTGGTGATGATTTTTGGGCGGCATCTATGGCCTCGTTAAGTACTGGTGGTAAAATTATACTTATTTCAACCCCAAATGGACTTGACCAAATTTATTATGGTGTTTATGACCAATCAATAAGGGGAATAAATGATTTTCATATAACAGATTTAAGGTGGTTTAAAGACCCTAGATATACAAAAGATTTAAAATGGGTAAAATGTAATGACATTGTACATTATATGTTAAATAGAGAACAATATAATGATGATGAAATTGTTGTGTATGATGTGAGTCCAAGTGAATATAAAGATTACGAAGAAGACGGATATAAACCATTTTCATCTTGGTTTGAATCAATGTCAAAAAAATTCAAATACGATAGACGTAAAATTGCGCAGGAATTAGAGTGTGATTTTCTTGGTTCAGGTGATGGAGTAATTCCTTCAAATATTCAAGACAATATTGTAAAAAATATGTTGAGGGAACCAAAAGAAAAATACATGCAAGGAACATTTTGGCAATGGAAAGAACCAATTCAGGGGCACAAATACATACTAGGTGCGGACGTTTCTCGTGGAGATAGTGAAGACTTTTCATCAATAAACATAATTGACTTTGATGAGAGAGAACAGGTTGCCGAGTATATTGGTAAAATACCACCTGACGATTTGGCTTTGGTTGCATATAAATGGGGTATTTTGTATGAGGCATTTATAGTTGTCGATATTACCGGTGGTATGGGGGTTGCAACTTCAAGAAAGTTACAAGAATTAAATTACAAGAATCTTTACATTGATGGAATCAACACCAAAAACATTTGGGAATATAATTCCAAAGCAATGGAAAAAATACCCGGTATTAATTTTAATAATAAAAGAGCCCAAATTGTTGCATCATTTGAAGAACAATTAAGAAAAGGTTTTCAAGTTAGGTCATCAAGATTAATGAGTGAGTTAAATACTTTTGTTTATATTAATGGTAGACCTGACCATATGAAAGGTGCCCACGATGATTCCATCATGAGTATGTCCATGGCTTTGTATGTTGGTGATGTTTCATTTTCACAATTAACAAAGAATGAAAACGCTAATAAAGCAATGTTAGAGTCTTGGACAATATCTGAAAGAACTTATGAACCAAATAAATCATTTTACTCTTACGGAACCGCATTTGACCAAATTGGGTCAATGTCTACAGATGGTAACCCAATTTTTCAACAAAATAATAACGCGACAAAAGAACAATATAAACAATATTCTTGGTTATTTGGTAAAAAACGATAAATGTTTATTTTAAACTAAATTTTGTTTATATTCTATAATAGTATTTATATATATGGCTGATAATTTAACAGTATTTCAACGACTAACAAAAATATTCGGATTTCAAGGTAAGGTAACACCAGAACAGTCCCCATCTTTTAATTTTGATAAAGAACAAATTTTAAAAACAAGTAGTAGGGAAGAATATGAAAAAGCAATGTTGCAAGCTCAACAGACTCAATACATTGCCGATAAATTTTCTAAACTTGACCAATCATTATATAATCAATCAATATATTATGAACCAAACAGATTGTCAATGTATTATGATGTTGAGTCAATGGAATTTTGTTTACATGGTGACACTAAAATCGCTACACCAAATGGATTTACAACGATAAAAGAATTATCCGATATGGGTAGGGATTATGAATTCATTGTTTATTCATATGACCATAATCTAAAAAAAGTGGTACCAGCAATTGCGAGAAACGCCCATCATACTAGAGATGAGATGACATATAAAGTTACATTTGATGATAATTCATTTATTATCGGTACTTGGGAGCATAGATTAATGAAAAGAGATGGTTCGTTTTCTCGTATTTCGGAATTAAAATCAGGCGACTCTATGATGCCATTTTATAGAAAATCCTTTTATAATAATCAAACTTATAATTGGGTTTATGTGTGTAATTCAAAAGAAGGACATAATGGTTGGATTAGTGAACATCGATTAATTGCGGAATGGTTTTATGGTCGAGCGGTAAAAGAAAACGAAGAAGTTCATCATATTGATTTTAATGGTAAAAATAATTTACCTCAAAATCTTAAAATAATGGACGGAACTGAACATAGGTCATTTCACAGAAAACTAAATAACGAGACGTTATGGTCGAACGAAGAATTTAGAGAAAAGATGAAAGAGGTCGCAAAAAGAAAGGGTGAATTTTGTTGGAATGGAAAAAGAAAAGGTAAGAATAACCCTTCTTATTTTCATATACCTTTTGATTTGATAACAGAAACCGCTAAAAAACACAAAACACTAAAAGGCACATCAAGAGCGTTAAACATTGCTCACACTAAATTACAAAGAGAAATTATGTGGGCGGGATATAAAGATTGGTCAACTTTTTGTGGCGCATACAATATTGAAAAATCTAAATATTCAACCGTCAAAGTAAAAGGAGAATCATACGCGTTAAATCATAAAATTGTCTCAATTGAACCATATGGAGTTGTACCTGTATATGATTTAACAGTACCTGGTTATAAAAACTTTGCAACCGACACTATTTTTTCACATAATACTCCGGAAATTTCAGCCGCTTTGGATATATACGCCGAAGAATCAACAACGTTATCGGAAAAGGGGGATATATTAACAATATTTTCGGAATCTGATAGAATTAAATCAACATTGGAAGATTTATTTGTAAATAGATTAGACTTAAACACTAATTTACAAATGTGGACTAGAGGTATGTGTAAATATGGTGATAATTTTGTTTATTTAAAAGTTGACCCCGAAAAAGGTATTGTTGGGTGTCAACAATTACCTAACATTGAAATAACAAGATTAGAAGGTAAAGAAAGTAAAACCCCCAATCAAATGGACGTTATGCAGATGCCAAGTAGGGAACTTAGATTTCAGTGGACAAATAAAGATATGGAATTTCAATCTTGGGAAATTGCCCATTTTAGATTATTAGGTGATGATAGAAAACTTCCTTATGGGACTAGTATGTTGGATAAAATTAGAAGAATATGGAAACAACTATTATTGGCTGAAGACGCAATGTTAATTTACAGGACATGTTTAGTGGGTGACACAAGAGTAAGGACTATTGATGGTTACAAATACATAAAAGATATTCAGGAAGGCGACACTATTTTAACCTTTGATAAAAGTCAAAATATTATTCCAAATAAAGTTACTTATGTTAAAGATAATGGAATTAAAAAAGTTTTAAAAATAAAATCTTTACATAATGAAATTATTTGCACAGAAACTCACCCAATTTTAGTTCAGGATGGAGATGTGTTAAAGTATGTTGATGCGAAAGATTTAATGATTAAAAAACATAAATTAATTAACACTAATGTTAACAATTTACCCGTAATACCAAAAAAAATCAATCGTAATGGTGAGGTTCTTTATTCTTATTTAACAAAAGAAGGGATAGATGAATTTAGGTCTCAAGAATTTAACGATTCCATTTCTGAAAAAATGAGAAAATGTGGGGACATAAAAAGAATTAGACAATTTTTGTATGGTGGTAAAGGGATTAAAGGTTTACCTTATTTAACAGCATTAATGGTTTGTGAAGAGTTTAATATTCAATCAGCACATTTAGTAACATACACTAAAGGTGAAATTAAACCAAATACATTAAACTTACCTGATTATGTTGATGCCGATTTTGCTAAACTTTTTGGTTTCATGATAGGAGATGGTTTTATTTCAGGTGATGTTGTAGGTTTTGCTGAAGGAAGTGATGAAGAAGTTAATGAAAAATATTATCAATTATTTAAAAAATACGAATCTAGAATATCACTCAATGTCAGTAATAATAGAAAATATACATCATACTCGGTTAGTTCTAAAAGATTAAAAGATATATTAATTGAATTAGGTTACATAAAAGGAGCGCACAATAAAAGAATTCCAAAATGGGTATTTCAACAAAAATATGACATTAAAAAATCATTTATGGAGGGTTTAATGGACGCTGACGGATGTATTCGACACACACCAAAAGGAACAATGTTCACCACGATTGCTCTGTGTAATAAAAAACTCATTGAAGATATTAAAGAATTGTGGTCAGGAATGGGGTTAAATTCAGGTCATATTAAAACACGTTTTCGAGAGGGTGGTCATGAAATTGAATCTGGTCGTAAAATGAAAGAAACTTATTCATATGAGGTCACGATTAGTGAACTAATTACCCCCTTAACTGAAAATATTATTAATATATCAGAATGGGGCGAAGAAAAAGTTTATGACATTAGTGTAGAACATAAGGAACATAATTTTATTGCAAATAACATTCCTGTGCATAATACCAGAGCACCCGAAAGAAGGGTTTTTAAAGTTTTTGTTGGTAATATGGATGATAAAGACATTGAACCATATGTACAAAGGGTAGCAAATAAATTTAAAAGAGACCAAGTTGTTGATTCAAGAAATGGTCAGGTTGACATGAGATATAATCAAATGGCGGTTGACCAAGATTACTTTATTCCTGTTCGTGACCCAGCACAAACAAATCCAATTGAAACATTACCGGGCGCACAAAATTTGGGTGAAATTGCTGACATAGAATACATTCAGAAAAAAATGTTAGCGGCATTAAGAATACCAAAAGCGTTCTTAGGGTTTGAAGAGGTTGTTGGTGATGGTAAAACATTGGCATTAATGGATATCAGGTTTGCAAGAACAATTAATAGAATTCAGAAATCATTAATACATGAATTAAATAAAATAGCTCTAATTCATTTATACCTTATTGGGTTAGAAGATGAATTAAATAATTTTTCACTATCTCTAACAAACCCATCCGCTCAATCAGATTTATTAAGAATTGAACAATGGAAAGAGAAAATTTTATTATATAAAGACGCAACGTCAGACCAATCTCAATTAGGTATTCTACCCGTTTCACACACATGGGCAAAAAAGAATATTTTAGGTATGAGTGATAGTGAAGTTATGTTAGATTTACAACAACAAAGATTAGAAAGGGCTATAGGTTTTGAGTTAACCAATACTCAAATGGTAATAAAACGTTCGGGAATTTTTGATGAGGTTGATTCTAAATATGGAATACCTGAGACCGAGAGACAACAATTAGCACAATCACCAGGGGGAGCGGAAATGGGTGGAGGTATGGACATGGGGGCACCTCCAAGTCCCGCAGCTGCACCAGCACCAGGTGGTGAAACACCATTAAGTGAAAATAAAAAAATTAGATTGAAAAATTTTTTAGGTGAATCTGACAATTTAGAAGATTTATTTGATATTAATAAAGCACAACAGAATATTTATGAAATAGAAAATAAATTAAAAGACATATTAAACCAATAATAATCAAATAAACCTTAAAATAAAATTATATAAAAACATGTCAATAGAAGGTCACGAAAAAAATTATTTTGAAAAAATAAAAAATGATTGCAAAATTGTGTTTGATATCGGCGTGGCAGATGATTCAATTTTCTTTGAAGAACCAAACATAATTTGCCACTACTTCGAACCTAACTATATTACTCATTCAAACAGTATGAGAAGAAACATCAAGAACAAAGAGTATTATTTAAATAATTTTGCTCTAGCCGATAAACCATGTATACTCAAACTCTACTATGAGGGTTCTCTTTATAAAAGAGTAGGTGGGTCAGATATTGTAACTCAATCAGACATTGAAGTTAGAACGGGTTTGGATTACTGCCTCGAGAAAGGTATTGAATTTATTGATTTTCTAAAAATAGATGTTGAGGGATTTGAGACCAAAGTTTTAAGAGGTTTCGGAGATTTTTTATCCAAAACGAAGTATGTTCAATTTGAATATGGAGTTGGTCTAAGAGAAGCGGAGAGTAATCTTGAAGAATTGACATCAATTCTAATAAATTATGGTTTCGATGATTTTTATATAGATGGTGTAGAAAAATTGGAAACCTTTGATGATGACTGGAGATATTGTAATATTATGTGCACTAATAAAAAATTAATCACTTGAAATGTAAGTAAAAAAGTAATCTATGTTGATATTGATGAAACAATATATATAACCCCTGATAATCCAAGTGTTTATGAACAGTCGACTTCAATTATAGAAAATAAATTAAAAGACATATTAAACCAATAATAAAATGACAAATTTTGGAGAATTTAAATTAAAGATGTTAACAAAGTTAACTGATTTATACACATCAAAAAATAAAGTGGAAATTAAAAACACCATAAAATCGATTACATCAAATAAACCTTTGTCTGAAATGTATACCTTCTATGAGGGTATTGAAAAATTGAACATAAAATCAAAGGATAAGGCAAAATTATATGTTGAATCAATTGAACCAATTTTGATTGAAAAAATGAAATCTTTGAAAAAAGATTTAACAACATTAACCAAAGATTTAAAAAATATTGAATTTGAAAAAAATTCTTTATATGAAGATTTGGATATTCTTTCTGAAGAAAATACAATACACAATATATCCAAAAAAATAGATGCCAGAGAAAATCTAATTGAACATCTATTAAAAGAAAAAAAAGAAGACGAAAAACCAAGTGAAATTCAAATAGAGAATCACACATTATTAAACGCTGTTTTGGTAAATAACTTTAATGTAAAGTATTCCGATTTTTTAAATGAAGAACAAAAAACGACATTTAATAAAATTGTTTCAATGTCTAACGAAGAGTTAATAACTGAAACAAAAAATCTTAAAAAAGAATTGACAACTAAAATTGACTCTTTAATTAAAGAATCAAATGAAGACACATTAAAAGATAAGTTAAAAAATGTGATGTCAGAAATAAATAAATCTGACACCACAAAATTTGATTATTATAAACTTATCGAATTGAAGAATGGTTTAGTATGACCTATCTTCTTTGCTTTTAATTTTTTGTTTATAAATAGCTTTAAGTATTTGGACTCTTCTGACGACCGATGGTTTTACGAACTCTTCTCTATCTCTTAATTGTTCGTTTTGTCTGCTTTTTTGAACCCTAAACTTATATTTTTTTAGTGCGGGTTCAATCCCCTTTTCTTTAGTTACATTGATTTTTATCATAAGTTTTTTTTTAAAATATACGAAAAAAATTTCAAATTAATAACATTTTTTCATATATTTTATATACACCATAAAAAATAATATATATGATAAATAATAATGAAAAAAGGAAAATTTATAGTAATTGATTCATATGGGAATGTGAAAATGGGCTATGGTACGGTTGATTTTAAAAATTTAAAAACAATTTATATTCAATTAAATTCTTGGATACAACCAACATTAGATAAACAAGATTTTAATAAATTAATATACAAAAGTAGAAAAAAAATAAAAGATAAAATTTATTTACTTAATTCTGAATTTTTTAAACCACAATCTATTGTTGATTTAGATATAAAAACAAACGGAATTAAAGTAAATAAAAGGTCTTTCATGGATTTAGAAATAACTCTTTATGTAAATAAACATTTTGATGTTAAGTCCAAAGAAATAAAAAACATTATTTCCAATCTATCTAAAGACATTATTGATACCGTACTTATTGATAAAACTTTTTATAATTTCTTCGACAAAAAGAATTAATCTTTTTAAGAAGTATTTATTATAAAAAGATTAATGAAGGTATTGGGACCCAATGACACTGGTAGGGGTATTCTTTTGGAATATGATGCCGGTTATATTTCATATGAAGATAATAAAAAAATAATTTCTGAAATGAGAGAAACAGATTTCTCTCAAGAAATAATATTATTTGCGGTTTTACAAAAATATGACACACCAAATAAAAATGGTAGAATATACCCTGAACTTTTATTAAAAAGGGAAAATGAAAAATACCAAACCTTAATTAAAAAGGGAGGCGCGTTAAATGAACTTAATCACCCAAGTTCATCTTTAATTGATTTAGATAGAGTTTCCCATTCCGTCTTGGAAACGTGGTGGGATGGAAAGATTTTAATGGGTAAAGTAAAATTATTTACTTCACCCGGATGGAAAAAAATGGGTATTGTGAGTACAAAAGGTGACCAAGCAGCAATGTTAATTATGAATGGTGCGACACTTGGTATATCATCAAGAGGTGTTGGTTCATTAAAAAATATAAAAGGACAAAACATTGTTCAAGATGATTTTGAATTGGTGTGTTTTGATTTAGTATCGTCTCCAAGTACACCTGGGGCATATGTATTTTTTGACTTAAACGATAAGGACCAATACCAAGAATCTTTAGAAGAAAAACCACAAGACATTAACAAGGTAAAAAATCTTATGTCAAGATTGGATAATTTCTTATCAAAATAATTTTTTTACGTTTTTAATGTTGTAAAATAATATTTTTTACAAAAAACAATATATTTATTATAAAACTATATTCATAAAAATGAGCGACAAATCAATTTTGGAACAAGCTTTACTTCAAGTACAAACACTTGAAGAAGCAGTAAAAGCGAATGCAAAGGGTATACTGTCTTCCACAATGAAGCAGGAACTAAACGATTTGCTAAGAGAATCATTGGAAGAAGAGGAGAAGGTTGATGAACAACCCGATTCTGAAGAGGACACAAATGATGTACCAGTTTTAACTGGTGATGATGAAAATCCAGATAATGAAGATGATGAACCATCGAAAGATATCGATTCAATGGACACTGATGATGACGATACCATGTCTGATGATGACGATACCATGTCTGATGATGACGATACCATGTCTGATGATGACGATACCATGTCTGATGATGACGATACCATGTCTGATGATGATGTATTGGATATGACCGGTGCTGATGAAGACGAGATTTTAAAAGTTTTCAAAGCAATGGGTCCTGAAGATGGTGTAATTGTTAAGAAGGATGATGACCACATCGAATTGTCTGATGGTGATGACGAGTATATCATTAAGTTAGGTGATAATGACATGATGTCTGATGAAGATGAAATGTCGGTTGATGAAGACCAAGTGACGGATATGTATGATGATGAAGAACTTGGAGAAATGATGGATGACGCTGAAGAAACAGTTTACGAAATCGAACTTGGTGATGTTGAAGAACCAGAAGATGAAGAAGAACCAGAAGATGAAGAGGAACCAGAAAAAGATGAAGTACTAGAAGATGAACTTTATGATGTTCCTGAAGGACCAGAAGGTGATGTTGGAGAATCTGCAAGAACCATGGGTTATGGTTACCATGGGGGTCTTAAAAGTAAAAATGTGTTTAAGGCTGGTAACAAAAGAGAAGAAATCAACGAAGAAATTAGCAAACTTAGAAAACAAAATGATGAGTACAAGAAAGCACTTGTATTATTCAAAGAAAAGTTAAATGAAGTTGCTGTCTTTAACGCTAATTTGGCTTATGCGACCCATTTGTTCACTGAACATTCAACAACAAAACAAGAAAAACTAAATATTTTAAAAAGATTCGATTCAATCTCAACCTTGAAAGAATCTAAGAACTTGTACAGTTCAATAAAATCCGAATTGGGAACAAAAAAACCAGTAACCGAATCGGTGGTTGAAAAAATAAATTTAACACCAACTTCTTCTTCCACAAATGTATTGTCTGAGTCTAAGGCTTATGAGAATCCACAATTTAAGAGAATGAAGGATTTGATGCAAAAATTAAAATAAAATAAAAAATAAACTTAAAAAAATAAAAAATCTAAAAAAATGGGAGCATTATTAGAATCAGGTATGGTTGGTAACATTGGATTAAAACACCTCCGTGTTATCAAAGAAGATACCATTAAAAAATGGGATGACCTAGGATTCCTTGAGGGTCTTGGTGGTCACCAAAAAGATAATATCGCGCAATTGTATGAAAACCAAGCGTCATATTTGATAAACGAAGCGGCTGTTGCAGATGCATCAGGTTCATTTGAAACTGTTGTATTTCCAATCATCAGACGTGTATTCTCCAAATTGTTGGCGAATGACATCGTATCTGTACAAGCAATGAACTTACCTATCGGTAAATTGTTCTACTTTGTACCTAAAATTCAAGATAGAAACTCAGGGTCTCACCGTCAACCATACGGTTTCCCTTCTAATGAAACTGACCCGGCAGCTGGTTACACAGGTAGCAACCTTTATGACCGTTTCTATGAAAGTAGTGATGCTAATGACCAAGGTTTGTTTGACTACTCAAAAGGTGGTTATGAAACAAGGTCGTTAACTATGGTATCATTGTTCACAGGTTTCACCGCGGGTTCTGCTGGTTCAGATACAACAATCGCAACCGGTACATTAGTAGGTAGTGTAATCTTAAAAATGTCAGGTTTCACCGCGGACGGTGCTGGTAAATTGTTAGGACCTAACGGTCATGAGATGGACACTGAAGAATTTTTGGCTTCATTAGTAATCTCAGCTAACCAATTAAGTGGTCACACTACGAACTACACCAATCTACCTTTCCATGTTGTTACACAAAAATATGGTAAAGGTATGATTGAGTATGGAACAAAAACATTAGGTCAAACAGGTAAATACAACGATATATGTGACCAAGATGGTTTCATCTATGTTGAAGTTGACCTTCAAGCTTACAGTTCAACAGCAGGTTACACTGACTACACAGTTGCCGGTTCAACTTTGGTTAAAGGTGATTTTACCGCTACTTACCGTGAATACCAATCATTAGAATTTGAAGAAGAAATCGGTGAAGTTTCTTTCGACCTTGAATCTGTAACAGTTTCTGTAACTGAAAGAAAGTTGAGAGCTAGCTGGTCTCCTGAATTGGCTCAAGACGTATCAGCGTTCCACAACATTGATGCTGAAGCTGAATTAACAGCTTTATTGTCTGAGCAAATCGCAGCAGAAATCGACCGCGAAATTCTTCGTGACCTTCGTAAAGGTGCTGCTTGGTCCGCTAAGTGGGACTACAACGAATGGAAATACGGTGCCACCGGCAACGCTCCTTTCCAAGGTTACACTCAAAAAGATTGGAACCAAACTTTGGTTACCAAGATTAACCAAATCTCAGCTCAAATTCACAAAACTACCTTAAGAGGTGGTGCTAACTGGATTGTTGTATCTTCTGAGGTATCTGCAGTATTTGACGACTTGGAATATTTCCACGTTTCAAACGCACATCCTGAACAAGACCAATACAACATGGGTATTGAGAAAATTGGTTCATTGGCGGGTCGTTACCAAGTTTACCGTGACCCATACTTACCAGCTGGTAAGGTTATAATCGGTCACAAAGGTAAGTCATTGTTAGACGCTGGTTACATTTACGCACCATACGTTCCTTTACAATTGACACCCACAATGTATAACCCATTCAACTTTACACCAATCAAAGGTATCATGACAAGATATGCTAAGAAAATGGTTAACAACCGTTACTTTGGTGTGATTAACGTTAATGGATTGACCACATTTAGTATTGACACCTTAAGATAATCATAAATTATCTTATGTTTAAAAGGGGGACAATGTCCCCCTTTTTTATTGCGTCATTGTTTCGTATATTTGTAATATGGAATCTCAAAAAATAAAACCTATAATCTACGAAAAAACAAAAAATGGTTACATTATGGGTATTGATATTAAGGATGAAAAAAATTTAAGTGAAATTGGTAAATTAATTTATAAAGGTGATGTCACCAGATTAAATTATTATTGTGATGATAGAATCCATTTTATATCTAAAGAAAAATTAAAATGAATTGGACGGAATATTTTTTAAACATTGCTGAGGTGATTAAATTAAAATCCAAGGATAAATCAACCCAAATTGGTGCGGTTATCGTTGGAAATGATAATGAAATACTTTCTACGGGTTATAATTCATTCCCAAGAGGAATGGATGATAATATCCAAGAACGTCAAGAAAGACCTGAAAAGTACTTCTATATGGTACATGCGGAAATTAATAGTATTATAAATGCAGCAAGGATAGGTGTGTCAATAAAAAATTCCACAATTTATTTAACTTCAGGTATACCATGTGTGGATTGTGCTAGAGGTATTGTAAATTCAGGTATTAAAATTGTATGGTGTAAATATAATTGCACAACAAAAAACAAAGAAAAATGGGAGGAATCCCAAAAGAGAAGTATTCAATTATTTGATGAGTGTGGTATTCAGGTGTTTTTTTACTCTGACCACTAAATCCCCCCGTTCCTTTAATTATTCGATGATACAACCTTCTGGTACGTAAATTGGGGTATTTCTTTAATTGGTATCAGTGGTAATTCATTACCAAGTTTTACAGGCCCAATATCTAGCTTTCCATCTTGGCCCCGGGTTATCACAATTGTGTCTGGCCCTAAATGATTTTCTTCTTTCGGGATTATTCTTTTTAATTTTCATTACTTTACCCTTAGCAGATTTACCCCCAAAACCAAAATTTACTTTTACTACCTTTCCTTTTTCGTTTTTAACGTAAACTTTGAATTTTTTTATGTCACCTTGCATAATTTTACCAAGTTGTACTTTTCTTCCTTGATATTCTGCTTCATTTAAAAGGTCCGTAACTTCATAATTGGTTTCTTCAATTGGACCATATTCATTTTCATAAATGAATGTAATATCTTCATTTGATAAATCTAAGTCACCACTTAAATATAGTTCTTTACATTCTTCTAATAATTCAAAAAAACTATCGGTACCTAATTTGTATACATTTTCTAATAATGGTTTTTTGGAAACAATATGATATTGAAGAGCGTTGGAAATTTTAATATTTTCAGTAACTAATTTTGGGTGTTCAATTGTCTTATGAATTGAAGATATATCTAAGTTAATTATATTTTCCATATTTTCATTAAATCTTGTGAAAGTAGGTTTATTTCCTTTACCTATTTTTGGTTCTTTTTTTTCGGCATTTCTTTTTTGAGTTACCATAGATTTTTTTTCTTTTTCTGAATAGGAACCCGCTGTTTTTGGTGTTTCTTTCGATACCTTTTTTTGTGGTCTACATTTGGGGTAACCTTTTCTATTTTTATCCCCATCAGCGTCTTTTCTTCCACATGGTGGATGTTTACCATCTACTTTACGGCTCACATCAACCCACTTTTCTTTAAACCAACGTCTAAGGTCTTCTTTTAAAACCTCACCATTTTCAAGACATTCTTGAATGTATTTTTTATCTTCTTCGTTTACAAGTATTTTCATAATGTTAATTAATTAATATAACAATTCAATTCATATTTTTCACCCATACCATACACTTGAATATGTAACTCCTTTTTTTGTTCTTTATCGTCTTTTTTTAGTGTTATGGTGAATCTATTTGTCTTTCCCTCTGATGGTTTTTTTGGTCCCGCTCCAATTTTACCTGCGGTTTCTTCTTTGTCATATGTGTATCCTTTTTTCTCAGCATAATCAAGTGCAGCATTTATTGCGGATGTATAACTTTCATGGTAAATTTCATATGAATTATCACTTTTTCCTTCATTTATTTCCTCATTGGTTTTTTTTCTCCAACCACCACCCTTAGATTTATACCATTTTGCCGCCCACCCATTCGCATATGCTGAAGGATATACTTTAAATTTAGATTTGGCCATAGATTTTGCTCTGGCCCATAACTTAGGATTGGTTGGTTTATTTTTTCCTTCATCAATAGAAGTTTCTTCATTCATACTAAATTGACTAAGGTCCGCTCTTACTTTATCTGAAGGTTCAATTTGGTTCTTTAAAAAATCAAAAACTTGGTCCAACAAACTCTTGGCTTCCGTTATGTGGTCTTGAGCCCAGTCATGCTTTTTCATTATTGAATCAATTGTTTTTGTATCATATTTCATTAACATATTACATTGTCTTTCCATTTGTTTGATGTTGTCAAAAAACATGTAATTTTCTGGTCTTTCTTCCAATTCTAAATTTTCAGAAATGATTCTTAAGTGTTTTTTTATTATATTGTCTAAATTTTTCATATATAATAAATATTTTATCTTTCTGACAAGATTTCAAACTTGACATAATTATTATAGAAAATTTCTTCTGTATATGTTTTGGATTTAAATTCCATGTAATATTCTCTCGGGATTAGATATGAGGTGTCTAAATAAAAAGAGTTTTCATTTGTAACATCTGTTTTTGTCCAATCAAAAATAATTACATTTGTTTTTCCTTCTTTTATAAAAATTCTATAATACACGTCATCAAACAAAATTGTTTTTTGTTGTTCAATTGATTTTAATTCAATTAAAATCTTTTTTAATTCTCCTCTAATTATTTTATCATTTTGTTTAATGCCTGAAAATTGTATTATAAAATTTTGAGTTTCTCTTGGATTTTCACCAAAACTATATTCCGATGAAAAAGGTTTTGGTACAAACTTTTGAGTAACATCACTAATCGATGTTTCGTCAATTGATAAATTTTTCCATTTGTCATAAAAAAATCTTTTACCATCACAAAGTTGCCCTAATAAACCAAAACTTACTTCGTAGACACCCTTTCTGATTTTTGTTGTTGTTAAACCTGTTACACCAGTGATTGGTGTTAAACTTGAATTTAATATATCGACAGTTGGTGTATCATCTAAATCATAAAAATTTGTTCCTTTTGTTACATAAAGGTAAAGGTTATTTACTTTATCACCAATAAAATTTTGTCTATTATCAAATACTCTATCTTCAAATACTGTTTCTACAAAGGGTTCGAAAAAAGTTTGGGTGTATTTTGAAAAAAAGGAAACTGATTGTTCAGTAGAACCTGTAACATCTTCGTATTCATCATCAAATTTTATTCCTAAACCATAGTTAGTGTTACCTGAAACAACAATACCATTTACATAACTTGTAATATCTAAACTAATATTTTCATTACCATTATCAAAATGTATGGTGTCGATTATGGTTGCACCAGTAGAATAAATTCCTTGAGTTGTCCAACCACTAAGGGTTGTTTTATTAAACCAATTGGATGCTCTTATATCGTATATTTTATCACCAAAATCGTCTGTATAATCGGTAAATTCGTAATCAAATCCAACACCCTCATCCCATGATTCATTTAATTTAAAAACAACTAAATCAAAAGAAGTTGCTCTTTCTCTTCCATTTGACTTATCGTCTCCTATCAACTTAGGGTCACCAATAACAGTGTTTGTCATTTTAAGATAATGTTTGGTGTTATTATCTATAACCAAATCACCACTATTAACTTTGGATGTTAGTCCACTAAGATTAATAGTAAAAATAAATCTAGAAAAACCCTCACCATAATAGATTTCGGTAGTTGGATTTTTGGCGGTGTTAACCTCACTATTTTTAATTATAGTGTTATTTTTTGAAAAATACGAACGATAATATGACATTAGTTTTTATATAATAAATATCAATTTAGTTGATTTTAATCGAAGTATTTATCAACTCTTGTCTTAATCTATTATATAACCTTTCCATTTCAATATGTGCACCATAATCGGATTTGGCGTATGGTTTACCAAAATTATGTACGTGAGTTGTTAACACGTTATACACCGCGTCTATAAAACTCAATAATATTTCACCTCTAACTAAAGAATATGTGTTTGGGTCGATTTTTTGAATATAATCATCTTGATTGTATTCGTAACTATTTAAATCAGGAAAATCGATTGGTTTGTCTGTAAAATTAGTATCCGTTGATAAGATGTATATCTTATCTGCAGTTATGTTTCCAAATGTTTGTTCTTTTACTTTAGGGTCAATTTTTAAAACTTTTACTAATTTTGAGATTGCGTATTGAGGTGGATTAATTGTGTTTCTATCAAAAACAATACTAGAACCAGCAGAGGTTTTTGATGTTAATTGAATTTTGGATAGAATATTTTTTCTATTGGCAAATTCGATGGAGGTTGTTATTCTATTTTTAAATTCAGATGTTGGTCTAAAGAAAAACGGGTGAATTTCCAAATACTGAACGGATTGTGTTCCATCATTTAGTGTTGTTAAATTTGTTAATATTTTAAATGGTACAATACCATCAAAACCATTTTGATGGATTTCCCTTAATTTATTTCTAATTGAATAGATAACTTCGTTTAATTTACTATTCAATGGTAAACCACTAAAACCATTAATTGTTGCATTTAAGTCAATTTGAAAAGTAAACGTGTTTCCTGATTCAGATAGTAATATTGTTTCGTTTTGTAATATTTCAGTAAATTCCGTAAAATTATTTGAGTCATATTTTGGAATATAAAAATTTGGTTTAACTTGATAAATGTAGAAATTACATATGGTGGGATTGGTTAAACTATCTAAATCATATTCAATAATAAATTTTATTATTTTATTTTCTATTATGGTTTCTTCTTTTGTTTCTTCTGATAAAAATTTTTTATCGGGAAATTTTTTTAAATGTAATTTTGCTGATTTTCTTGAAACAATTGGGAAACCTTTTGAAATTAATGTTTTTTCGGGGATGGTTGCTTTTATTTTTGAAATAAGTTTACCGGCTCTTAAAACTAAACCACCTGTGGTGAATACGATATCGTCTCCATATTTACCTGATACGGAATAATCCTCGTGTTTTGGTAATGCGTTTTTTGAATTTTCAGGTAACTCTCCTGTTTCATTTTTTATAATATCTGATTTTGCTTCAACAGACACGCCATATGAGGTATCGGCAATTTGTTCATTAAAAGTCTGTGAGTTGAAATCGAATCTTGTTGTAAATGGACCAGCAATATATTCTTGGTTTACTGTTGTTTTTTCAGTATCATATCTTATTATTTTTACTGTTTGTTTAATTTCTGGTATGAAATTAATATTATTTGGTAAAAAAGGTATGGCTAAAAATGGGTCATCTTTACTCCATTCTTTGTATTCTTTAACATTTGATTTACCACCCACATAATCATCATAGTTAATAACACGTATCCTACCCAAACCTTTTGGGTCGTTATTATCGATACATACACCTAAATCAACAATTTTCATTTGGTTTTTCTATTTTCTATCTCTTCCAAAACTTTAGAATGTAAATTTTCTATTGTTTCTAACTTATGTGTCATAGTGACAATGTAATTTTTTAATTCTTCGTGTTGTTTAAATAAAAAATCTTCTACCTCAAATAAATCTTTGTTTGATTTATCTTTAATATTTTCAATTACATTGACAAATTTATCTTTTTCCATTTTAGAATTTTTTTCCTACACCTGATATTAATCCAGGTGGAATAACCGCTCCACCGGCCAATGGTGGTCCAGGTAATGTTCCACCTTGTAAAACAATTTTAACAAATGAATTAGCGTCTTCTTCTTCTGTATGACCATCAATAATTGATTTAACTAAATTACCAATATCATTAGATTCTCCAAATAATGGGCCAGTAGGTATTCCCGAGGCCTCTAATCTATTCATTATATTCATAAATGCCCTATCTTGACTATAACCCGGTAATTTATCTGAAAAAAGTAATAATAGTGAAGGTACTGAAACACTAAGTCTTTGGTTAAGTGCAGCTTCGATTGTTGTTAATATTGTTTGAAAAATTGCATAACAATTGTCAATTCCATTTTCTAAAACTTTTTTTAGGAACGCAATTAATGATGTTATTATTAAAAGATATCTTTTATATTTATTTTTTAAAATTCTTTGTACTACTTCATTTACAAAAGCCAACAAATCAATTTTAACAAGTCTCCAAAATTCTCTAATAAATAACCAAAATAAATCAGAAACAATTTTTCTAACCGCACTTTTAAATTTTCTAATTAGTTCTTTGGCGTTTAAATAAACATTTATTGCCATTGTTTTAAATATTTTATATAAAATGATTAAAGGTAAAAATATTTTTGCCGATAAAACAGACATCACTAACATCTTGGGTATATACAATATAAAATTGTTTAATAACGCATCTAAAAGTATATTGATGGATAATGAACCATTCGATTGTTCGGACGCGTCTCTTGCAACATTTTCTAAAACTTGATTTACACTATCCTGTACATTCTTACCTCTTGATAAAAAAATAAAATCTTCAATGTGCATATCGCTCACTGGTATTTCAAAATCATCACAACTTTTAAATTTTAATACACCTCTATTCCTTGAATCTTCGTCATCTAAATCAATACCTTCGACACTATCAAAATCAAAATAAAACTCTAAATCCTCATCATTCTCATTGAACATATCAACGGGTGTCTGATTTTTTAAAAGGTCTCGATTGGTTCCACCGCAAATTTTTAATAATTTATCGATTAATCTTAGTGATATATTAAGTGATTTTGTAAATTTTGTGGATTCACTACAACTAGCACCACCATTTATTGTAAACAACATACATTTTTTTACAATATCATTGATATCAGAAAATTCTAAAGAGTTGTAGTAGTCGGTAATAAAATCTTGTACGTTTATAACACCTGAAGTTCCTCTTGTAAACCCACTAAATGTAAATTTTTGAGTTCCCGCATTCCAAGATGTGGTGAATAAGTCGTTTCCATTATTGGATGTGTATGTATGTGTTCCACCATTGGCCATTAAATCATAAAGATTTCTGTTAAGTTTTTCTTTATTTTTATCAGGTGATTTTGATTCATATACCAATTGGCCACATGTTGAATCGGGGTCTAATGTAAAAATATTTAAAAAATCAAATTCTTCGGGACTAAGTTGAATTGAATCGACATCAAATACTGATTTTGAACCACATATCCCATCACCCATAAATAAGGCCTCTGAGAGTCTATTAATTGCGATTTCTTTAGCTTGACCTAATGTTAAATTAGCGGCGGAAATTGCGTGTCTTTTAATTTTACTTTTAGATGGGTTTTTATCTATATTAATGTTAATACCTCTTCTATTTGGATTACTAAAAGAAATATTATTTAATTTATCATTAACAGTTTTTTTATTTGTTGTGATAAATTGGTCAACAATTTCAATTAACTCCTTAAACGTATCTTTTTTATTGTCAATTTTACGTTTTTTCTTATCAAAGAGAGAATTTAATTTTTCACCTAAAATTTCATTGGGGTCAGGTATATTTTTTTGAAAAGAGTCACCAACGTCCTCAATTTTTTTTGCGGAATCGTCAATTATCTTTTTTACAGACTCAATTTTAGCCTGTAATTTTTTTTTGGTTTCTTTAACTTTACTCATTAGACTTTATAGGTACTATCCTTAGATTCTGAATCCTCATCATTCATCAATTGTTCTAAGATTACCCTATCTTCTTCTGTTAATTGAAGTTTACCACCAGAATTTACAGAATTAGGTCCATAATTTTGTTTTAATAATGCATTTTGTAATTTAACCAACGATATTTTTTTCTCAGTACAATCATTTAATATCTTTTGTTGTTCTTTGATTACAGGACCAATTACGCTCATATCTTCCGAATCTTTCATAAATGTTAACATTTTTTTTGTTATCATTGATGCTGTTGTTTTTTGTTCCATAATATCATTATAAATTTCTTGCATTAAGACAAGAGCGGAATCAGTATCTAAGGTTATAATATTTTTATTACGTTTCATATATATAAATAGTAAAAAAATTAATTTATAAACGTAAAGACAACATCGATATATATTTTTTTATATCTTTTTAATGATGTCCTAATTTCTTTTGTTGATAAAGAAGTCATTTCTCTTAAAGAAAGAAGAATCAGATTTTTATTAAACTTGTTACCATTTCCAATTTGGAAAATTTTATCAAAATTGCTAAAAATTTCAATTAGAGCATAACCCAATTTTTGTTCATTTTCAGTCATTTCTTCGTTCTCAATAAACGTTTCTAAATCATTAATAAATTTAATAATCACATCTTTATAATCAATTTCTGATTCATCCATAACATATGAATGTTCGGGACTCTCTTCTAATTCTGGCGAAACGTCCTCATATGAAATTGTTCGATTTGTTTCTTTTGTGTCTTTTTGTATACTACCCATTAAATAGTTTTTACAAATAGTACCAAAATAAGAATATGCTTTATGATTTTTAGTGTGGTCGAATTTATTTATTTTTGTAATAAGGAAAGACATGGTATCCGAATGTATATCTTCAAATTCCAAATCTTTTCTGTATAATTTATAACGACGAATAATTGATTCGACCATTATGTTGAGAGGTTCTTTTAAATATTCATTGAATATCTTATTCTTTTCATTTTCGGAATCAGATTGTAAATATCTTACTACCGCTTGTTCTTGTTCCTCCCCAAAATATATTTTTTGGGTTTTTTTACGAGGCATTTTAATTTTCTATATAATTTATATCTCTTACGTTTTTAAAGAAAAATTCTTTTTTAGCGGTATCTAACCAAAACTTAACTTCATTTGAACTTAACTTATCATTTTCTGAGTTTTTATAATTCCAAAATAGAGAGTCTTCTCTGAAATTAACGTGTTGATACCCGATTCTTGGTATTGTCATAATTTTTAAATTATTAAATGTTAATCTTAACAAAAATTCATAACCAAATGTTAATTTGATGTTTTCTTTTAATTTACCATATTCTTTAATTTTTGATGCCCTGTATAGGCCACCAGATATTTGAAAATTTTGATATTCTAAAAGAGCTTCATTATTTAAAAATCCTTGGTTTTCGGTAAAACCATACGCCCAAGTCGATTCGTTTGTGTAACTTAAAAAGTTACCTTCAACATTTATATCTTTGACTAGTGAAAGAAAAACATCAACATCGGGATTTTCATTTGAATAATCGTTTACAAGTTTTACCCAATTTTTATTATATTCATCATCAATCTCTAAAATGGAGAACCATTCAGTATCACATTTATCAATACCTAAGTTTATTTGACTACAAAAATCAGTTTTACCCTTATTTTCTATAATTATATACTCTAAATTTGTTTGATTAATTTTAATATTTGATGATATATTTTTTGGTGATACTATAAATAATTTCACATCGTTATAAAATCTTTCTACAGATTTAAATGCATTATCAAACATTATTTTATATTCTTCGTTCCATTTATGAACAGGTAATATGATAGTTATATTTTTCATTGTATTTCTTGTGTTTCTTTATCCGAATCTAATATTGAATCAAATTCTTCTTTAATTTTTGATAACGCATTTTCGATGGCCTCAATTCTTTTATTAATAAACGAATTAAAAATATTTACGATATTATTTTTAGTAATATCTGTTGAATATGGTAACAAGGTATCTTTCATTTTTTGTTTAACATCGTCATTAATTTCAACGCCCTCTAACCAAGCGGTAATATATGTGCCTAAGATTTCAACAATTTTAGATTCATCGTAAGTCCACATTCCGTTTTCAGATAACCAATCGGGTTCGTTTTTTGGTATTTTTCCAACTATCGGTACTTCACATTTCATAGACTCTAAAGGAAACGTGCCAAAAGTTGAATCATCGTCAACCCATACGGATACCATACATTCTTTTAATCCATTTGAAAAATCAACATATGACATGTTTATCATGTCTCTAAATGTCACCCATCGTAGGTGTGGATATTTTATATAAAATTCAGATATTATTTTTTTATTTATGGACCTGTCTTTACATAAAATAGCAATTACTGGTTTTGGTAGATTTTCATTTTTAGAAAATTCATCCCCGATAATTGGTGGAATAATATGAACTAAACATTCGTTAAATAAATTGTTAATATATTTTTTTGAAAACTCAGTAGTTGTAATTACTCTATCAAATCCATAGTCAGACCATCTACTACCAATTGGCAGTGTTTCAAAAATATATTCTTTTTGTTGAACTAACATAATTTTTATACATCGGATATTCGCTAAAGATTCTAAAACATTTGAATAGTATTCAGGGACAACAATTATATCCTCAATTTTAATTTCAACTCTATCATCCTTAATTGTTACAACCTCTAAATTTGAGTATCTGTCACCTAACCATTCAGAAACACCAGTGTAAGTTTTATCTTCTACCAAAATTTTTGCATTAAAATTTTCATTTTTTAATGTAGATACCAAATCATATATGTATTTAACAGATGCTCTTGGGTTATTTTTAGTATCGTAAACTAAAAAATAAATGACATTTGTTTTATTATATAAATTTTCTAGTGCACTAGATAGTTTTTCAATGTTTTCGTTATTTTTATTCATCTTCTGATATTAAGATATCGTATTTTATTAGGGTGTTAAATGCTATTTTAAATGACAATGTTAAATTGTTTTGTGCGAATGGGCCCAACTCATCATCAACTTCAGTAAATTCACTCAAAATTCTTTCAACACAGGATTTTATTATTTCATATTTAAATAAATTTATTTCCAATGTTGTAGTGCCGTCTTCATTTGTGACGTGATTACCTGTTTGACATTTTTGACTAATTTTATCAACGTCGATAAAATAGTTTTTTCCGAGTATTTCAACCATATGTTATTTATTTCTGATAATTTATCAATTTCTAAGTTAATTTTGTAGTGATTATTGTAATATGTATTAAATTTAATAACTTTTTTATTTGTTGGACATTTATCGATAATTTCAAAATTTTCAGTTATCCATACATCACATTTTTTCCATAAATTTTCAATTTCTAAATCATTTGAAAAAATTACTTGGTCTATCATTATTCCGTTTTTTGAAATAAAAAAAAGAGAAGCGGATTTTGCTTTACCTTTTTCATTTAAACCAACCAAAGTAAATCGAGAATTTGGGTGCTCAACAATTAACTTATTTAAATCAGTTGCCGCCTGATTATAACTCAAACCAGCATGGCCAAAAATTTCAATAGGAAAATCAAAGTAGAGAAATTTATTAAATTCATCTACCGACTGAAAAGAATACGAATCAATTATTTTTTGAAAAGAAAATGGTTTAGTTTTTACTTCATATTCAAAAGTTTCGTTTTCTGTTGATTCAGTATTTAAAAAATAGTCTTTATAATGATAATCAAATTTTTGAATAGTATTACGAAGAACACCATCAATACTTACGAATATTTCCATACATATAATATAATGTTAAATTATACTTATGTAAAGTTTAATCGTATCTCCTTAGTATTTCCGTTATTATTGGATTTCTAACAATATCTTTATCATCAAATTCAAAAATACCGACATTTGGTAAATCTTCTAATTTGTCCTTTGCATCGTATAGGCCCGTTTTTGTCTTATCCTTAAATTTATCTGATTGTTCTAAATCTCCAGAAATAAAAAATTTAGAGTTAAATCCAATCCTTGTTAATAAAAGTTTCATTTGAGAAGGTGTTGTATTTTGCGCTTCTTCAAAAACTAATATTGTATTATCAATGTTCCATCCCCTCATATATGCCAATGCCGCAATTTCAATAAACCCCTCGTCTTTTAATTTCTCTCTCGCATCTTTACCTATTATTTTATTCAACAAATAATATGAGGGATAGATATAGGGGTCTAATTTTTCTTCTAACCCTCCTGGTAATGAACCCAATTTTTCTTCCGCTTCAACCGCTGGTCTAACAATAATTATTTTTTCGTATTTATTTCTATCGTCCCACAATAAATCAATTGCTCTTTTCATTGCAATATACGATTTCCCCACACCTGCCGGACCAAAACATAATGTTATTTCATTATTAGTCAATATTTCCCAATACTTTTCTTGGTTTTTTGTTAAAAATTTTTCTTTTGGTTGTTTAATAATATCTCTAATTCTTTGTTTTTTAGGTGTTTGTTTATCTTCTATATTTACCGGTATTTTTAATACTGACTTTCTCAATTTATTAATATTTTATATTTTAATCATTTATTTTCCCGTACTCCCAAATCCACCATCTCCTCGTTCCGATTCCGATAGTTCATCAACTTCAACAAGTGTAACGGAGGGATAAGGAATAATTATTATTTGAGCTATTCTATCTCCGACTTTATAATCCATTTCATCTATTCTAACATCATTTTTACCAAAAACTTTTTTAAATGTTGCTTGAATTTCACCTCTGTATCCACTATCAATCACACCAACACAATTAGTTAATGATAAATCGGTTTTTCTTATTGATGACCTTGGAAAAACTAATCCAACATAACCTTTTGGTATTTCCATTGCGATACCCGTTCCATATGTAATATCAAACGTTCCATTTGATATTATCGTGGTTGCAATTAAGTCCATACCAGCATCGCCATCTTTTGTGTACTTGGGGATTACCACATTTGGATGTAGTTTTTTTACTTTTACTTCAAATTTATTTACATCCTGTTCTATTTGTGATTTTATGTCTTGACCAAGATTAGATAATAGACCATTTAACTCATTTATAAAACTTGAATCAGTTTGTTCATCTTGCAAAATTTCATTTTCTAAATCTTGCAATTTTTTAATATATTCTTCAATTTGATTTTTTTGCATTTTTTTCTTCTAAAATTGCTAATTCAAAACCGATTCTAACTACATTTGATAAATTAGATGCTCGGTATTTTATTAGTTTATCTTCGGTATCTCTATCTGAATTTAAAATTGTTTGAAACTCTTCTTCAGATAATTGAATACCAAATCTTAAAATGTAATGAACTGACCTTTCATTTGATTTCAACGAAACCTCACTATCAGTAAATTCATACATTTTACCTAAATTTTTCCTGTGCCACTCACTCGGATTTGGTTTAAACAAAAAACTTTTACCAATTTGTGATAAAAACACACACTTCAATATCGAAGATGGGGATTGTTTCATGTTATCAGGTAAAATATCATTTATTTTAATTGAGTATTTTGCCGCTTTAAAACATACATTTAATAGTCCGCCTGGATAACAACCAAACATGTCTAAGGACATGGAAGATGGAGATAGAAAAAACTCATCACCTAAAAAATCTAATAATTCTTGATTAAAAAGATTATACTTGGTGTTTGTTTCTAAGAATTTTTTCTTATTTGATTCAATTTGTTCTTTGTTCAACATTTTTTTATTTTTTATAGTATTCTGGAGTATTTTTTTGGTCAATAATACATTCAATTGGTATTTTTACAATCGCCAAACTTTCTGAAGCTCTCATATCACCAGACCTGTATTTAGAAACAACAAGAGTTGCTTCCTCAACAGAGTCCGATTCAACAATATACTTTAGTTTTTGTAATCTTGGATTACCATTTCTGTCTAAATTTTCGGTTTCATAACCGACCGTTACTAAGTAGTGCATTTTTTTTGTTTTAAGTTTAAATAATTGATTTGAGAAATTCTGTTCTGTCTTTACAAACTTTTTGTAAAGAATAATTGTCTTTTACGGTTTCATAAAGTTTGTTACCTAAATCTTCTATCATGTTTGGATTTTCAATTAACAACTTCATATATTTTGCCCAAAGTTTATGTCCTTTTTTTTGTGGTATAGTTAATGCGTTTCCTTCCTTAACAAAATTCCCATCTTTATACGCATTTTTTAAATCAAAGGTATATGGTGCAGTTTCACTTGCGATAATTGGTTTTTTATGGAAACCAGATTCAATTACTTTTAATTGTGATTTATTAGCATTAAAATCCGACTCTAATACGGGAGCCAAAGAAACATCAAATAAATTGTAATTATTACCATAAGTGTTAATTGGTTGGGTCCATACTCTTCTATATTTTTTATTTGATGAATCAACTTCAGGTGATTGTATAAAATTCATTAAATATGATTTATATTCATTATCAACACTTCTATAGTTATTTGTAAAAACTTTCTCATATTTAAACCATACGGTTTCTTCTGGTTTAATTGGTCTTGTTCTTTTTTCATTTGTTTGTGGGTTAAACTCAGTTACATTTCCTCTTAAATCAAATCCACATAGTACAAACTGTACGTTATCACAGTTGGTTGAAATTATTGATATACCATCATTTAAAAGTTCTATATCATGTAAGTGACTTGACCCACCCAACCATCCAAATCTGATTCTATCTGATTCTGTTGGTTTAGGTTGAAATTGAGATTCGTTAGAATCTATTGCATTTGGGAAAACAAATACATTTTTATTACCTGTTTTAGTTTTTATACTATTTGCGAAAAAATCGGTAGTACAAGTAACGTAATCTGAAATTTTCATTAGTTCCAATTTCTTTTTTGGTAACTGACTCTCTTTAATCGCTAAATACATTGGATGTCTAAAATCGGGAAACCAATAGTCATCAATGTCCATGACTACTTTTATTCCTTGTGATTTTAAAAATTGAATTCGTTCTATATTTTGTTCATGTGTATTTTGATGTATAAAACTATGAAAAACAACTATATCGTAATTTTTAAAATAATTGTCACCTTCCGTTACATTAAAAGTAATGTCAATATGAAATTCATCGGAGTAATTATCACCAATGAATTTAAAGGGGTCAAGTATTCTGTATTTACCAACACCATGTGTGTCGGGTGATACTGCTAATATTCTTACTTTTTTCATTTATATTTCTCTATATGGGAAATATAAGAAAAAAAATCAAAAAAAACAAATTATTTCGATTTATTTACTCCTGTAATTTTTCCTTTGAATATCGAATTACCAACCTTTAATACCAAACTTTCATTAATCGATAGTGTTTGTTGTGCGGTAAGTATTTGATTTAATTTTGAATCTAAAATTTCGGTTACGGTTTTTCTAACCACATTTTCAATAATTGGGGTTAGTTGTTTAATTAAATCAGGGTTACTTGTTTGAGTTGATTGTGCTTTATTGGTTTTTGTTGGTATACCTTGTGATTCCATTAATTTTTTTGTTTTTTCAACAAAATTTAAATCTAAAGAATCGGATAAACTAATTTGTGGAATTGGGTTTTCAATCATTGCCCTTTTAATTGCATCGGGTAATTTTGATTCTTGAATTTTTTGTAAATTAGGAACAGGTGGATTTGAATTTTGTGACCAAGTTTGTTGTGGTAATTGATTTTTTATTAATTCCTCAGGGTCACTTCTTAAAATATCTTCGTTTACAGAACCCCTTTCAAAGTCACCGGTTTCTACTTTTTGCATTATTTTTTTGGCTTGTACTAACCTTTGCATTAAATCGTTTGTACTTATTTTACCATTTGATATTTGTTCCATAACTATAATATAATTATTTTAAAAAAAGATTAAAGTCTTAATTCTTGAGATTTCTTCTTGTAATGGAGCCGGGGTTCCGTCCTTTTTTATTTGTATATTGTTTCTTTTTAAAAGTTGAGTTAAATCAAATTCTGATTCTTTTTCAAATTTTCTTCTTGTACCTTCCCCTGGTGTGGTGTTTAATCCCAATTCTAATTGCGCCCTTTTCCAATCTTCAATTCTTTTTTTGTATAAATCATCAATTCCCGTTTTAAAATCACCGGGTGTTAATATTTTTTCATTATTAACTGTTTTTACTTTTTTTTCTAAATCACTGAAAATTTCATTCTCTCTTTTGAAATCTTGTGTGGGTAGTGGTGTTGGTTTTTCTTTTGGTTTTGGTTGAGGTAGTTCATCTTTTTGTGGTTCGACAGGTTTTGTTGTTGGTTCGGGTGTGGGTTTTTCAATTTTAGGTTGTCTAATTGCTCCCCAATCACTTGTTACATATGTTACTGAAAAACCACCATCATCACCCTCTTTGTAGTCTGGTCTTTTTGATGAAAATTGTTCGTCCTCGTAAACAATTAAAGAACCCGTAGAAATTCTATTAACTAAAAAGGTTCTCCATCCGTGTTTTTGAAAACCTTTTTTAGATGTCGATGGGGGTTGAACCCATCCTCTGACCGCTAAATTTCCTTTTTTTGTCAATCCCGATGCAACTAATTCAACTTTTATTCTTCGACCGGCTAAAACATCTTTGGTTGGACCTCTATAATCAAAAGAAACAGGAAGTCTATTTTTTATTGCGTACTCTAATCTATCCCTAATACTTGATTTAGGATTTGCTTCTAAAATAGATATTAAGGATATACCATTGTTCATTAAAAATCGGGATATGTTTTTGTCCCTCCGTATTTATTTTTAGATTGTAACCCTATTCTTTCTCCAATATCAGTTCTTGTACCCACACTGGTATTAAATTCACCTCTACCCTTTTCATCCCCATCCGATAATGCGTTTTTATTTACAGAAGAATATTCATAATTTGGTCCATATATATTTCGAGCCTGTGATGTGGTTCTTTCACCAATATCGGTTCTTGTACCCACACTGGTATTAAATTCACCTCTACCCTTTTCATCCCCATCCGATAATGCGTTTTTATTTACAGAAGAATATTCGTTATTTGGCCCATATATATTTCGAGCCTGTGATGCGGTTCTTTCTCTAATATCGGTTTTTGAACCTATACTTCCGTTATTTTCTCCTTTACCTCTATCGTCACCATCCGATAATGCACCGGTGTTTGATGAATCGTACAAATCACCATAGTTATATTCATTTTTGGCCAATAAAATATTTCTTTCTCTATCGCCAATTGTTTCTAATTGTGTTGCCATACTAATAAGTTATTAATTTTTTTATTTTGTCAAGTTCCTCAAATAATTTTAACGAAGATATACTTGTTTTATTTGAATTACTTTTTATTAAATTTGTTGGTATTCTAAAATTAAATCTTTTTTTATGTTTATTTAAATGTGAATTTTTTCTTTCACCATTCATATCAATCATATCATCTGATTTCATTTTTGAATCTTTTCTATTAGAAATCAAATCTCTCTCTCCTTTTAAAAATTGAATTGCCCATTTTTCCATTAATTCTCCACCACACAAATCATATTTTAATTTATCTTTTATTTTATCAATATTTTTTATATCGTGTATTATTCTTTTTAATTGTCCATATTTTACTTTTTTATCCGATAAAAGTTTTTTTGCGCGTTGAATTCCTCTCACATTTTTTCCATTTAAACCAGTAATAGTGTGGTTTATTGTTTTTAAAATGTCTTGAGGTATATCAAAAACCCTATCTTTTAAATCTTTATTCATCGTCTTTGTTTAATAATTTAAGAACATCTTTTACTGAAAGATTATTCTTAACTAAAGTTTTTTTAAGTGCAGAAATTTGTTTTTTAATTATTGGTTGTAGTTCGGAATCAATATCTTCTGTTTGGTCCCTTTTAACTAAATCACTATTTTGAGTTTTTTTTGACAAAACACTTTCAACATAATCCTCGACATATTTTTTAGGGTTTTCAATTAATCTAACTTTATCCCCTTTTAGGTCATCATCATATCCGTATGAAGATAATCTTTCCTCCGTTTCTTTATTGCCTAAACCTAATTTTTTTTTAAAATATTTTTTAGCATTTTTAATATCCGCATCTTGACCTAATGTATTTTTATATCCTAACGCACCACTTAAATCGGACTCTGCCCAATATCTTAACGAAGTGTGTGTACCATGAACACCATGTGTTCCCATTTGACCTGCAGATGTTTTAACCGCTTGGTCAGTGGTTGATTTTGAAGCACCTTTACTATCTTTAGTTTTTGGTATTTTATTTACACCGATATTTCCTTTTAAATCAATAATTTCTTCAACGTCTTTTTCAACTTCATCTGGTAATTTTTTAAAATCAGTGTCACTAGAAAATTCTTTAGCCCATTTTGACCATTTTTTTCTTTCTTTTTTGGGAATAGATTCGTCGGATGCTTTTGCATAAAAATACCTTTGTTGTTTTTTTGATGCAAATTTTTCTTCAATTATTGATTTTATATAGTTATCCATATAATTTTTACTTTAATAATAAATATCAAAA
>Ga0194121_10001865_pt1 | contig 34495 bp, 37 predicted proteins | sample TA2MahCa50mmetaG_FD_148609 | JGI IMG/M metagenome (GOLD analysis project Ga0194121, IMG submission 148609) | Freshwater microbial communities from Lake Tanganyika, Tanzania - TA2015020 Mahale Deep Cast 50m | ecosystem: Environmental > Aquatic > Freshwater > Lake | place: Tanzania: Lake...
CTGTTCCTTGCGTTGGATGCCTCGAGCTTCATGACCGGCTCCGACCTGCGGGTGGACGGCGGCTACAACGCCATTTAGATCGGGGTGGCGAGCAGGGAGGGAATGAGACCGGTGTCGGCGATCACCGCGCTTCGCGCGCGATCTCGGGCTCCTTTCGAAGGCGGTCACCTACGAGGACGTGGTATGGACAGGCTGATGGAAGGCAGGAGGTGTCTCATGGCTGATCGAACCTCGAGGAGTGGACGCCCAGGGCGGCCAGCGCCTCGGACACGAATCGCTCGATGATGAGCTCGTCGCGGCTGACTGCGCGGTGCGCCGGGTTGAGCTCGCGGCACAGCGCGAGCTGCGCCTGCCAGTGGCTGCGCGTCAGCTCCCCGTTCACCGCCCAGCCGCCCGAATCGTGCTCGCGCTGCCACATGAGCTGCAGCTCGGCATCATCCAGCTTCACCGGCACATTGCCGCGCACCATCTTCTTGAACACTTCCACGTCATCGTGGAGGGCGCGCGAGGAGCGGATCATGGCCCTGGCGAGCGCGAGGAGTACCTCGGGGTGCGCCTTCTCGTAGGCCTCGGTCGTCATCAGTACGCCGTGCGGCTGCAGCGGCACCAGCTTCTTCAGCTCGTCGAAGTCGAGCAGGCGGCGCAGCTGGTCTGGATAGTCGCGGTGCAGGGCCAGCGCCTCTTCTGTGCGGATCAGCGAGCAGTCCACCCGCCCTTCCAGCAGCGCCTTGATGCGCTCCGGCGGCGGACCGACTGCGACCCAGTTGATCTCGCTTTCCGGGATCCTCATGGCCCGGACGACCAACCGGCCCATGTGGTGGCTCATCGCGCCGATGCCGTCGACGGCCCAGGATCTGCCCTTGACATCGGTAATGCCTTTTTGAACGACCAGGGCCTGTGCCAACGCTCTCGCCTGGGAAACGAAGATCCTGCAGGGATGGCCCTCCGCCCGCAGCGCGACCACCGGGCCGAAGCCGGCGTAGGCGACGTCGGCCTTGCCCTCCAGCACCGCGCGGCTCGCGGCCACGCCGCCGCGCCAGTCGGACCACGTCACGTCGAGGCCCTCCTGCCTGAACAGGCCGAGGTCGGTGGCGACGGCGCAGGAGATGTCGTCGACGCCGAAGGCGGAGCCGGAGGCGCGGGCGAGGCGAACTGGCTTCATGGTTCCTCCCTAAGATAATATCGTCACATGGGCGATCTGGACATCTACAAGGCGCAGAACTTCGGACACCAGTCGGGCTTGGGCCGGCGCGCGGCGCTGGTAGTCGTCGACTTCACCGTGGGCTTCAACGATCCGAAGCTGTTCGGCGGCGGCAACATCGACGCGGCAATCAAGCGCACCGCCGGCCTGCTGGCCCTGTTCCGCGAGCAGAAGCTGCCGGTCGCCTTCACGCGCGTGGTGTACGCCGACGACAAGTCCGACGCCGGCGTGTTTGCCCTGAAGAACCCCAACCTGCTCATGCTCACCGAGAACCACCCCGCCGGCCAGGTTGTTCCCGAGTTGAAGCCTTTGCCGAAGGAAATGATCATCCGGAAGACCCAGGCCTCCGGGTTCTTCGGCACCGGCCTCGCGCCTTGGCTTGTGCAGCAGGGCGCGGACACCGTGGTGGTAGCCGGCTGCACCACCTCGGGCTGCGTGCGCGCCACGGTGGTGGACGCCATGCAGAACAACTTCCGCACCATCGTCGCGCGCGATTGCGTGGGCGACCGGGCGATCGGGCCCCACAAGGCCAATCTGTTCGACATGGGCCAGAAATACGCTGACCTCATGGACAGAGACGACATCAGCAACAGGCTTTCCCGTAACCGACCATCGCAATCCCGCCGCCCGGCTTGAAGCCGATTCAATCGAAAGGAAGCCCATGACCGACTCGCTCGGCCACCGCGCCAAGTTCGCCGTCCTTGCGCCGTCCACCAACACCTCCGTGCAGCCCGAGTTCGACGGCATGAAGCCCAGGGGCGTCACCAACCACCACTCGCGCCTGGTCATCCCGGACCGCAAGGTCACCGACGACAAGTCGTTCATGGTGATGATGGACGACATCCGCGGCGCCCTGTTCCCGGCGCTCACCTCGGTGCTCTCCAGCAGCCCGGACATGGTGGTGCTCGGCATGTCGGCCGAGACCTTCTGGGACGGCCTCGACGGCGCGACGCAGCTGCAGAAGAAGCTGGAGAAGGCCGCCAAGGGCAAGCCCGTGGCCATGGGCTCGGATGCCTGCCAGGCGGCGCTGCGCGCCTACGGCAAGTCCATCAAGCGCTTGGGCATCGTCACCCCCTACATGCCGGTCGGCGACAAGCAGGTCTACCGCTTCTTTACCGACTGCGGCTTCGAGGTGGTGAACCTGTTCGGCCTGAAGTGCAAGAGCCCGATGCTCATCGCGCACGAATCCAAGCAGACGCTGCGCGACGCCATCCTCAAGGTGAACGAGGGCAAGGTGGACGCCATCGTGCAGGTCGGCACCAACCTCGCCATGGCCGAAGTCGCCGCCATGGCCGAGTTCTGGCTCGACAAGCCGGTGATCGCCATCAACACCGCCACCTACTGGTACGCGCTGCGCAAGTACGGCATCAAGGACAAGGTCCATGGCTGGGGCAGGCTGTTACAGGACCACTGAGGGCGTTGCACTGAAATGGCGCTGCAGCACGTCCTCGTAGCGGGCGCCGGCCCGGTCGGGTTGACCGCGGCGCTGGTCCTCGCCCGCGCCGGCGTTCCGGTCACGGTGCTCGAGCGCGCCCCCGAACTCGCCGAAGACCTGCGGGCCTCGACCTGGCACCCGCCGACGATGGACATGATGGACGAGCTGGGTTTGTCCGCGGAGATCCTGGCGGTCGGCCTGAAGGCGCGCCACACGCAGTACCGCGACCGCCGCACCGGCGCCATCGCCGAGTTCGACCTCGAGCTGCTGCGCGGCGAGACCGCGCATCCCTACCGCGTGCAGTACGAGCAGTTCCGCTACACGCGGCTGGTGCTGGAGCGGCTGCGGGCGTTCCCGCGTGCGAAGGTACTGTTCGGCACGCCGGCGGAATCGCTGTCGCAGGACGCGCGGGCCATCACGGTCAACGGCAGCTGCCAGGCCGACTACCTGATCGGCGCCGACGGCGGGCGCGGCGCGGTGCGCGAGTCGCTCGGCATCGAGTTCGAGGGCTTCACCTTTCCCGAGAGCTTTTACTCCGTCAGCACCACCTTCGACTTCGCGCGGGTCTTCGACCGCCTGTGCTCCGTGAACTACATCGCCGACGTGAACGAGTGGTGCGTACTGCTCAAGGTGCCGGGCTTCTGGCGCTGCCTGTTCCCTACCAGGGCCGACGAGAACGACGAGGAGACGGTGTCCGACGCGAGCACCCAGGCGCGCCTGCAGGGCGTGCACCGCAAGGCCGGGCCCTACGACATCGTCCACCGCACCATCTACCGCGTGCACCAGCGCGTGGCGAAGCGGTACCGCGTAGGCCGCGCCTTCCTCGCAGGGGACGCGGCACACCTGAACAACCCGCTGGGCGGCATGGGCATGAACGGCGGCCTGCACGACGCCATGAACCTGGCCGGCAAGCTCGTTGCCATACACCGCGGCGAGACCGGCGCCGCAGTCCTCGAGCGCTACGAGCCCGAGCGCCGGCCGATCGCCATCGAGTACATCAACGCCAGCACCGAGCGCAACAAGAAGCTCATGGAGGAGCGCAACCCCGAGGCGCGCCGGCGCGCTCAGGAAGAGCTGTGCCGCACGGCCGCCGACCCGGCCGCCGCCAAGGCCTTCCTGATGAAGAGCTCGATGATCGACGCTGTCCGCGCAGTCGTCCCTTCCGCCTCCGCCTAGGTGGTGCGCACGCAAACAGCTCGCCCAATGGTATCTTCAGCATCCCAAGGAGCGCATTAGATGAAAAAACTGCTTGTTGCGTTGCTGTTCGTTGCAGGAGCAGCAAGTGCCCAGGTCGTGGGGCTGGGCACCACCCAGGTCGGCGCCACCTTCCAGCTCTCCACCGGCGTGGCCAAGGTCGTGTCCGACAAGAGCGGGCAGCAGATGCGCACCCAGCCGATGGCTGGCGCGCTGCAGTACGGGCCGCTGGTGAACCGCGGCGACATCGAATTCGGCATGTCGAACGTCCCCGAGTTGCACTGGCTCTCCAAGGGCGAGGCGATCACCGACCGTGCGAACCCCGACCTGCGCATGGTGGCGCGCCTGGTGCCCTGGTACACGGGACTGGTGGTGAAGAAGGACGGCCCGATCCGCACGCTGAAGGACCTGAAGGGGCAGCCGGTGCCGGCGGGTTTCACCGGCAATCCCCTCGGCCGCGTGCTCATCTCCGGCTACCTCGCCAATGCCGGCATGACCTTCGAGGACACCCGCCAGGTCCCCATCCCCTCCTTCCCCCGCATGTTCGACGCGTTCAAGCAGCAGCAGACCGTCACCTCCATCGCCACTATCGGCATGGCGCAGCTCAAGGAATGGGAGGCGGCGCTGGGCGGCGTGCGCTTCCTGCCCTTCGACTCCTCGCCGCAGGCCCTCGCCGCCGTCGCCCGCTTCATGCCGCACAGCTACGTGATCGAGGTGCAGCCGGGCCCCGGCAAGACCGGCGTGGAAGTACCGACGAACCTGCTGGTCTACGACTACGCTCTGTGGGTGAACGTCAAGGTGGCCGACGACGTCGTCGCCAGGGTCGCCGCGGTGCTGCACGACAATCCCGCGGACCTGAAGGCCAGCAGCCCGCTGTGGGCGGAATTCGACGTCGCCGCACTTGGCCGTGACGTCGGCATCGCCTACCATCCGGGCGCTGTCAAGTACTACCAGGCGAAGGGCATCTGGAAGCGCTGAAAGCCTGGGGCGTCCCCGCCCTGGGGACGGCCATCGCCGCGGGCGGCATCGCCTGGGGTCTGGACGTTCCCGGGAAACTGGGCCTGCAGCTCTACCAGGAGCAGTTCATTGCGCTGCTCCTGGGCCTGTCCCTCGGCATCGCCTTCCTGAGGAAGGGCACGGCCTTCGAGACCGCCCTCGCGGCGGCCGCGCTGCTGGCGGGAGCCTGGCTCGCCGTGCGCTACCCGGCGCTGCAGGCGGACGTGATCGGCCACAAGGCGGAGTCGGTGGCGCTGTCCGTCGTGGTCCTCGCGCTCACGCTGGAAGCCTGCCGCCGCTCGGCGGGCGTCGCCCTGACCGTCGTCTTCGCGGTGTTCCTCGCCTGGGCGCTGGTCGGGCACCGCTTCCCGGGAATGCTGCAGACCAAGCAGGTGAGCCTGGACCGGCTTCTGCCCTACCTGGCGCTGGACACCTCGAGCCTGCTCGGCGCGCCGCTCATCATCGCCTCCACCACCGTGATCGCCTTCATGTTCTTCGGCCGGGTGCTGCAGGCCTGCGGCGGCGCGGACTTCTTCACCGACATCTCGAGCGCCCTCTTCGGCCGCTTCCGCGGCGGCACGGGGAAGGTGGAGGTCGTCGCCTCCGCCCTGTTCGGCACGATCTCGGGCAGCGCGGTGGCCAACGTCATGTCCACCGGCATCATCACCATCCCCAACATGAAGAAGGCCGGCTACAGCGCCACCACCGCCGGCGGCGTCGAGGCGGTGTCCTCCACCGGGGGGCAGATCATGCCGCCGGTGATGGGCGCGGCGGCCTTCCTCATGGCCGAAAACCTGCAGATGAGCTACGCGCAGGTGGCGCTCGCCGCGCTGGTACCGGCGTTGCTCTACTACGTGTCGGTCTTCACGCAGGTCGACCTGGAGGCGGAGAAGCACCGCATCGGCGGCATTGACCCGGCGTCGCTGCCGCGGCCAGGACGGGTCATGCGCTGCGGCTGGTTCTTCCTGGTGCCCTTCGTCACGCTCTTTTACCTGATGTTCGCGCGCGACATGCAGGCGGAGGAGTCGGTGCTGCTCGGCGTGGCGGTGATGCTGCCCTTCGCCGCCCTGCTCGGCTACGCGGGGCGGCGGCTGAGCCTGCGGGGCTTCTTCCGGGCGCTGGCCGACACCGGGCGCGATGCGGTGGAGATCCTGGTCATCTGCGCGGTGGCGGGCGCGGTGATCGGCGTGCTGAACATCACCGGCCTTTCGCTCGGCCTGTCGCTCACGCTGGTCAAGATCGGCCAGGGGCAGCTGCTCCTGCTCCTCGTCGCGGTGGCCCTGATGTGCGTCATCCTCGGCATGGGGCTGCCTACCACCGGCGTCTACCTCTTGGTCGCGGTGCTGGCCGCGCCGCCGCTGGTGCAGCTGGGCGTGCCGCCGCTCGCCGCGCACATGTTCGTGTTCTTCTACGGCTGCCTGTCGATGATCACGCCGCCGGTGGCCATGGCGGCCTTCGCCGCGGCGCATATCGCCAATGCGAGCCCCATGGCAGTGGGCCTGGCGGCGTGCCGCCTCGGCTGGCCGGCCTTCGTGCTGCCGTTTCTTTTTGTCTGGTCTCCCACCCTGCTTCTGCGGGGGCAGCCCATGGATATCGCGCTCTCGGTGATAACCGCCATCGCGGGCGTGTGGATCGGTTCGGCGGCGCTCGCCGGTTACCTGTTCCGGGATCTCGCGCTGCCGCAACGCGCCTGGGCCGCCCTCGCGGCGATGCTCATGCTGCTTCCCAACGACGCTTTCGCGGGGGTCATCTGGTTCGAGCTCGCGGGGATCCTCCTCGCGCTCGGTTTCGTCGTCACGGAGATGAGGCACAAGCATGCAGGAAAGAACGTCCCGGCTCAGCCGCCGGCTTGAGGGCTTCGACGGGGTGGCGCAGTTCGACAGGAAATACCGCGATGGCGGCTAGCATCGGCATGATCGTTCCGCCCACCAACACCGTGAACGAGGCGGAATGGCGGCAAATGGCGCCGGACCTGAGCTTCCCGCTGCTGCGCATGCCCCTGCATGCCGACGCTGACGATGCTTTCTTCGCCGAGCTTCGCGTTTTTCTGAAAGAAATCGTTGCCGAAAAACCCGATGTGATCGCCTACGCCTGCACCGCCAGCTCCATGGTGCTGCCGCTGGACAGGCTGCCGAAGTTCATCGAGAAGGAGTCCGGCGTCCCCGGCGTCGCTACCGCCCCGGCGCTGGTGCTCGCCGCGCGCGCGCTGGGGCTGAAGAAGGTCGCCGTCGCCACGCCCTACCACGACGCGCTGAACCAGCACGAGAAGGAGTTCCTCGAGGCCTGCGGCCTGCAGGTCCTAGGCATCAGGGGCCTCGGCATCGGCGCGGGCGGCGCGCAGGAGTACGTGCAGATCGCGAAGGTGGCGCCCGAACAGGTCTACGCGCACTGCCGCGCGGCCTGGGTGCCCGGCGCCGACGGCATGATCATTTCCTGCACCGACTTCCGAGCGCTGGAGGCGGTGCCCCGGCTGGAGCGCGAGCTCGGCGTGCCAGTGGTGTCCTCCAACCTCGCCACCCTCTGGATGGCGTTGCGCGCCGCAGGCAGCGGGACGCGGCCGCGCGGCTTCGGGCGGCTGCTGGATGAACTTTCCGGGTGAGCGGGCGAGGGTCGGCGGCGCCGAGATGCCGCAGCGCTCGCCGGCACGGCCGCTGACACTCTTCCAGGAGGCCTGATCCCCCGAAGGCCAGAACGGCTCTGCAACCGGGCCGAGCATCCCGCTCGGCCTAGGCTCCTGTGGCGGGGGGGCGGCGTGCGCCGAAGGGCGCCGCACAACGATCGCTCCTGCGGCCGGATCTAGGCTGCTGAGCGGCGGCTAGTGCCACAATCGGTCAAGCACTTGGGCTTGGAGCTGTCGAACAAGGGGCTTTATGGCAAATAACCACCATTTTAAGGTCGGCGAAAGCCGACCTTTTTGTTTAAGCTGCCCAGAAAGCGAAGCACCTGCGTGCTTCGCGTGAGGACTTGAAAGGCCCGGCCTGTAAGCCGGGCCGGGCCCGCGGAACGTGGGCGAACCGGGCGTGTTCAGTGCTTTTCCGCGAGCAGCCCGAAGCCGCTTAACGCATCGCGAATACCCGCCCTGCGAAGCGCGAGCCAATAGGTAGCCACATTGACGCCAATCATCGGACGGCCTAGGCGCGCTTCGATCTCTGGTGTGATGGCGCTTACAGGCAGATTGGTTCCGACATGCACGAAGGCCTCGATGCCGGGGGTTTCGGCGAGCCGCTCAAGCCCTCCAAAAATCTGCTGTTGGGTAAATTGCGCCACGGACGTTGGGCCTTTAGCCTCAAGCCCATGGGTTGCCATCACACGGTACCCGGATGCGGTAAAAAACGCCGCAATCAGCGCATCGGCAGGCGGCCAATAGGGTGTCAGTACGCCGATTGCCTGAGGGTTACCGATAGCCTCCAGACCAGCCAACACGGCAATCGACGGGGTCACGAAAGGGATGCCGCCGCTGAGCATTTCCAGCCGGTCGCGCTCGGCCTCGGCCCGAGCGCGGTCTCCTCGGAACGAGTGAATTGAATGTCCATGAGCCACCGCATGCGGTTCACACTTCAACAGCAGCGCGAGCGCCTCCTCGAGCCCACCCCGCTCGGTTTCGAGGGCTTGCCGGTATTGGGTCATGTCATCGTAGGGACGGGGCGGCAGCAGCATTCGGCTGACGTGATTGGTGACGCCAGTTGGGCGCATCGACTCCATTTCAGGCTGCACCACCGTATTAGTGGCTGGCACGATCACACCAATCTTCGCCCGCGTGGCCAGTGCGTCCAGGCTGCTCTTGGCTGCGGCGGCGGTACTCATGCCGATTACTCCATCTTAAGGTTGGCAATCTTCGCGGCTTCAGCCCATGTTTTAAGGTCAGCACGTAAAGTAGCCGCAAATTCCTCAGGTGTGCTGCCAATTGGGTCAACGCCAATTTGCGCAAAGCGGCTCCGGGCGCCTTCGCTTGCCACCACCTCGCGGGCAACTGCCGCCGCGCGAGCGATGATCGCCTGCGGCGTGCCAGCGGGCGCAAGCAGACCGTTCCAGGTGATGGTTCGAAACCCAGGCAAGCCCGACTCGGAGATGGTAGGGACGTTAGGTAACTGCGGTACCCGCTGATCGCTAGACACTCCGATCAGACGGATATGTGCACCGTTTGCGTGCGGCACCAGCTCAGAGAAGTTACCGAAATACATTTGAACGTTGCCGGCAAGCAAGTCGACCACCGCCTGCGATCCGCCTTTGTAGCTAATATGCGCCATCTCGATACCGGCACGCTTCATGAACAGCGCGCCCGACAGATGCGACACGCTGCCAGATCCGCCCGACGCATAATTAAATTTGCCCGGATTCCTTCGAACGAAGTCGATAAATTCCTGAATCGTTGTAGCAGGTACCGAGCGGTGAATGCCTAACACAAACGAGTTACTGCCGATGTTGCTGATTGGAATGAAATCCCGGATGGGGTCAAAACTTACCTTGTTGATAACTGGCAGGATCGCGAGGTTAGCCATGGCGCCCACCAGAAGCGTGTAGCCATCGGGGGCAGACTTCGATACGAAGTCGATTGCCAAGCCGCCACCTGCACCTACCCGGTTCTCCACCACGAACGGCTGACCAAGTGCCTGAGTAAAGCGCTCAGCAAGAAGGCGCGCGATCGAGTCGGTATTGCCGCCAGCTGCGAACGGCACAACGATCTTCACTGACCGCGCGGGCCAAACAGGTTGAGTCCACAGCGGAAGTGCGACTGAGCCCGCGCTGGCAGCGCCAAGCGCAAGCAGCGAGCGACGAGACAAATTAGCCATCTGAGTTCTCCTGATTGAGTCCGACGCCTAGATCAGTTGATCGTGGCCGCACGCCGGATACTGTTGATCATTGACGAATTTAACAAATACTCACGCGCCTTCATCGGATCGGCACAAGCGGCCTCCAGCGCGAGAATGCGTTGCGCGCGCTCGGCGGGGTCTCTGACCTCAAGGTTCTGCTTGTTTCGAACCGATAATGTCTGAACGTACTCAACATTGACCGTATGACGCTGGCGGTGATACCGATCAAGCAATGAATCGTCGGCTTTCCCTTGCGCCACCTCGGCCAGCATCTCGCCAAGGGCTAAGGCATCATGAATGCCGCTGTTGAGTCCAAAACCGCCCAGCGGATTATTGACGTGCGCGGCATCGCCCGCCAGCAGAATCCGATGCTTACGCATGGTCACTGCCACGCGCTGGTGAACACTGTAGATGCTCTGGTGCACCAGCGGGTAGTCAATCGAGGCTTCGTGGCCGGTCAGCCGGCGGATGCAGTGCTGGGCGTAAGGACCCGCCAGCGCAGCCTCGTCGCTCACATCAGCCCCAACCGGTAGGGTCATTCGCCATAACCCTGGCGGCCCTTCATCGGGCATTTTGAATACCGCGCACCACTGAACCGGATCGCTGATGTAGGCATTTTCACGAAACCCATGCAGCGCGAAATCATGGCGTGTGCTAATGACACTGTAGCGTTCGGGCCAAGTGTGGCCTGCGAACTTGATCTCTGCAGCCTTGCGAACCTGACTGCGCCCGCCATCAGCGCCCACCAGCCAGTGCGCGCGCACCAATACGCTGCCATCGGCTGTCGCGAGGTCAGCCAGAACATAATCGCCGTGCTGAGTCATTCGCTCAAAGCGGTGCCCGAACATTACATTGACATGCGGATGCTGCTGAAGCAGCCGAAAAATAATGGGGGTAAGCCGATGCTGCTCAAGATGCAGGCGAAACGGATAACGGGTGTCGTCTTTGAGCAGCGACAGATCCCACTCGGCGACAAGGCCATGGGCAAGATCCCAGGACTGCCAGCGCGGCACCTTGATGCCGAGTTCAAGCATCGGTTGAGCCACCCCTACCTGTTCAAGCATTTCGATGGTAGGGGGGTGAAAGGTTCCAGCACGCAGATCGTGCGTGAGACCGGGCTCGGCTTCAACCACCGTGCAGCCGACCCCTCTCTGTGCAAGTTGCAGCGCCACAAGAAGACCTACTGGCCCGGCGCCGGCGATGAGCACCGGTGTATCAATGCTTGCGCTCATGACAGCTTCAGCCCCAGCGTGCTTTCAGGTCGTTTGGACTCATGTGATCGTACTCTTCGAATGGCTGATGAATCCAGGGGTTAGTCGGCAGATGCTCGATGTAGTAGTCGGGCTCGGCGCCGGATGTCCCTTTTCGCCACATCACCGCGCTGCGAATTTCCTGCACTTCAGCACGTTGAGCTTTTAAATGTGAAATCACCCTCAACCAGCGTGGCGCCACTGTCTACGAGATCGAGGGATAGGAATTCCCTTTCCTTCCGCGCCGCACAACGATCGCTCCTGCGGCAGGACCTGGGCAGCTGAGCGGCCGCTAGTGGGCTTGACGTGCGTCAAGCCTGCGTTTCGCCGCCCGGCGCGCGGGCCGTGCTAGCGTGACCGCCGATCCTACAGGAGCCAATCCGATGCCTACAACTGCCTACCAGGCGCTCAGCTGGACGCTCGTGCCGCGGGGCACCGCGCTGGTGGTCATCGACCCGCAGAACGACTTCCTGCACCCCGACGGCTGGTACGCGAAGAGCGGCGTCGACATCTCGCACATGAGGCGCTCGATCAGGCCGACGAAGCAGCTCGTGGACGCCGGCCGCCGCGCCGGGGTGCCGGTGGTCTGGACCCGCCACGGCTCGCGCGACGCACGCGACGCTGGCAGCTTCATCCAGCTGCGCCCGTTCCTCCAGGAGGGCGGGCTGCGCATCGGCACCTGGGGCTACGAGATCCTCGACGAGCTCGAGCCGCGCAAGGACGACTGGTTCGTCGAGAAGAACCGTCTCTCCGCGTTCTTCCAGACCAATCTCGAGCTGGTCCTGCGCAGCCTGCACACCGACACCGTGCTCGTCTGCGGCGTGCTGACCAACCAGTGCGTCGCCGCCACCTCGAAGGACGCGTCGTTCCGCGACTTCCGCCCGATGGTGGTCGAGGAAGCGACCGGCACCACCATGCCACACCTGCATGCGCCGGCGATCGAGATGATGCGCGTCGGCTGGGCGGAGGTGCTCACGCTCGCTGCGGCGCTGGATCAGCTCGCGGCTCTGCCGCGCTGATGCCGGAGAGGGCCGTTCCTGCTACTGCAACCGGATCAGCATTCAACGCAGGTCACAGGTCACTGCTGCGCCCCTCACCACGGCTGGCAGAAGCGCACCCAGCAGCAACGCCAGAACGCGCGCGGCAAGGGCCACGCGCTGAATTATCCCCCAATGCATGCTTTATCCCTTTTTCGCCACCTGCCGCACGCGGCAGGCAAGCCCGCGCGTATCCTTCGAGCCGCTCAACGGATCGTAGGGACCCGCGTAGTTCATCGCCGCGTTGATGTTGATGTCCAGCGCGCCGTAGTCCGGCGTGGCGCCATCGGGCCGCCACCAGCCCATGCCCGTGACCACGATACCGGGTGCAGTCGTATCCGTCACCTGTGCCTTCAGTCGGCAACTGCCCGCGTGGCCGTGGGTCTGCACCTCCACCCAGTCGCCCTGCGCGATGCCGAGGCTGCCCGCCGTGTCGGGATGAATGCGCAGCAGCGGATCGGGCGAGACTTTCTTCGCCCACGACTGCTCGCGGAAGCGCGAGTGGTGGTAGGTCTTCTCGCGCAGGCCGGTCTGCAGGCGCAGCGGGAAGGCGGCGTCGTCGATCAGCGAGGACGCGGTGGGCGTCCAGCAGGGCAGCGGATCCTGGCCCAGTGCGGCGAGGCGCTCCGAGTACAGTTCGACCTTGCCGCTCGGCGTCCGGAACACCTGCTTGTCGAAATCGCCGCAGCGGTAGTCGAACTCCAGGTAGCCGACCTGCGCCAGTACGTCGATGTCAATGCCCGCATCCTTCACGAGGTACTGGTTCAGTTCGCGCTGGGTGCGCCACGGCATGCGCACCGCCTCGACGGCTCCGAGGCGGCCCAGCCGATCGAGCAGGGCGGAGGCGATTTCGACGTCGGTGCGTGCTTCGCCCTGGCGCTCGGAAGCGGGCGCTGTGTAGGTGATGCACGGGCCGCTGCCCTGCAACGTGACTTCCTCTTCCTCCAGCGTCGTGGTCTTCGGCAGGACGAGGTCGGCGAGCGCGGCCGTCGGTGTCATCTGGCTGGTGGCGACGGCAAGGAAGTCGAGCGAGCGCAGCGCCTGCAGCGTGCGCGGCGTGTCCGGGTAGGTGACCGCGATGTTCACGCCGCTCACGTAGAGGGCGCGCACCGGATACGGCTTGCCGGTGAGGATCGCCTCGATGACCGTCGGGTTGTGGCAGGCGGTCTGCCAGCCCTGCGGGCCGGCCCAGAGCGGAAAGCGGTCGGCGCCCAGCGTCTGGCGCCAAACGGCGTCGGGCAGCGCGAACGCCGGCTCCTGTAGCAGGTCGAAATTGGTGCGCAGCCCCTTCGGGCGCTTGGCGCGGCGGTTGCCGCCTTGGCGGTCGAGATTGCCGCAGATCGCCAGCAGGCAATGGAAGGCGCGGAAGGTCTGTACGCCGTTGGATACCGCATCGATGCCATGTCCGCTGACGAAGCACGCGGGGCCGTCGGCGTAGAGCCTCGCCGCCTCGGCGATGGATGCCGCGGGCACGCCGCTCGCCTGTTCGGCGCGCTGCGGCGTCCAGTCCTGCACGCGCGCGGCGAGCTGCTCGAAACCGTGGCACCAGCGTTCGACGAACGTGCGGTCGTGGCGGCCGGTGCGGATCGTCTCGTGCATCATGGCCATGGCGATCGTCGCGTCGGTTCCCGGCCGCGGCTGCAGCCAGAGGTCGGCCAAAGACGCAGCCTGCGTGCGCAGCGGGTCGAGCACGATCATGCGTGCGCCGCGAGCCTTGGCGCCCTTGATGCGCTGCCACTGCACTGGATTGGCCGCCTGCGGATTGGCGCCCACCAGCAGCAGCGTGCGCGCATTGGCTACGTCCTCGCCGTTGTGGATGCCCAGGCCGGTGACCATGTCGCTCACCGCGCGGCAGCCGCCGCACAGATCCTGGTTGATCATCCAGTTCGGCGAGCCGAGCGAACGCAGGAACAGTGCGAAGGCGACGCTGCGCGAAAAGAACGCGCCGCTGGTGGCGCCGGCGATGGCGAGGGGCCCGTGCGCGGCGCGCACCGCGGCAAGCCGCTCGGCCATTACATCCAGCGCCGAATCCCAACTGGTTTCCTGCCAGGCGCCGCTGCCGCGCGCCCCCTTGCGGCGCAGTGGCTTCAGCAGCCGCCCGGCGCCGTAGGCGAGGTCGGGCAGGCCGCGAATGCCCTTGATACAGAACGCCCCGCGCGAGGCCGGATGCGCCGGGTTGGGCGCCACTTCAGTCACGCGACCGTTTTCCACCGTGAGCAGCGCGCCGCAGAGCGTGCTGCATTCCCAGCAGGTGCTGCTGACGACGCGCTTGGCGCCCGCGCTCATGACGGGTCGGTCACGCCCTTGCCCGCGGTCTGCATGTCGAACAGGCGATAGGCTTCCTCGGCCTGCGCGAGCTTGCAGCGGTGCGTGAAGAGCCGATCGACGTCGATGCCGCGATCGACGACGAACTGCGCGCAGGCCGCCTGGCCGACGGTGGAGAAAGGGATAAGAATTTGCTTCCCTTCCGCGCCGCATAAAGCGAGCGCATGAGGCCGGATCTGGGCTGCTGAGCGGCCGCTAGTGCCACGATCGGTCATGCACTTGGGTTTGGAGCTGTCGAACAAGGGGCTTTATGGCAAATGGGCCGCGAAAAACCCTTACCCTCCGGGACCTGAGCGCCGTAGTGGGCGAAGAAGGCGACTTCGGGGTCGTTGACGTGCTGGTCGTAAGGCGAGAGGAGGACGATCTTCTTTGCGCCGAGCGCCTTCAGCGCGGCGACGAGCGCTTCCGAGGCGGCGGTGGCCGGGATGCCGGTCGTCTCCTGGATGCGGCGCGCGGCCCAGCTGCCGGAATCGGGATCGATGGTGGAGGCGGCGGTGCAGTGGAAGACGATGAGACCGACGCGCGGGCTGACGAGCAGCGCAGCGGTTTTCCCAGCGGCGTCGATGATCCGGCGCAACGCGGCCGGGTCGGTGCCCGGAAGCTCGAGGCGCGCGGTGTGCATGGTCACGCCCGCCGGCAGGATGTCGTGTGCGTCCGGCTCGGCACAGGTGGTGCCCGCCGCAAGGACCCTGCCGATCTTCAGGCGCTCGCCGTAGTTCGGGTTCGGCTTCACGAGGCGAACAATCTGCCGTAGCCAGGAATGACGGGCTTGACGCCCGCGACGCGCAGCGCTTGCCACATCATCGCGCCGGAACTGGAGACGACGGGCTTGTCGAGGTCGGCGTCGAGAGCGCCCAGTACCGAGATGGTCGGCATGCCGACGCCGCTGAGAAACACGGCTTCGGCCTCGGGCCGGTCGACGCCCTTGGCGAGCCGGTAGACGCGCTGCGGCGGCTCCTCGAAGATGCTGCGCACGTTCTTCAGGTAATCGAAGCTGACGACTTCGAGGCCGCGCGCCTCGAGGTTCTTCTTGCCTTCAAGCGTGAGCTTCTCGTCGTAGGGGGTGCCCAGCGCGATGCGCTTGGCACCGAAGCGGTCGAGCGCTGCGACGACGCTGCCGAAGGCGGAGATGAAGGGCACGCCGGTGCGCTTCGTGATGCGCGCGCCGATGGCCTCTTCTTCCTCTTGGCCGAGCCGGTAGCTGGTGGCGGTGTGGGCGAGGACAATGACGTCGGGCTTCATCATCGACAGCAGCTCGGCCGATTCCTCCAGCTGCGCGATCTGGGTGTCGATGCGCGCGTCGATGCCCGCCAGCGTGCCGTCGGCGCCGCGCGCGACCATGCGCTGGAAGTGCACCGACACGCCCTCGGGCGCCATGGTGTACATCTCCGGCTCCACGGTCGGCGTACCCGCCGGGATCAGAAACCCCAGCCTTGCCCTCCAGCCCACCATGCGGTGCGTCTTCCGGGATCAGTCCGCGCGGATGTTGGCGGCCCGGATCACGGCGCCCCAGTTCGCCCGGTAGGCCGCGATCTCGGCGTGGAAGCGCTCGAGCGGCGCGGCGAGGATGTCGGCGCCGTGCTCGATGAGGCGCGCCCGCCCCTCCGGATCCGCCACGGCCTTCTGCAGCGCCGCGTTCCAGGCCGCGGTGAGGGCCGCAGGCAGCTTGCCCGGCCCGACGATGCCGAACCAGTTGTTGACGCTGTAGTTCGGCAGCCACTGCCTGATCAGCGGCAGGTCGGGCAGCGAGGGCGCGGCCCGGTCGCCGCCGAAGGCGATGCCGCGCAGCTTGCCCGCCTTCACCTGGCCGAGGAAGTCGGTCAGGTTGCCGATCATCATGTGCACGCGTCCGGCCGCGAGGTCGACCATCGCTGGCGCGCCGCCCTTGTAGGGCACGTGCACGATGTCGATGCCGGCCTGGCTGCGGAAGAGCTCGGCGGCGAGGTGCGGGCTGGAGCCGACGCCGGCGGACGCGTAGGTCACCTTGCCCGGATTGGCCTTCGCGAACGCGATCAGCTCGGGCACGGTGCGAAAGGGCGCATCGGGCGCCGAGATCAGCAGCTTGTAGATGCCGGCGACGTTGGCAAGGGGCGTGAGGTCGGTGTCGACGTTGATCTGCAGCTTCAGGCCCGGCAACTGCGACGAGATGGTGAGCATGCCCATCGTCGCGAGGCCCACGGTGTGGCCGTCGGGCGCCGCGCGCGCCACGCTCTGCGCGGCGATGAAGCCGTTCGCCCCCGGCTGCGTCTCGACGATGACGTTCTTTCCCCACTGCGCGCGCAACGCCTCGGCCACCACGCGGCAGACGAAGTCGCCGGAGCCGCCGGCGGCGAAGCCACAGAGGATGCGGACCTCGCGCGCGGGCGTCCACGGCGCCTGCGCGCGCGCGGCGGACGGCAGGCCCGCGGCGAGCGCGGCGGCTCCGCCGGCGACGAGCAGGCGGCGGCGGTTGGGTTGCGTGCGATTTGTCATAGGGCTTCCTTGTTCAATCGATCTCAGAATGGCCTGACTGGTTTTTTGTGCCAAGTTCATTGACCCACTTTACTGCATGGCCGCCGCCTGTTCCAAGGCCGGCGGTGTCGGGTTGATCTTTGCAGGGGCAGGCGGCCGGTAACCCAGCGAACTGTGCGGCCTGACGGTGTTGTATTCCTTCGGCCACCGCTCGATCACCACCCCGGGCTTCCCGCAAGCTGTAGCAGATCTCCCCAGTGAGCCATTCATCCCCCAGCCTGCCGTTGAAGTTCCCGCAATAGCCTTTCTCCCAAGGACTGCCTGGCTCGATGTACAGCCTTCTGGCGTCCACCGTGGCCAGCCATACCCGCAGCGCCTTGGCGGTGAACTCCGGCCCATTGTCTGAACGAATGTAGTTCGGAAACCCGTGCATCAACATGATGTCCGCCAGCGTTTCGATCACCACCTGCGCCCCGATGCTGCGTTCGACGCCGATCGCCAAGGCTTGCCGGGTGTATTGGTCGATGATGCACAGCAGAGGCACCGGCCGGCCACCATGCCTCCAGGTGGTCACGAAGTCACAGCTCCAGACCTGGTTCGGGCGTTCCGGTCGTAGCCGGATGCGGCCCCCCGTCGTTCAGCCACAGCCGGCCCCGGGGCCGCTGCTTGCGCGCCACCTGCAGCGCCCCCCTCCCGGCGCCAGATGCGCTGTGTCTGCAGATCCTCATCGGGCCTGAGGCTGGGCCGATACCGCTGTGTGCCCCGGGGCTGGCTCAAGATGCGGCAGGCACGGCGCTGCGAGACGCCGTGGCGCTCGATGGCCTGTGACACCGCCTTCCTTCGCCGCTCGGGGCTTAGAAGTTTCCCTCAGCAGCGTCCTTCAGGATGGCCTTCTCGACCGACAGATCGGCCACGATGCGTTGGAGCCGCTGGTTCTCACGCTCCCGTTTCTTCAGCCGCCGGACCTGATCACCCTTCGGGCCGCCATACTCCTTGCGCCAGCGGTAGTAGGTGACAGCCGTGATGCCAGCCTCTTTGCAGGCCTGGTGGATCGCAGGTAGGCAGCGGTTAGGTGCCATGATCGGTCATGCCCACGGCGCCGAGGGGGGCGGTCATCCAGCCGCACGCGCGATGTCAGGCGAGCGCCACGCGTCCGTGGTCGTCGCAGTGCGAGCCGTGCGGGTGGTGCAGGTGGCCGTCCACGAGGAAGTCGATGTGGTCGCCGTGCGGCACGGCCTGATGACCGCACGCCGGACCATGCACGTGCGTCGTATCGTGTGCGCCGCATGCATGGGCTGGAGTGCAGGCCGCCGGATTGGCGGCGGTGACGGCGAGGGTGTGCTCGTCGACGTGACCGTCATGCAGGTGATGCAGATGGCCGTCGTGCAGGTAATCGACGTGGCCGTCGTGGACGATAGCCTGATGGCCACAGCCGGGGCCGTGCTGGTGGGGGTGATTTGCGTGGATACGATGGGTCTCGGACATGACGATGCTCCTCAAGGCTTACGTGGGTTGCCGCCTCTCCGCGGCGTGGTCGATCGCCGCCCGCACGATGGCCAGCACATGGTCGTCGTCAAGGGCGTAGGTGATGTGCCGGCCGTCGCGGCGCCGGGTGACGAGCCGCTCGTTGCGCAGCACGCGAATCCGCTGCGAGATGGTCGGCAGGCTCTCACCTTCCGCCTCGGCGAGATCCGTCACGCAGGCCGGCGCCGTCGCCAGCCGCGTCAGCAGCCGCAGCCGGCCCTCGTCGCCAAGGGCACGCAAGAGCCGCGTGGCCCGCTCCAGAGCGGCCGGTGAGTCATCAAGCGGCGGCAGGGCACTGGCGCAATGTGGCGGATCGCACGTCTCAAGGGCAGCGGGCGTGTCGCGACGGACCATGGGAAGATTATTCAAATATTTGCGCAATAATGCAAGTAAATAATTTGGCAGCTAGCTGGTGAGTCGGTAGACCTTCGGGTGCTTGGCCACCGACCCTTACCATCACGGCGGCTTCGGCGAGTACGGCTACATCCTGCCGCGCTCCTGGATCCTGAAGCTGCCGGCGGAGCTGACCGAAGGGGAGGCGACGCCGATCAACTGCGGCGTGGCGACCGCGATGTGCGTCGTCGGGAAGGCCGAGTTGGCGAGGGGCGATACCAAGGCCATCCAGGGCCTCGGCTTGCTGGGCTTCTAGGCTGGGGCGGCCTGCAAGGTGCGCGGCGGGTCATCGGCCTCGACAGCTTCGCCGCCCGGCGTCAGCTGGCCCTGCGTTTCGGCGCCGAAGAAGCCCTCGACCCAGCCGCAAGGCTGGAGAACGTCGAGGTGGTGATCGAGGTGTGCGGGGATCCTTCGGTGATTCCCGCCGGCATCCAGTGCCTGCGCGCCGGCGGGCGCTATGTGCTCGGCGGCGTGGTGAACCCCGACGCGAACGAGCGCATCGACGCTAACCAGATCCTGCGCAAGCTCGTCACGCTGCGCAGGGCACACAACGATCACACGCGAAATCTTCCCGAGGCGCTCGATTTCTTGGTCGGCAACCGCAAGCGCTTCCCGTTCCATGACCTGGTCGACGGCAAGTACCGCCTCAACGAGGTCGGCCGAGCGATGCAGGACGCGGCTGAGCGGCGCGTGCTGCGCGCTGCCATAGTTCCCTGATAACCATGCACTGGCACGGCAGCCAGGACCTAGGCCATGACCCGATCCCCGCCAGAGTGCCTGAGCAGCTAGCCCTGCAGCCGCACGAGCGGCTCAAGCATCTTCATCCTTGTCGCGCTGATGAGGCGGCTCCAGCCCCGTTCACCGGCCGGGCCGCTGTTCAACGGTCTTGCCGCACCCCTGCCGGCCCCGGTACGCCGCGTCGTGCCGATCTTCGGTGGCGGCTTGACTTCTCGCCGCTGAGCGTCATACTGCTATTGCAGGTTGGCCTGATCGTGCCGGAAAATCTTCACCGACGAGCGGCTGGCTGCACAGCGACGGTGATATCGTGGTGCTCAAGCTGCTCAACCAGCTCGGTGCGATAACGACCGCAATCATCGATCAGTGCGGCGATGCGCTGAAGATCTGCATTGCCACACCGCCGTTCGGTGGCAAAACCAAGTCTGCGCTTTACGCCTTCATTGCGGTGAAAGTCAGCATTTGCAGGACGGCAGTGGCAGTCATCAGCGGACTTGGCGTGCACGCCAAGGGCGCGCACGTGAAAGGCATCGCGGCAGCCGATGCGCTCAAGGGCTGACCTAATGGCCACCTACGCAATCAGCGATCTGCAGGGCTGCTTCGACCCGCTCATGCGGCTGCTCGACACCATCGGCTTTACGCCCGAGAGCGACCGCCTCTGGTTCGTTGGCGACCTCGTCAATCGCGGCCCGCAGTCTCTGGAAGTGCTGCGCTTTGTTAAGGGACTGGGGGACACGGCGGTCACCGTACTCGGAAATCATGATCTGTACCTTGTGGTACGCGCGGCTGGCCATGTCAAGCCGAGTCACGACGATACGATCGCTTCAATTCTTAATGCAACGGACCGTGATGAGCTGACCTATTGGCTGCGGACCAGGCCCTTTGTCCACACTGAAACCATTAGTGGAAATCCCTGGCTAATGGTACACGCCGGTCTACTGCCGAGCTGGCATGTCGCCAAGGCAAAGGCACTCGCGGATGAGGTCGGATCTGCGCTGATCGCACCGAACTACCTAGAGTTCCTCGCCAACATGTGGGGCTCGGAACCGGATGCGTGGTGCGATGATCTGGTCGGCTGGGACCGTTTGCGCGTAATCGTCAATGCAATGACACGCATGCGTTTCATCAGGCCAGATGGGCGTATGGTATTTAAAGTGCCTGGAGCCGAAGCCCCCCCCGAGCATGGGCCGGCCGGCTGTGTGCCGTGGTTTGATGCTCCAGGCCGTAAAAATACGGATCACACCATTTTGTTCGGCCACTGGGCTGCCCTGGGCCTGCGCACCTCTGAAAAGCTTTTGGCTCTAGATTCAGGATGCTTATGGGGTGGCAGCCTAACTGCCGTACGTCTCGAAGATCGAAGGGTCTTTAAAGCGCCTTGTAAACAATACGTGGCAATAGACTACCCCTGCTGAGGACGCGGCCGCTGCCTATCGGTATGGAAACACATGTGCAGTAACCAGACAGCCCTCGAACCAGTTGTATGCAAATTTGCTTAACATTCTTAAAGCCTCGTCGGTTAAGAATTTCTTAGCTCTAAGTTCCACTGGTTATGAGGGACTTCCGAGCGGATGATATGAACTTCATTTATCACCACATGATTATCCATGAGCCCCATGATCTTTTGCATTAATGCTTGACGAAATGCCTGTAACCATTACGTAATTGACGAATACATTATCTGCCACCCTTGCCAAAATAAAATCAGACATGAAACCGATCTTCGCTTGCCAGGCACGCTGATAAAGCCGCCGAATAAAAACAATTAGAGCAGGTTTATCTTGCTGTACAGCATTACAAATGCGGCGGCTGCAACGACACATTGAGCCGCCTCCTCATTGAGCGACGGAGAAGGCTCGGAAAACGGCGTTCAGGCGATTGTTAATTTCCTTGTTGTGAAGCTTATTGATTTTGCTTTCCGGCAAGAGCTTCCATGCATCATGTTCATCCGCTAGCGCTTGTGCAAGCTGCCATTTAAAGTTGAATGTTTTTCCGGTGAGGCGTCGCAGAGCGTCGAGCTGCTCTTTGCTGAGCCAGTTGTCGGAAAACTGCTGGATCAGGTTGGCTTCAACACGAAAAACACCGATCTCCGCAAACCAGAGAAGCTGTTTCTCCTGAATTTGGTTCAGGCCGACTTGTCTTTCGACAGCGCGCAGGAACAGCGTCCCGTTTTTGAAGGTCTCTCCCGTCAGAGGCATCAGCTTCTCAACGGGCAAGCCTTTCTGGCTGATTTTTTCGAATGCAGCTGCATTTAATGAATATGACGTCGTACGATAGACCTCCTGGCCAAACACGTTCTGCAAGATGAACAGCGCGACGAGGGAAATGATTGCGGCGATCAGCGGCGTGCAAGTCCAGGCAACGGTGATTTTACCAACCAGTCGCCAGCGGACAGTATGCACACCCTTGATTAAGCCGATACCGATCACTGCCCCGACAATCGCTTGCGAGCTTGAGACCGGTACCAGCGGAATCGTCGGCAGCCCATGAGAGGCCAGGAAATGCTCAATGCCCTCTGAGGAAAAGAGGAATAGCACCACCGAATGCGCGATCACGGCAACAAATGCAGCGGCCGGAGAGAGTGCCGAAATGCCTTCACCGACGGTCATAATGACGCGCTTGGAGTAGGTGATGACACCGACGGCAATGGCTATGCCCCCGATGAGGAATAACTGATGGGCCGAACTGAGCGAAAACAGGCCGAGGAAGCTGAAGTTGCTAAAGGGCGAGACCGGCAGAAAAACTCCGACAACGTTAGCAATATTATTGGCCCCCAAGCTGTAGGCTCCAAAGACGCCGGCAATTACCAGCGCGATACGCGTGTATGCATCCTGGCGTACCAAGTGAAAGTTGCAGCTATAAATAAAAAACTCAGTCAGCTTGAATACCGGAATGGCAACGAGGGCTGAGAGAGCCGGACAAATTATCCAGGTGCTGACAATTTTGGTGAGTGTGTCATAGTCGGTAGCCGAGCCGCTGAATATATTCCAGCCGATGATTGCGCCCACGATCGCTTGCGTCGTAGATACGGGAAGGCCGAGTTTGGTCATCTGAAAGACGGTATATCCAGCCGCCAGGCAGACGACAAAAGACCCTGCAATGGCGTTGACCGAGCCCAGCGAGCCCAGAGTGTGTGCCGCACCGGCACCGCTGATAACAGCCCCGAGGATGCAAAATACCGAAGTGATTATGGCGGCAGTGGCAAAGCGGACCATGCGCGTAGCCACGGCAGTGCCGAAAATGTTAGCGGCGTCGTTGGCGCCCAGCGACCAGCCCAGAAAGAGCCCGCTCGATAGAAAAATAAAGACGGCTAGTTCCATTTATTCAAGCCCCACCAGGCGAATCAATTTAATGACATCGCGCATCAAAAGAGGGTAGCGGGCACATGACTTGATTTTTTGGCCCGAATGCCTGCGGCATGAATTTAGATACGGCGCTTGATGGCGTAGATCGTCAGGGCGTCGGCGACGTCTTCCGCAGTATTAGCCAACTCGTCGATGCGTTCGGCGAAGTAACGGAGGTGGTTTTTATGGTCGAGGGGCATTGAAGAAGCGTAAATGGTACGTTGCATCCGGGAGTTGATGCGGTCGGCTTCGTGTTCATAAAACATGACTTTGCTGCAATGGTCACGCACGGCATCGATGTCGCGGAAAAAGGCACGAGCGGCAAGGACCACCGTTTCAACGCAGGTGACAACCGTTTTCATGAGCTCGGAGAAGTCCGCGCTGAGTTGCTGCGGAATCTCCGGTCGCTGGATCGAAATGCGGTACAAATTCGCCTCATACATATTGGTCAGACTGTCGAGGCGTTCCAGAAGCTGTGCCACATCACCACGCAAATCTGGAATGAGCGTCTTGATATAAAGCTGTGCCTCAATGTCGCGGCGCAGGTCGTCTCCCTTGCCTTCAAGGGCCGAACATTGCTCGACCAATAGCTCAATTTCCGGGGTATACCCTTTATCTAGGTAAATTTGGACTGTTTTTTGAAATATCAGTCCGCAATCGGTGATCTTGTCGAGAAACTGGTCGATCTTATCTTCAACGATGCTGTTGCTCGCAAAGAGTTTTAATTTTGAAAGATCGATGCCAAAGACCATAACCCTCTCCCCTGAATAGAGGCCAAAGTTCGCGGCAGTTACCCAAAGTCACTGGCCGAGATAAATCTGCATTACCTTAGTTTATGCGGGATCGTACGATTATTCATCACACAAAGGTAGTGATTGAAAACAGTATTTCAGCCAAGTTGCTCGATGAATAACATAAGGATGACCGTTAGGGTGAGCCACCATATTTCTTTAGTATCGCGCCGATTTCCCCACGTTGTTTAGCTACAGCAGCGTTTACTCTTTTAACTGTATCTTCCGGCACTTTTTTGGAGAACACCAAATATTGAGGCTGGGTGTCAAATGACTTGTTACCTTGATAGTCAAGTTTTACCAATTTGAATTTATTTTTGTTTTTGGGTTGCTGCAGTTCATAATCAATCGCCAGATTAGTATAAATAAAGGCGCGGCCGCGACCGGTTTCGAGCATTTTGAGCGCATCCTCCGCATCTTTGGCCGAGTCATTGACACGCAGTCCCGCTCTTAACATAGCATTTGTCGAGCCGACACCATTGACACCGATTACGATGCCAAGATCCTCGAGATTGATCAAATCGCTTATTGAAGAAAAGTTTGTTTTGTCGTTCGCACGTACAACAACCGGATAAGAAACGGTTAACAATGGCTCACCGAAGGATGCAATTGTGAGCCGCTTGTCATTTTTAATCCAGCCGCAATGTACATCCGCGGCGCCAGTTCCGATGTTCGTTTCGATGGCCTTGGCGGGGACGTATACCGGCGGAAACGTAAATTTGATGTTCTCCTTCGTCTCAAGCATCCTAAAGATGTCAATACAAATCCCGCTGGCCTTCTTTTCTTTATCCAGGATAAATTTTGGAGGGTTATCCTGAAGTTCCGTTTTCAGGACGATTGGTGATTGCGCCCATGCAAACGCACAACCGAAACTCATGGTCAATAGAGCAATGGCGTGTTTCATAATATTTTCCTTTTGTAAATACCAAACAATTGCCGCATTAACCTTCGAAATAATTATGCATCGCAAAACCTGGTGAAATCGTGCCCCGTGCTGCCAGCCTAAGCTGCTGACTGAGTGGTGTCATCCCGTACATGGCCAGGCTCAGGGTCTGTTGGGCTTTAAACAGCGGGGCATCCAGAGCCAGGCGCTTTCTAACAGACGTGATGACCAGAATCTTTGCGCCAGTCAAGCTGGAGCCCGGAAAAATCCTGGCTGCGCTGGTGCTTCTGCCCCGTTTCTGGCAAGCACGTAGAATCAGTAGGCCAATACGCGCTGTCAACTCAAGCCAACAACACGTTTTGCTGCTCTCAGGTAGTTCGTGTTGGTCAGGTTTTGAATACCCAATCCTTCGATCACTGCTTTCATTCCTGCATAATTTTCACTTTCGGCGCAGGCCGACTCTACCATCGCGCCATTGAACCAGACTTGGGCATATTCGCAGATGATTCCCTCAATCGTGAATCCGTAACGCATCTTTTCGACGGTGACCGGCGTCAGTTCCGGATGCTTGCGAGCTATAGCGATGAACTCGTCGATCGTGTAAGTTTTCTGGGTAAGCTGTATGTTTACTTTTAGATGGGATAGGATGGTAGCAAGATCCGCCTGCGACACCGGAAATTGAAATTTACCCCGAGGCTGGAAAATCTCATAGCCTTCCGGGGTTTCGCCTACTTTTGTTTTGATATCAAGTAGACCATCGCGAACCTTCACGTTCGCCTCATCCGTATTGACGGAAAGAAAATAGGTCTCAGCGGGCATCTTGCGTGCCTGGAACAGCACCGTCTTGCCATTCCAAATGCGCTGCTTGACGCCCTCAATAACGTCTTTACCGAAGACACGGAATTCGGCACGCGGGACTATCTTGGCAGCTTCTTCCGCCGAGGTCGCCTGATTTTTTGCAAAGACATCTACCATGATGAATTTTCCAAGAAGTTGTTAAACATTAAAAGTAAAGGTCACTTTTATTTTTAGGCCTTTTTCCACTTAGAGTATGGGTTGCTCAGGAGATTTGAATTGAAATAACGCGGGTCGCTGGACACTTCCTCGACAGCCCAAGTGGGTAGTTCGAATTTCTCGCCTTCGGAGGCGAGTTCGATTTCCGCAACAACCAGACCCTCGTTGTCACCGTGGAATACGTCGATTTCCCAGAGCTTACCTCCGTGCTTTTCCTTGTGGCGATGTTTGTCGATCAAAGGCTGTTCGCACAGATTATCGAGCAGGATCGCGGCCTCCTCGGTTGGGATCGCATACTCGAATTCGGAACGCGTCACGCCCTTGGTCACGCCCTTGATGGTCAGTTTTGCCTTATCGCCCTCAATACGGACACGAACCACACGCTCTTTCTGAGAGTTCAGATATCCCTGCTTGAAATGAGTACCGCTATTCTGAGGCCGCCATGTTGCCTTATTGACCACGTACTTTCGTTCGATTTCCTTGCCCATAAATAATTTGTCCCGAATTAAGTTTTTGAAGTTGTCGTAACCAAAGCGATCCGGATTATTCAGTTGCCTACCACAGGGCGCTGTTGAAGCCCATGAGCGGCATTGCGTATTGCGCCCAAAGGACAACAAGTATCACAGATATGGTCAGCTGAATTATGCCGAAATTGAACGACTCACCCAGCGAGTAATGATTCGTCAGATAGCTGATGTTTGCCGGTTTGGAGTTGAAATACAACACATAGACTTGGTTGATCAGGAACGCCATCGGCAGACAAAAGCCCACCACGTCGTAGCCGAACTTGATCGCTGTTGCTATCATGAGCGGGAACATGATGATGGTGCGAGCTGTCTTGCTCTCGCTGACCAAGGTCGTCAATGCAAATAATGACGCCAGTATTATAAAGATCGCTGCCTTTGGGGTTGCTACGGTAACGCCCATTGAGCTAAACAGTTGTTCGACCGCCAGATCCACTACTTTGGTACTTTCCATGATGCCACCCAATACATACGCACCCCAGCTAAACATCAGCATGTGCCACGGTATATCGGCCTGGTTCCAGTTCATGACGCCCAAAGCCGGTAGCTTGGAGAAGGCGGGCAGCAAGACAACAGTGGTGCCAATCACCGCGACAACTGGCGCCTGAACATTGTGGAGATTTCCTTGAGTTCCCCAGGCTGCGAGAACGCAAAGAAAGACGACAGCCGCGCGCTTCTCGCTCAATTTCATCGGGCCGAGCTTGTCGAGTTCGGCTTTCAGGCTTTCTAAACCACCCTCCAGCTTGGGCTTCGCATCTTCCTTGGAGATCGGCAAGATCAGCTTGGTGCCGGTCCACCACGAAATTGCGCATTGGATAATCGCCAAAGGCAACAGCGCGATCAGCCACTGAGCGTAATCAACTTTGTAACCAGCATTATCCATGAGCTGGACAGCCAGCAGGTTCGCAGCTGAACCGGTCATGAAGGCGCTGGCAGACACGTTGTTGGCCAGGAGGTTTTGCAATACCAAATTGCGCCCAACATTGTTGCGCTCCAGCCCGCCGAACGCCCCATACATCGCCGCGATCACCATGAACAAAGGAAGCAGTAACGCTGTTTTGGCCGAGGTCGCGCTGATGAAAGCGCCGAGGATCAGGTTGAGCACAATAAACGACCACAGGATGCCAGAGAGACTTGATCCCCATCTCAAAACCAGCTTGAGCGCGATTCGCTTGGCCAGCCCGGTGACCACCAAGGCACTGGCAAGGATAAAACTGGCGATATTCAGGACCATCACGGGCTCGCCAAGGTAGGAGAAGCTCTTTCTCATTGGCATGATATCCAACACAATCGCCATACCGATCGCGATGAAAGAGGTGAGGTAGCTGGGCAGTGCCTCGGTCATCCATAACACCAGCGTAAAGAAGAAAATGCCGGTCACTGTGTAGAGATGGCCGACGTTCTTTGAGCCGGATGCCTCAAAAAAACCGATGTCACCGCACCAGCGAAGATGGAAGTAGAAAAAGAGAAATAAACCCAGCGGCATGCCAATTAGCTTGGCACGTTGCATCCAAGGGCCACCTTCTATGTTTGCGAGTTTTTCAAGCCCGTAATTGCGCATGTCCAGCGGATCGCGTGGCAAATTTGCAGCACCGGCTGTTTGTGCAGTTGCTTGGCTCATTTTTAAAATCTCTTCAGTAAGAGTTGGATGTTAACAATCAACCGTATGCTACAAGATAGTCAAGCCACCGTAAAGTGCACCGTGAATCGCATCGGGGTCTTCTGGAGACTGCGGCTTTTGAGAGGAAAGGAGGGAGCCATGGGAGTGAAGCAGAGGCATCCGGGCAAAATACGAGACCGGGCGGTTGGTCTTGTTGCTGTGCAGCAGTCAGGGCACGGATCAGATTAGGCGGGGATCCGATCGGTCCTGGGCAAGATGGGCTGCACCCCCGAGTCGCTGGGACGCTGGATCAGGCAAGCCCCCCAGCCGAATCTTCTGGATGAGCGTGAAGCAGCCTGCGTTGGCCGCGGGGCGCGTTCGGGGCCCGCCTGGCCGGGCACAAACCCCTCGATGAGGCGGTGCACAATCGGCAGCACCGGCGTGAGCAGATGGAGCCGTGTGGCAAAGAGGATGCGAAGCCCGGGGAGCGCGAAGCTAAACCCGTGCGCCTGAGCGGCGGGCCCGATGCCGGCCGCTGGCGGTCGTTCTGCGTTGGGCTGTATGCGCGGATTCCCTGGCTCGAGCAACCACCGTGAAGAGCATTCCCCCGCTGGGCCGCCGAGAGCGGGGCGTCTTCGCCAAACAGCGCCCGATCACCCGCGATCGACTTTCTCTCGGGACGGGAATACCGTTTCCCATCAGGGAAAAGGCGGTTTGAATTTCCTATACCCGGTCACTCGTCCGCTCTCAACCGCGAACGAAATCAGAGGCCATGACCTCCGCCCGCATGCCCTCGGCCTCGGCGGCGTCGAAGTTGAGCTCGATCTTGATGTCGTTGGGGTCATGGAGAAAGAGCTGGTAGAGCGCCTGATTGCTCGCGCGCCGCTCGCTGAAGGCGATGCCGGCAGACTTGAGGTGCGCCATCATCGACTCCAGGCCGGTCGCGCGAAATGCGATATGGTCGACCGCGCCGGTGCCGGAGCCGGTGTCCTGCGAGAGGCGGCCCAGGTAGCGCCTCTGGTTCTCGCCTGCCTGCTTGGCGCTCGGCCCGATGTGCACGACGTCGCGCCCGTCGAGGTAGAGCCACTTGACCGGGAACCCGAAGTCCGGGTGCGGACCCTCGGTCATGCCGAGCACGCGACAGTACCATTCGCCGGTCTTCTCGATGTCGTCGGTCACGACCAGGAAATGCTCGATGTGGGACAGCGGCATTGCGGCACTCGCGTACGCGGGGGCACGGCGAAATTCTAGCACCGCTTCAAAAGCAAGGCGGAAGGCGGGAGGCAGAACCGCGGCTTTGCGCTGCAAGCAGCGGGTCAAGACCCGCGAACCGCGAGCCACGAGCCGGGAGTCACGGGGATATGGCTTGACAGGGGCGGGGAGAATGGCCAACATCGGTACGCGGTTTTCTCCGTTCATTCCAACTCAGGAGGGGGGTTATGAAACGGTTCATGCTCACGGCCGGCGCGGCCGCGCTGGTTGCTGCGCTATTTACGGGCGGCGCTGCGCGCGCAGATGACATCAAGCTGCGCATCGCCTCGGGTCACCCGCCGGCCAATACCTACGTCAACCTGATGCAGAACTTCTTCGTGCCGGAGCTGACCAAGCGCGTCGCCGCCCGCACCAAGCACAAGGTCGAATTCATCGAGGGCTTCGGCGGCGCCATGGTGAAGGTCGCCGACACGCTGGAGGGCGTGCAAAGCGGCATCATCGACATCGGGGGCTACTGCTTCTGCTTCGAGCCCTCGAACCTGCCGCTGCACGCGTTCCAGGTGATGCTGCCGTTCGGCACCATGGACCCGGTGGTGAGCGTCAGGCTCGCGCGCACGGTCTATGACAAGGTGCCGTACATGTCGGAGGTTTTCGAGAAGAAGTTCAACCAGAAGCTGATCGGGCTCATCGCCGACAACGGCTACAACCTCGGCACTTCCTTCGACTGGGCGAAAGTCGCGGATCTCAAGGGCCGCAAGCTTGCCGGCGCGGGGCTGAACCTCAAGTGGCTCGAGTTCGCCGGGGCGACGCCGGTGCAGTCCTCCCTGCCGGAGGCCTACACCTCGATGCAGACCGGCGTCTACAACGGCTGGATCATGTTCCCCTCGGGCTACGTCAACTTCAAGCTCTACGAGGTCGGAAAGTTCTACACCGAGGTCGGCTTCGGCGCGATCACCTGGCACGGGCTCACCATCAACAGCGCGCGCTGGGCCAAGCTGCCGAAGGACGTGCAGCAGATCATCCTCGAGGTCGGTCGCGAGTACGAGGCGCGCACCGGGACCGTCAACCTGGAGAACTATCCCAAGCAGCTCGAGCAGCTGAAGTCGTTCGGCACGGTGGTGAAGAAGGTGCCCGACTCGGTGCGCGTGGACTGGGCGAACTCGCTCAAGGTCTGGCCGCAGGAGAAGGCGACCGAACTGGACAAGCAGGGCCTGCCCGCGAGCCAGGTGCTGAAGCTCGCCTTGCAGGAGGCCGAAAAGCTGGGCCACAAGTGGCCGGTGCGCTACCAGGTGAAGTAGTGACGAGTAAGCTTGACGAAACCCGGTGAAGGGTTGCGTTACTTTCATCCCGTCACTCTTATCTCGTCACCACCTTGCTTCTCAAGTGCTGCTGCGCCTGAACGACTGGCTCGCGCGCGCGCTGCTGACGGTCGCGGCGGTGCTCGCGTTCCTGCTGTGCTTCCTGGTGTGCGCCGACGTGATCGGGCGCGTCGTGTTCAACAGCCCGGTGAAGGGCACGCCCGAGATCGTCTCGTTCTCGATCGTCATCATTCTCTGGCTGCAGGCCGCCTACGCGATCCGCAGCGGCGGCATGATCTGGGTGGACGCGGTGCAGACGCATCTTCCACACCGGGTGCAGCGGGCGTGCGAGGTGTTCGGCGCGCTGCTCGGAATCGTCTTCTTCGGACTGGTGTGCTGGGGCGGCATCGACCCGGCGCTCTACGCCTGGAACTCCAACGAGTTCGAGGGGGAGGGGGCGCTGCGGGTGCCGGTGTGGCCGGCGCGGTTCCTGGTCGTGGCCGGGAGCTTCCTCGGGGCGTTGAACTATCTGCTGATCACGTTCGAGCGGCTGCGCGCGCTGATCTCCGGGGATGCGCCGCCGCCAGCCTCCGAGCTCAGGCTCGAGGAAAAGATCTCCTAGCGGCGGCGCGCGACGCACGGGCGCCTCCGCAGGGCAATATTCATGTTCGGCACCGGGGAAATGATCGCGCTGCTCGCCATCATGCTGGTGATGGTGTTCGCCGGCGTGCACGTCGCGGTCGCGCTCGGTTTCGGGGCGGTGGCCGGCATCTACATGATGCAGGGCGACATCGCGGTGGTGCGCACGTTCATCGCGAACACCGCTTACGAGGCCCTGCGCGACTACGTGTTCGCGGTGATCCCGCTCTTCATGCTGATGGGCGACTTTCTCGCGAAGTGCGGCGCGGCGCGCGATCTCTTCGCCCTCATCAATCGCCTCACGCGCTGGTTGCCGGGGCGGCTTGCCATCGCGACCGTGTTCGCGAATGCGGTGTTCGCATTCGTGACCGGGGTTTCGATCGCCGCCGCCGCGGCCTTCTCCCGCATCGCCTATCCGGAGATGAAGCGCCACGGCTACGAGCGCAAGTTCGCGCTCGGCTGCATCGCGGGCAGCGCCTGCCTCGGGATGCTGATCCCGCCCTCCGTGCTCATGATCGTCTGGGGCGTGCTGACCGAGCAGGCGATCGGGAAGATCTTCATCGCCGGGATCATTCCCGGGTTCATCCTGGTGGCGTTCTACTGCGCTTACATCCTGGGCGTGGCCTGGCTGCAACCGCGCCGGGTGGGGATAGGCGCGAAGCCGGCGGGCGGGGCCAGGGCGAGCGACATCGAGATGAGCGGCACGGAGTTTCGCGAGGCCCTCATCTCCACACTGATGGTGCTCGCGCTCATCGCGGCCACGCTGGGCGGCATCTGGCTCGGTTTCTTCACGCCCACCGAAGGCGCGGGCGTCGGCGCCGCGCTCGCACTGTTGCTCGCGCTGTGGAAGGGCCTCAAGGCGAAGGAACTGTACGAGGTCGTGCTGTCGGTGGGCCGGACCTCCGCACCCCTGCTGCTGCTGCTTTTTTGCGCGCAGCTCTACTCGCGCGTACTGTCCATGACCGGGTTTACCAATGCAGCCAAGGAACTCTTCATCGCCTCGGGACTGGGGATCTTCGGCGTGCTCGCGATCATGGTCCTGATCTGGTTCATCCTGGGCTGCCTGATCGATTCGATATCGATCATCCTGCTGACCGTGCCGGTGTTCGGGCCGGTCGCGATGGCCATGGGTTTCGATCCGCTCGCGTTCGCGGTGCTCGGAATCCTCGCCATCGAGGCGGGGCTCCTGACGCCGCCGTTCGGGATCCTGGCTTTCACCGTGAAGGCGGCGCTCCCGCAGGAGGCCTCGGTGGGCGAGATCTTCCGGGGCTCGATCCCGTACTGGCTCGGGCTGCTCGCGACGGTCATCGTGATCGCCGCCTTCCCCCAGGCCGCGACCTGGCTGCCGGAGGTGGGACTTGCCATTGGCAAGTGACGAATCTGAGTGGCGATTAGGGAGGACTGGAGAACCCGCTCTTCATCACCCGCAGCTCGTCACCTGCATCTCACCCCCCACGCCCTGGGCTCCTGTGGCCGGGGGGGGCAGGGTGCGCCGCAGGGCGGCCACTCGGGTCGCTTCAAGGGGTTAATCCTCATCGAGAGCGGGCAGCCTTCGCCAAACAGCACCCGATCACCCGCGATCGACTTACTCTCGGGACGGGAGTACCGCTGTCCATCAGGGGAAAGGTGGTCTGAAATTCCGATACACCGCCTCGCCAGTGCTCTCGGGCTTTGCCGCGCCCGTGACTATCGTGACTTTTTTTCATGCCGCCCCCCTGACAAGGGCGGGTGTGAGCCGAAGGCGAAGGGGGGGTGGATTTTGAAAACCCAAAACGAATACTTCTCGCAGCGAAAAGCCGCTCGCTTGCCCCGCATCAGGGGGCAAATCCGGCCACGCTCATTTCACCACCCGGTTCCGCAAAATGCCGATGCCCTCGACCTCGAGCTCGACCACGTCGCCCGGCTTGAGGAAGCGCATCTGTTCGAGCCCGCAACCGTTGCCGACCGTGCCGGAGCCGAAGAACTCCCCCGGATGAAGCGTTTCGGAGCGCGCGGCGTGCGCGATGCAGTCCTCGAACTTCCAGTGCATGTCGCGCGAGTTGCCGCGCCCCCACTCCTCGCCATTCACCCGTGCCCTCATGTCCAGGCAATACGGGTCGGGCAGCTCGTCGGCTGTGACCAGGCACGGTCCCATGGCGTTGGCGTTGTCGAAGTCCTTGCCCTTGCCCGGGCCGAGCTGGCCGGTCATCTCGATCGACTGCTCGTCGCGCGCCGAGAAGTCGTTGAAGATGGTGTAGCCGAAGATGTGATCGCGGGCACGCTCCTTCGCGATGTCCTTGCCGGGCTTGCCTATGTAGCAGCCGAACTCGAGCTCGAAATCCAGGCTCTTGCAGTAGGCCGGCCAGGGCACGTCGGTTTCGGTGCCGCATACCGAGAAGCGGTTCGGGTGGTAGAAGATCGGCCGCTGGTACCAGACCTGGGGGACTTTCGCGGCCATGCCGCGCATCTTGCCCACTGCCTCGAAGGCCTGCACCAGGTGCTTCTCGAAGCACAGGAAGTCGCGCATCTGCGGCGGATGCGGGATTGGCGCAAGCAGCCTTGCCTTTTGAGAATCGATAATTTTCGCGCCGGCAGCGAGCCCCCGGGCGGCTTCGAGGGCCCCCGGCCCCCCCTGCGCTATGGCCAGCACGCTGGCGAACTCGGGCGACAGATCGGCGATGCCGCCCTCCACCAGCGCGCCGGGGCGCGGCGGGCTGCTTGCCACGGTGAAAGTCACGAGTCGCATCGGGGCTTTTTGATCGTACGATAATACACTTGGACCCTGCGAACCGAGCACCGAGCAAGGAGAAAGCCATGGGCCGCCAGTTCAACGAAGACACCCTGACCGCCGAGGTCGTCAAGCGCCTCGGCAAGACCAGGAGCCCGCGCCTGAAGCAGATCATGGGCGTGGCGGTGAAGCACCTGCATGCCTTCGCGCGCGAGGTGCAGCTCACCGAGGAGGAATGGTTCGAGGGCATCAAGTTCCTCACCGCCGTAGGCCAGAAGTGCGACGACAAGCGCCAGGAGTTCATCCTGCTCTCCGACGTGCTCGGCCTGTCGATGATGATCGTCGCGCTCAACCACAAGACCGCGCCCGGCGCGACGGAAGCGACGGTGCTCGGGCCGTTCTTCGCGCACGGCGCGAAGGAATTCGGCTATGGCGGCGACCTGCGCGAAGGCTGCACGCTCAAGGGCGACGATGTCTGGGTGAGCGGGCGCGTGCTCGGCACCGACGGCAAGCCGGTACCCAGCGCGGTGCTGGACATCTGGCAGGCCAAGGCCGACGGCATCTACGACGTGCAGGACCCCGAGGCCGAGTTCGAGCTGCGCGGCCGCGTCAAGGCCAACGCCAGGGGCGAATACGCCTTCGCCAGCTACAAGCCCAAGTTCTACAGCATCCCGATGGACGGGCCGGTAGGGGAGCTGATCCGCGTCACCACCGGCAACCACATGCGCCCGGCGCACATGCACGCCATCGTCTCGGCGCCCGGCTACCAGCAGGTGATCACGCACGTCTTTGTGGAAGGCGACCCCTACCTCGACGGCGACGCGGTGTTCGCGGTGAAGAACTCCCTCGTCGCCAAGTACAAAAGGGTGAACAACGCCGCCGAGGCGAAGAAGCTCGGCATGCCTAATCCCTTCGTCAGGCTGGAATGGGACTTCCACCTCTCGCCCGCGCCCAAGGGCAAGGCCAAGGCGAAATCGCGCAGGGCGATCGCGCCGAGCGACGCGCTGGCATGATCTGGCGCGTGCGGCGCGTGGTGACCGGCCACGACAGCGAGGGCCGGTCGATCTTCGTCTCGGACGGCCTGGCGCCGAACGTGAAGGAGATGAAGCCCACCTTCCCGGGCCTCGCGCTCAC
>Ga0194121_10001867_pt1 | contig 34494 bp, 38 predicted proteins | sample TA2MahCa50mmetaG_FD_148609 | JGI IMG/M metagenome (GOLD analysis project Ga0194121, IMG submission 148609) | Freshwater microbial communities from Lake Tanganyika, Tanzania - TA2015020 Mahale Deep Cast 50m | ecosystem: Environmental > Aquatic > Freshwater > Lake | place: Tanzania: Lake...
CCGCCTCGACGCGCGGCTCGACGTCGCGTGGGCGCGCGGCGCCCTCGAGGCGGACGGGCCGCTCGTGATCCGCGAGCTCACCGTGCGCCGCGCGGGACAGGACGCGCCGCTCGTGGAGCACGCGCGGCTGGACGCGCGCGTCGACGGCCTGCGCGCGGACGCCTCCGGCGTCTCGGTCGCGCGTGTGGCGGTCGCCGGCACGCCGGTCATCGTCGACGGCAGCGCGTCGCCGCCCCTGCGCGTGGCGCTGGACCGTCTGCGCCTGGAGGCCCGGCACGTCACGTGGCCCGGCCGCCGCCCCATCGAGCTCGAGGGAGAGGCGGCGGTGGAGCGCGGCGGGACCGCGACGCTCACCGGGACCCTCCACCCCGGGACGCTCGCCACCGACGTGCGCCTCGCGTTCGCGAACGTCGACGTCACGCGCGCCGCCGGCTATCTGCCCGCCGCGGCGCCGGTGACCGTGGAGGGCGGGCGTGCCGCGGGGACCGTGCGCCTGCGGCGCGCGGACGCGACGCCGTTGCGTCTCGACGGCGGCGCCAGCGTGACGGATCTGGCGCTCACGCTGACGGCGGGGCCGGACACGCGCGTCGTCGACGACCGGCTCACGGTCACCGTCGAAGGCCTGGCGCTGAGCGACGGGGCCGTCGCGGCCGGCCGTCTCGCGCTGGACGCGTCGCCGGCGCTCGGCCGCGCAGACGAGGCGGGACAGCCGTTCGCGCTGCACGCCGAGCTGCGCGACCTCGCGTGGCCCGGCGGCGCTCCGGCCGCGCTGCGCGTCCGCGTGGGCGCCGGCGAGGGCTCCCTGGAGGCGTCGGGAACGTTCGTGCCGTCCACGCGGATGCTCGAGGCCACCGTGACCGCCGCCAACGCCGCGCTCGCGCCCTTCGCCCCGCTGCTGCCGATCGACGCGGGGATGGGCGGACGCCTCGACGCGCGGCTGCGGGTCTCCGCACAGCCGGGTGCCGCGGCGCCGGTCACCGCGCGCGGTGACCTCACGGTCCACGACGCCCACCTCGGGCCCGCGGACACCGCGCCGGTGCGCGCGGCCGCGGTGCGCGTGGAAGGCCTGGCGCTCGAGGGGCGCACGCTGGAGGCGGCGCGGGTCACGCTCGCGGAGCCGTCGATCCTGATCGAGCGCGAGGACGACGGCTCGTTTCCCCTGCGTGCCATGCTCACGCCGGATGCGGGCGGCGCGGCCTCACCGCCTGCGCCCGACGGCGCGGCGGCCCCCACGCCGGCGTCGGCGCGAGGCGGCGCGGCGTGGAAGGTGGCCATCGACGACCTCCGCGTCGTCGACGGCAGGGTGCGCTTCGTCGACCGGACGACGCGGCCCTTCTATTCCGAGGAGATCACGGAGCTTGCGGTGACCGTGCGCGACCTGGCGACCGACGAGCGGCGGCGCGCGGGCCTCGTCGTCCAGGGCATCGTGGGCGTCGACGCGGCCCTCGACCTCCGGGGCGAGATCGCGCCGTTCGCCTCGCCGTTCTTTCTCGAGGTCTCCGGCGAGCTCAGCGACTTCGCGGTGCCGCGCACCAATCCGTACCTGCAGCGCTTCCTCGACTGGATCGCCCAACGCGGGCAGCTCACGACCAGGCTCCACTACCGCATCGTGGGCACCGAGCTCGAGGCGACGAACGAGCTGGTGGTGCGGCGCCTCGACGTGGCGCCCGCGCGCGACGGCAAGCGGGCCGAGCAGCTCGTCGGCCTGCCGATCGGCCTCGTGGTGGCGCTGCTCAAGGATGCGAGCGGCGACATCCGGTTCACGCTGCCGGTCTCGGGCGAGCTCGGCTCGCCGCGGTTCAGCTTCGGCGACGCCGTCCGCAGCGCGCTCTCGAACGTGCTCGGCCGGCTCGTCACCGCGCCGTTCCGCGCCATCGGCTCCGTGGTCCGCGGCGGCGGCGGCGGGGACGCCGAGGCGCGTATCGACCCGGTCACGTTTCCGCCGGGCAACGCGACGCTCACGCCGGACGCCGCGGCACACCTGCAGCGGGTGGCCGACTTCCTGCGCGCGAGCCCGTACGTGAGCGTCGCCGTCGAAGGCGTGGTGAGCGCGCGCGACGTGGAGGCGCTCCGCGCGCGCGAGGTCGTGGCGCGTATCCAGGCGCTGCAGCGCGACGAGGCGCTCGACAGCTTTGCGGAGGCGGCGCGCCGGCTCTGGCGCGCGAGCTCTCCCGAGGGTCCGGCGCCGCCGGAGGAGACGCGCGCGATCGTCGACGGGCTCGCGCAACGCGAGCCGCCGCCCTCCGCCGCGGCGCGCGAGCTCGCGCAGCGACGCGAGAGCGTGAGCCGCACGCACCTCGTGGAGGCGGCGGGCATCCCTCGCGCGCGCGTCGTCGACACCCCGGCCTCGACGCCCGCCGGCGTGGACGGTGAGGGCCGCGTGGAGTTCCGCCTGGTCCCCTCGTCGTGAGCGTCCCCGCGCGGCGGGGACGTCACGCTGTCGCGGGGTGCGACAGAACGTCGTCGAGCAGCGCCGTGTACGCCGCGGTGCGCAAACGCATCGTTGAGGGAAACGGCGGTTTCTCGCCGCGGGAGGCTTGGCACACCCGTTGCGTCCGAGCGGTGCCGAGAATGCCGGGAAAGTGACAGGGGGCGGGCAGCCTCCTGACCGCAAGCCGCGCCACGCCCCGGCGACGACGGGCCCCCGAACCCTGTCGTCCTCCTTCGTGGCGCGGCAACTGCCCACCGGTGTCCACTCGATTCATCGTGGCGACCGCCACCCCGGCGGTCGGCGCGGTGTTGCTCGCGGCCGGCGCGCTGAGACGACGCCGCTGCGACGGGCGATCCCAAGGACCCTCCGAATGATTCGACCGCTCCGGCTGGCCGCTCTCCTCCTGGTGCTCCTGATGGCGTTCGTGCCCGGCCGCGCTCTCGGCGCGCCCGAAGGGCAGCTCACGTGGGCCGTGCACGTCTCGCTCGCGCCGACGTGGTTCGATCCCGCGGAGACGCCCGGGATTATCACGCCGTACATGGTCCTCTACGCGCTGCACGACGCGCTGGTGAAGCCCATGCCGGGGCAGCCGGCGGCGCCGTCGCTCGCGGAGCGCTGGAGCGCCTCGGCGGACGGCCGCGTCTACGACTTCGTGCTTCGCAAGGGCGTCGTCTTCCACGACGGCACGCCGGTGACCGCGGAGGACGTGAAGTTCTCGTTCGAGCGCTACCGGGGGACGGCGGCGAAGACCTTGAAGGATCGCGTCGCCGCGGTGGAGGTGGTCGACAAGGGACACGTCCGCTTCAAGCTGAAGGACCCGTGGCCGGACTTCCTGCTCTTCTACACGAACGCGAGCGGCGCGGGCTGGATCGTGCCCAAGGCGTACGTCGAGAAGGTCGGCGACGAAGGCTTCAAGAAGGCGCCGATCGGCGCCGGGCCCTACAAGTTCGTGTCGTTCACGCCCGGCGTGGAGCTGGTGATGGAAGCGGCCGATCGCTACTGGCGCAAGACGCCGGCGGTGAAGCGGCTCGTGTTCCGCTCGATCCCGGACGAGTCGACGCGCCTCGCCGCCCTCAAGCGCGGGGAGGTCGACATCGCGTACTCGATCCGCGGCGAGCTCGCGGAAGAGATGCAGCGCACACCGGGGCTGGCGCTCAAGCCCGCCGTGATCCAGGCGCCGTTCTGGGTGTACTTCGCCGACCAGTGGGATTCGAAGTCGCCCTGGCACGACCGGCGCGTGCGGCTCGCGGCCACGCAGGCGCTCGACCGCACCGTCATCAACCAGGCGCTCACGCTCGGACACTCGAAGCTCACGGGGAGCATCATCCCGAGCGCGTTCGAGTTCTTCTGGCAGCCGCCCGCCGTGCGTTTCGACCGCGCCGGCGCCCGCAAGCTCCTCGCGGACGCGGGCTTCCCGAACGGCTTCGATGCCGGCGAATACTACTGCGACACCTCCTACGCGAACCTCGGGGAGGCCGTGGTCGCCGACCTCGCCAAGATCGGGATCAAGGCGCAGATCCGGCCGCTCGAGCGGGCCGCGTTCTTCAGCGGCTACAGCAGCAAGAAGTTCAAGAACCTCATCCAGGGCGCGAGCGGCGCCTTCGGCAACGCGGCCACGCGGCTCGAGGCGTTCGTCGTCACGGGCGGCGCGTACGTGTACGGCTCGTATCCCGACCTCGACGGACTCTTCCGCGAGCAGGCGAGCGAGCTGGATCGCAAGAAGCGCGAGCAGATCCTCCACCGGCTGCAGCAGCTCCTGCACGAGAAGACCGTGTACGCGCCGATCTGGGAGCTCGCGTTCCTGAACGGCGTGGGGCCGCGCGTGGCGGAGTCGGGCCTCGGGCTCATCCCGGGCCACGCGTACTCCGCGCCGTACGAAGACGTGCGCATCAAGAAATAGCGGAGGGCGGCTCGTGCGAAGTGTCGTGCTGGCGGTCTTCCTGTCGCTGACGGCCGGCGTCGGCATCGGCTTCATCTGGTGGGGGCTGCCGCTCCAGCGGCTGCGCGACGACGTGGACGCCGCGGCGGTTCGAGCCGCCGCGGCGTTCTCATCCGCCGTGGAGCCTGCTCCCGCCGGCTCACGGTAGCCCCCCCCGCCGTTCCCGGCGCCACGCTGGCGCCGTCCCGACCGCCTGACGCCCTGCGTGTCCGGCCCGTGGCCGAAAGTGCGCGTCGTGCCACGCGCGCGCGCCGGACGGACGAGGCGAATCGCCGCGACGACGCTGCCCCGTGACGCCGACGCCGTCGTCGCGCGCGAGCGTGACACCCGGCTTGAACCTGCCTGGCTACCGCCCGCCGGCGGCGGGGCGCGCGAGCAGCAGGCGGTCTCGCTCGCCGAGCGCCGTCTGCAGGTCGCGCACGCGCGCCTCCGTCGCACGCAGGCGCGCGCGCAGCCGCCGCCGCTGAATCCAGAGCGGAACGCCCGTGATCAGCACGCCGGCCCCGAGCGCGACCAGCGTCACGCCGGCGACGGAGATCGAGGGCAGGCTCCACGCCACGAACCTCACCGCCACCGGCGTGCCGTTCTGGAAGGCGAAGACGACGATCGCGGCGGCGACGGTCGCCACCACGGCGTAGCCGAGCGCCATGGCTCAGAACGGGCCGAGCCACAGCGCGAGCGCGGTGGCCCAGCACGCGAGCCCGGTGGCGATGATCCCGGTCCCGAGGCGGCTTCTCAGTCTTGGCGTCATGGCGGTCCTCCTCTCGACGTCGACTCGGCGCCGGCGGCGCCCCAGATCCCGACGCTTCTGCGCGGTTGATGCCACGTGCCCAAGTCTGCGGAATCCAAACGGATCGCAGGCGTCGCGCGCACCGTGGTCACGACACGATGTCGGGGGCCTCGTCAGCATGTCGCCCACGCGAGCCCCGCCGTGCGCGCGAGGCTTGTCGGGGTGCGGAACGCGCGCGAGCTCACCGCGCGGGCGCGCCGTCGTCGTCGCTCGCCGCGGCGCCGTTGGCGACGGCGGCGAGCTCGGCGCCGAACACGACCAGCACCGTCGAGTAGTAGAGCCAGACGAGCGAGGCCACGACGATTCCGAGCGAGCCGTAGAGGCGGCCGTAGACGCCGAACAGCACGACGTAGGAGCCGAAGACGACCCGCGCAACTTCCCAGATCGCCATCATCGCGAGCGCCGTCGCCGCCGTCGGGGCGAGCGCGACGCGGACGTTCGGGAACACGCCGTAGACGAAGAGAAGCGTCGCGCTCCCGGCGGCGAAGGTGAGCACCGTGAAGCCGAGCAGCCGCAGGTCGGGCGAGGTGAGCCACCCGATGCCGAGCTCGTGGCCGAGCGCGTCGCCGAGCCACCGGAGCGCGATCAGCGCGGCGACCATCAGCGTCCACGCGGTGCCGAGCGCGACGACGACGCCGAGGTCGAAGAAGAACCCGTGTACGGCGCCGCGCCGCCGCCGCACGCCGAACGCCGTGTTGACGATCGTCCGCAGCAGCGCGAACAGCGGCGTGGCGAAGACCGCCAGGCCGACGGTGCCGACGAGCCCCGTGACCCGGCGCTCGGTGACGAGCAGCCCCACGAGCTGCGCCGCCTCCGTGCCGTAGCCGGGGAACGCGAGGACGACCGCGTCGAAGATGCGCACGGCGAGCTCGTCGCGCTCGAGCAGGAAGCCGGCGACGGACAGGAGCACGAGGAGCATCGGCGCCAGGCAGGAGGCGACCGAGAAGGCCAGCGCGCCGGCGAGCAGGAACCCGCGATGCCGGCGGAACCGTGACGCCGCGTGCCCGAGCGCCGTGACCACCATGCGCACGGAGAGCGGCGTCGTCGCGAGCGTCACGGCGCGCGAGGATAGCACGGGCACGCCCGGCCGGATCCGGCCGGCGCACGGGAGAACGCCTCGATCCCGCGGCCCCGACGGTATAATCGGTGGCGATGCGTGCCCTCACGCGCGCCGCGCGGGTGCTCGTCGTGCTCCTCGCCGTGCACCTCGTGCTCGACTTCGGCCTGACGGTCGAGGGCGCCTTCGCCTTCGACGACGACGCGTCGGTCGTCGGGATTCGTAGCGCGACGTTCGCCGTCGCCTCCCCGGTGATCGGCCCTGCCGAGCGCAGCACCGCAGTTCCGCGTCCCCGGCTCGCGCTCGCCCGCACCCTCCGCGCGCCGACGGCCGTGCCGTCCGCGTCGCTCGTCGTCCGCTCGTGTCTCCTCTCCGCCGCCGACGGCGGGGACGCCCCCGACGCCCACTGAGCCTCCCTCGCTGGGGGTGGCCCGGCGAGGCCGGGGATCCGAACCCGCTCGTGTCCAGGGAGACGTGAATGGCAAAAGCACGCAGGAAGCCGGCCGCGCCGCGCGCGCGGCGGCCGGCGCCGCCGAGAGCGGCAGCCACGAACCCGGCCTCGCCCCCGCCGTCCGCCGGGACGCCGGCGGCTGCGAGCGCGCCGGAGACTCGTGAGTGCTGGCTCTGCTCGAAGCCGCTCGATGCGGACATCGCGACCACGTCGATGCTCGGGCAGGGGGTCTTCGAAGTGCATCGCCGCTGCTACGAGGAGTCGCTGGGCATCCGCAGGAGGATCTGATGCGGTCGACCGTCGTCAAGAACGTCGCGCTCTTCCTCGCGATCCGCGCCGCGAGTACGAGATCCAGAGCCTCGCCTCGAAGCTGGCGCCGGGCGGACGGCACGGTCGTGCTGGCGTTCACGGATCTCTCCCCGCCGCTCGAGCGCGGGCTGGCCGACAAAGCGCCTTGAGTCCGGGCCGCGGCCTGCCGATGTCGTGGGCAGGGCGATCCCGACACGAGGAGGCTTCCATGACGGCGCGCGTGATGATGCTGGCCGCCGGTGCGATGGTGCTGGCCCTGCTCGAAGCGGGGTGCGCGACGCTGAAGGACCCGGCCCTGGGCTCCGCCCTGCCGCGCCTGCCGGACGACCGCGTGAAGATCGCGGTCGACCTCCGCGAGATCGTCAGCCCTTGACGCTGCCCGCGGTCAGGCCTTCGACCATGTATTTCTGGAGATAGATGTAGGCGGCGATCACCGGGAGCGTGGTCAGCACCGCGCCCGCCATCAGGTACCCCCAGCCGTACACGTCCCCGGTGATGAAGCTGGCCAGCCCGACCGGGAGCGTCCGCAGCCGCCCGTCGGTGACGAAGACGAGGGCGTACAGGAACTCGTTCCAGGCCTGCGTGAACGCGTAGAGTCCCGCCGCGAGCAGGCCCGGGGCGGCGAGCGGGAGCACGATGCGGCGGAACGCGCCGAAGCGGGTCGCGCCGTCGATCATGGCCGCCTCTTCGAGCTCTTCGGGGATCGACTCGAAGTAGCCCATGAGCAGCCACGTGACGAACGGGACGGTGAACGACGGGTACGCCGCGATGAGCCCGGCGAGGCTGTTCGCCAGCCCCAGGGTCTTGATCTGCGCGTACAGCGGGATGAACAGGATGGACGGCGGCACGAGGTAGGTGATGAGGGTCGCGCTCGCCATGAAGCCGCGGCCCAGGAACTTCAGGCGCGCGAGCGCGTACGCGCCCAGGGTGCCGATCGCCACCGCGATCAGGGTGCTCGAGATCGACACGATCACGCTGTTGCCGAACCACGTGACGAACTCGGTCTTCCTGATGAGCTGCTCGTAGTTCTCGGTGGCGAAGGGCGCGGGCCAGAACATGGAGGTCAGGCTCCGCATCTGGTCTTCGCTCTTGAACGACGTCACGGTCATCCAGTAGAACGGGAACACGACGAGCACGAGCAGGGTGGCGAGCACGACGTACGCCAGCCCCGTCTGGACGCGCGCCACCGCTCCCCCCTTCACTTCGCACGCCCCTTCCGCATGTAACGCGCCAGCACCATGATGGTGATCCCGAGCGGCGGGAGCAGGTAGAGCGCGACGGCGATCGCCTCGCCGAGGCGCTGGGCGCCGAAGGCCGTCTCGTACGTGAAGACCGGCATCACCATGGTGGCCCCGCCGGGGCCGCCCTTGGTGAGGATGTAGACGATGCCGAAGTCGTTGAACGTCCAGATGGTCGAGAGCAGCACCACGATGATCGCGATGTTCCGGATGCCCGGCATGGTGACGTGGCGGAACCGCTGCAGCGCGTTCGCGCCGTCGACCGCGGCGGCCTCGTAGAGCTCGGCGGGGATGGCCTTCATCCCCGCGAGGAACGAGATCCCGAAGAACGGGAAGCCGCGCCAGACGTTGACCGCGATGACCGACGCCATGGCGGTGCCGGGCTCGGACAGCCACCCCACGCCCTGGGGGAGGATGCGGAAGACCTTCACGAGCAGGTAGTTCAGCACACCGAGGCTGCCGTCGAAGATCCACAGGAAGTTCAGCGCCGAGACGACGGTGGGCGCCACCCACGGGATCAGGAGAACGCCGGTCCAGAACGCGCGGAACCGGATGTTGGTGGTGAGGACGAGCGCCATCACCATCCCGAACAGCAGCTTGAAGACGACCGAGGCGAACGTGAACGTGAAGCTGTTCGCCACCGCGCGCCGGAAGAAGCCGTCCTCGGCGAGCCGGATGTAGTTCTCGAGCCCGACGAACACCGGCGGCATGCCCACGAGCTTGTGCGTCATGCTGAGGTAGATCGCGTAGCAGAACGGATAGGCGACGAGCGCGAGCACCGACACGGCGATCGGCGTGACGAAGAGGTAGCCCATCCGGTAGTCCGGGCCGAGCGCGCGCGCGAGCCCGCCACGCGGCCGGCGGCCGAGGGCGGCCGCCGGCACCGTGGAGGCCGAGGGAAGCGGGGAGAAGACCCGGGCCACGAGTGGCTCTACCCGCGACTACGAATCTTGTAGATCTCTTCCACGCGCCGGTGGGCTTCCTTCACCGCGGCTTCGGCCGAGAGGCCGCCGACCACGACGCGGCCCGCCATGTCGCAGAGGATGTACTGCGCCTGCACCTCGATGGCGGCCGGCGTGATGGGGCCGGGATAGCCGGGCCACACGCCGCGCAGGACGTTCTGCAGCATGCCGTCGAAGTTCGGATCCGACTTCCAGTAGGGGTTCTGCGCCCGGACCTTGTAGACCGGACCCGCCTGACCGATCGACGTCCTCATGTACTCCTCGAACCGCTTCTCGTCCTCGACCCACCGGATCATGTCCTCGCAGAGGTCGGCGTGCTTGGAGGCCTTGAAGATGCCCCACGAGTAGCAGCCCGCGGCGAGAAAGGACCCGGCCGGGCCGCCGGGGGTCCCGATGACCTGCGTCTGCGCGGCGAGCGGGTGCTTGCGGTTCACCATCGCGTAGTAGAGGCTGGCGCCGTTGTTGGTGGTCACCAGCTTGCCCGCCATGTAGGCCTCGTTGTTGTGGACGTCGGTCCACGCCATCACGCCGGGCGGCTGGATCTTGTGCTTGGTGATCGTGTCGACGGCGAACTGCAGCGCCTCCACGTTCTGCTTGAGGAAGCTCGTGCCGAGGGCGGGCTTGCCCTCCTTGTCCCACACGCTGCCGCCGTAGTTCCAGAGGATGTTCTGCATGAAGCCGTTGCCGTCGTCGGAGCGGTTGAGCGTCTGGCCGAGCCCCCACAGGTCCTTCGACGGGTCCTGCGTCTTCTTCGCGATGTCGACGACGTCGGGATCGTAGACCTTCGGCATCTTGAGACCCTTGGCGTCCAGCAGGTCCTTGCGCACGAAGAAGCCGCCCGGCCACGTCTGGCGCGCGACCGCGAGGTGCTGCCCGCCGATCACCACGTAGCGCTCGGCGTGGGGCAGGAGGCCGCCGCGCGCGCCCGCGATCTCGGTCGACACTTTCGTGAGGTCGCGGAGCGCCGGCCGGTAGCGCGCCGGACCCTGGTAGTTCATCTCCGCGACGTCCGGGGGGTTGCCGGCCTCGATGGCGGCCACGAACTTCTGCTCCCGGTCGCCGAAGGTGGCCCAGTCCGTCTCGATGTCGACGTTGCGCTCCTTCGCCCAGGCTTCGATCTGCTTCTGGAGCACCTCGTTGCCCGCCGTCACGAAGCTCTTGAACAGCCAGATGCGGAGCTTCGGCTTGCCCTGCGCGCTCGCCATCGAGCGCAGCACGTGCGTCCCCGCGGCCGTGCCGCCGGTGATGATCGCCGCCTGGCGGAGGAACTGCCGGCGGGAGATCTGGTTCGCTTCAACCTGCTCGGCGAGGCCGCGGAGTCGCGAGTCGATCATCACGTGAGGTCTCCTTGGTTACTTCTTGTCGGAAGCGAGCTGCCCGTTGACGCCCCAATTGTTCTTCTCGATGTCCTGGAAGACGATGTGGCACTGGTCGGCCGTGGTCTTGCCGATCTCGACCATGGCTTTCGTGATGGCGGCGGTGATGTCGCGCTTCTGCTGGTCGGTGCGCCCGGCGTACCACTGCACGGTGATGTTCGGCATCGAACACCTCTCTAAAAGTGAAGTGCGCGGATTATCGCCTGCCCGCGCGCCCCCAGCAAGGCTCGTCAGATGACCCCGGAGGCTCGCAGGCGGTGAATCTCGTCAGGGGCGAGGCCGGCCTCCGCGAGGACCGCGTCGGTGTGCTCGCCGAGCGCCGGCGCCGGGGTTCGCCGCGTCCCCGGCGTCGCCGTGAAGCGCACGGCGGGGCCGAGCGTGGTGAAGCGCCCGGCGCGCGGATGCTCTTCCTCGACGAGCATCCCGCCGGCCTGGACCTGGGGATCGCGGGGCAGGTCGGCGAAGCCGTTGACGGGCGTGCACAGCACGTCGGCCGCCTCGAGCCGCTGCATCCACTCGCCGATGGTCCGCTCGCGGAAGATCGGACGCAGCAGCGCCCGCAGCTCCTCGCGGTGCGCGAACCGCGTCGGCCGGTCGGCGAAGCGCGGATCGCGCTCCAGCTCCGGGCGCTCGACCGCCGCGCAGAACGGCGCCCAGAGGCGGTCGTGCCAGACCGCGGCGTAGAGCCAGCCGTCCTTCGCCTCGAACGCCTGGAACGGCACCATGAAGGGGTGGGCGCTGCCGTGGCGGCCGGCCTCTTCCCCGGTGGCGAGGTACTGAATGAGGCGCGCGGCGTTCGCGAGCAGGGCCTGGTCGAGCAGCGCGACGTCGATCCGCTGGCCCTGGCCCGTGCGCTCGCGATGCAGGAGCGCGGTGACGACGGCCTGGCCGGTCGCGAGCGCGCCCATGGTGTCGATGACCGGCGTGCCGCAGAGGAGCGGGCCGCCGTCCGCGTCGCCGGTGACCGACATGATGCCGCCGAGCGCCTGCACCAGCATGTCGAGCCCGGGCTTGGCCCGGAACGGCCCCGTCGGCCCGAACGCGGAGAGCGAGCAGTAGATGATGCGCGGATTCGCGGCCGCGCACGCTTCGTAGCCGATGCCGAGCCGCTCGGCCACGCCGCCGCGATACGCCTCGATCACGACGTCCGCGCTCGCGACGAGGCGCAGGAAGGCCGCGCGGCCCTCCGCCTTCGTGAGATCGACGGCCACGCTGCGCTTGTTGCGGTTGGTGGCGAGAAAGACCGTGCTGTCGCCGCCGGGGACCGTGGCCGCGTCGTACATCGTGCGTGCGTTGTCGCCGCCGCCCGGCGCTTCCACCTTGATCACGTCCGCGCCCATGTCGGCGAGATAGAGCCCGCACACGGGCCCCGCGATGAAGTGCGCGAGCTCGAGGACGCGGTAGCCGGCGAGCGCCTGCGTCGTCACGCCGCTCGTGCTCTCGAGAGCCAGGCGGCCGCGCGCGGTGACGGCCGGCGCGCGAGGCGCTGCTCGAGGAGCCGCGCCGCCTTGTCCGCCTCGCCGGTGCGCAGCCACGCCGCGACCAGCGTCTCTTCCCACACGTCCTGCTGCGCGTGGCTGCCGCCGCACCGGACGATGTCGTCGACGTACGGCTCGATCGCGCGCGCCGCGGCCGCGTAGTCGCCGCGCACGAACGCGCCGAAGCCTTCGCCGAGCGCGGGCACGACGTCGCCCGGCGGCAGCGCGCCCTTCGCCGCCCGCGCGCGCAGCTCACCGAGTCGCTCCTCGTAGAGCGTCCATTCGCCGGCCGCCGCCCACGCCATCAGCGCGTGCAGCTCGTGGAAGTGCGGCGCGGTCGAGGGGAAGCTGCGCCGCGCGTGCTCCGCCACCTCGGCCCACTCCGAGGCGGCCACCGGCTGCTCGTCGAGCATGAAGCGCCAGAGGAGCGAGGCGCCGTCCGTGAGGACGTTCGTCGCCGGCGCGAGCGGGGCGACCTTCGCGCGGATGCCGGCCTCGTACGCCGCGCGCGCGCGGGCGACGTCACCCTGGACGAGCTCGGCGAGCGCCACGTGCCACGTGAGGTGGCAGTGCAGCGAGGCGGCGGGATCGTACTCCGGCAGCCACTTCGAGACGAACGCCACGCCGCCCGCCGGGTCGCCTTCCTCGTAGTACACGTGCGCGAGCCCGTGGACGGCGTTCGCGTTGCGCGGGTGCAGCGTGAACGCCTCTTCCATCAGGCGCCGGCCTTCGCGCACGTGGCCGGCCTCGGTGTGCGCCCAGCCCCACGCGAAGCGGAACCACCAGTCGTCGCCGTAGTGGCCGACGTAGCGGCGGAAGAGCTCCAGCATCTCGTCGTCGTGGTCGCGCCCGCCCGCGAAGCTGATGAGCCCGAACGCGCCGAAGTTGAGCTGGAGCACCAGCGCGTCCCGGGGGAACGCCGCGCAGTGCTCGTCCACCGCGCGGCGGGCGCCGGCCGCGTCGCCTTCGACGGCGCGCGCGATGGTCTCCACGTGGCCGCGCTCGCGCGTGGTGACGCCGCCGAGCAGCCCGCGCGCCTGTGCGGCGCTCGTCCGCGCCGCCGCGGGGTCCATGCGGAGCTGCTGCACCCGCGCACGGGCGACGTGCGCGAGCGCGAAGCCGGGATCCGCCGCGATCGCGCGCTCGAAGGCCGCTTCCGCGCCGGGCTGCACCGCGAGCAGCAGGTCGACCCCCTCGCCGTACGCCTCGACGGCCGTGGCGCTCGCGGTGGTGAGCGGGAGGCCGTAGCGGTCGCTCGCGCTCATCGCCGTGTGGGATCCTCCCCGACCTTCACGATGAGCTTGCCGAAGTTCCTGCCCTGCAGGAGGCCGATGAAGGCCTCGGGCGCCTGCTCCAGCCCGTTCACGATGTCCTCGCGGTACTTGATGCGGCCCTCGCGCAGCCAGCCGCCGACGTCGCGCAGGAAATCGGGCAGCCGGTCGATGTGGTCGGAGACGATGAAGCCCTTCACGAGCACGCGGTTCACGAGGAGCACACCCCAGTTCGGCCCGGCCGGCATCTCGGTCGCGTTGTACTGCGAGACGAGGCCGCACAGCGGAATGCGCGCGAACGGGTTGATGAGCTTGAGCACGGCGCCGAGCACCGCGCCGCCCACGTTCTCGAAGTACACGTCGATGCCCTTGGGGCAGGCGGCCTGGAGCGCGGTGGCGAAGTCGTCGCGCTTGTAGTCGACGCACGCGTCGAAGCCGAGCTCGTCGACGACGTACTCGCACTTGTCCTTGCCGCCCGCCACGCCGACCACGCGGCAGCCCTTGATCGTGCCGAGCTGGCCGACGACCGCGCCGACCGCGCCGGACGCGGCGGAGACCACGATCGTCTCGCCCGCCTTCGGCTTGCCGATGTCGAGCAGGCCCACGTAGGCGGTCATGCCCGGCATGCCGAGCACGCCGAGGGCGGTGGACAGCGGCGCCTGCGCCGGATCGAGCGTGCGGACGCCGAGGCCCTTCGACACGCCGTGCGTCTGCCAGCCGTCGTAGCCCTGCACGAAATCGCCCTTCTTGAACCCGGGGTGTTTCGACTCGAGGACCTCGCCGACGGTGCCGCCCACCATGAGGTCGCCGGGGTCGACGCCCTTCGCGTACGACTTCACACCGCTGATCCGGCCGCGCATGTACGGATCGAGCGAGAGATAGATCGTGCGGGTGAGGATCTCGCCGTCGCCGAGCGCCGGGACCGGTGCCTCGACGAGCGAGAAATCCGTGGGCTTCGGCGCGCCGACGGGCCGGGACTTGAGGACGACTCGCTTCGAGCTGAGGGCGGGCATGGAGGCCTCCTTGGACAGCGGCAGTCTAGCAGGTGTCTGAAACGTTGGACGGTGACACGCCACCACCGCGTGCGCCACGATCCTCGGGTGAGACGCGGAGGCTACAATGGCGACTGTGAAGGTCGTGCTCACGTACGACGACTACGCCGCTCTGCCCAACGACGGGCTGCGCTACGAGCTGCATGACGGAGAGCTCAGTGTGACGCCCGCGCCAGGGCGGACGCATCAGGCGATCCTGATCGAGCTCGGCGCGGCGCTCCATGCTCACGTACGGGAGCGGCGGCTCGGAGAGGTGTACGTCGCTCCCTTCGACGTGATCCTCAGCAACGTGACGGTCGTCCAGCCCGACATCGTATTCGTCGCGCACGATCGCCTTCATATCCTCGCCGAACGTGGCGCCGAGGCCGGGCCGACGCTCGCCGTCGAGATCCTGTCGCCGTCGACGCGGACGATCGACCGTACGACGAAGCTCCAGCTCTACGCGCGGTATCGGGTGCCGCACTACTGGATCGTCGATCCCGCCGCGCGCGCCATCGACGTGTATCGGCTCGCCGGTGACGCGTACGAGTCGCCGCGCCGATTCAGCGGCGACGCGCTGTCGGATCTCCCGCCGTTCGAGGACCTGCGGCTCGATTCCACGTCACTCTGGCGCCTCTGCTGACCGGCGGAGCGCCGGCACCGCGCCGTAGCGGGATCGGCGCGGGTCGCGCACGCGGACGAGGAGGACGGCGCCGCACGCGAGGCTCGCCGCCAGGCCGATACCGAACACGAGTGGGTAGCCGGCGGCATCCACGAGCAGACCACCGAGCAGCGGCAGCGCGAAACCGAACGGCGCGAGGAACGTCTTTTCGATCCCGACGTACGTCGGGTTCTGCGCGGGCGTGGGCGCCAGGTCGAAGACCATGTTGAGCACCGACACCTGGAGGGCCGCGTTGAACAGGCCGTTCACCGCGAAGACCGCGCCGAACGCGTGCGGGGTGCCGGCCGCGAGGGCGACGACGTTCATGACCGCGGCCGCGCACGCGGCGACCACCATCACGATGCGGTGCCCGGCGTGGTCGCCGACCCAGCCGAGGACGAGCTGCCCGACGATCTGACCGCCGAGCATCAGCGCGGTGTAGAGGGCCACGTCCGCGGGGGGCGCGCTCAGCACGCGGAGCGCGTAGACCGTGAAGAAGCCGCTGCCGACGACCGAGCAGAGCATCAGCGCACGCCCCACGAGGTACCAGCGGAAGTTCGTGTCGCGACGGAGCAGGGCCGGCACCCCGCGCAGGTGCGTCCAGAAGTCGGCCTTCGCCGGCTCGCCCGTCGGCGGCGGCTCGCGGACGACCATCAGCGCCACCCACGACAGCCCGACGAAGACCGAGGCCGCGAGAAAGCAGACGCCGTACGCGGTCGACGCCGGCAGCGTGCGGAGCGCCCACGCCGTCAGGGCGCTGCCCGCGAGCCCCCCGAGCGTCCCGAAGACGTTCGCGAAGCCGAAGAAGCGCCCGCGCAGGCGGCCGGGCAGCACGCGGGCCACGAGATCGGTCCACGCGGGCATCAGCATGCCGCCGAACGCGGTCATGACGAGCAGCATCGCCAGGACCAGCCACATCGACAGCCGCGGCGCCCGCTCCGCGAGGAAGAATGCGATCAGCGCGAGCCCGAGGAACGGCACGCGCTCCCAGCCGGTCCACTTGAGGACGAACGGCAGCTTGTACGGCAGGCGCTCGGTGTGCGCGGCCGCGAACAGCGGCGGCAGGAACCAGCCGAGCGTCATCACGGCGGGAATCGCGCCGATCAGCACGCTCGAGGCGCCGAGCGATTCCGCGAACGCGGGCAGGATGGTCGCGGTCGACATGAGCGCGAGCCCGACCATGAAGAGGCCATAGTCGAGCCCGAGCGCGATCACGTTCCAGCGGAGATGCCGCTCCGCGAAGTCGTCGGCGGCGCGCGCAGGCATGCCCCGTACCTTAGCGCGCGGATCGGGGAAACCGCGCGACCGACGGCGCGCGTCGTCCGGCTACGGGGTGGGTGGGCGCCGGGGCAGCAGCGAGGCGACGGGTAGTCGTACCCCGGGGAGGTGCAGCGGGATCAGCGCCTCTTCGGCGCGCTCGGCGGCGGTCAGCGCGAGCACGCGGACCTGGGCCGCGCGCGCGGGGTTCGCGATCCCGCCCTCGTCGTAGAGCGCGACGACCTCGGCGCCGAGCGCGACCCTTTCCGGCGTGATCGGGTTGTCCGCGGGGATCACGACGGCGCTCGCGTCGAGCCCGGCTACAGCACCCAGAGGAACGGCCGCGTGGTGACGCGGGCCGGATCCCAGAAGCCGTGCTCGCCGAGCCAGCCGGTCGCCTCCGCGGGGTCCGTGGTCTTCAGAACCACGAACGTTCCGCCGTCCTCGAGGATGCCGCCGAACGCCAGCTTCCCGGCGCCGCGCATCTCCACGAGGGCGATCTGCGACATCTCGAGGTCGTTGACGGGGCCCTCCACGATCGTGGCGGTCCGCGAGCCGTCGAGCACGACCGGCACGAGCTCCCACGGCTCGACGAAGTGGCTGAAGCTGCGCGGCTCGTACCTGGTCCACGCGCCGCCCGTCCAGTACGGGTCTTCCTCCATCGCCGGCTTGACCTGCCACGGCTGCTGGAGCCGATAGACCAGGTCGACTTTCGTGCCGTCCGGCGAGGGGCCACCGCCGATCAGGATCGACGCCGCGCGCAGGCCTTGCAGCCGCGCGATGTGCTCGCGCCGGTGCGGCTCGCGCTTGCTCGCGTAGTCGTCGACCGGCGTCACCGCGATGTGGAAGACGATCATGCGGCGAGCATACCAGCCTTGCTCAGCGCGCGATCTCGCCGACCACGCGCACGCGCGTGCGCAGCGAGTTCCCGGGCAGGTACGCGAGCGGAAGGTCCTCGACGTCCACGACCGTGAGGGTCGCGCGGTCGGCGCCGGCCGCCACCGCCTTGTCCTCGGCCAGCCGGCGCGCGCGCGCGATCGCCTCGTCCCGCGTCATGTCGTTGAAGATCTGGTCGACCTCGCCGCTGACCTGCGCGATCGCCGCCCCGACGGCGTTGGCCACGCCCTGGTGCGCGACGTTGACGACCTCGGCCACGCCGGCGAGCGCCGGCGGCACGAGGAACGACCCGCCGCCGACCGCGATCAGCGCGACGTCGCGCGCGTCGGTCTTCATGCGGTCCACGCCCTCCTCGATCATCGTGCGGATGCGGGCCAGCGCGTCCGTCACGAGCGCCGCCGGGAGCGACGCGACCCGCGCGCGATCGCCCAGGTCGATCAGGCCCGCGGCCACCGCGACATCGGTGACGGTCAGCGTGTCGCCGCCGAAGACACGGGCTTGCTCGGTCAGGCGGTACCCGACGCTGCGCGGGCCGATCGCGACCGATCCCGCCGCGCCGCTCACCCGGGTCCCGCCGCCGAGTCCCAACGAGAGGAGATCCGGCATCCGGAAGTTGGTCCGCACGCCGCCGACCTCGACGACGTTGTTCGCTTCGCGGGGAAAGCCGTGGCGAAGGCTGCCGATGTCGGTGGTCGTGCCGCCCACGTCGATCACGAGCGCTTCGTCCCGCTTCGACAGGAACGCCGCGCCCCGCATCGAGTTCGTTGGCCCCGACGCGAAGCTGTAGACCGGGTAGGCCTCGGCGACATCGGCAAGCATGACCGTGCCGTCGTTCTGCGTGAGGTAGAGCGGCGCGGCGATCCCGCTCGTCCGCATCGCCTCGGTGAACGCGCGCGTCGTGGTGCGGGCGAGGGCGATCAGGCACGCGTTCAGCAGCGTGGCGTTCTCGCGCTCGAGGAGCCCGATGCGCCCCAGGCGATGCGAGAGCGTCACCGCCACGCCCGGGCACTCCTCGCGCAGGATCTCCGCCGCGGCGTCCTCTCCCGACGCGTTGAGGGGCGAGAAGACCGCGGCGACGCCGACCGACGTGATCCCCGCGGCACGGAGGCGGCGCGCGGCGTCGCGCATGCCTCGCACGTCGAACGGCACCAGCGGGCGCCCGTCGAACTCGTGGCCGCCTTCGAGCGCGACGACTTCACCGCGCACCATCGCCGCGAGGTCTTCCGGCCAGTCGACGAACGGCGGCAGCGAGGCGCCGGACGGCAGGCCGATCCGGATCGCCGCCACGCGGTCGAGGTCGCGCCGCTGCACCACCGCGTTCGTGAAGTGCGTGGTGCCGATCATCACCGCCTGCGCCTCGCGCGCGCGCGGCGCGCGCTCGACGAGCCCCGCGAGCGCGCGGGTCACCCCGGTGGTCACGTCCGCCGTGGTCGGGGTCTTGATGGCCGCGACGACGGCGTCCTCTTCCAGCAGCACCGCGTCGGTGTTGGTGCCGCCGACGTCGATGCCGATCCGCCGTCTCATGCGAACACCGACCGGAAGTCGAGGTCGTAGCCGAACGCGCGCGGGCCGACGTGCTCGAGGCCTTTGGGCGTCAGCAGCACCGGGGGGGCGGGGAGCGCGATCACCGTGACCCGCTGACCGTAGCGGAGCGTCTCGGTGCCGATCGCGTCGCCCGACACGGTGTCGAGCACGCAGATGAGATCCGGGGTCATCACGCGGGGCTCGCCGTCGAGCCAGCCCACCGCGAACTCGTTCTGGAACGCGAGCTGGAAGCTGTGCCCCCGGAACGCGTCGAGCCCTTCGATCGTCGCCGTGCCGCGCAGGAAGCCCTCGGTCGTCCGGCGCGCGATGTCCTGGATCTTGCCCGCGAAGACCTTCAGGCCGTGCGCCAGCGCGAGGACGGCCTCGATGGGGTCGGTGTGCGCGCGCCGCGCGGCCTGGACCGCGCGGCCGATGCCGATCGCCTTGGTGGTCGATCCCAGGATCGCGCACTCCTTCACCTCCTTGCCGGTGCGCGGCGCCTTGCACGTCGAGGCGATCGAGCCGACCTCGACGCAGGCCTTGCGGCTCAGGCGCTCCATCCACTTCCAGCTTGCCGCGCGCGCGACGACCACGCCGTTGTCACGGACGTCGGCGAGCGTGAGCGGGTACATGCGGAGGTCGTGGATCGCGAAGCTGGTCATCTGCGCCTCGGGGAACGCGCGGCCCATGCAGTCCGCGTCGACCACCGGCAGATGCTTCACGGCGGCGCCGAGGAACGGCTGGATCGAGTTGCCGCCGCCGATCTCGAGGGACATGACCGCGCGGAACCTCCGGCCGAGATAGTCCTCCATCATGTCGATCGCGCGGCCCATGGTCGTGTAGTCGGTCAACCGCTCCTGGCCCACGAGCGGCGCGCCCATGTTCGAGACGACCGCGACCAGGTCGTCGTCGGCGAGCTCCGCGGCGTCCATGAGCTGGCACACGACGCCCCGCTTGTAGAGCTGCCGCATGTTGAGGAGCGCGAGGTACGGGCTGCCGCCGCCGCCGGTGCCGAGGATCCAGGCGCCGATGGCGAGGCTTTCGATCTCGTCGAGCGTGACGGGACGCATCGGTCAGAACCCCGTGAACTCTTCGAGGCCCATGAAGCGCGCGATGCCGAGGACCAGCACGAGCGCCACGCCGATCGCGAAGGCCGACACCGCCGCCGCCGTGGGGTCGAAGGAGTACTTGAGGTAGGCGAAGAGCTCGATCGGCAGCGGCGTGAGCTGGGCGCTCGTCAGGAACAGCGAGAGGGTGAAGTTGTCGAAGGAGATCGCGAACGCGAAGATCGCCCCGGCCACGACGCCGGGCTTGATGACCCCGAGCGTGATCTCGAAGAACGCGCGCACCGGATGGGCGCCCAGGCTCTGCGCCGCTTCCTCGAGCGCGACGTCGAAGTGGGTCAGGGTGGCGGTCACCGTGCGGATCACGTACGGCGTGGTCACGACGATGTGGCCGATGAGGAGCGCGGCGTAGGAGGCGTGCATGTTGAGCAGCGTGTAGAACTGCAGGAGCGCCACGCCGGTGAGGATCTGCGGCAGGAGCAGCGGAGAGGTGACGAACGCGTTCAGCAGGTCGCGGCCCTTGAAGCGCGCGCGCACGAGCACCACCGCCGCCGCGGTGCCGATGACCGTGGACGCGAGCGCGGTCCAGAACGCGACCTCGGTGGAGATCCAGAGCGCCTGCATGAACTCCCGCCGATTGAAGAAGTTGGCGAACCACTTCAGCGAGAAGCCCTGCGGCGGGAACGTGAAGTAGTTGCCCGCGTTGAACGCCGCGAGGACCACGATCACCAGCGGCAGCAGCATGAACGCGTAGATCAACGCGACGGAGACGCGGAGGATCACACGATTCCCCGCAGCGCGCGCTCGGTGACCTTGATGTAGACCGCGATGAGCACGATCGAGATGACGAGCAGGACGAACGCGTTCGCGGCACCGAAGGGCCAGTCGAACACCGAGAGGACCTGCTCGTACACGATCATCGGCAGCACGTGGACCTTGAAGCCCCCCACGAGGATCGGCACCACGAACGAGCTGATCGCCAGGGAGAAGACGAGCAGCGAGCCCGCCAGGATCCCCGGCAGCGACAGCGGCAGCGTGACCTCGAAGAACGCGCGGCGCGGCGAGGCCCCGAGCGTCTTGGACGCCTCGACGAGCTGCGGGTCGATCCGCTTCAGCACGCCGGTGAGCGAGAGCACCATGAACGGCAGGAACACGTGCACGAGCGCGAGGGTGACGCCGAACTTGTTGTACATGAGCGGCAGCGGCTTCGTGATCCATCCGTGCTCGGTGAGCGTGGCGTTGATGAGCCCGCGGTCGGCGAGCAGGATCATCCAGCCGTAGCACCGGATCACGATCCCGACGAGGAGGGGCGACAGGATGAACACGATCAGCATCGGCTTCCAGCGCGAGCGCGTGAACGAGAGGTGATAGGCGATCGGGTAGCCGAGCAGCAGCGCGCAGGCGGTCGTGATCAGCCCGAGCAGCAGCGTGTCCCAGAGCACGCTCAGGTAGTAGCTGTCCGAGAAGAAGCGCGCGTAGTGGTGGAGCGTCACCGTCCACTCCAGCTCTCCGAACGACTGCCGCGACACGCTGATGAGCAGCATCAGCACCAGCGGCGTCAGGAAGAACAGCAGGAGCAGGAGGACGTACGGCCCGAGGAGGACCGCGCCGGGGCCGCGTCTCACCGTCCGAGCAGCTCCGCGGCCACCCGCGCCACCAGGAGGTTGGCGACCAGCGTCGGCGCGCCCACGAGGTGCGCGATCTCGTCGCGTGTCTTGCGGCGGAACCCGATGCAGTCCATGACCACGAGGCCGGCGCGCCCCGCGCGCAGGCTGTCGGCGGCGCGGCGCACCGCGGCGGGGTCGTTCTCTTCATAGGGCGAGAGTGGCGCCACGTGCGCGTCGAAGCCGCACGCGCGCCAGCGGGCGGTCGTCTGGGGGACGTGGCGTTCCGACGGCGTCAGCACGCCGAGCCGGCCGGGGAAGACCATCGCGCGCAGCAGGCCGAGCAGCAGCTGCTGTGGCTCGAGGAAGGGCCGCCGCGCGGCGAGCCTGGGGAACTCACCCGTGCAGAGCAGGACGTTCAGCTCGGTGCCCTGGTCTTCCAGCGCCGCGATCCTGGCCTCGATACGCGGGATCATCTTCGACTTGCCCACGAAGACGGACGAGCCGTCGGCGAGCCGGGTGACGATGATCTCGTCGTCGCCCTCGGGCTCCAGGGCCTGGAGCTGGTCGCGGGTCAGCCCGTCGAGAGCGCCGACTTCGGCGATCTCGAGGTCGCGGCCCATGATCTCGAGCATGTCCGGCACCACGTCGACGCGCGGGGACTGTCCGACCGTGATCAGGCCCACCTTCTTCATGGACGCTCCTCCAGGATTCTCGCGTCGCTCGCGCTCCAGCCGGCGCGCACGCGGGCGCCGGCGCTGAAGCGCACTTCGCCGAGCTCGAGGGCCTGCAGCTCCAGGCCGGTCTCGGTGGTCAGGATGTACCGCACGGTCTCGCCCTGGTACACCACGTGGCCGACCGTGGCGGCCAGCACGGTGTCGAGGCTCTCCGCGGGGTCGAGCCGCACGCGCTCGGGACGAAGCGCGACGCGCACCGGCGCCCCGTCGACGGCGTGTCCGGTCGCGGCCACCTTGGCGCCCGCGCACTCGACGACGCCGCGGCCCACGGCGTGGCCCGCGAGCAGGTTGATGTTGCCGATGAAGCTCGCGACGAACGCGGTGGCGGGCGCCTCGTAGAGCTCGCGCGGCGTGGCGACCTGCTCCACGCGGCCCCGGTGCATGACCGCGATGCGGTCGGACATCGTCAGCGCCTCTTCCTGGTCGTGGGTCACGTAGATGGTCGTGATCCCGATCTCGCGCTGCAGGCGCTTGAGCTCGATCTTCATGTGGTCGCGCAGCTTCTTGTCGAGGGCGCCGAGCGGCTCGTCGAGGAGCAGGACCGCCGGGCGGGTGATCAGCGCGCGGGCCAGCGCGATGCGTTGCTGCTCGCCGCCGGAGAGCTGGCGGGGATAGCGATCGCCGTACGCCGGGAGCTGCACCAGCGCGAGCGCGTCGGCCACGCGGCGCGCGATGTCGAGCTTCGGCGTCCCCTGCATGCGCAGGCCGAACGCGACGTTCTGCGCGACCGTGCGATGCGGGAACAGCGCATAGTGCTGGAACACCATGCCGACGCGCCGCTGGTGGGGCGGCACGTCGTTGACCCGCGCGCCGTCGATGAGGACGTCGCCGGCGTCCGGCACGACGAAGCCTGCGACCGAGCGCAGGCTGGTGGTCTTTCCGCACCCGGACGGCCCGAGCAGCGTGAAGAACTCGCCCGGGCGGATGCCGAGCGAGACCCCGTCGAGCGCCAGGGTGGTCCCGTAGCGCTTGACGAGGCCGCGCAGCTCGACGGTGTCCAGTTAGCGCATCTCCCGGTTCCACCGCTCCGTCCACTGCGGGCGCTGCTTCGCGATGTGGTTCCAGTCGAAGAGCAGGAGCTTGTCGACCTCGGCGGGCCCGCTGATGACCTTCCTGGCCACGTCCGGCGGCAGCTTCACCGTGCGGTTGGTCGGGCTCCAGAAGAGCTCGGTCGCGAACGCGAGCTGGACCTCCGGCGAGATGTACGCGTCGATGAGCTTCCAGGCCAGCTCCTTGTTCTTGGAGCCGCGCGTGACCTGCACAACCTGGTCGAGGATCGGCTGCCCCTCGGCCGGCGCGACCCACTCGATCGGCATCCCGCGCTTGGCCAGGTCGTGCGCGGAGGCGTCGTGGAGCACCGCGATGGCCACCTCCTTCTGCTCGAGCTGCTTCTCGGCGGTGCCGGAGAAATCGGAGAGCTTCGGCTGCGCCTTCTTGATCGCCGCGACGCCGGCGTCGATGTCGAAGTAGTCCTTGCCGTGGAGCTTGGCGGCCACGAACAGGAAGTTCAGGCCGAGCGTGTTGCCGATGACGAACGTGCCGCGCTTGCCCGCGTACGCCTCGTCCCAGAAGTCCTTCCAGCTCACCGGCTTCTTGATCCCGGAGTCGGTCCGGTAGGCGAGGCCGATCCGGCCCCAGAACATCGCCAGGCTCGTGTCGCCGATGAGCGCCTTCGGATAGAGGTTCTTGATGTTCGGCGCGAGCGCCTCGTTGCGCTTCTCGAAGAACCCGCGCTCGCGCGGGATCGGGAAGGGGGGCTCGTTGCCGAAGACGACGTCGTACGGCGGGTTGTCGGGGCCCGCGGCCATCAGCTTGGCCACCCACTCGGTGGTGATCCCGGTGACGACCTCGATCTTCACGTTGTGCTTCTTCTCGAAGGGCTCCACGAGCGCCTTCTTCATGACCTCGGACCAGCGCCCGCCGTAGCCGGTGACCACGAGGGTCTTCTGCTGCGCGTCGGTGCGCGGGGTGGGCACGAGGACGAACGCGAGGACCACGAGCAGCAACGCCGCGAGCAGACGGTTCATGGGAGTCCCTCCGCGCGCGATTCTAGCGTGGTAACGTGGTTTCGTGGAGCCCATCGAGCGCTTCCGCGCGCGATTCTCCTTCCCCCTCGACGACTTCCAGCTCGAGGCGGCGCGCGCGATCGAAGCCGGGCAGTCCGTGATCGTCTCCGCGCCCACCGGCGCCGGCAAGACGCTCGTCGCCGAGTTCGCGATCCAGCTGGCGCTCGAGCAGGGCAAGCGGGTCGCCTACACCACGCCCCTCAAGGCGCTCTCCAACCAGAAGTTCGCGGACTTCACGCGCGCGTACGGCAGCGACGTGGTCGGCATCCTCACCGGCGACGTGAAGGTCAACCCGCAGGGCCGCGTGCTCGTGATGACGACCGAGATCCTGCGCAACATGTTCTACACGGGCGGGCTCAGCGGGCTGGGCTACGTCGTGCTGGACGAGTGCCACTACATGGGCGACGAAGGGCGCGGGACGGTGTGGGAGGAGATCATCGTCAACGCACCCGCGGACGTGTCGCTCGTGGCGCTCTCCGCCACCGTCGCCAACGTGAAGGAGATCGCGGACTGGATCTCGATCGTCCACCGCCCGATCGTGCCGATCTTCCATCCGCACCGCCCGGTGCCGCTGTCGTACGCCATCGCCGATCTCGCGGGCGACATCCATCCCATCAACGCGGTGCGCGCCGGGACGGCGCGGGTCGTGGGCGACGAGTCGCAGCGGCAGGACGACCGCGGGCGCTGGTACACGCGCCGGGTCGTCGATCCCGTGGTCCTGATCGAGGCGCTCGAGGAGCGCCGCTGGCTGCCGACGATCTACTTCATCTTCAGCCGCGCCGGATGCGAGCGCGCGCTGGACGACGTGCTCACGGAGGGCAAGGCGTTCGTCACGCGCGAGCAGCAGCGCGAGATCGACACCGCGATCGCCGAGGCGCTGGCGGACACGCCGTCGATCGGCGAGTCGAATCTCAACCAGGCGATCTTCCGCGCGCTGCGGCTCGGCGCCGGCGTCCACCACGCGGGCGTGCTGCCGGCCATGAAGCGCCTCATCGAGGTGCTGTTCGAGAAGGGCCTCTGCCGCGTGGTGTTCGCGACCGAGACGATGGCGCTCGGCATCCACATGCCCGCGCGCAGCGTGGTGCTGCAGGGGCTCACCAAGCGCACCGAGCGCGGCTTCCGCAGCCTCTTCCACAACGAGCTCACGCAGATGGCGGGGCGCGCGGGCCGTCGCGGCATCGACCCGGAGGGCCAGTGCGTGATCGCGCTCGACGCGCGCGACGGGCTCGCGGACGTGCTGAAGGTGATCGACGGCACGCCGGAGCCGGTGGAGAGCCAGTTCAAGCTCGGCTACGGCTCGGTCGCGCTGCTCATCGCGACCGGGGCCGAGCCCGAGGTGCTGCGCCGCCGCGTCGAGTCGTCCTTCGGCCAGTACCAGAACCTCAAGAGGATCCGCGAGCTCGAAGCGGAGGTCGCCGCGCTCGAGGCGCAGGCGGCGCCCGCGCTGCAGTACGCGGCGCCGTGCGGGGAGTTCGACCGCATCGGGCGGTACCGCCACGCCCGCCAGGAAGTGGAAGAGCGGCGGCTGGCCGCGGGGCGCGGCGGGCGGCGCGGCGAGCGCGCGGTGATCGAGGCGGAGCCCGGACGGCTCGCGCTCGTGCGGCGCCGCGGAGGGCCCAGCCTCGCGATGATCCTCGGCATCCACGGCATCCGCGGGCACCGCGCCCTCGTGGACACCCTGCTGCCGCACGGCGCCGTGGTGCGTCTCAAGGCGGGCGTCATCAAGCGCATCTTCTGGGCGACGCCGCCGCTGCACGTCCCGCGCGATCGCAGCCGCGATCCGCGCCGGCTGCACCAGCTCGCCGCCGAGCTCGAGCGCATCTCCGTGCAGGAGCTCCTCGACCGCGAGCGCGCGCAGGGGCCCGAGGCGACGCTGACGAGCATCGAGTGCCACCGCTGCCCGTGGGGCGCGACCACCGCGTGCGAGCGCGCGTGGCGCGAGCGCGAGCGCGCGACCGAGCGGCTCGGGCAGCGCCGCCACACGCTCGAGACCGTGCGCGGCGCCTACTGGCAGGAGTTCCTCGCGGTGGCCGAGGTGCTCGAGCAGTTCGGCGCGCTGCACGACCGCGCGCTCACGCCGAAGGGCCGCCTCGTCGCCGGCCTGCGCCACGACAACGAGCTGCTCCTCGCGGAGGCGGTGAGCCGCGGCGTGCTCGACGACCTCACGCTCGCCGAGGCGGCGGCGGTCTGCTCGGCGCTCACCGAGGAGTCACGCTCGGGCGACCCCAACGTGGCGCGCACGTTCCTGCGCAAGCGGCCGAAGCTGCGCCGGCGCTTCGAGGAGCTCACGCAGACGGCCGACTCCGTGTTCCAGGCGCAGCGCGCGCGGCACCTGGGCATGCCGGTGAGCGTCCACCCCGGCTTCATGCCGTCGGTGTACCGCTGGGCCTCGGGCGACGACGACTGGATCGGCATCGTGCAGCAGGAGTTCGGCGGGCACGAGGGCGACCTCATCCGGGCGATGCGGCGCCTCATCGACGTGCTCCGCCAGCTCGCGGAGAGCGCCGAGGTGCGGCAGGACACCCGGCACATCCTCCACCAGGCGGTGCGCGTGATCGACCGCGGCGTGGTTCTCGAATCCGCGCTCATTTGACATGGGCGGGCCCCGAGATGGCCGGTGTCGATTGGAGATGGGCGGGCCCCGAGATGGCCCCCCATGCCCCCCCGGCCCCGCCAACGCTGTTAAACTCGCCGGCGTGAAAGTCCGTGCCGTCACCCTCGCTGCGCTCCTCGGGCTCACCGCGCTCCTCGGGCTCACCGCGTGCGCGAAGTGGGGGCCGCCGATCGATCAGCGCACCACGCTCGGGCCCACCGCGCGGCAGTTCTGGGTGCTCCGGATGGTGTCGAACAACCGCGAGCCGAAGATCGAGGAGCGGCGGATGTGGGAGGACGAGCTGGATCTCCAGATCCAGCGGTACCTCATGACCAATCCCGAGGCCGCGAGCTCGCTGAACGTCACCACGTTCCGCTTCAACAAGCAGGTCACCACCGGGATGACGAAAGAGCAGGTGCTGATCCTGCTCGGCCCCCCCGAAGGCGTCACCCAGGACCAGGCGCAGATGGAGAAGCTCGCGCGGCGCTTCTGGCCGCAGATCAAGGGCAACGTCACCGAGGCGTGGGTCTATCCGCTCGGCTGGAACCTGTACTTCGCCGGCCAGAAGCTCGTCGACATCACGCAATACCTGGAGAGGGACTGACGATGATCCGATCCCGACTGCTCGTGACGAAGACGACGCCGCTCGCCCCCCGCGGGCTCGTGACCGCCGAGCATCCCGCCGGGGCGGACATCGGCGCGGAGATCCTGGCCCGCGGCGGCAACGCGGTGGACGCCGCGGTCGCCACCGCGTTCGCGATGCCGGTCGTCGAGCCGTTCATGAGCACGATCGCCGGCGCGGGCACCATGATGGTCCACGTCGCGAAGACCGGCGAGACCGTGTGCCTGGACTTCAACGGCAACGCGCCGATGGCCGCGCACGAGTCCGTCTACACGATCATCGGCGGCATCGCGACGTACGCGCTGTTCGCGTGGCCGCGGGTGGAGGGCGATGCCAACGTGTACGGCTACAAGTCCGTGGCCGTGCCCGGCTCGGTTGCCGGTCTCGCGCTCGCGCTCGAGCGCTACGGGACGATGTCGCTCAAGGACGTCGTGGCGCCGGCGGTGAAGCTGGCGCGCGAGGGCTTCATCGCGGACTGGTACCAGGCGCTCAACACCGCGAAGTACCTCGAGGAGCTCTCGGCGTTTCCGGAGACCGCGCGCCTGCATCTCCGCAACGGCCGCTCGGTCTACCGGCCGCCGTCGATGGAGCCGGGCGATCGCGTGAAGAATCCCGACCTGGCGGCGTCGATGGAGCTCATCGGGCGCGAGGGGCCGGACGCGTTCTATCGCGGCGCGCTCGCGCAGGCCATCCACAACGACATGGCGGCGAACGGCGGCTTCATCACGAAGGACGATCTCGCCGCCTACCAGGTGCGCGTGCTCGAGCCGCTGCGCGGCCGCTATCGCGACCTCGACGTCGCGTTCTCGCCGGGCGCCACCGGCGGCACCACCGCGCTCGAGATCCTGAACATCATGGAGCAGTTCGCGCCCGCCGCCTGCGGTTACGAGACCGCCGCCGGCCTGCACGTCCGCGCGGAGGCCGTGCGCCGCGCGTTCGCCGATCGCTTCGAGTACATCGGCGACCCGAAGGTGGTCGGCGACACGTTCCAGTTCCTCGCGTCGAAGGAGCACGCGAAGAGCGCGGCGAGCGACATCCGCCGGGGCGGCAAGGGCCGCGGCGCGAAGGCGGGCCCCTCGCACGACTGCACGACGCACGTCTCCGTGATCGACAGGCAGCGGAACATGGTGTCGCTCACCAACACCGCGGTCTCGCTGTGGGGCGCGCGCGTGGTGGTGCCGGGCACCGGCATCCTGCTCAACAACGGCATGATCTGGTTCGACCCGGAGCCCGGGCGCGCCAACTCCATCGCGCCGGGCAAGCGCGGCATGGTGAACATGGTGCCGGTGCTCGGCTTCAAGAAGGGCAAGCCGTACCTGGCCCTCGGCGCGCCGGGCGGCCGCAAGATCATCGCGGCGATCCCGCAGGTGGTCGCGAACCTCGTCGACACGAAGGGCACGCTGCAGCAGGCCATCGACGCCCCGCGCGTGCATCACGAGGGCTCCGGGCTCGAGATCGACGACCGGGTGGGCGAGAAGAACCTCGCGGCGCTCGAGAAGAAGGGCCACGAGGTGAAGCGCAAGACCGAAACGTACGCGTCGTTGAACTTCGCCCGGCCCGTGGGTGTGCGTGTGACGCCGAAGGGCCTCGAGGCCGGCCTGGACTCGTTCGGCGCCGCCGCCGCCGCCGGGCATTAGGAGAGCGTCATGGCAGAAGAGAAGGTCATCGCGAGCTGGAAGTACACGAAGGGCTCGCTCGATCCCAAGACCGCGCACCTGTGCTACCTCGTCGCGAACCTCACGGCGGGCAACACGCACTGAGCGCCGCGCGACCTGGCGGGCGCCAGGGCAGCGGGCGCGACCGAGGACGAGGTGCGTGAAGCCATCAGCTTCGCGATCCGTGCGAACGCGGCGAAGACCCACGCGGACATCCTGAAGATCTGGAAGGCCTGATGGCGGAGGTCACGCTCACGGCCGCGTTCTCGACGATCCCCGGCGAGGACGCGGAGGCGATCAAGCGCCTGCTCGTGGACATCACCGAGCAGCTCGCGCGCGACGACGGCAACTTCTCGCGCGCCAAGCTGGTGTTCACGGAGTCCGACGAGCGCTGCGGCCTCACGGCCGAGCTCGATGGGACCAAGCGCGAGGGGGTGCCGCTCTCGATCGACATCGACCAGCTCGAGGACGCGCAGACGGGTGCGGGCGCGCGCGCGCAGCTGAAGGAGGCGATGCGCCTCTACTTCCGTCGCGTGCTCGGCACGTAGATGACCGCCGGCGGCACCGACGATCCGCTGCTCACGCTGGCGTGGCGCGGCTGTCTCTTCCGCGTCCCGGACGGGGTGCAGCCGCCGAAGGCCGGCTCGCTGTTCTTCTGCCGGCACCTCACCGTACGGGCGGGCGAGCGCATGCTGGAGATCGGCGCCGGGATGGGGCTCGCCGCCGTGCTCGCCGCGCGGGCCGGGGCCATCGTGGTGGCGACGGACGTCGTCCCGCCGGCGATCGACGCGATCCGCGCGAACGCGGCGCTGAACGGCGTCACGATCGACGCCCGGCTCGGTGACGGCTGGCACCCCGTGGGCGACGAGCGGTTCGACCTCGTGTGCACGAACCCGCCGCAGATGCCGACGCCGCCGGGCCGCGAGCGCGACGACGCCGAAGCCGCCGCCGACAACGGCGGGCGCGACGGCTGGGCGCTGCTCGACCGCGTGATCGCCGGCGCGCCCGCGCACCTGCGGCCGGGTGGCCGCCTCGTGTTCAGCATCTTCGAGTTCCTCGGCGTGAAGGCGGCGCAGGCGAAGCTCGAAGCGGTGGGGCTGGCGCCGCGGATCGTCGCCCACGAGACGCAGAGCTTCCCGCGCATCGGCTACGAGCGCCTCGACCACCTGCGCGCGATGGATCGTGAGGCGACGCTCCCGGCGTCCGGGCTGCCGCGCACGGTGGAGCGCTACATCGTGGAGGGGCGCGCTGGTTAGGCGGCTCATCGTCAACGCGGACGACTTCGGGCTGACGCCCGGCGTGAGCGCGGGGATCCTGCTCGCCCATCGCCACGGCATCGTGACCAGCACGACGATGCTCGTGAACCGCGGCGTGCCGAAGGACACGGTGGCCCGGGCGCGCGACGCCGGGCTCGGCCTCGGGCTGCACGTCAACCTCACGCTGGGCGCGCCGCTCACGCGCGGCGCCTCGCTGGTCGAGGGCGGCGGCTTCGTGCGCGATCCGCGCCGCGCCGCCGCGCGCGCGAAGGCCGGCGAGGTGGAGAAGGAGGTCGCGGCGCAGATCGAGCGCTTCGAGTCGCTCGTGAAGGCGCGGCCGACCCACGTCGACACGCACCACCACGTGGGCCTGCACGAGCCCGTGCGTGCCGCCGTCCTCGCCGCCGCGCGCCGCCTGGGCGTGCCGGTGCGCAGCCAGGATCCGGACGCCCGGGCCCGCGCGCGTGTCGCCGGGCTCCGTACGCCCGATCACTTCTTCGGCGAGTCGGGCCCCGATGCGTACTGGTCGCTCGCGCGCACCCTGCGCCACCTCCGGACGCTGCCGCCGGGCACCTCGGAGTTCATGACGCATCCCGGGTGGTGCGATGCGGAGCTCACCTACAGCCGCTACGGCCGCCAGCGCGAGGTCGAGCTCGCGGCGCTCGGCTCGGCGGCCGCGCGCGCCGCCGCCCACGCGCTCGGCATCACGCTCGCCGACTTCCGCGCGCTCTAGGCGATGGACGTCCTCGCCGTCGACGTCGGCGGCACGACGACCGCCGCCGCGATGGTCACCGCGGCGGGCGACGTGCGTCACGACCGCCGCGCGCCCACGCACGAGGGCGGGCCGGGCACCGCGCTCGCGACGATCGAGCGGCTGGTCGAGGCGGTGCGACGCGACGCGGGTGACGGGGTCGCGGCGATCGGCGTCGGCGTCCCCGCCGTCGTCCACGCCGAGCGCGGCACGATCGGCGACGAGGCGCACAACGTCCCCGAGCTCGCCGGCCACCCGCTCGCGGAGACGTTGCGCGCGCGCTTCGGCGTCCCGGTCTTCATCGACAACGACGTCAACGCGCTCGCGCTCGCGGAGTGGCGCTTCGGGAGTGGCCGGGGCGCGCGCTCGCTGGTCGTGCTCGCGCCGGGCACGGGATTCGGCTCCGGCATCATCCTCGACGGCGTGCTGGTGCGTGGCGCGCACGGCTTCGGCGCCGAGCTCGGTCACGTGCCGGTCAACTACGACGGCGCGCCGTGCTGGTGCGGCGGGCGCGGCTGTCTCGCGCTCTACGCGAGCGGGCGGGGCATCGCGGAGTCGGCGCAGGCGCGCGCGGCCGGGGCGAAGGGGCGCGGGCGGCTGGACGCGGCGGGCGGCCGCGCCGCGGCGATCGACGCGCCGCTGGTCTTCCGGCTCGCGCGCGAGGGCGACCCGGAGGCGACGGCGGTCATCGACGAGGCGTGTCGCGCGCTCGGCGCGATCCTCGGCGTCGTTGTCAACGGCCTGAATCCTGAGATCATCGTGATCACCGGCGGGGTCGCGGCCGCGTACGCGGCGCACGAGGCGCGCGTGCGCGCCGCCGCCGCGGAGTACGCGTTCAAGCGTGCGCTCGCGACCACGCGCATCACGATCGTGCCCGGCGACAAGCGGCTCAGCATGCGGGGCGCCGCCGCCCTCGCGTTCCACGAACTGGAGAGGAGGCCTGCATGAAAGCGATCACCTTCCACGGCGTGGGCGACGTCCGCGTCGAGTCCGTGGCCGATCCCAAGGTCGTCGACCCGACCGACGTGGTCGTGCGGATCACCACGAGCGCGGTGTGCGGCTCGGACCTGCACCAGTACCACGGGCGCGGCGGCGGCGCGCTCGTGCAGACGGGCGCCATCATGGGCCACGAGTTCATGGGCGTCGTCGAGGAGGCGGGCGCGGCGGTGCGCAGCGTGCGCGCGGGCGACCGCGTGGTGCTGCCGTTCAACGTGTCGTGCGGCGCCTGCGAGTGGTGCCGGCGCAAGCTGCCGTCGCAGTGCGCGACGACGGGTAAGGCCGTGTTCGGCGGGCGCTTCGGTCACGTGTGGGGCGGGGGCCAGGCCGAGCGGGTGCGGGTGCCGTTCGCGGATCACCTCTGCGAGAAGGTCGACCCCGCGCTGAGCGACGACGATGCGCTGTTCCTCGGCGACATCCTGTCCACCGCGTACTTCTGCGCGGAGAACGGCGGGATCCGCCCCGGCGACAACGTCGCGGTGTTCGGCGCCGGCCCGGTCGGGCTGCTCGCGATGCAGTCGGCGCAGCTCTTCGGCCCCGCGCGCGTGTTCGCGGTCGACCGCGTGGACTATCGCCTCGCGCTCGCCGCGGAGTTCGGCGCGGAGCCGGTCAACCTCGACACGGGGGATCCGGCGGAGCAGATCCGGACGCTCACGGGCCACGGCGCCGACGTCGTGCTCGAGTGCGTCGGCCACGAGACCCCGTTCACGCAGGCGATCCAGGCCGTGCGCCCGGCCGGCACGGTGTCCTCGGTGGGCGTCTACGTCGAGCCGTCCATGGGCTTCCCGGCGCGCGAGGCGTTCTTCAAGGACCTCACGCTGAAGATGGGCATCTGCAACGCGCGGAACTTCATCGGGCCGCTCATGCCGCTGGTCGCGCGCAAGAAGCTGCAGCCCGCGCGCATCGTGACGCACACGATCCCACTCGGCGACGCGCCGCGCGGCTACGCGATCTTCGACAAGAAGGAGGACCGGGCCATCAAGGTGATGCTCAAGCCGTGAGGATGTATCTCACGACCTTCATCGCCGTGTTCCTCGCCGAGCTCGGCGACAAGACCCAGCTCGCGACGATGCTGTTCGCCGCGCAGCCGGGCGCGCGGCCGGCGGCGGTGTTCGCCGCGGCCGCCGCCGCGCTGGTGGCGTCGGCGCTGCTCGCGGTCGTCGTGGGGGCGGCGCTCGGCAGCTGGCTGCCGCCGGAGCGGGTGAAGTCCGTGGCGGCGGTGGGCTTCATCGCGGTCGGCGTCTGGATGCTCGTGCGGGGCTGACGGAGGGACGACCATGCAGATCGCGCTCGCGCTCTATCCGGGCTTCACGGCCCTCGACATCATCGGCCCGTTCCAGGTGCTCTCGGCGCTGCCCGGCGCTACGTGCGTGTTCGTGGCGGCGGAGGCCGGACCCGTCCGCGACGACACACGGGCGGTCGAGCTGCGCGCCGCGCTCGGATTCGCCGAGTGTGCCGAGCCGGACGTCATCGTCGTGCCCGGCGGGATGCACACGATGCGGTGCATCCCGGATCATCCGATCCTCGACTGGCTGCGCCGGACATCGCCGAAGGCGCGGTGGACGGCGTCGGTGTGCACGGGCTCGATCCTGTTGGCGGCCGCCGGCCTGCTGAAGGGACAGCGTGCGACCACGCACTGGGCCGCGATGGCGGCGCTGGAGTCGTTCGGCGCGGTCCCGGTGTCCGAGCGAGTGGTCTTCGGCGAGCGCATCGTGACCGCGGCGGGTGTCAGTGCGGGCATCGACATGGCGCTGCAGCTCGCGGAGCGCCTCGTCGACAAGGACGCCGCGATGGCCGCGCAGCTCGCGATCGAGTACGACCCGGCACCGCCGTTCCAGTGCGGGTCGCCGAAGAGCGCGCCGAAGGAGCTGGTGGCTGCCGTGGCGGCGCGGCTGGCGAAGGCGGTGGCGCCGCCCGCGCGCTGAGCCGCCGTGGAGCTGACGCCCACCCGGGTTGACGCGGCGCACGTCGATGGCGGCCTGGGCCATGCAGGTGGCTACGTCGCCGGCGTGCGGTACCACGCGCTGCGGGCTGATTCCTCGAGTTTGCTCTTGACGCGCTCCCTGAAGCAGGGCGCGTGAGATTCGCGGTGGCGCCGAAACAACGCCGCCACCAGGGTGTACGTCCGCGACGACGGCCGATCCGCTGTGCTGATCGAGAAAAACTCGGTTGCCGGCGTGATCGCTGCGCGTGCCGCCTCGCAGGGCCCTCGAAAATCGAGGTGTATGGTCGCCCCACGAACAGGGGAGACCATCATGGAGAACTACCCGGAGCTCGATCGCCTCGGAGACGAGATCGCCGAGCTGTCCGCCCACCTCGAAGCGGCGACCGCGCGCCTGCTCGACCGCATTCGGGAGTTCGACGCGCGCGCCGGCTGGAACAACGGCTTCAGCTCCTGCGCCGCCTGGCTCGCGTGGCGGGTCGGCCTCGACCTCGGCGCCGCGCGCGAGCGGGTGCGCGTGGCCCGGGCGCTCGGCA
>Ga0194121_10001871_pt1 | contig 34447 bp, 31 predicted proteins | sample TA2MahCa50mmetaG_FD_148609 | JGI IMG/M metagenome (GOLD analysis project Ga0194121, IMG submission 148609) | Freshwater microbial communities from Lake Tanganyika, Tanzania - TA2015020 Mahale Deep Cast 50m | ecosystem: Environmental > Aquatic > Freshwater > Lake | place: Tanzania: Lake...
CAGGTGATCGAGCGGCATCGCTGCCTGGTGCCGGTGCCGTTTTTTGCGCTGGAGGCGGCGGCCTTCGTGGCCTCCGCCATCCCGTTCTCGCCGCTGACGCGCGATATTCCACGGCTGATGAAGGCGCACAATGTGGTTGGCTCGGGCGCGCTCGGCCTCGCCGACCTCGGGGTCACGCCGACCGCGCTTGAATTGGTGTTGCCGACCTATCTGCACGTTTACCGGGCGGGTCGGGTGTCGCGGCGCGCCACTCAGGCGTAGCCGTAGAGCCAGACGATCAGCGCAACGCCGAGCAGCACGCGGTAGAGCGCGAACGGCGCGAAGCTGATCCGGCGTAGCACCGCCATCAGAAACCAGATGGCGAGCAGCGCAAACACAAACGTAAGTCCGATCGCGATGCCGGTCTGGCTCATGCTGACGGCGGATTCGCCTGAAACCACGTCCTTGAGCGCGAGCGCGCCGGCGGCCGCGGTGGCCGGAATCGACAGCAGCATGGCATAGCGCGCGGCTTCAGGCCGCTCCAGGCCGAGCAGGCGCCCTGCCGTCATGGTAATCCCCGAGCGGCTGGTGCCCGGCACCAGGGCCAGCATCTGAGCCGTCCCGATCAACAGGGCACCGCCCAGGCCGATGTGCTCGATGCGCTTGATGCGCGGGCTGAAGCGGTCCACGAGATAAAGCAGCACGCCATAACCGAGCACCGTCCAGGCCACGATCTTGGCGGAGCGGAAGATCTCGGGCGCGTAGGTATGGATGAGATAGCCAGCCACGATCGCGGGCACAGTGCTGACCGCCAGATAGAACAGGAGCCGCCGGGCGTCGCGCCGGTCCTTGCCCCCTTTCGGTAACGGGGTGGCCATCAGGCGGATCACGTCGCGCCAGAAGTAAACCAGCACAGCGAGCAGCGTGCCGACATGGACCGCCGCGTCCAGATCTAGGCCCTGATCGGGCCAGCCGGTCACCACCGGCACCAGCAGCAGGTGCCCGGAGGATGAGATCGGCAGGAACTCGGTGATGCCCTGAACGATGGTCAGGACGAAAAGCTGGAGGAGTGTCAGGCCGTGCCTCCGTTGCCGCCGCGCGCCGATTCGCACCCACGCGCCGGCGCCTTATAGCAAACCGCCCGGCCCAGCCCTACGAAAAGGATCGTCTCAAATCAGGACTAATTCACCGCAGCATGGCCCGTTTACCCTGAGGAAACACTTTTCTTAGTATGACAATACCGATAAGTGAGACAGATATCCTTACTCATTGCTCGTTTTTCGCTCGCGTCGGCGTGTGACGGCCGCTACCCTGCGCTCGACGGGCCTTTGCCGCCCGAACGCGCCACAGAACCAGAGGAAGCACCGAGGTGGCCGATACACGCATGCTGCGCTTCGTCGCGCTGGCGCAGGCCAATCCCGACAAACGAGCGGCCGAGGAGCGCCGCGCCGATTGGCTCGAGATCTATCAGGAGTTCTCGCGCGAGCAAGCGGCGGCGCAGGCGAGCCGCTGCTCCCAGTGCGGCGTGCCGTTTTGCCAAATCCATTGCCCGGTGCAGAACAACATCCCCGATTGGCTGATGCTGACCGCCGAGGGCCGGCTTGAAGAGGCTTACGAGGTCTCTTCCGCCACCAACAACCTGCCCGAGATCTGCGGCCGCATCTGCCCGCAGGATCGCCTCTGCGAAGGAAACTGCGTCATCGAGAAGGGCTTCCACTCGGTGACCATCGGCGCGGTCGAGCGCTACATCACCGAGACGGCGTTCGAGCGCGGCTGGGTCAAGCCGGTCAAGCCACTCAGCGAGCGGCCGGAATCAGTCGGCATCATCGGCGCCGGGCCGGCCGGGCTCGCGGCCGCGGAAGAGCTCAGGCGCAAGGGCTATCAGGTTCACGTCTATGACCGCTATGACCGTGTCGGCGGCCTGCTGATCTACGGCATTCCGAACTTCAAGCTCGAGAAGAGCGTGGTCGAGCGGCGCGCCGAGCTGTTGAGGCAAGGCGGCGTCGTCTTCCACCTCAACACCGAGATCGGCAAGGACGTCACCCTGCCCGAGCTCCGCACGCGCCACGCCGCGGTCCTGGTCGCGACCGGCGCCTATAAGGAGCGCGATCTGCAGATGCCCGGCGCCGGGCTCGGCAACATCGTGCAGGCGATGAGCTACCTCACCGCGAGCAATCGCAAGGATCTTGGCGACCGCGTGCCGCTCTACGAGGACGGCACGCTCAATGCGCGCGACAAGCGCATCATCGTGCTCGGCGGCGGCGACACGGCGATGGACTGTGTGCGCACCGCGGTGCGCCAGGGCGCGCGCTCGGTCAAGTGCCTCTATCGGCGCGACCGTGCCAACATGCCGGGCTCGATGCGCGAGGTGAAGCACGCGGAAGAAGAGGGTATCGAGTTCGTCTGGCTTGCCGCGCCCGAGGCCTTCCTCGGCGAGCGCAACGTCGAGGCGGTGCGCGCGGTGCGGATCCATCTGGGCGTCGCCGATGCCAGCGGGCGCCAGGCGCCGCAGCCTATTCCGGGCTCGTCGCATGCGCACCCGGCCGACCTCGTGATCAAGGCGCTCGGTTTCGATCCGGAAGACCTGCCCGCCAATTTTGCCTCGCCCGATCTTGGTGTCACGCGCTGGGGCACGCTGAAGCTCGATTGGAAATCCATGGCGACGACGCTCGACGGCGTGTTCGCCGCCGGCGACATCGTGCGCGGTGCCTCGCTCGTGGTCTGGGCAATCAAGGACGGCCGCGACGCCGCCGAGGGCATCGACCGCTACATCCAGGCTAGGGCCAGCCGGAGCGCGCCGGCCGTGGCGGCGGAGTAAGGGATCACGCCATGTCGAACGACACGCCCCCGACATCCCAATTTGTCGAGCACTGGCAGCGCGAATCCGCGCGTCTCGCGCGCGAGGGCCTCTACGATCCGGCGCAGGAGCATGATGCCTGCGGCGTCGGCCTGGTCGCGGCGATCGATGGCAAGCCGAGGCGCTCGGTGGTCGAGGCCGGCGTCAATGCGCTGAAGGCGGTGTGGCACCGCGGCGCGGTCGACGCCGACGGCAAGACCGGCGACGGCGCGGGCCTTCACGTCGAGGTGCCGCAGGATTTCTTCAAGCAGCATGTCGAGAACACCGGCCACAAGCCGAAGCCGAGCCGGCTCGCGGTCGGGCAGGTGTTTCTGCCGAAGACCGATCTCGGTGCGCAGGATGTCTGCCGCTCGATCGTCGAGTCGGAGATCCTGCGTTTTGGTCACGGCATCTATGGCTGGCGCCAGGTGCCGATCAACTCCGAGGTGATCGGCGAGAAGGCGAACGCCACGCGGCCCGAGATCGAGCAGATCATGATCTCGAACGAGCGCGGTGTCAGCGACGAGCAGTTCGAACTCGACCTCTACATCATCCGCCGGCGCATCGAGAAGAAGGTGCTCGACCAGCACATCACCGATTTCTACATCTGCTCGCTCTCGTCGCGCTCGATCATCTACAAGGGCATGTTCCTGGCCGAGCAGCTCTCGGCCTTCTATCCCGACCTGCTTGATGCGCGCTTCGTCTCGAGCTTCGCGATCTTCCACCAGCGCTATTCGACCAACACCTTCCCGACCTGGAGGCTGGCACAGCCCTTCCGCGTGATCGCGCACAATGGCGAGATCAACACGCTCAAGGGTAACACCAACTGGATCAAGAGCCACGAGACGCGCGCGATCTCCGAAGTGTTCGGGCCCAACAACGCTGATCTGTTTCCGCTGATCCCCGAGGGCGCGTCGGATTCGATGGCGCTCGATGCCGTGATGGAGGCGATCATCCGCGCCGGTCGGTCAGCGCCCGTTGTCAAATGCCTGATGATCCCCGAGGCCTGGTCGCATCGGCCCGACATGCCGGAGAAGCATCGTGCGTTCTACGCCTACTCGAACTGCGTGATCGAGCCGTGGGATGGGCCGGCCGCGATCGCGGCATCCGATGGGCGCTGGGTGTTCGCCGGCATGGACCGCAATGGGCTTCGCCCCCTGCGCTACACCATCACGAACGACGGCATGCTGTTCGCAGGCTCGGAAACCGGCATGGTGCCGATTCCAGAGCAGACCGTGGTTGAGAAGGGCCGGCTCGGGCCCGGCCAGATGATCGCGGTCGATCTGCAGGAGGGGCGCCTCTATCACGACCGCGAGCTGAAGGACAAGCTGGCCTCGCGCAAGCCTTACACCGAATGGGCAAAGGCGGTGGTCGAGCTCGACAGCCTGATTGATTCGGCGAGCGAGCCCGCGTCCTATGCGCGCGATGAGCTGCGCCTGCGTCAGCGCCTCGTCGGCTACACCATGGAGGAGCTTGAGCTCATCCTCCATCCGATGGTGGAGGACGCGAAGGAAGCGGTCGGCTCGATGGGCGATGACACGGCGCTTGCCGTGCTCTCGAATCAGTATCGCGGGCTGCACCACTATTTCCGCCAGAACTTCAGCCAGGTCACCAACCCGCCGATCGATTCGCTGCGCGAATATCGCGTGATGAGCCTCAAAACCCGGCTCGGCAATCTCGGCAACATGTTCGATGAGCGGCCGGAGCAGATGCGGCTGTTGCAGCTCAGTTCGCCGGTGCTCACCAACGCCGAATTCGCCGCCATGCGCCGCTACATGGGCGACAAGGCGGCCTTGATCGACTGTTCCTTCGAGGCCGAGGCCGATCGCGGCACGCTCACCGCGGCGATCGCGCGCATCCGCTCGGAAGCGGAGGACGCGGTACGCGGCGGTGCGGTGCACCTGATCCTGTCAGATGAAAACGTCGGGGCCGGGCGCGCGCCGATTCCGATGATCCTCGCGGCCGGTGGCGTGCACAGCCATCTCGTGCGCCAGAAGCTGCGCACCTTCACCTCGCTCAATGTGCGCTCGGCCGAGTGCCTCGACGTGCACTATTTCGCGGTGCTGATCGGTGTCGGCGCCACCACGGTGAACGCCTATCTGGCGCAGGAGAGCATCGCTGATCGCCATGCGCGCGGGCTCTTCGGCAAGCGCAGCCTGAAGGAGTGCGTTGAGCGCTATAAAGACGCGGTCGACCAGGGCCTGCTCAAGATCATCTCGAAGATGGGCATCTCGGTGATCAGCTCCTACCGCGGCGGCTACAATTTCGAGGCGGTCGGGCTCTCGCGCACGCTGGTGGCTGATTTCTTCCCCGGCATGACCTCACGTATTTCCGGCATCGGGCTTTCCGGCATCAAGAAGCGCGTGGTCGATCTGCACCGCAAGGCCTATCAGGAGGCGCCGATCGTGCTGCCGGTCGGCGGGCTCTACAAATATCGCAAATCGGGCGAGCGCCACGCCTTCGAGGGCCAGCTCATCCACATGCTGCAGGATGCGCTGGCGAGCGAATCCTATGCGCGCTACCGCAAATACGCCGAGGCGGTGTACGCGCAGCCGCCGATCCACATCCGTGACCTGCTCGACTTCAAGCACGAGCGGCCGGTCGTCCCGCTCGAGGAGGTCGAATCGATCACCGAGATCCGCAAGCGCTTCATGTCGGGCTCGATGTCGCACGGTGCGCTCTCGCGCGAGGCGCATGAGACATTGGCGATCGCGATGAACCGCATCGGCGCGGCCTCGTGCTCCGGCGAGGGCGGCGAGGATCAGTCGCGCTACAACCCGCGCTCGAACGGCGACAACGCCAACTCCGCCGTGAAACAGATCGCGTCCGGCCGCTTCGGCGTGACCGCGGAGTATCTCAATCGCTGCCGCGAGATCGAGATCAAGATGGCGCAAGGCGCGAAGCCGGGAGAGGGCGGCCAGCTCCCGGGCTTCAAGGTGACCGAGGAGATCGCGCGCCTGCGCTGCTCCACGCCAAGCGTCACGCTGATCTCTCCGCCACCACATCACGATATCTATTCGATCGAGGATCTCGCCCAGCTCATCTACGATCTGAAGCAGATCAACCCGCAGGCCCGTGTCTCGGTGAAGCTGGTCGCCGAATCGGGCATTGGTACGATTGCTGCGGGGGTGGCCAAGGCGAAGGCCGACGTGGTGCTGATCTCGGGTCATGACGGCGGCACGGGCGCGAGCCCGCAATCGAGCCTCAAATATGCCGGCGTGCCGTGGGAGCTCGGCCTCGCCGAGGTCAATCAGGTGCTCACGCTCAATCGTCTGCGCCACACGACGACGGTGCGGGCCGATGGCGGCATGAAGACCGGGCGCGACGTCGTGATCGCAGCCATGATGGGCGCCGAGGAATTCGGCATCGGCACAGCGTCGCTCGTCGCGATGGGCTGCATCCTGGTGCGCCAGTGTCACTCCAACACCTGCCCGGTCGGCGTGTGCACGCAGGACCCGAAGCTGCGCGAGAAGTTCACCGGCACGCCCGAGAAGGTGGTCAATCTGTTCAGCTTCATCGCCGAGGAGGTGCGCGAGATCCTGGCCTCGCTCGGCGTGCGCTCCTTGAACGAGATCATCGGGCGCACCGACATGCTGAAACAGGTGGGCCGCGGCGCGACCGACCTCGACGATCTGGATTTGAATCCGCTTCTCGTGCAGCCGGACCCCGCGGGCTTCCCGCGCTTCTCGCCGCGCAAAGGGCGCAATGAGGTGCCCGAGACGCTCGATGAGCAGATGATTCGCGATGTCGCGGACGCACTCGAGAAGCCGGAGAAGATGCAGCTCGCCTATACCGTGCGCAACACCATGCGTACGATCGGCGCCAAGCTCTCCTCCAAGATCACGCGGCGCTATGGCATGACCGGCCTGCCGCCCGACTACATCACGGCGCGGCTGCGCGGCACGGCGGGCCAGTCGCTCGGCGCCTTCGCGGTGCAGGGCCTCAAGCTCGAACTGCTCGGTGATGCCAATGACTATGTCGGCAAGGGGCTCTCCGGCGGCACGATCGTGGTGCGCCCCCTCGTGTCGAGCCCTTTGAAGTCGAACGCCAACACCATCATCGGCAACACCGTGCTCTATGGCGCGACCAGCGGGCGGCTGTTCGCGGCGGGCCAGGCGGGCGAGCGCTTCTGCGTGCGCAATTCGGGCGCGCACGCGGTGGTCGAAGGCTGTGGCTCCAATGGCTGCGAGTACATGACCGGCGGCATCGCGGTCATCCTCGGGCCGGTCGGCGATAATTTCGGCGCGGGCATGACCGGCGGCATGGCCTTCGTCTACGACACCGATGGCGCGTTCGAGCGCCGCATCAACGCCGACACCGTCGTCTATCAGCGCCTCGCCTCGCGCCATTGGGAGAACGTGGCGCGCGAGCTGGTGGCCGCCCATTTCCAGGCGACGCAATCGGCCTATGCCGAGCGGCTGCTCGCCGATTGGGAGCTGGAGATCGGCCGCTTCTGGCAAATCTGCGCGAAGGAAATGGTGAGCCGCCTCGGTCACCCGCTGTCGGACGAGGCGGCCAAGGCGAGCGCGTGATCGAGCCGCGGTCGGTCGTTCTCTACATCGCGGCAAGCCTCGACGGCTTCATCGCCACCGCCGATCGCGGCGTCGACTAGCTCAAGCCCTATGAGACGGAAGATTACGGCTATGGCGCGTTCATCGAGCGCGTCGGCTCGATCGTCATGGGCCGACGCACCTTCGATCAAGTCGCGGCGTTCGACTCCTGGCCCTACGAGGGCAAGCGCGTGGTCGTGCTCTCCGGCCGCCCCATTGAAGATGGTCCCGAAGGCGTCAGCGTCAGCGCGGAGCCGGTCGAGACACTGACCGCGCGGCTCCGTGCCTTCGACGATGGCGACATCTGGCTCTGCGGCGGCGGCGACGTCATCGCCCAGTTCTTCAGGCACGATCTGATCGATCGGCTCGAGCTGTTCCTGATTCCGGTCATGCTGGGTGAGGGCGTGGCCCTCTTTCCCGAGGGCACCTGGCGACCACTTTTCACGCTCCAGGGCGCGCAAGCCTATGACTCAGGGGTCGCCGGCCTCTCCTATTTGCGGGCGCGCGATGAAGGCCCAAGGATTGCACGCCCGATCGAAGAGCCCGACGAGCCGATCATTTGAACATGACATCATAGCGCCGCTGCACCTCGGCCGGCGCCACCTTCTCGATTTCGTGGCCGATCGACCATTCATGGCCGAAGGGATCGCGAATGCGGCCCGAGCGCTCGCCATAGAAGTGGTCCGCCGGCTTGTTCACGATCGTCGCGCCGGCCTCGACCGCGCGCGCGATCGCGGTATCGGCATTGTCGACGTGGAGGTGCATCTGAAAGCTTGTGCCGCCGATCGTCTCCGGCCCGCCGATGCCATATTCCGGAAACTCGTCGGACAGCATGAGCGTGTAGGGCCCGAGCTTCAGCTCCGCATGGCCGATGCGGCCCGAGGGCTCGGTCAGGCGGAACAGCTCCTCGGCGCCGAACGCCCGCTTGTAAAACTCGATCGCCTCGGCAGCGCGGCGCAGGCGCAAATAGGGAAAGGCCTCGTGAATGCCGGTAGCGGTTGCTCGCTGGGGGTTGGCCATCTGCTGCGCTCCCTGAATGACGACAGGCCCTCAACATGGCGCACGCCCACCGGCCGGTCTTGAACGAATTTTTCCTGCGGCGGGCGTGCTTACTCCTTGATCGCGACGTGATTGGGGCGATCCTGGGCGACCGGGCGGTACTGCAATGGCGTGATGCCGGCGAAGGCGCGGAATTCGCGGTTCAGATGCGGCTGGTCGGAGAACCCACCATCCAGCGCGACGTGCGACCATTCGACGGGCGCGCCGCGTGAAAGCAGCTCGATCACGCCCTGGAACCGCCGGACGCGGCAGAACATCTTCGGCGCGACGCCAACCGAATCACGGAACAGCGCAATAAAGCGCTTGGCCCCATAGCCGGTCTTCTCGCGCACCGCGGCGATCCTCAGCAGGGCAGGCGATGCACTGAGCTGTCGGAGCGCGTAGGAAACGGCCGGGTGGTGCGCGCGCCGTTGCTCGAGCCTCGCCAACAGCGCACGCTCGATGAGGCGGAAGCGGGCCTCGGCTGTGCTCGCCTCCATCAGCCGCTCATGCAGCTCCCGCCCCCGTGCGCCCCAGAAATCGTCAAGTGCGGCATGGCGATCGGTGAGCAGGCTTGCGGGCAGGCCAAGGAGCGGCGCCGCGCCCCCCGGGCGAAAATGGACCCCGAGCACCGTCCGTGGTCGCGAGGTGTCGCGCACGGCGTAGCTGGTTTGCACGCCGCAGATCGCGGCACCCGAAAGCGCTTGACCCTCCCGATCCGCGTCGTCGGCGAAGCGGCGAAGGCGATCCCCGCCCAGATTGAAGAGAAGCGCGAAGCTGCCATTGGGCAACAGCCGCTCGCGCCGATGGGGCGCCTGATCGCCTTCGTTGTGCCAGAAGCACTCGATGAACCGGTCGAGCGGCGGGCCGGGCCTGTGCATCCGGAGCGTCATGATCGCAGCGTGCCGGTGTTCATGGCTTTCACTATAGCGCACCCGGGCCGCCGGGCCGATCTATATTTAATACATTGTGGTCATAATTACTTTCGTAATTCCATATCAGCCATGAAATCTCCGAGAAGTTTTGCATTTTTTTTGGAATTACATTCGCGACAAGACGTAATGAGATTCTCAAAGCTGTTGTCTCCACCTTTAGATACTGGTGTCACATGATCCAATGTAGATGTAAAACGGTCCAATTGCTTGCCGCAATGCTGACATTTATAATTGTCTCGCTCGTATATTTTCAGACGATTCTCCCGATAATTGTAGTAATCGACATCATGTTCAGCAGATTGCGTGCCCTGGTCCAGGGCAAGCCGACGCTGCCGTTCCGTTTGGCAAAATTCCAACTCTTCGGGAAGCATCACGCGATAAAGCGTGCCGTCACGCGTAGGCTCCCCTTGCTTCCGAATTGCACCAATCTTTTCAAGTGCCTCGAACGTTTCCTGAACCTTGGTGTAACTGATGATGCCCGCTTGGCCGAAAGCTGACCTGACGACGCCGTCCTGCAAACTCTTCCTGCCGGCGCGAACAAGAGGCGTACCTTCGGCAAGAATCGAATGCCGAAGGAGGTACACATAAAATGCAGCCTCATACGGGCTGAGCTTCGGCATTAGTAGATCGACAAAATCTCTAACGATGTCGGGCAATTCGAGCCCGGAAACTGCTTGAACAGAGACTATTTCGCTCGCCATCTGGGCTTCCACTTTCAATTTTTCCAGGAGCCCCACAATTTGCTCGATTGTCTGCTTCACTGTTCGGCCTTCTGATCGTGTCAATCGGTAACCTAAACAAACCTACATCAATCGGGACGCTAGAGCATGAACGTAGTGCTGATCATCGCCGGCTTACTGGTTGCGATGAGGGCGCAATCAGTCACCCCTTCCAAGCCGGATCATTTGGTGCCCTGCCACCATAAACGCAGCGACGACGCCCTCCAGCCAGACCTGATCCTTGGTTGGGTGCGTCGATTGTGCTTCATTGGCGCCTTCTTCACGGCTCCTACCCTGAGAGAAGTCCATGTCCGCCCTGTTCAGCCCCTATCAGCTCGCCGGCCTCAGCCTGGAAAACCGCGTCGTGGTGTCGCCGATGTGCCAATACTCGGCGGACAATGGCTCGGCGACGGACTGGCACGTGATGCACCTCGGCCAGCTCGCGCTCTCGGGCGCGGGGCTTCTGATCCTCGAGGCCGCGGGCGTCGAGGCGCGCGGGCGCATCTCGCCCGGCTGTCTTGGAATGTACTCCAATGACAATGAGCGCGCACTTGAGCGCGTGTTGAACGTGGTGCGGCGGCATGGAAGGGCCAAGCTCGGCATCCAGCTCGCCCATGCCGGGCGCAAGGCCTCGGTCGATGTGCCCTGGCGCGGCGGCAAGCCGCTCAAGCCGACGCAGGGTGGGTGGGAGACAGTCGCGCCATCGGCGCTCTCCTTCGCCGACGGCTGGATCTTGCCGCAGGCGCTCGACCGCGCGGAGATGGACCGCATCATCGCGGCCTTCGTGCGCGCGACCGAGCGTTGCGTGCGCCTCGGTTTGGACGTCATCGAGCTGCATGGCGCGCACGGCTATCTCATGAGCGAGTTTCTCTCGCCGATCGCCAATCGGCGCACCGATGACTATGGCGGCAGCCTGGAAAACCGCATGCGCTTTCCGCTCGAGATCGCGAGCGCCGTGCGCCAGGCCTGGCCGCGCGAGCACGCGCTCGGCGTGCGCCTCAACGGCACGGACTTCACGGCCGGTGGAATCGTCGTCGATGAAACCGTCGCCGTCGCTGCAGCATTGAAGGCGCGCGGCATCGACTATGTCTGCATCTCCGGCGGCGGCAATTCGCCGAAGCAGCAGATCCCCGTGAAGCCGCACTATCAGGTGCCATTCGCCGCCGAGGTGCGCCGGAAGTCCGGGATCACCACCATGGCGGTCGGCATGATCACGAACGCGAAGGCCGCTGATCAAATCGTGACGAGCGGCGAGGCCGATCTTGTCGCGCTCGCGCGCGGTTTCCTCGATGATCCGCGCTGGGCCTGGCACGCGGCGGAGGCGCTGGGCGACGACATCAAGGTGGCCGAACAATATGAGCGCGCCCGGCCGAAGCTCTGGCCGGGCGCGAAGTTCGTCAGGCCCGAATTGCACCCTTAGCCGACGGGCGATCACGGCTTCGACATCTCCTCATGGCGCTTCTGGCGCCAGGCCTTGAACTCGTCCTCAGTGAGCGCGCCGTCCTTGTCGGCGTCGATGGCGGCGAATTTCTTGGCGCCGGCTGCGTCGTGTTCCTTGGCTTAGATCGCGCTGTCCTTGTCGGTGTCCATCTTGGCGAAGCGCTCGGCTATGCGCGCCTGCTTGCGCTCCTTCATGGCGGCATGGGCCTTGTCGTGCTCCTCGCTCGTCACCTTGCCGTCTGCGTTCAGGTCGAGCTTGGCAAACATCTTGTCCGCCTTGGCGCGGAACTCATCGAGCGAGAGCGCACCATCCTTGTCGGCGTCGAGCGTCTCGAACATGCCCTTGCCATGCATCCCATGATGCATGCCTTTGTGCATGCCGTGGTGCATACCATGAGGGCCACCGCGGCCGTGCCAGCGACCCTGCTTCATCTCCTCGGCCGTGACCTTGCCGTCCTTGTCCGCATCCATGCGGGCAAAGCGCTCGGCATGCGCCTTGGTGAATTCCTCGGCCGAGACCTTGCCATCGCTGTTCTGGTCCATCGCGGCGAAGCGACCACCCTTCTCATGCGCGTGCGCGCTGACATGAACAATCGCGCCGCCCGCCAGCGCCAAACCCGCGGCTGTTAGGACGAAAAAGGGAAATTTCATCACGATTCAATCCTCCGGAATGAGAGCGCCGATGAGGCTTCGTTATCTCTCACACGGATGAGATGGGCATACCCTGCGCCTTTAGAAGGGCGTTCACGCCCCGAAAGGCCGAGGCCAGCCGTTCCCGGTCGGCCGGATTCTTGAACGGGACGTCTCGCAGCTCGTCCGGTGCCATCGCCGGCGCCGCCGAGCCGGCCGCTTTGGCCGCCGCAACCGCCTCATCGCCCCGCCCGAGCAGGTAAAGTGCGGACATGAGATAAAGGTGCAGCGGCATGAACGTCCAAAGGCGAGCCAAGCCCGCACGGAGGGTGGAGACCGCTTCTTCGTAACGGCCGAGGCAGATGAGCGACTGCCCCTTGGTCCAAAGCATCCAGCCGCCATAATTGGGATCGAGCCGCATGGCCGCGTCGATCGCGCTGATTGCCTCCTCGTGTCGACCCGACCAGCCCAGAACCATCGCGCGAATGCCGAGGTTCCGCGCGTTGTTCGGCTCGGCCCGGATCGATCTCTCTGCATGAGCCAAGGCGTCCTCGTGCTGGAACTGCCACACCAGCACATTGGCCAGAACGGCATGTGCCTCACTCTCCGCGCCACCCAGGGCCGCCGCCCTCTCGGCGAGTGCACGCGCGCGCCCGAGCGTTGCGTCGCGATCGCGGCTCCAGAATTGGTTCCATAGCTGGAGATAGCATTCCGCGTTGATGGCATAGGCCCGAGCGTAGGACGAATCGACCGCGATCACCGCATCCAGCAGCTGGCGCGCCCTGGCGTTGCTCTCGGGCGTGAAGCGGAAATAGTGCTCCCGCGCGCGCAGGAAGAGATCGTAGGCCTCGACGCTCGCGGTTTCACTTCGGCGCGGGCCAATTCGCTCACGGGCGGTAAGCCGAACCGCAAGCGCCTCCACCACCTGGCTCGTCACCTTGTCCTGCAGCGCGAAGACGTCGGTCAGCTCGCCGTCGATGCGGTCAGCCCAGAGATGATGATCAGTGCCGGCCTCGATCAACTGCGCATTGATGCGCACCCGATTGCCCGCCTTGCGCACGCTGCCCTCGAGCACATAGCGCACGCCGAGCTCCTGGCCCACCTGCCGCACGGTGAACTGCTTCTTCTTGTAGAAGAACGACGAGTTGCGCGCGATCACAAAGAGCCCGCCGATTTTCGAAAGCTCGGTGATGATGTCTTCCGTCATGCCGTCGGCGAAATATTCCTGCTCCGGGTCCGCACTCAGATTGTCAAAGGGCAGCACGGCGATCGAGGGCTTGTCCGGTGGCAATGCGGGCGTGAGGATTGGCGTTGCGGCCGGACTCGTGGCGGCGATACCTATGCTGTAGGCGCCGACCGGCTCGGCGATATTTTTGAGCCGTTGCGCGCCGAGGTCTCGCACGTTGAATGCAAGCTTGCCACGCACCTGCCGATAGGCGTCCTCCGACAGGCAGATCCCGCCGGGCTCCGCAATTTCCTGCAGCCGGGCCGCGACGTTTACGCCATCGCCAAAGATGTCATCGTCCTCGACGATGATGTCGCCGAGATTGATGCCGATGCGAAAGCGAAAGCGACTCGATTCGGGCAGCGTCGCATCGCGCTCCGCCATGGCGCGCTGCACGCCGAGCGCGCATTCCACCGCCTCGACCACGCTCGGGAACTCGACCAGAAGCCCATCGCCCGTGGTCTTGACCAGCCGGCCGCGATGCTTGGCGAGCGCAGGGTCGATGAGGGTCTGCCGGTGTTCGCGCAGGCGATCGAGGGTGCCGCGCTCATCCTGCCCCATCAGACGCGAATAGCCCACGACATCGGCCGCGAGGACAGCGGCGAGGCGCCTGACGTTGAGCGGGTTGGCGGGCATGTCAGCAGTCTATCGAGAATCCACCCGCGTGTCGCCCGAGGCGATCCTCCCGATTCACGCGTGGCCGATCAGCCGCTCGACATTGGCCGTGCTGAAAACCTCGTCGGGATTGTCGGTCAACGCGACCGCACCGAACAGGCGCGTGGTTTCGGCGGGGCTCGCGGCAATCGCGCGATAGAGGCGCGCCAGGGTGTCGCTCGGCGGGTTGAACTCGGCGAGGCGCACCGTGAAGTCGTAAAATGGCATCATGAAGCTGTCGCGCCGCGCGCCGTAATCGCTGAGCGCATCGGCCATGGCACGGCGGCCGCTGAACACCGCCCCAAGAGCCTCGGCCAGCCACTCGGCCGTGAGGAAGGCGCTCGGGATCCCTTGCGCGGTCACCGGGTCTTTCTTGATGCCGGCATCGCCAATCAAGGCCCAACCGGGGCCGGCGGCCTGGCGTACGAACGCTCGCGTGCAACCGGCATAGAGCCGATCGACGGGCGTCGCGCGGCCGACCAGCTCGTCGAGCGCTGGCGCCACCTGGCGCAGCCGCGCGCGATAGGCGGCCATGCGATCGGCCTTGGCCGCGATGAACTCGTCATACATCAGATTGGCCGCGATCAGCACCGCGCCGTCGCTCGAAGGGAAGGCAAAGGCGCCCATCTTCGGCTGAACGTGAAGCTGCACCTCATCGAGCGTGATGCCCGTGAAATAGCTCCAGAGATTGCTTTGCACCAAGGGCACCACATGGCTTTCGCGTGCTCGTGTCCGATGGGCGACGATCGAGCCGGGGCCGTCCGCGCCGATGACGATGCGCGCGTGCTCGGTGAACTTCCGTCCATTGGGTCCACGCGCCTCGATGCCGACCACCTGATCGCCGTCGAACACGAGGTCGGTCACGGTCGAGGTCTCGCGCAGCTCAGCGCCGGCGCGCACCGCGGCGCGCTCAAGTACGCCATCCAAAAACTCACGGCGCGGCGCGAACGAGAGCGCATTGCCGTCAACCGGCGGCGGTGGGCCAACCATGGTGACGCCGTGGAGCGCGAGTCGCCAGCGGGTCACGGCGACCGAGCGTGCGGCAATCTCGTCGAGCAGCCCCCATTTGATCAGCCGCGCCACGGCGAGCGGGTGCATCAGGTGGGTCGAGAGCGGCATGTTGCTCGGGAAGCGATCGCGATCCAGGAGCAGCACGCGCGCGCCCTGCTTTGCGAGCAGCATGGCGCACGGCGCGCCCGCGCAGCGCGCGCCGACGATGATCGCGTCATAGGGCCTACCAGAGGCGCTTGATGCCATAATGCTCAAAGCTCGTCTCATTGCTGACCAGGGGCAAGTCCTCGATCGCGGCCTGCGCGATCAGCATGCGGTCGAAGGGGTCGCGCATAGGACCGGGCAGCGCGCCAGCGCGAAGCGCATGGTCGAGCCTGATCGGCAACGTCGTGAAGCCCTCGTTCTCCAGCCAGGCTGGAAGATCGTCAATCAGTAGCTCGATCCCCGGCAGTTTGCCGAGTCGCTGCTTGGTTGCGATCTCCCAGGCGCTGGCGGCGCTGACGACAATTTCATTGTCGGGCCGCGCCATGGCACGCCGTGCGCGGGTGGAGAGGCCGCGGTCGCCGGAGAACCACCAGAGCAAGGCATGGGTGTCGAGCAGGAGCCGCAGGGTCAACGCTCCCAGGCGTCGAGTTCGTCCTTCGGCAGCGGCTCAAAGAACGTGGCCGGCACGCTGATCTGACCGCGCAGCCGGCCAAAGCGACGGCCGGCCGCTTTGCCCCGGTAAGGCACGAGCTTGGCGACCGGCGCCTTGCCGCGCGCGATGATGACTTCTTCGCCCGCCTCGGCCCGCTTGATGAGCCGGGATAGCTCCGTTTTCGCCTTGTGAATGGTGACCTGGGGCATCGCGCACCTCTAGCTAAGATGGTTAGCTAGGTCAGCGGTAATGTCAAGGCATGGCGGGCACGAAAAAGGCGCGGGCCTTGCGACCCGCGCCTTTGGTTTCGATCCCTCACCCGTGCCCTCTCCCTTGTCCAAGGGAGAGGGTTTCTTTGGTGTGGCGGCTTGGCTCAGGCGGCCTTGGCGAGGCTCCGGAGCACGTAGTGCAGGATGCCGCCATTCTTGAAGTACTCGACCTCTTCCGCGGTATCGATGCGGCAGAGGAGCTGGATGGTCTCGGACTTGCCGTTGGCCCGCGTGATCTTGCAGGTCACGTCCATGCGCGGCTTGAGGCCGGCCTCGACACCGGTGATGTCGAACACCTCGGAGCCGTCGAGATTGAGCGACTTGCGCGTCATGCCGTCCTTGAAGAGGAGTGGCAGCACGCCCATGCCGACCAGGTTCGAGCGGTGAATGCGCTCGAAGCTCTCGGCGATGACGGCGCGGATGCCGAGGAGATTGGTGCCCTTGGCCGCCCAGTCGCGCGACGAGCCCGAGCCATATTCCTTGCCCGCCACGACCACGAGCGGTACGCCCGCCTTCTGGTACTTCATCGAGGCGTCGTAGATCGACATCGGCTCGCCATCAGGCATGTGGCGGGTGACGCCGCCCTCGGTGCCGGGCGCCATCTCGTTCTTGAGGCGCACGTTCGCGAACGTGCCGCGCATCATCACCTCGTGATTGCCGCGCCGCGAGCCATAGGAGTTGAAATCGGCCTGGCCGACACCATGCTCGACGAGATAGGAGCCGCCGGGGCTTGCCTTCTTGATCGAGCCGGCGGGCGAGATGTGGTCGGTGGTGATCGAATCACCCAGGATCGCGAGCGGCCGCGCGCCCTTGACATCGCTCACGCTGCCCGGCGTCTTCTTCATGCCCTCGAAATAGGGCGGGTGCTTCACATAGGTGCTCTTGCTGTCCCAGGTATAGGTCTGGCCGCTCGCGGTCTTGATCGCCTGCCAATCGGCGTCGCCCGAGAACACGTCCTTGTACTGGGTGCGGAACATCTCCGGCGTCACGGCCGAGCGCACCGCGTCCTGCACCTCCTTGTTGGTCGGCCAGATGTCCTTGAGGTAGACCGGCTTGCCGTCGGAACCGGTGCCGAGCGGCTCCTTCGTGATGTCCATGTTGAGCGTGCCGGCGATGGCGTAGGCCACCACCAGCGGCGGCGAGGCCAGCCAGTTCGCCTTCACGTTCGGGTGCACGCGGCCTTCGAAATTGCGATTCCCTGAGAGCACCGAGTTGACCACGAGGCCACCCTTCTCGATCGCCTCGGTGATCGGGTCGGAAAGCGGGCCCGAATTGCCGATGCAGGTGGTGCAGCCATAGCCCGTGAGGTTGAACCCGAGCTTGTCGAGCGGCTCCTGGAGGCCGGCGCGTTTCAGGTAATCGGTCACCACCTTGGAGCCGGGCGCGAGCGAGGTCTTGACCCAGGGCTTCACCTTGAGGCCCTTGGCAGCGGCCTTCTTGGCGACGAGGCCGGCGCCCAGCATGACGCTCGGGTTCGAGGTGTTGGTGCAGCTCGTGATCGCCGCGATGACGACATCGCCGTTCTTGAGCTTATGGCCGGCACCGGCGACGTCCATCTCCTTGGCGATCTTGGCGGCGTCGCCGCCCATCATCTCGCCCAGCACCTTGCCAAAGGTCTCCTTCGCGCCGGCGAGCACGACGCGGTCCTGCGGCCGCTTCGGCCCTGCCATTGAGGGCTCGACTGTCGAGATATCGAGCGAGAGCGTGTCGGTGAACACCGGATCAGGCGAGTTCGGCTCACGCCACATGCCTTGCGCCTTGGCATAAGCCTCGACCAACGCCACCCGATCGGCGTCGCGCGCCGAGAAGGTGAGGAAGTTGATGGTCTCGCGGTCGATCGGGAAGAAGCCGCAGGTCGCACCATATTCGGGCGCCATGTTGGCGATGGTGGCACGGTCGGCCAGCGAGAGCTGGTCCAGGCCGGGGCCGTAGAACTCGACGAACTTGCCGACCACACCCTTCTTGCGCAGCATCTGGGTGACGGTCAGCACGAGGTCGGTCGCCGTCGTGCCTTCCTTCAACGTGCCGGTCAGCTTGAAGCCGATGACCTCGGGAATCAGCATCGACACAGGCTGGCCGAGCATGGCGGCCTCGGCCTCGATGCCGCCGACGCCCCAACCGAGCACGGCGAGGCCGTTGATCATCGTGGTGTGCGAATCGGTGCCGACAAGCGTGTCCGGGTAGGCCACCGTCTTGCCGCCGACATCGGCGGTCCAGACGACCTGGGCGAGATATTCCAGGTTCACCTGGTGGCAGATGCCGGTGCCGGGCGGCACCACGCGGAAATTCTTGAACGCGGTCTGGCCCCAGCGCAGGAAGGCGTAGCGCTCGACATTGCGCTGCATCTCGAGTGCGACGTTCTCCTTGAACGCGTTCGGCGTGCCGAACTTGTCGATCATGACCGAGTGGTCGATCACGAGGTCGACCGGCGAAAGCGGGTTGATCTTTTGCGGATCGCCGCCGAGCGCGGCCATGGCGGCGCGCATGGCGGCGAGGTCGACCACCGCCGGGACGCCGGTGAAATCCTGCATCAGGACGCGCGCCGGGCGATAGGCGATCTCACGGTCGGACTTGCGGTCCTTGAGCCAGGCGGCGATCGCCTTGACGTCATCGACGCTGACCGAGCGGCCGTCCTCGTAACGGAGCAGGTTCTCCAGCAGCACCTTGAGCGAGTAGGGCAGTCGGGTGAGATCACCCAGGCCGCCCTTGGAGGCGGCCTCCAGGCTGAAATAGTCATATGACTTGCCGCCCACATTGAGCGTGCGGCGGGTTTTCAACGAGTCATGGCCAACACTCGTCACGATACTCCCTCCTATGATCGCGTTGATCGATCGCGGGTAGACCCCCGCTCCCCAGGTAAACGAATCCTACCACCGAAGTGGGACGCCGATAAGTTGCACCGGCGCGCATTCACAATGGCGGCAAATCTTTGACAAATCGCGTGATCGCCTCGACCACCCGGGCCTCGGCGTCGCGCTGGGGCGTATGACCCGCTCCCTCGATCAGGAGCTCGGTCACCGGCCCGCCAAGGCCGCGGCCGATTCGGGCGAGGTGCTCGGGCGTCGCGAACTCGTCGGCACCGCCCTGAATGATCAGGGCCGGCGCCTTCACCTCCGCGAGGCGCGCTTCGATGCTCCAGCTCCGGAACTCGGGCGACAACCAGACCCCCGTCCAGCCTTCAACCAGCGCTTCCGTGTTGTCGCCGTGATAGTGACGCAGGCGGGTCTCGAGCCGGTCGTCGGCCTCATAGGCGGCACGAACCGTCCTGACGCCCTCGATGGTCGCCTCTTCGACATAGGCGTGGGCGGCAAGCGTGATCACCGCCCGCGCCCGCGCCGGGAAGGCGCCTGCGAACATGAGCGCGATGGAACCACCATCGGAGTGGCCGAGCAGCACCGCCGTCTCGATGCCGAAGAAATCGAGCACCGCCGGCAGGACCACATGGGCTTCATGCTCCATGAAATCGGGCTTCACAGGCCCGTCCAGCATCTCCGAGCCGCCATAGCCATAGCGCTCGTAAAGAATTTCGTTGTAGCCGGTGGCGGCAATGACGGCGCGCGGAAAGTCGCGCCAGAGCGGGATGCAGCCGAGGCCCTCATGCAGGAAGACGAGGGTGGGCGCGTATTTTGGCCCAGGCCCGATGGTCACCGCCCTGAGCATGTGACCGCCGGCAGGAACGTCGAGCGCATCCGAGATGCGGGTCGGATCGGCCGCGCGCGGCGGAACGCGCGAGGGCGGCGGTCCCTTGCGCTTCGGCGGCGGTCTCGAATCTCGTTTGAATTTCGGCCACAAGCCCATGGGCTCAACGCCTTGCCGCCCGGTTGGCGCGCCACTATGGTCTGCCGGCGCGCGTAGGCAGGGATTCTTAGGCGGTAGGCGGAAAGGACGCAATGCCGAGAGACCAAAAAGCGTGAACCACGAGTCCTTAGCACGCTTCGAGGCCGAAGATCTGACCTGCGTCCGCGGCGGCCGGCGGGTGTTCACGGGCCTTTCGCTCTCATTGGGATCAGGCGGCGCGCTCCTGCTCCATGGCCCGAATGGCACCGGGAAATCGAGCCTTCTGCGCATCCTGGCCGGTCTGCTGCGCCCGGCGGGCGGGCGTTTGTTGTGGAACGGAACCGCCGTGCGCGACGACCCCGAATCCCATCGCGCGCGGCTCCACTATGTTGGCCATCTCGATTCGCTGAAGCCGCTGATGACCCCGGCCGAGACGCTCACGTTCTTTGCCGCGACTCGGGCCAAGCCGGCGAACGCCGCTGCCGCGCTCGCGGCCTTCGACCTCGCGGATCTTGCCGATCTCCCCGGCCGCTACCTCTCCGCCGGCCAGAAGCGCCGCACGGCGCTGTCACGGCTGATCGCCTCGCCCGCGCCGCTTTGGCTCCTCGATGAGCCGACGGTCACCCTCGATGTCGAATCGACCGCGCAGCTCGAGCGGCTGATGGCGGCGCACCGTGCCGAGGGCGGCATGGTGATCGTCGCCACTCACACGGGGATTGCGCTCGAGGGCGCTGAGCGGCTCGATCTGCGCGCGTTTCAGGTCGGGCGGCGGGCCACCCCGGACTCCCCAGGCCAGGTGGCCGCGACGCCCGACTTCGAGGACGAGACGTGGTAGGCCCCTTCCTCGCGCTGATCGGGCGCGACCTCAGGTTGGCGTTCCGGGGCGGCATCGGCAGCCTGGTCTCGGTCGTCTTCTTCGTGATCGCATCCGCCCTGTTTCCGCTCGGGGTCGGGCCCGAACTGACCCTGCTCGAGCGCATCGCGCCGGGGGTGCTATGGGTCTGTGCGCTCCTGGCGGCGATGCTCTCGCTCGATCGCATGTTCCATGACGACCATGAGGACGGCAGCCTGGAACAGATCGCGCTTGGCGCCCTGCCGCTCGAGCTGGTCGCGCTGGCCAAGGCGATCGCGCACTGGCTGACGACCGGCCTGCCCCTGGTTTTGGCCGCACCCGTGCTCGCCGTGCTGCTCAACCTCTCGACCGAGGGCTTCGTCGTGCTGATCGTCTCGCTTCTGATCGGCAGCCCGATCCTCTCGCTCATCGGCTCGGTCGGCGCCGCGTTGACGGTCGGCCTCAGGCGCGGCGGCGTCTTGCTCTCGCTCCTGGTCTTGCCGCTTTATGTGCCGGTGCTCATTTTCGGGGTGGGCGCGGTCGAGGCGGCGATCCATGGCCTCGGCGAGCGCTCGCATCTGCTAATCTTGGGCGGCGGATTGGTCGGCGCGCTCGTGCTCGCGCCGTTTGCGGCCGCAGCGGCGTTGCGCCTCGCATTGGAATAGGGAGCGATCATGGCGGTCAGGGCGAACGACTCCGGCAAGCCGGCCAAGCCCGAAAAGAAGCGCGGGCGCACCTGGCACGCGCTGGCCAACCCGGCGCGATTTCTCAGGCTCGCGCGGGCGGTGTTCCCCTGGGCCGCTGGCGTCGCCGCGGTTTGCATCATCGCCGGCGTCGTGCTCGGCCTGTTCGTCGTGCCGCCCGATTACCAGCAGGGCGACGCCTATCGCATCATCTTCGTGCACGTGCCTGCGGCCTCGCTCGCCATGATCATCTACGCGATCATGGCGCTCTCGGGGGCCGCCGCGCTTATCTGGAGACACCCGCTGGCCGATCTGATCGGCAAGGCGAGCGCCCCGGTCGGCGCGGCCTTCACCTTCATCAACCTGCTCACCGGCTCGCTCTGGGGCCAGCCGATGTGGGGCACCTGGTGGGTGTGGGATGCGCGCCTCACCTCGATGCTGATCCTCTTCTTCCTCTATCTCGGCTATATCGCGCTGCACGCGGCGTTCGACGACCCGACCAAGGGCGCGCGCTCGTCGGCGATCCTCGCGCTCGTCGGCGCGGTCAATTTGCCGATCATCAAGTTCTCGGTCGATTGGTGGAACACGCTGCACCAGCCGGCGACCATCTCGAAGCTGGATGCGCCCTCGATCGATTCTTCGATGATCGCGCCGCTCATCCTCATGTTCGTCGGATTCATCGCTTATTATCTTTTGATGCTTACTCTGCGCATCAGGAGCGAAATCATCGCGCGGCGCATCCGCAATCTTCGCCTCGCCCAGGCCGCGCGCTAAGAGGGCGGGCGCCTGGAGTTCTAGTCCGCGATGTCGATGGCGCCCGAGGTACGGGCCGAGCTTGGCGAGGCCCTGAAACAAAAGCTCGAGCGGCGTTTCCGCCGTGCGACCCAGCGCGGCGCGCCCGGCGCCTATGACCCCAAGGCCGCGATGGACAGCCTGGTGCGCGCGCTTTCGACCGAACTCGAAGGCGAGGAATCCAAGCTCCGCCAGGCGGGCGACGAGGCCGCCGCCAAGGCGTTCGCGGCGGTTCGTGGCGAGCTGCTCGGCCCGGTCGCGGCCGACCTCCTGGCCGCACACCATATGGGGTGACGTCGGTCTCCCCGTATTGACCCAGGTCAACGCGCTGAAGGCCTGGCTTCCCTAGGGTCATTCCGCCAACACAGATGCAGCGAACCTCGCGACAGGACCGCCGCTCAACAGGCGGACATTCCTTGAATAGCATCAATGTCTGGGACATGCCGACGCGGGCACCGCCGCGGAAAGTGGCGGGCCGTTCGCCGATTCGGTGTCGCCGGGCCTGGCCGACGCGCTGGCCGGTGTTCACGAGGTGTTCGCGAATCTCCTGATCGCGCTCATCGTGCTCCACGTGCTGGGCGTGCCAATCGACAGGCTGCTCACGCGCGACGACCTTGTCAGCGCCATGATCACCGGCGAAAAGGCGATGAAACCTGGTTTCGACCCCGCTCAGGCGATTTGCTCGTCGCGGCTCGTGATCGCGGTGACGCTCGCGCTCGCGGCCATCGGCGCGACCGGCTACATCGCGGTTTCCGGCTAGGTTGGCGCCCTATGTCCGTTTCACTGGACGCCCCCGTCCGCCGGCCCTATATGCATCCGGGAGCCGGCCCCGTGGTCGGCACGCCTCAGCGCAGGTGGCAGGCAGTACGGCCGAACGCGGTTCTCTGATGTCGTTCTGGGAAATGGGCGGGTACGCCGCCTATGTCTGGCCGTCGTTCGGGGCGACGGCGGTCATCATGATCGCGCTGCTCGTGCTGAGCGCGCGCTCGCTGCGTGCGCGCGAACGCACACTGCGCGCCCTCGAGGCCGCGCGCGCCGAACAGCCGGACGACAGCCCCACATCTTCCTCCAAGGGTGCATCGTGAAGCGCAAGCACAAGCGCCTGATGTTCGTTCTCGGCGGCATGGCCGCACTCGGCATCGCGGCCGGGCTGGTCGTCTCCGCCTTCGATGAGAACCTCGTCTTTTTCTTCAGCCCGACCGAGTTGGCGGCAAAGGAGATCAAACCGGATCAGCGCATCCGCATCGGCGGCCTGGTCGAGGCCGGCAGCCTCACGAAGGAGACGGACGGCGTGACGGTGCGCTTCTCTGTGACCGACAATACGAAGAGCCTCGCCGTCCGCTACAAGGGCATCCTGCCCGACCTCTTCCGCGAGGGTCAGGGCGTGGTCGCCGAGGGCCGCATGGGCACCGATGGTGTGTTCGAGGCGAGCGAGGTGCTGGCCAAGCACGACGAGAACTACATGCCGCGCGAAGTCGCCGACGCGCTCAAGAAATCGGGCGAATGGAAGGGCGAGAAACACGGCGACGCGCCCGCCGGCGCAAATTCGGGCGCGCCCGCGCCGACCGAAGGTGCCACGCAGTGAGCGCCGAGCTCGGCCATTACGCGCTCATTCTCGCGCTGGTCATGGCGGTGGTGCAGACGACCTTGCCGATGGTCGGCGCCGCGCGGCGCGATGCGCTCTGGATGGGCCTCGCGACGCCGGCGGTGATCGGCCAGTTCGTGTTCGTCTCGATGGCGTTTGCCTGCCTGATGCACGCCTATGTCGTGTCCGACTTCTCGGTCATGAACGTGGCGGCCAACAGCCACTCCGATAAGCCGCTGCTCTACAAATTCACTGCGGTCTGGGGCAATCACGAAGGCTCGATGGTGCTCTGGGTCTGGATCCTCGCGGTCTATGGCCTCGCGGTCGCGGCCTTTGGCGGCAATCTGCCGCCCACCCTGAAGGCCCGCGTGCTCGCGATCCAGGGGTTCATCGGCGCCGGCTTCCTCCTGTTCTCGCTCGGCACCTCCGACCCGTTCATCCGGCTCGATCCGGCGCCGATCAACGGCAATGACCTGAACCCGCTCTTGCAGGACCCGGGCCTCGCCTTCCATCCGCCGCTGCTCTATTTCGGCTATGTCGGCATGTCGATGCCGTTTGCCTTCGCGATCGCCGCGTTGATCGAGGGCCGGGTCGATCCCGCCTGGGCGCGCTGGGTCAGGCCGTGGACCCTGCTCGCCTGGTGCACGTTGACCGCCGGCATCGTGCTCGGTTCCTGGTGGGCCTATTACGAGCTCGGCTGGGGCGGCTTCTGGTTCTGGGATCCGGTCGAGAACGCGTCCTTCATGCCCTGGCTCATGGGCACGGCGCTGTTGCACTCCGCCCTCGTCGCCGAGAAGCGCGACGCGCTGAAAAGTTGGACGGTGCTGCTCGCGATCCTCGCCTTCTCGCTGTCGCTGCTCGGCACCTTCCTGGTGCGCTCGGGCGTCCTGACCTCGGTGCACAGCTTCGCAAGCGATCCCGCGCGCGGCGCTTACATCCTCGGCTTCCTGGTGTTCGTGATCGGCGGCTCGCTCGCGCTCTATGCCTGGCGCGCGCCCGCGCTGAAGGCGACCGGCACGTTCAAGCCGATCTCGCGCGAGGGCGCGCTTCTGCTCAACAACCTGCTGCTCGTGGTCGGCTGCGCCACCGTGTTCGTCGGCACGCTCTACCCGATCGTGCTCGATGCGATCGATGGCTCCAAGGTCTCGGTCGGCCCGCCATTCTTTGACAAGACCTTCGTGCCGCTCATGGCGCCCGCGCTGCTGCTCACCGCAATGGCGCCGTTCATGGCCTGGAAGCGGGCTGATCTCGGTGGCGTGCTGCAACGGATTTGGCTCGCCGCGCTCGCGCTCGCCGGTGCGATCGCGCTGATCTATGCGACCCATGGCGGGCCGATCGGCCCGGCCATCGGCATCGGCATCACGGCGTGGCTGTTCGTCGGCGCGATCGTCGAGTTCGCCGATCGCCTTCGCCTCTTCCGTGTGCCGCTGGCCGAATCGATGAAGCGCCTCGCCGGCCTGCCGCGCTCCGCGATCGGGACGACGCTCGCCCATGCGGGCGTGGCGGTGCTAGCCGCCGGCTGCATCGCGGGCTCGGCCTGGCGCACCGAGACGATCGGCGTCATGAAGCCCGGTGATCAGGCAACGCTCGGCGACTACACCGTGACGATGGCGACCATCGGCGAGGAGCCCGGCCCCAATTACAGCGCGGTTGTCGCCGAGATGCGCCTGATGAAGGATGGCGAGCTGATCGACGTGATGTATCCCTCGAAGCGCTTCTATCCGGTGCAGGGCCAGCAGACCACCGAGGCGGCAATCCGCACGTCGTTCATGTCTGATTTTTACATCTCGCTCGGCGATCCGGATGAGGCGAGCGGCGGCCACGGCGTCAGGCTCTATCATAACCCGCTCGTGCCCTGGATTTGGATCGGCGCGGTCGTGATGGTGTTGGGCGGCCTGCTCTCGCTCTCCGATCGCCGCTTGAGGGTCGGGGCGCCCGCACGCGCCCGGGCGCGCCGCGCCGAGCGTCCGGCCGAGGCCGGAGCGGGGAGCAAGGCGTCATGAGCGACGCAACCGGATCGAGCGGCGAACCGAATCGGGCCGACGCGGCCGCACCGCCGCCGCGCAGCCTGCTATTCCGCTTGCGCTTCGTCATTCCCGTGCTCGTGTTCGCGGCGCTCGCGATCATTTTCGCGTTTCAACTCGGCCGTCAGGACGACGAACATTCGCGCGACCTGCCCTCGGCCTTGCTCGATCGCCCGATGCCGGACTTCGCGCTCCAGGCCCTGCCGGGCTGGAGCGTCGGGCTGACCGATGAGGACATCCGTGCCGCCGGCATCTCGATGGTCAATGTCTTCGCGTCCTGGTGCGGGCCCTGCCGGGTCGAACATCCGATCTGGGTCGAGTACGCCAAGCAGCCCGACGCCGTGCCGGTCTTTGGCCTCAACTACAAGGACGCGCCCGAGAACGCGACCGACTGGCTCAAGAAGCTCGGCGATCCATACAAGCAGATCGGCGCCGATCAGGATGGCCGCGCCGGCATCGAGTGGGGCGTCTATGGCGTGCCCGAGACGTTCGTGATCGACAAGGAAGGGCGCATCGTGCTCAAGCATGTCGGCGTCATGACGCGCGAGGATCTCGACAAGAAGATTCTGCCGCTGATCGCCAAGCTTAAAGGTTGAAGGGTGCGACCCGTTCTGATCCTTGCGTTGGCGCTGCTGCTCGCCTGGCCCATGGCGGTCGAGGCTGCGGTCGATCGCCCGCTCGAAGATGCCGCGCTCGAGACGCGTGCGCTCCGCCTCCATCAGGAGATTCGTTGCCTCGTCTGCCAGGGCCAATCGATCGGCGATTCGAACGCCGAACTTGCTTACGACCTGCGGCAGCTTGTGCGCGAGCGCCTTTCTGCAGGCGATTCGGATGATGCGGTGCTCGACTATCTGCACCAGCGCTATGGCGATTTCGTGCTGCTCGAGCCGCCGGTGAACCCAGGCACCTATGCGCTCTGGTTCGGCCCGCCGCTCCTGCTCGTCATCGGCGGGCTCATGGTCTTCCTCTATCACCGGCGCAACCGTAGGCCCGCTGCCGCCGTGCCGGCACCGCTCAGCGAGGCGGAGCGCCGTGCGCTCGATGCGCTGGTCGGCGAGGACAAGCCATAACCCCCTCATTGATGGAACGCTGATCGCCGTGCTCTGGTTCGCCATTGCGCTCATGACGATTGCCGCGCTCGGGCTTTTGGCTCTGCCGTTTCTGCGTCGCCGCATGACCATGGCGTCGCGCGAGGCCTATGATCTCGCGGTCTATCGCGATCAACTGCGCGAGCTTGAGCAGGACTTGGCGCGCGGCGTGATCAGCGAGGGCGAAGCGGACGCGGCCAAGCTCGAGATTCAGCGCCGCATGCTGCGCGTCGCGCCGGCGGCCGCCGGCGCCGGCGCCAAGCCCGCCGCTGCAGGCGCGACGCCGGCGCCTCGTGGCCATCGCTTGTTCCGCTATGCCTCCATGGGCTCGCTCGGCCTCGCAGTGCCCGCGATCGCGCTCGGGCTTTATGCCGCGCTCGGCTCGCCCCACCTACCTTCAAAGCCGTTTTCAGAGGCTCAACGCGAGGCGGTCGAGCTTCAGGGCCAGACGATCGAAGCCGCCATCACCGGCCTTAAGGAGCGCCTGGCCAAGCAGCCACGCGACACGGAGGGCTGGCTGCTCCTCGGCCGCTCTTACATTTTCTTGCAGCGCTTCACCGATGCGGTTACCGCGCTGAAGCAGGCGGCGGCGATCGAGGGCGGCAAGCCCGAGATCAACGCCATGTTGGCCGAGGCCTTAGTGTTCGAGGCCCAAGGGCAGGTGACGCCAGACGCGCGCGCGCTATTCGAGAGCGTGCGAGAGAAGGATCCAAAGAATACGGCAGCGCTCTATTACCTCGGCATGGCCGATGCGCAGTCAGGCAAGCCGAAAGAGGCGCTCGCTACATGGGAAGAGCTCGCTGCCATCACGCCGGGCGATGCGCCCTGGCGTGATGATCTGGTCAACGTCATGAAGCAGGCGGCGGGTGAGCTCGGCGTCGAGCCGAAGGTGCTGCCGCCATTGCCCTCGGCGCCGCCGGTCACCGCGGAAGCCGCGGAAAGCGCGCCTGGCCCGTCAGCGGAAGACATGGAGGCTGCAGCCGACATGTCGCCCGAGGATCGCCAAGCGATGATCCGCGGGATGGTCGAGCGGCTCGCCGGCAAGTTGAAAGAGAACCCCGACGATCTCGCCGGCTGGCAGCGCCTCGCCAACGCCTATCGGGTGCTCGGTGAGGAGGCGAAGGCCAAGGAAGCCGAGGCCGAGATCGCGCGGCTCGAAGCCAAGGGTGCGTCGGGTGCCGCAGCTTCATCCGCCGGCGCGCCTGCGCCGGGCCCGACCGAAGAGGAGATGAAGGCCGCCGCCGAGCTGCCGGCCGAGGAACAGACGGCGATGATTCGCACGATGGTGGAGGGCCTGGCCAAGCGGCTCGAATCATCGCCCGATGATCTCGAAGGCTGGAAGCGCCTTGGGCTTTCCTATCGCGTGCTCGGTGAGATGGACAAGGCGCGGCACGCCTTTGAGCGTGCCGCCGCGCTCGCGCCCAAAGATGCGGCGGTGCTGGCCGATTATGCCCGCGCCCTCCTCGATGCGGCGCCCGCCGGCGCGCCGATTCCCCCGGCCTCGGTCGAGAACTATCGTCAGGTGCTGACGCTCGACCCCAACAACATGGACGCGCTCTGGTTCGTGGGTTACGCCGAGGCGACCGCGGCTACACCCGACAAGGACGCAGCGCGCGGCCATTGGCAGAAGCTGCTCGGCCTGCTCAAGCCGGACTCGGATTCCTATATTTCGGTCGAGAACGCGCTCAAGGCGCTGGATCAGCCGTCCTGACGGGCGCGGCTTCGAGAGGAGTCCGAGGAAGTGGTGGAGCAGAGGGGGATCGAACCCCTGACCTCCGCATTGCGAACGCGGCGCTCTCCCAGCTGAGCTACTGCCCCACGCAACGGACATCGGCGCCAGGCCCGGCCGGCGCGCCGGGATAATGTGGGCCCGCAACCGTTCAAGTCAAGTAAAGCGCCCCGCCGGCCCCGCGTCGAAAAGGGTTAAGGCATGGCACGCCCTGCGGTTTTCCGCACAGTGCTTCTTGTGGTGGCCTGACTCCGATCCGATATACTGCCGGCCGAGTCGCGCCGCGCCGCGCGCATCGAGGAGGCGATGGACGTCCTAGCCGATATCATCGACACGCTCATCCAGATCTACATCTTTGTGCTGATCGCCTCTGCGATCGTGAGCTGGCTGATCGCGTTCAACGTGATCAATGTCCGAAGCCGCCCGGTCTATTACATTCTCTCCTTGCTCTATCGCGTCACCGAGCCGGTCCTGCGCCCGTTGCGGCGCATCATCCCGCCGATCGCGGGGGTTGATCTGACGCCGCTGATCCTGATCCTCCTGTTGCACTATGTCGGGCAGCGCCTGCTGGTCGGTTATCTGCACGAGCTCGCCCTTTCGGGCGCCTGATCGATCGGTTGGCTTTCGATGGGCTCTGCCGGCCCGATCGGCCCGAGGTCCGGCGGCATTGCGCTCGCCGTGCTGCTGCAGCCGCGCGCCTCCGACAGCCGTATCGTCGGTATCGAGCGCGCAGGCGATGAGACCTATCGGCTCAAGGTGCGGGTGACCGCGGCCCCAAGCGAGGGGGAGGCCAATCAGGCGCTGATCCGGCTGCTCGCCAAGACGCTCGGAATCGCCCCCTCCAGAATCGGTATTGCGCAAGGGGCGGCGGATCGGCGAAAGCTGCTCCATATCGAGGGCGAACCGGCGCTCCTCGAGGAAAAACTGAGACCTTGGCTCAAGGGGAGATCATGACCGCAGGCAACATCATCGACGGCAAGGCCTTCGCCGAGAACCTCAGGAGCGGCATCGCCGGCCACGTCGCCGCGCTGAAGCAGAAGCACGGGCTGATCCCCGGCCTCTCCGTCGTGCTCGTGGGCGATGATCCGGCGAGCCACGTCTATGTCCGCAACAAGGGCAAGGCAACCGTTGAGGCCGGCATGAAGTCGGAGGAGTTCCGCCTGCCCGCAAGCGCGACCCAGGCGGAGGTGCTGGCGCGGGTGGACGCGCTCAACAAGGACCCCTCCGTGCACGGCATCCTCGTGCAGCTGCCGCTGCCGAAGCAGATCGATTCGAGCGCGGTGATCAACGCGATCGACCCGATGAAGGACGTCGATGGCTTTCACGTCGTCAATGTCGGCCGGCTCAACACCGGGCAGTCCAGCATGGTGCCGTGCACGCCGCTTGGCTCGCTCCTCATGCTCAAGCACTATCTCGGCAAGCTCGAGGGCAAGCGGGCGGTCGTGGTCGGCCGCTCCAACATCGTGGGCAAGCCGATGGCCGCGCTCCTGTTGGGCGAGAACTGCACCGTGACGATCGCGCACTCGCGCACAGCCGATTTGCCCGGCGAAGTGAGGCGCGCCGACATTGTGATCGCCGCGGTCGGCAAGGCCGAGATGATCCGCGGCGATTGGATCAGGCCGGGCGCCACCGTGATCGATGTCGGCATCAACCGCATCGAGCGCGACGGCAAGTCGAAGCTGGTCGGCGACGTCGCATTCGACGAGGCGGTCAAGCATGCCGGGCTGATCACGCCGGTGCCGGGTGGTGTCGGGCCCATGACCATCGCCTGCCTGCTGCGCAATACCGTCACCGCAGCCTGCCGCATCAAGGGGATACCCGAACCGACATGATCACCACGCTCTGGGGTCTCGCGCTCGCGGCGATTGTTTTCTTCGGCCTCCACCTGATGACGGTGGTGCCGGGCCTCAGAGCCTCACTGCGCAACCGGCTCACGCCGCGCATTTATCGCGCCGTGTTCTCTGTGCTCGCGCTGGCGAGCTTCGTGTGGATGATCCTTGCCTACAACCGAGCACCCTTGGTTGAGCTCTGGACGCTTGGAGCGTGGGCACGAATCATTCCGCTCGTGGCCATGCCGGTGGCCTTCGCGCTACTCGCGCTGGTCTATGCCGCGCCCGATCAGGCGAAGATCGTGATGCGCCACCCGATGGCCGGCGCGGTCGCGCTCTGGGCGCTTGCCCACATCCTGCCCAATGGCGATGCCGCTTCGCTCCTGTTGTTCGGTGGCTTTGCCCTGTTCGTGATCCTCGACATGCCGCTGAACGACGCCCGCGTGCGGCGTGAAGAGCCCGAAATCTGGGCCAAGCGCGCGGCCACGACGTCCACTTTGCCCTTTGTCGCCTTCGCCGCCGGGCGCGCCGGAAAATTCGATGTCCGCCGGGTCTTCGTGCGCGGCATCCTGCCCGGCATCGCCGTCTTTCTCGCCATTCTGTTCGTGCACGAGCACATCTTCGGCCTTCCTGCGCTGCCCTGATCGGCGATTGACCGCCAAGCGTCGGGTTTGCCATCGTGGCTCGGCTCATGCGGGGAGGGGCCACGATGCTGAAGATCACCGGCTATAGCGACGAGATCAGCGTGCGCCCGGGCGGCACGGTGCGCTTCTATGTGAATTGCGAGCACCCGAGCTACAAGGCTGAGCTCGTGCGCATCGTGCAGGGTGACATCAACCCGGCTGGGCCCGGCCTGATCGAGCCGGTGATCGAGAGCCCGATCAATCGCGTCTATGCCGGGCGCCCGCAAGGCATCGAGATGGGCTCGTTCATCTGGGTGGCAGACGATTCGATGCCACACGCGCTGACGAGTTTCTCTTTGCAGGCGATGATCTGGCCGACCACGCCGATGAAGGGCGGGCAGGGCCTCATCACGAAATTGGATGCTTCGACGCGCTCGGGCTTCGCGTTGATCATCGATGAGCAGGGTGCGGCGGCGCTCCGCATCGGCGATGGCGAGCGCGTCGTCACGGTGAGCGCGGGCAAGGCCATGCTGGCGCGCGAGTGGTATTTCGTCGCGGCGAGCTTCGACGGCGCGACCGGTCGCGTGCGCATTTATCAGGAGCCGCGGCACCCGTATCCCACGATCGATGATCGCGCGGTGATCGACACCGTGATCGGCGTGCGTCCGAAGCCGAACGACGCGCCGCTCATGATCGCGGGCTGGCATGAGAGCGCGAGCACGCTGCGCCGCATCAGGGCTGGCGGGCTCTATAATGGCAAGATCGATGCGCCACGCCTCGCGCGCCGCGTGCTCGAGCGCGCCGAGATGGAAGCGCTCATTGCCCTGCCCGTGCCGCTCACGCTCGCGCGCGACGTCGTCGCGGCCTGGGATTTCGCCGCCGATATCACCGCCACGATCGCGCGCGACGTCTCGGGCAATCGGCTCGACGGTGTCTGCGTCAACCTGCCGCTCCGCGGCGTCACCGGCTGGAACTGGACGGGCGATGAGATGTGCTGGCGCCATGCGCCCTCGCACTATGGCGCGATCCACTTTCATGACGATGATCTCTATGACGCGTGCTGGGACGTCGATTTCACGCTCACGGTGCCCGACGATCTCAAAAGCGGCGTCTATGCCGCGAAGCTGAGCGCGGGCGAGGATGTCGAGTACATCCCGTTCGTGGTGCGGCCGAAGGGCGGCGCGGAGCAGAAAATCGCCTGGCTGTTCCCCTCAGCCAGCTACATGGCCTATGGCAATGAGCATTTCGCGACGAACGTTTGGCTGATCGAGCCCTTGATCGGGCGTGCGACCGAGCTGTTTCCCCACGCGGTCTTCCTGAACGAGCACCGCGAATACGGCCACTCGCTCTACGACTATCACGCCGACGGCACGGGCGTGGCGACGTCCTCGCGCCTCCGGCCGCTCCTCAACATGCGCCCGCGCGTGCAGAGCGTGAATGGCGGCGCCGGCTCGCAGATCTGGCAGTTCAACGCCGACACACACATCCTCCATTGGCTCGAGCGCCTGAACTATGACTACGACGTCATCACCGACGAAGACCTGCACCAGGAGGGGCTCGATGCGCTCCGCCCCTATGACGTGCTCCTCACCGGCACACACCCAGAATATCTCTCGAAGTCGATGTACGACGCGATCGAGGCGTTCACGCAAACGGGCGGGCGCCTGATGTATCTCGGCGGCAACGGCTTCTATTGGCGCATCGCCTATCATCAAACCCTGCCCGGCGTGATCGAGGTGCGGCGCCCTGAGGGCGGCAGCCGCGCCTGGGAGCCCCTGAACGGCGAGGCCTATATGGGCTTCACCGGTGAATATGGCGGCCTCTGGCGGCGCCAGGCACGCACCGGCCCGAACGTGATCACGGGCGTCGGCTTCGCCAGCCACGGGCTCGAGCTCTCGAGCCCCTATAGGCGCCAGCCCGACAGCTTTAATCCGCGCGCGTCGTGGATCTTCGATGGTCTCGGCAAGGACGAGGTGATCGGCGATTTCGGCTTCATCGGCGGCGGCGCGGCCGGGCTCGAGATCGATCGGGTCGACCGCTATTACGGCTCGCCGCCGCACACGCTCACGCTGGCCTCGTCCGAGAATCACAGCGACACCTATGTCCTCGTGGTCGAGGACATCTTCTTCAACTATCCGGGCACGACCGGGCCTGAGAACGCCGCCATCCGCGCCGACCTCGCCTTCTTCGAGACGCTGAACGGCGGCGCGGTGTTTTCCACCGGCTCGATCGCCTGGGCCGGCTCGATGATCTGGAATGAGTGCGACAACAACGTCTCGCGCATCACGCGGAATGTGTTGGATCGGTTCCTGGATCGGAGACCGTTCGTAGCAGAATAACCCCTCCGCCCTGGAGAGGGCGGAGGGGCTTGGGGTGGTGGGTGGAAGCGTAGCAGCCGAAGGCTGCTATGGAGCACGCTCGACGATGGATGGGCCGGTCAAGCCGGGCCATGACGACAAAGAGGAATTGCGGGCGGAAGGGTTGCTACCGACGCAGCCGCAATCGCAGCGCGTTCAGTTTGATGAACCCTTCGGCATCGCGCTGGTTGTAGACCGTATCGGCCTCGAAGGTGACGATGTCCTGCTTGTAGAGGCTCTTGGGTGATTTGCGTCCGACCACCATGACCGAGCCGCGGTAGAGCTTCACCCGCGCGGTGCCGGTGACCGTCTTCTGGCTTTCATCGATCAGCGCCTGCAGCATCTCGCGCTCGGGCGTGTACCAGAAGCCGTTATAGATGAGCTCGGCATAGCGCGGCATGAGCTCGTCCTTCAAATGCATGGCGCCGCGATCGAGGGTGAGACTTTCGACCGCGCGGCGGGCATGGAACAGCACCGTGCCGCCCGGCGTCTCATAGACGCCGCGGGACTTCATGCCGACGAAGCGGTTCTCGACGATGTCCATGCGGCCGATGCCGTTGGCGCCGCCGAGCTCGTTCAGTCGGGTGAGCAGCTTCGCCGGTGAGAGGCGCTGGCCGTCGACCGCGACTGGATCACCGGCCTCGAACTCGATCTCGACATAGGTCGGCTTGTCGGGCGCCTCCTCGGGCGCGACCGAGCGGGTGAACATGTCGGAAGCGGGCTCCTCCCACGGATCCTCCAGCGCCTTCCCTTCGTACGAGATATGCAGGAGGTTGGCGTCGGTGGAATAGGGCGGCTCGCCGCGCTTGTCGCGCGCGATAGGAATCTGGTGCTTCTCGGCATAGTCGAGGAGGGCGGTGCGCGAGTTCAGCGTCCACTCGCGCCAGGGCGCGATCACACGAATGTCGGGCTTCAGCGCATAATAGGTCAGCTCGAAGCGCACCTGGTCATTGCCCTTGCCGGTCGCGCCATGGGCCACCGCGTCGGCCCCGGTTGCGCGCGCGATTTCGATCTGGCGCTTGGCGATCAGCGGCCGGGCGATCGAGGTGCCGAGCAGATAGGTGCCCTCATAGAGCGCGTTGGCACGGAACATCGGGAACACGAAATCACGCACGAACTCCTCGCGCAGGTCCTCGATGAAGATCTGTTTCACGCCGAACATCTGCGCCTTGGCGCGCGCGGGCTCGAGCTCCTCGCCCTGGCCG
>Ga0194121_10001873_pt1 | contig 34429 bp, 33 predicted proteins | sample TA2MahCa50mmetaG_FD_148609 | JGI IMG/M metagenome (GOLD analysis project Ga0194121, IMG submission 148609) | Freshwater microbial communities from Lake Tanganyika, Tanzania - TA2015020 Mahale Deep Cast 50m | ecosystem: Environmental > Aquatic > Freshwater > Lake | place: Tanzania: Lake...
TTCCACGGGAGTCTCGACGCCAGCGATTTCACACGGGCCGTGGTCAAACCAGGCAAAAACGCCGAAGGGCTTCAGGTCGTCTTTCTTGGTGGACAGCCTCAATTCGTTGAAGATGGGGCGCGTCAGGCCCGGATGTTCGCTTGAAGCTGAAGGGCGAAGCGGAGAGCGACCTCGGATTGATTGAACTGAATGAAAAAGGAATCGCCAAACCGGCCGATCTCTTCGCCCCCTTTCATCTTCACCAACAGATCTCGAACGACAGTGGCGTGACGCTGGATGAGCGTGAGATTGTCGGCTTCCGACTGGGTTGAACGGCAACTAACCGAGACGAACAGCAACGTTCGCCGCTCGGTGGAGCCGGGCCGGAGGCACCTGGGGCACAGTTTCCGAGGGTTGCTCCATAAGCTGTTTCATCCGGATTTGTGTCTTTGCATCTTACGTTCCTGCCAATCCGGGAAGCCAGTCCGAATCTATCAGGTTTCAGCCGATGTGTCTAGCAAGCATCTCGGCCTGTGGAGGTTTCGCAAACACTGCTCTCGCGTGCCTCTCAGAGTTTGCCAACTCTGAGCGTGTCTCAAATGTGGACGGGCAAACAGACAGCCTGTCCGAATTCTGGCTGCCTCCCGGGTTAGTGGCCTGAAACGCCTACAAAAGCGGTAGGGCAGTCCTGCCGGTCTGCCGTATGTGGTTAGTGTCGGTACGGACGGATTCCACTCCATCCCTGATTAATCCTTGTGGCGTCCCTTGAACGGAGAGACGGACAACGGAAAAACCAGGAGCCTCCGTTGGCCCATCGTCTCCTCCTGGGCGGTAGTCTGCCTCAAGGTCTGATTTGGGACGGAGTGGAATCCGTCCCTACCACGTACGGAGCTCCGCCCCACCAGTGGCGGACTCGATTACCGGATTACTCTTGTCGCGCCTTTGATAGAAGCTTACTGTCGCGGGCAACGTGGACGGTTCGGAGATTGGCAAAGCAGCGCCAAAACCGTTACTAAGAAACGAATGGCTAGCGTCGCCGAACAACTTCGGGAAGCGCGAGAAAAACGCAAACTGACCGTTTGCGACGTCGCGGCTGCGACGAAAATCCGAACGGATCATGTCCGGGCCATGGAGGAGGGAGACTACCGGGTCTTCGCCGCCGCCGTGTATATCAAGGGCTTCGTTCGAAGTTACGCCAATTTACTCAAGCTCGACACTTCCAAGGTCATGGCCGACCTGGATGCCGAACTCTCGGCTACGAAGGAGTTCAGCGAACCTTCAAGCCTGGCCGGAAGCCCGCGAGGACTGGTTGACGCGGTCATGCTTTGGGCGTCCAAGCTGAACTGGCAACTCGTCATCGTGCTGTTCGGAGGGGCGCTGATTCTGGCTCTGGGATTCTGGAGTTATCGTGCCTGGCAGCGATACCAGACCGCAGACCCGCTCTCCGGACTGGGGCCGGGACTTTATCAGCCGCCGCGAACCAATGTCGGCGAGGTGCTGCCGCTCCCCCGGCCAAACGAATGAGTTAGCGTCAAACGTCAAACGTAAAACGTAAGTGACGTGAGACGTGCGTGAAGTTGCGTTTTACGCATTACGTTTTACGTTTTGCGCATTACGGTTGCCTTCCGCCAATCGCATCCCTTAAGTTCCCGGCCCAGTGACGAAAACTTTCGACAACGCTGATCCAATTCGCGTCGGCCTCGTGTCGCTCGGCTGCGCCAAAAACCTGGTCGATGCCGAAGTGATGCTCGGCTCGCTGATCAAAGACGGATTTGAAATCACCAACAACGCGGCGAACGCCGATGTGGTGATCGTCAACACTTGCTCGTTCATCGACTCTGCGCAGGAGGAGAGCGTCGATGCGATCCTGGAATCCGATGCGTTGCGCCAGGCGAGAAATCCGGGGCAGGGATTGATCGTGTCCGGCTGTTTGCCGCAACGGTTCCGAGAGGAATTGCCGAAGTTGCTGCCCGAAGTCGATGCGTTCATCGGGATCGATCAAGTGGCGCAGATTTCGGAAGTGGTCCGCGCGGCTTTGGCCCGGCGAATGGCCCGGCTTCAGGAAGCGGAGGCCGGGATTCTCACTCCCAGTCCTAATCTTAATCCTACTCCTAAGCTTACCCCTAAGCTTACTCGACGAGGGGACGACCTCGAGGGGATTAGGAGTAGGAAAACGGGGCGTTCTGAAATCGCGGTTGGTGCGGCGTCGATGAAAGCGGAAGGCGGGTTCGCGCATACATCGCGCGTTGCCATCCCTCTCGAAGCCCTCGTTGCTGTTCAACCGCGCCCGAAATACATTCCGGATTACGCCACGCCGAGATTTCGGCTTACCCCCCGGCACTTTGCCTACGTCAAAATCGCGGAGGGCTGCAATCATCCTTGCAGTTTTTGCACGATCCCAAGGATGCGCGGCTCGCACCGCAGCCGGCCCCAACGCGATCTTGTTGAGGAAGCCCGGCGTCTAATCGCGGATGGCGTCAAAGAACTGAATCTGATTTCGCAGGATTCCACTTACTACGGCCTGGATTTGCGCCCCAATCGAATTGGCTCCATCGCAGCGCCGGATAATTTCAAAGCCGCGGCCCGTGCCTTGCCCGTCGGCGCGGCGACCTTGTGTACCTTGTTGCGCGCGCTGAATGATTTGCCGGGCGAATTCTGGATCCGGCTGCTTTACACCCATCCGGCGCACTGGACCGACGAATTGATCCGCACGATTGCCGCATGCCCGAAAGTCGCGCGCTACGTGGACATGCCGCTGCAACATATCCACGACAACATGCTGGAACGGATGCGCCGCGAAACTTCGCAGCAATATATTCGCGACCTGATCGCCAGAATCCGGGCCGGCGTGCCGGGAATCGCGCTGCGAACGACTTTCATCGTCGGATTCCCGGGCGAGACCGAGGCTTATTTTGAAGCGCTGTTGGATTTTATCCGCGAAACGAGGTTTGAGCGTCTGGGCGTGTTCACGTATTCGAAGGAGGACGGAACCCTGGCCGCCCGCATGATGAGTCAGGTGCCGGAACGGATCAAAAAGCAGCGCCGCCGCCGCGCCATGGCCGAGCAGTTGCGCGTGGCCCGCGCCGTTTCGCAGTCCTTTGTCGGGCGCGAGATTCGAGTGCTCGTCGAACGCAAGGCGACGGAAGCCGACCTTCACAAGGCGAATGTCTCGTCCTGGGAACACGGACTGATTCGCAGCGGCCAGAAGGCGGGCCAGGCCTTGAAGGGAACTTATTTGATCGCCCGCGGCGAGGCGGACGCGCCGGATATCGATGGCCGCGTTTATGTGCGCGGACGGTTGCTGTTAGGCGAATTCGCGGATGTCAAAGTCGTTGGCCACACCGATTACGACTTGATCGCGCAGCCGGCCGCAGAAAGTAATCAGTGATCAATATTCAGTAATCAGTTACAGAGGGCCCGCAAGCAGCGATCGACTATTTGCCCATTTAGCTCATTTAACCCATTTAACCAGTTAACCTTGTTGTAACACCTGACGCCTTTGTCTGCCGTGCTGCCTTGCTGGTGATTATAGATGAACCTTCCCAACCGGCTCACTTTGGGACGCCTGGTCCTGACGGTCGCCTTCCTCGGTGTCGTCTTCTGGAGTTTTCCTTTCTCGAATACGTGCTCGCTCGTCCTGTTCGTCGTGGCCAGCGTCACCGACATTCTTGACGGACGAATCGCGCGGCGCCATCGGCTCATTACGGATTTCGGCATCTTGATGGATCCGCTGGCGGACAAAATCCTCATTTGCTCGGCCTTCATCGCGTTTGTTGGGCGCGAGCAAGTCGCCGCCTGGATGGTGGTGATCATCGTGGCACGCGAACTGGCGATTACGGGCTTGCGGTTGCTGGCGGCATCGAAACAAGTCGTTCTGGCCGCGGAAGGCTACGGCAAACATAAAACGTTCTCGCAAGTCATCGCGATCATCTCGGTGCTGGTGCTGGCCAGCTATCCCGAATGGGGTGAGTGGGGCAAATGGCTTTTCCACGGGTGGGTGCCAGCGTTTGCGGAGCTGGCGAAATGGGTTGCGGTAGCGTTGACACTGGTTTCGGGAGCGCTTTATCTCTCCCGCAACCGCAACCTCTTCCTTAAGGATCTATGAACGCTCCGGTAGGGACGGATTCCACTCCGTCCCTGACTCTACTCCGTTATCGAAGGAGCGATTCCAGGGACGCGGTGGAACGCGTCCTTACCTGTTCGGGACCTGTGCGCAGGGTTCCGAAACCATGGAAGCTTCCCGAGACCGCGGCCCTTTCCGCATGAAGCGGCTGGTTGTTTTCATCGCGCAGGGATTCGGCGTCGGCCGATCACCCGTCGCGCCGGGAACGATCGGGTCGGTGCTTGGATTGGCTTGGTTCGCCTTCTTGATTTCGCCGGCGAATTCTCTCCTCTTCGCTTTGGGATTGATTCTTAGCTTTGGGCTGTCCGTCCTGGTTACGGGGAGGGCGGAACAGGAATTGGGACAAAAGGATCCCGGCTCCATCGTGCTTGATGAAATCGTTGCCGTGCCGGCGTGCTTCGCCATTTGGATCATCGTGGCGTGGCGCCAAAGCGGACATTGGCCGGACGCCGGATTTTTCTTTCGTTCGGAGAAGTGGCTGACCGTGCTCGGGGTGCTGGCCGCGTTCCGGGCATTCGACGTGCTTAAACCGTGGCCCGTTCGGCAGGCGCAGAACTTGCCGGGCGGCTACGGCGTGACGGCGGACGATGTTCTGGCCGCTGTTTACGTGAATCTCTGTGTCCTGGGCGTTTATTTCATTCAGCCGAATTGGCTGCTATGAGAAGGGGATGTGTCATCTTCACGCGTTTTGCGTGGAAATGATCACGCGCACTGCTTCGCGTTAAATCGGTTAAAAGGTTAAATCGTTAAAAAAGTGGTTGAGATCGGGTGAACCACAGTCAGCGGGCGTTCGCGCGCGCCGTGACAATTCTCCACGCTGCGGCGAGCCAGGCGAAACCTCCCCCATTTAACCTATTTAACCCATTTAACGATTTAACGTTTCAACAGCGCTACGCCTCCGTGGCACTGACGCGCTAAATACTTTTTTACCGAAATAGAATTGACACTCTGATTCGTTTGATTAGAGTGCAGCGACCGTTACCCAGTAATAACCGAAAAAACTATGAACCATGTTTTCCGCAAATACAAAGTCGGGGCTTTCACGCTCATCGAGCTGTTAGTCGTTATCGCCATCATCGCCATCCTTGCCGGTATGCTCCTTCCTGCGCTCGCCAAGGCCAAAGCCAAAGCGCAACGCATCAAATGCGTCAACAACCTGAAGAACGTCGGGTTGTCCTTCCGCATTTTCGCCACCGATAATGGCGACCGCTTCCCGATGAGCGTCAGCACCAACGAAGGCGGCTCTTCCGAATTCGCCGTCGCCGCCAGTGCGACCGCCATTCCTGAAGTTTGGCGCCACTACGCCGCGATGTCCAACGAGTTGAGCACGCCGAAGATCATCGTCTGCCCGGCGGACGGATCGAAGACCGAAGCCACGAACTGGACGGTGCATCTCACACTCTTGCGTAACAAGGCCACGAGCTTCTTCGTTGGACAGGATGCCGATGAGACGCGCCCGCAATCGTTGCTCGCTGGTGACCGGAACATCACCAATGGCGGCGGCACGCATATCGCGCGAACCGACATGGACAAGTCCCAGGTTATCAAGCTCGGCACGAACCATACTTCAACCATCGGCGCTGGTTGGTCGAAGGATTTGCACCAGAATCAAGGCGACGTGGCCCTGGGCGACGGCAGCGTGCAGCAGATCAGCACGGCTCGCTTGAAGGACCAACTGAAGACCTCCGACAGCGACAATACGCTGGCTTTCCCTGGTCAATCTCCGAAGTAACCGGACTTCCGGCTTAGCTTTCACAAAGGCATCCGCAAGGATGCCTTTTTTGTTTCGAGTGAATCCGGTAGGGACGGATTCCACTCCGACCCCAATTAAACCTTGAGGCGGACCAATGCCAGAAAAGTGACGATGGGACTACTGAGACCCCAGGTTTTCTCGTCCTCCACTCTCCGCTCAACGCACGCGCCAAGGAGTGTCCAGGGACGCGGTGGAACGCGTCCGGAACGCGTCCCCACCGAAACTACTGTGCAGACCGTGGGATTGACGACAGATCGACCGGAGAACCGTAGCGCAGATTTCCAATCTGCTGTCTCGCCGATTTGCAATCGGCAGGGCGCCAGCCAATCCCAGCGCGCTCGGACCGTGAGCCGCCCCGCAGAATGCAATTCTGCGATACGGCAGAGTGCAACTCTGCGCTACGAGCTTTGTCGCCCATCCTACGGACCAAGCAGTAAGCTTGGCGCGAACCATCTTGCCAACGTTAACTGTCACCTCGCGGAAGCAGTCAACTTGATGATCTGATCGAGACGCGTATTCGGTTGGAAGCCGACCGTCCGAAGGAGCTTTTCGACCACGGGCTTTCGGCGTTGCATGTCCTGGAATCCAGCCGCGTAGGCTTCGCTGTAAGGAACAAATTCAATTGGTGATTTGGATTTCAACACTCGCACGACCAGCTTCGCCAAATCCCCGATGCGGATCTCTTCCGTGCCGCCGATGTTGAAGACGCCCCCTCTGGCTTCGGATGATTGTTGCAGGCGGATCAGCGCCTCCACCGTATCGACGACGTAGCAAAAGCATCGAGTCTGCTGTCCGTCCCCAAATACTTTCAGGGGCAAGCCCGCCTTTGCCGCGGCGATAAAGCGGGGCAAGACCATGCCGTAACGCCCAGTCTGTCGCGGGCCGACAGTGTTAAAAAGTCGCGCGATCACCACGGGCAGACTTTTTTCCTGCGCGTAGGCCAGTGCTAGAAACTCGTCCATGAGCTTCGAACAGGCGTAGCTCCAGCGCCCCAGAAAAGGCGGCCCAATCAGCAAATCGTCTTCCTCGTTAAACGCCGCCTTCTGGCTCTTGCCATAAACCTCCGAAGTGGACGTCAACAGGACAGGGACGGATTTCGCGCCGGCGGCCTGCAAGATCACTTCCGTCTCGTGCAGGTTAGTTTGAATCGTGCGAATAGGCGAGTGGACCACCAATTCCACGCCAACCGCCGCAGCCAGGTGAAAGATGAAGCTGGCGTTCGCGATGACGGCGTCGAGGTCCCCGCACTCGGAAACCTTCGCGCGAATGACACGAATATCCGGGTGGGAGATCACCGCCTGGAGGTTGTCCAGGCTCCCGGTTGAACAATCGTCAATGACGGTGACGGCGTTGCCTTCGCGCAACAGCCGCTCGACCAGATGCGATCCGATGAACCCGGCGCCGCCGGTGACAAGTATGTGAGTTTTCAGTTGTCAGTTGTCAGTTGTCAGTTGTCAGTGGTCAGTTGTCAGTGGTCAGTGGTCAGTGGTCAGCTAATCGAGTTAATCAGACCGTTCACGACGCGACCAACTTCCGACGTTCGCGCGAGCAAGCTCTCGGTCTGGCTATTATCGAGATAACCTAACCGTTGGGCGATGATTAACTGGGTCTCGGATTCCAGCAGAGAACCGTGAGCAACGCGGAGTCCCCGGACAAACTCGTTCGGCGTTCTTCGGCCTTGGCCCTCCGCGATGTTGGACGGAACCGAAACCGCCGCGCGTCGAACCTGGCTGGTCAATCCGTATATCTCGCGTTGCGGAAACTGATTGGTCGCCTCATAAACGGCAACTACCAGGTCAATCCCCTTTTGCCAGGCGATAAGGTCTCGGTAATGCATGATCTTCATATTTTCCTCCTTGATGTATTGTTTGATGTCGTTTGCCAGTCCACCTCCAGGCGGCTAGCAATTCGCGACCTTTCTTGCCCAGAACGCTCGCCACTGGCAACTGAAAACTGACAACTGGCAACTGGCAACGGTTCACTCCAGCGCCTTTACCACCGCTTCCGCCAACTTCTGACGGTACGCAGGGCTGGCGATGAGGCGCGCTTCGTCCGGGTCGGACAGGTAGCCGCCTTCGAGCAAAACGGCGGGGCGATTTTGCTCGCGCAAGACCGTCATGAATCGCGCGCGCTTGATGCCTCGATCGTTCCGTTCCACCAGTTGCACCATGGCGTGGTGCAGGCGGACGGCGAGTTGAAGATTCTGTTCGTCAAAGTCGTTGTTCGGAAAAATCATGGCAGGCACGTCTTTGAACTGGCGGACCAGATTGGACGGCATGCCCGTTGGGGTCAGGCAGTAAGTCTCCAGTCCGTGGTGCTCCGGCCGGGCCGATTGGGCATCGACCGAGTTAAAGTGCAGGCTCACGAACAAGCTGGCGTTCGCCTGTTCGGCGATGCGCACGCGTTCGGCGATGGGCACATCGACATCCGAAGTGCGCGTTAACACGACGCGCCAGCCTTTGGCATTCAGAAGCGGCTTCGCTCGAAGTGCCCAGTCCAGGGTGTAATCTTTTTCAAACCCCGTTTTGAGCACGCTTCGGGCGCCGGTTTGCTCGCCGCCATGGCCCGGATCGAGAACAACGATGCGACGCCCATCCAATCTCGGTCCCGAAGAAGCGAGCAGCGGCGCGAAATTCTTCCGCAAATCCAGCGTGTGGAGGAACGGGAGGCCGTCGCTCAACTGCGGGACAAAGCCCAATGCCAGCGCCAGCCCGTTCCAGTACGCGACGCGGCTGCCGATGGTGAGCGAGAGCACGCCGTTGGTGCTGCGGCATTGGAATGTCGCTCCCCAGCCGTTGTCGAAGCGCTTCGGCGCTTCCAGGCCGTTCAGGCGATTCCAGTTTTCGAGCGCGACCCAGCCGGTGGTGGGGAGCGATCGAGCTTCCGGACGTTTCGAGTCTGCAACGTCGATTGGCGTGGACACCGCAGGAAGCGCGTTCGATGACGCAGCCTGAAAGCCGCCCCCGGCTCGCGTTGGCGTAGAGAATCGCAGTGCAACCTGGCGGGTGGCGTTCGTGCCTGAAGAACCCTCCGGCGGCGGCAGTTTCAAGGGTTGAACTGCCGGCGCCGGAGGCAAGGTCGTTCCCAAGGGGGTGATTCTTGGAGCTGTTTTCGGCGGACTGGGACACGCGGTCAGAAAGACGAGCGCCGCCATCAAGGCAGCGAACAACCAGGGCTTCGGCACGCGGACATTTTGCGTACGATGACTCTCGACTCAAGCAGATGTTTCGTCGATGCGTCAGTGAAGGTGGGACGAGGCTTATAGCCGAGCCAATGCCATCGAGGAACGGCTCGGCTATAAGCCTCGCCCCACCTTACAGTATACCTTAGCACCTTAGCTGGGAGGGACACTGAACTCAGTAACCGGGCTGTGATCCGGCGTTGCTCGCCACACCCGCAACAATGGCCACTCCTGACGAAGTGCCCAACCGGTTGGCGCCGGCGGCGATCATCGTCAGCGCCGTTTGCGTGTCGCGGATTCCGCCAGCCGCTTTGACGCCGAACTTCGCCCCCACAGTTTCCCGCATCAATTTCACGTCCTCGACCGTGGCACCGCCTGGACCGAAGCCGGTCGAGGTCTTCACAAATTGCGCGCCGGAATCGAGCACGATCCGGCAGGCCGCGACCTTTTCCTCCGCGGTCAGATAACCGGTTTCCAGAATGACCTTCACGGGACGTTCGTCCGCCGCCTCCACAACGTCCCGCAACTCGCGAAGCACGTACGCGTGATCGCCCTCTTTGAGGCGCCCAAGGTTGAGCACAACGTCGATCTCGTGCGCTCCGTTGTCGATGGCGACCTCGACTTCGTACCGTTTCGCGTCCGGATCCACTGCGCCAAGCGGAAAGCCGATCACGGTGGCGACCTTTACAGCGCTTTCTTCGAGGAAGGCGCGCGCTTCCACGATTCGCGAACCATTCACGCACACGCAATGAAACCGGTGCTGACGCGCTTCGGCGCAGAGTTTTTCAATGGCGGCGCGCGTCGCGTCCGGCTTGAGCAATGTGTGTTCGATGTGCGGAGCGATGTCTTTTGCAGTCATCGGAGCGATTATGAAACTTCAAACGAAGCCTTCGCGGGTAGGGCGGTGCTGCTGCGCCGCCGTATCGACACAAAACCATCTGCGCGGCAACGAAGCCCTACCGCGCTCAGGGGAAGCTTCCTCGGCTTCAGAACCATCCACACGGTCCATGAACTGGTAAGGCGTTCCACCGGGTCCCTGAAATTGTCTTTTTGAATTGCAGAATAAAGTCAGGGACGGAGTGATCCGCGTTTCGCGAAGCGAACGTTCTATCTGGGGAAACCGATGGCGGGGCTTGGGAAGCCCATCCGTCCCTGCCAAATTCATGAGAAGTCGGGGTAATGGAAGGAATGGCCGCGTCGCCGTCACGACTTCGGCAGCAAATCTGCCACCAGAGATTTCTCTTCCTTCAATTCATTGACCGTGGCGTCGATCTTGGCCCGGCCAAACTCGTTGATCGGCAAACCTTGGACAATTTCAAGCTTCCGTCCGGTGCTCCGGATGGGGAAGGACGAGATCAGTCCTTTTTCAATGCCATAGCTGCCGTCCGAGCAAATACACACGCTGTGCCACTCGCCGGCCGGCGTGGGGTTGACGATGGAGGAAACGCTATCAACGATCGCATTGGCCGCGCTGCCGGCGCTGGAGGCCCCGCGCGCCTTGATGATGGCCGCGCCGCGCTGCTGGACGGTGCTGATGAATTCGCCCCTCAGCCACGCCTCGTCTTTGATCACCTCGGTCGCGGGCGGGCCTTGGATCTTGGCGTTGTAGAAATCAGGGTATTGAGTCGAGGAATGGTTCCCCCAGATGGTGAGGTTGGTCACCTGGGTGACATCCACGCCGGCCTTCCGCGCCAACTGGGATTTGGCGCGATTCTCATCCAGGCGCGTCATGGCGTGCCAGCGTTCCCGCGGCACATCAGGCGCATTGCTCATGGCGATGAGACAATTCGTGTTGCACGGATTCCCAATGACGAGGATCCGCACGTCGCTGGCGGCGTTCTTCTGGATGGCCTGGCCCTGGCCGATGAAGATCTTGCCGTTGATGCCCAGCAAATCCTTTCGCTCCATGCCCGCCTTGCGCGGCACGCTTCCCACGAGCAGCGCCCAGTTCACGCCGCGAAATCCTTCTTCAAGGCTCGCGGTCGGAACAACGCCTTTGAGCAACGGGAAAGCGCAATCGTCCAGCTCCATCACCACGCCGTTGAGCGCGGGGAGGACCGCTTCAATCTCGATCAGATGCAGAATCACCGGCTGGTTCGGTCCGAACATGGCGCCCGAGGCGATGCGAAACACCAGCGCGTAACCGATCTGGCCCGCGGCGCCGGTCACGGCGACACGAAGAGGAGTCGTACTCATAGGTTCAAAGAACGCGCAGTATAAGAGCGGCGTTTTTGGCGACGCAACGCAAATTCGAGATCACCAATTGTGGCCCTACAGTAGCATGTTGCACAGTTCGAGAAGTGTGCACGGGGGAACACAGCATTGCTTTCTGACACCGCAGAGACATTTCCCGAAACCGGAGCGCGGCATTCATGCCGCTTGCGCGCCAATCACGGCCGGACGTTGCATTTGACCAGAGCGTGCCCGTCGATCCGAACGTTGGAGCGGCATAGATGCTGGGCTCCTTCCGAGAAGCTTTTGAAGCCGCCGTGCTCCAGAACGAAGCGCCGAAATTCAAAATCGTCATTTGAGATTTGAAATCGGCCGGCGCTTGCAGTCCTATTCAGCCGCTCGCGCTTTGCGCTTATGAACAAGATTCAAACCCAGTTTGAAGGACTGCTCACCGAATACTTTGACAGCGTGCTGGAGGACCATCCGACTTATGCAGCCTTCGTCGGCCTCAAGGAGGGGGAAGGCAAACTGGCAACGGCCGGACTGGACTTCGAACAAAAGCAGGAGAATCGGCGGCGCCGAACGCTGGCCGCGCTCGAGTCCATTTCCCCGCGTGATCTCACGAACGAACAGCATCTGGACCGACTCGCTCTCCGCAGTCAAATCTTGCGCGAAAGCGAAGATTTCCAGCGCGGCCGTCATCGGCTCGATCCGAATGCCGCCGACCAGGTCCTGAACATTCTCCTTCACGAGCTGATTCGCAGCGAGGACGAGCCCAAGCGCGCGGCGCGCAATGTGCGCTCGCTGCTGGACCGGGCGCCACAATTCCTCGATCAGGCCGCCGGGTTGATCGACCGGCCCGAACCAGTTTGGCGCAAGATCATGACGCAAACCGCCGCCGGCGCACCCAGTCTGCTTGAGGCCGTGAAGGTCTTTCTGGCTCGCGTCGAACCTTCGCCGGGCGATGCGCGCCAGATCGATTCAGCCCAGAAGTCCATTGTGAAGTATCGCGATCGAGTTTCGGCGCGTCCGCTCGCGAACGAAGGATCGTTTGCCGTGGGCACGCCGATTCTTCAGCGCCGCGTGCGCGATGAACTGGGATTGGACTACACTCTCGGCGAGATTGAGACTTTGGCGCAAAGCGAAATCGTTCGTGTGGGCTCGCGGTTGCGCGAAGCCTGCCGCAAGTTGGGTCCGAGGAAGAGGTTTGAGGATATCATCGATGAAGCCCGCTCGCGCTGGAATCCCGGCCCCGACCTGGTGGCGATTTATCGCGCGCAGACGAAGAAGTTGGTGGCGGCATTCAAATCCGCAAAAGCGGTGTCGTTTCCTCCCGGCGAGAGCCTCGAAGTGCGGTTGGTTCCGGAATTCATGCGGCACCTCTTCCCCACGGCGGCTTACAGCCAGCCGGGCGCTTTCGAGAAACGGCAGCGGGGAATCTTTTGGGTGAACGACCTGAGCGTGACGAAGAAAACCGAAGCGGAGAAACGCGCCGAGCGCGCGCAGCATTTCGGGTTGAGCCTGACCTGCGCGCACGAGGCTTATCCCGGACATCATCTGCAATTCGTCACGGCCAATCGGCATCCGCGGCGCTGGCGCCGGTTGTTCGCGCACGCGGTGTTTTACGAAGGCTGGACGCTCTGGTGCGAACAGATGATGGTCGATTTGAAGATCGACCGTTCGCCCTGGCTGGGGGTCCAGCAGCTTCACGATGCGCTGTGGCGATGCCACCGCATCCTGGTGGATTTGCGGCTGCAAACGGGTCGTTACACCTACGCGCAAGCCGTCGGCCACATGCAGAGGCATTTGGGCTTCACGCGCGCGCGGGCCGAGGCGGACGTGAATTGGTACACCGGCCAGCCAGCGGTCCCGATGAGCTACTGGCTGGGCCGATTGGAGAACGAACGCCTGCGCCAACGCCTGATGAACGGACGCGGCTGGCGTTTGCAGAAATTCAACGATTGGCTGTTGAGCTTTGGAACGCTGCCCCAGGCCTGGCTGGAAAAATACGGGCTCGACTAGATTCTTGGGAAGCTTCCAAGGTTCTGAAATCACGCATTCTGACCATGAACGGTAGGGACGCGTTCCACCGCGTTCCACCGCGTCCCTGATCAGTACCTTTCGATCGCTAAACAAAAGTCAGGGACGGAGTGGAATCCGTCCCTACCGTTCATGGGAAGGATTTCAGATTGCGGAGGCAGAGCCTCCTGGCGTGGACGCCTCAATAGGAATACGTGACCGAGACCTGCGCGAGTCCCCAGTCGCGGCTCCGGTAAAGTTTCTCGAACGGTTTGATATCCGCTTCCACCGCAGCGTAGCGGCTGAAATAGGCCCCCCCCCACGACCTTGACTGACCAGCGCTCCCCTTGCCGACGCAGACCGAGGCCGACCTGAACCGTTTCCAGCGCCGGGGCAGCGACGTTGAAAAGCTGCGGATTGTCTATCTCGCCATTGTCCTGGTAATACCGTCCGAACACGCTCAGGAACCACGTTTGCTCCCAATCGTATTCGAGCGTGGCCGCGAATGAGAACGCGTGAAAATTTGGCTCTTCGACGGAAAAACCTGTAACCGAACGCAGCACCCAGCGCTCGGCGACGGCCCAATTCATGGAACCTTGATACGAAAAGCGCGGTTCGCGTTCCGTTGTGGCCACCACCTGGAATTCGTTGAGTGTCCGGATCCGCCGAGTGAGCACGTTCTCCAGGGCCAGCCGGCCGCCGGCGGTGTGGAGCCGGTCGGGACTGCGAAGGAGTTCCGTGCCAATCTGAGGCGGAGGGAGCACGACGATTTCGTAGCCGGACGGAACGTTGCCCTGGCTGTAGAGGGCATCGATCTGGAGAAAGGCCGTGGCGGGCTGGTATTCCCAACGAAATCCGGCCGAGAGATTGTAACCGTTGGGATTCACCGCTCGGTATCCCCGAACGTCCGAGTAGTACTGCCGGTAGTATTCGTTCAGCCACAGCGTGCGGTAATTGACGTATCCGTCGTAATAGCCGCCCGATCCCAGCAGCGACAGCGACGGAGTGACCTTCCGCTTCAACCCGCCTTGAACCGCGACGCGATGCTCGCTCAGGTCCGCAGCCTGGCTGATGATGTCGAAATCGGCGGGTTGATAGTCCAGGTCAAGCGTGCTGTAGGACAAACTCAAATTGAGATCCAGATTACGGCGCGTTTGTCGGTAAGCCGCGGAGCTGTCTGTAAGATTGATTCCGGAAGTCCAGAGCCCCTCGGAGTTCACCTCGAACAGATGGTTCGCCGAACTCGGCATCGAACTCTCTGCGGAAGAAGAATCCGGCAGTCCGTCCGTGGCCGCGAGAAGTTCAGAGTCCGATATGGAAATCAGAGCCGCGCAAACAGCCAGCGTCGCGCGTCGTGGAGCCGAGGAAATCATCCGAGCGATAGAAGCCTCACGTCACTGCGCACAGGCGCTGCAACCCACGGCCCGGGCGCCGCCCGAAAACATCGATCCTGGCTCAGTCTGCAGCCACATCTTGGATTGATAGACGAAGGCGCCGGAATCATTGAACAGCATGTTCGGCTTCGACACGAGCCGTTGTTGAAAGGCTGGCACCGAAGAGCAACCGCAGAGCATCGGCAAGCCGACCCCCGCGATGACCAGCGACAATCCCCTCTTCACTCGCCGCATCCACGGTCTGGTCAGTAAACTCGGCGCAGCGTGGCTGATTTTTCTTCTTCCTCTCCCCGCGAGGGACGAGTGGGGAGAGGACCGAGGAGAGGGGTTACTTGCAGATTCAAGCATGATTCTAAGACTCATAATCTGAATTCCACAGCAGTCGGCGGGATCAGAACTGCCTGATCCTCGCTTTAACCTTGTAACGATTTAACCGCGGTGCTGGTGGACGAAACTCGTCGACTATTTCTCCGCCTTATCCAGTTTTTGTTCGATGCGTTGCAGCCGCCGGTCGATGTCATCGAGTCGCTTCTGCGTGTCGGAGCTGTGTTCCCGATGCTGGACGTTGATCAGCGGCGGCACCGCTACGCAGCCGCTGAAGGCAACGATAGAAATGAAACCGAGCAAAAGATAGAACGCTGCTTTCTTCATGTTGGACCACTAAGTTGATTCATTCAAACAAACAAGCTTCACGCGTCGGCTGGAGCGTGTCATTCCATGAATCCTCTGGCAACTGGGAAAGGGTTTGAAATTTGAAAATTCTCGTGCCGTCGGCAACCCGAGTGTCTATGGTCATTTGCGCATCATGGATCGACGACGCAGCGCGATGAGGTGGCCAGGACCGATGTCCCTGGTCTGGACTTTCGCAATCCTTCTTCCGGCCAGCGCGCCATTGCGGGCGTGGGGCGCGCCTGCCTCTTCAGATCATGTTCTCCCTCTTGTGCTCGGCCCGCAGACGGCGTCCCACGCCGAGGCGGATTCAGGAGAAACTCTGTTGGGCGAACTCAACTGCCTTGCGTGCCACACAGCCAGCGGCACGGTCAAAGCTCGCGTAGCTTCGCGGCCATCTCCGATCCTTGGCGCGGAGGGCCTGAGGATCACGCCGCAGTATCTGCGCGCCTTCTTGACCGCGCCGCACAACGAAAAGCCCGGTACCACGATGCCGGACTTGTTGCACGGCATGGACGCGTCGGCGAAATCCGAAGCCGTCGAAGCGTTGGTTCACTACCTGATCTCGCTCTTTCCGTCCGCAGCTTCGACTCCCACCGGGGCCGATCCGTTGAAGATGCAACAAGGGCGGCGGCTGTATCATCAAGTCGGCTGCGTCGCGTGTCATGCCCCGCACGAAGTGGCCTCGGCTTTTCGTCCCGGAATGAACGGTGATCGGTCATCTGCGAGTCCCAACGCGCTGGCGAATCTGGCCTTGTGGCAGGCTGCTTCCGTTCCGCTCGGAGACCTGGCCAAGAAAACCACGGTCGAAGCGCTGGCCAAGTTTCTGGTCAATCCCTTTCAGTTTCGGCCCTCCGGTCGAATGCCGTCGCTGAATCTGAACGAAGCGGAAGCCAGCGCGATCGCGATTTACCTCCTCCGCGAGCAAGCTCCCGGCCTGTACGATCCTACGGCCACACTCCACAAAATCAAAGGGCTGCGCTACCAGTATTACGAAGGACGCTTTGGCGGCGACACGGTTGACTTTGATTCGATGCGTCCGCGCGATTCCGGCGTGGCGGACCGATTCAGCCTGGATCCGCGCCGCCGGAACGCGAACTTCGGCCTGCGTTTCACCGGCTTGATCCACATCCAGACCGAAGGCGACTACACGTTCTACACCGAGTCTGACGACGGCTCGCGGCTGTGGATCGGCAGCACGTTGGTCGTGAAGAACGACGGGCAGCACGCCATGGCCGAAGCTCAGGGCAAGATTCATCTAAAGCCCGGCGAGCATCCGATCATCGTAACCTACTTCAACGGTGGCGCGGAGTTTGGTCTCAAAGTCTCGTATCAAGGACCTGCGTTGCCCAAGCAAGAAATTCCTCCGAGTCTGCTCTCGCATCTGGGCCAGCCGATGCTGCCGATTGGCAGCGAACCATTCGCCCTCGACGCGGCGAAGGTTGCGCGCGGGAAAGAACTGTTTGGGTCGTTTGGCTGCGTGGCTTGCCATCCAACAAAAGATCGAACGGGCACTTCCACGTTCCAGGCCAGGTCCCTGGATTCACTGAAGCCCGACGCTGCCGAGGGCTGCCTCGGCGAGAGCGTCGCGGCTGGTCGTCCGCAGTTTCGTTTGAGCGATACCCAACGCCGAGCCTTGCGCACGACCCTTGCTCACCAGAGCAAGCTGGCAGCGCCGCGCAACGCCCAGGATCAAATCGTGCGCACCATGACCGCGTTGAACTGCTTCGCCTGTCATTCCCGGAACGGAGTCGGCGGGCCCGATGCTGCGCGCGGCGAGTATTTCGCCACGGTCGGCGAGGTCGATTTGGGCGACGAAGGCCGCATTCCGCCACATCTGACGGGCGTGGGAGCGAAGCTGCGCTCCGATTGGCTCGGCGAGGTGTTGATGTATCGCGGCACGGTTCGCCCTTACATGGCGACGCGCATGCCGCAATTTGGCAAGGCGAACGTCGAACATTTGGTCGCTGCCTTCGAGCGCGTTGATGAACCTGCATCCGAGGCGAACGTGTCCGAAATTCCCGCCGAGAACTTGATGCGCCTCGCCAAGTCCGGCCACAAGCTCGTGGGCCGCGACGGCCTGACCTGCATTTCGTGCCACACCTTCGCGCAGTTCAAATCGCTTGGTGTTCCGGCGATGGACATGACGCAAATGGCCAAGCGGCTGCGGAAGGAATGGTTCCGGCGTTATTTGCTCGATCCCGCTTCGCTCCGGCCGGGCACACGCATGCCGAGTTTCTGGCCGGACGGCCTCGCCGCGAACAAGGAAATCCTCGGAGGCAACACGGAGCAGCAGATCGAAGCGATCTGGGCGTTCCTTTCTCGCGGACGCGAGGCGGACATACCGGCCGGTTTGATCCAGGCCCGGATGGAACTCGTCGCAGATAAAGAGGCGATCCTTTACCGCAACTTCATCGAAGGCGCGGGCGCGCGCGCGATTGCCGTGGGCTACCCGGAAAAAGCCAATCTCGCTTTTGACGCGGAGAACCTTCGGCTGGCGATGATCTGGCAGGGCGCATTTCTCGATGCTTCGCGCCACCGCAGTGATCGCGGCGCCGGCTTTGTGCCTCCGCTCGGCCACAACGTTGTGAGAATGCCGCCCGGTCCGGCGTTCTCGATCTTGAATGATCTGCAAGCGCCCTGGCCCGAGGCGGTGGGCAAAAAGGCGGGCTATCAAATGCGCGGCTACCGCCTCGACTCGAAGCAACGCCCCACGTTTCTTTATTCGCTGAATGATCTTCAAATAGAGGATTACCCCGTAGCAGCGCCTGGAGAAATTGATCCGAAGCTTACCCGAATGCTGACGTTTCGCGGTGGGAAGGCAACGGATAAACTCTGGTTCAGGGCCGCCGTGGGCTCGAGGATTGACGCCAAAGCTAACGGCGAATTCTGGGTGGATGGAAAACTGGCGTTGAAATTCGACCTCGTCGGCGCGGCTAAACCCGTCATCCGCGAGAGCGGCGGGCAGAAGGAATTGCTCGTCCCGATCATGTTTCAAGACCGCGAAGCTCGAATCCTCGAAGAGATGATCTGGTAGAATGAACTGGCTTTGCCGTGAACATCTGAAGCGAAGCGCGGCCTTCAGGCCGCTTCGGCGCTCGAGAATCCCAACGGGATTCTGCCCCAAAGCCCAGGGTTGCGAGGAACGAAACCTACTGGCGCTTTGGATCCGCCGGGTCAGCCTAAAAGCGGCAGAGGACTGCCGCACTCCAAGACGCTGGCGCGCGACTCGCTCCTTTCCGTTCATGAGAAGCTTCCTTGGTCTGATTACCATGCTCACACGTCATGAACCAGGTAGGGCGAGTTCGTCCCGGCGAGCCGCTCGACGTGCTTGGAACACGTCCGACGCGGCTCGCTGGGGACAGGCTCGCCCTACCGTCAGGTTCATGGGAAAATCCAGCCAATGAAAGTTCTCACCATTTTGTTGGCGTTGATCGGGTGCGTCGGCACACTTCGCGGTGCCACCACGGCTGCTGAGGAAAGCCATTACTACGAAATCATCACGCTGCCCACACCGCCCGGCGTCGTCCTGGAAGCGAGCGGGTTTCAAATGCTGGAGAACGGCCGCATCGCGGTGTGCACGCGTTACGGCGATATCTACCTGATCGACGGCGCCTTCGCCCATCCGCCGAAGGACGTGAAGTACCTGCACTACGCCAGCGGCTTGCACGAAGCGCTTGGCCTGGCGGCGCGTGACGGCTGGCTTTACGTCATTCAACGCGGCGAACTCACCCGCACCAAAGACACGGACGGCGATGGCCGCGCGGATTTGTTTGAAACGGTCAGCGACGATTGGGGTTTGAGCGGCGATTACCACGAATACGCCTTTTGCTCGAAGTTCGACGCGGAAGGTTATCTGTGGGTCGTGCTGTGCCTGACGGGGTCCTTCACGAGCGACCTGGAATTTCGCGGCTGGTGTTTTCGCATTTCGCCCGACGGCAAGGCCATCCCGACAACCAGCGGGATTCGCTCCCCCGGTGGGATTGGAATGAACACGGCGGGCGACATGTTTTACACCGACAATCAAGGTCCGTGGAACGGAGCTTGTGCGCTGAAGCAATTGGTTCCCGGCCATTTTGTGGGCCATCCCGCCGGGAACCGCTGGTATCCGCTCGCTCGAGCAAGCATGGGCCTTCGGCCGACCGATCCGGTCAGCAACAGCCGCATGCACATCGAGGCAAAAAAAATTCCGCAGCTTGTCCCGCCGGCCATCCTGTTTCCGTACGGCAAGATGGGCCAGTCGGCCAGCGGCATTGCTGGCGATCTGAGCCGGGGCAAATTTGGGCCCTTCCAGAACCAACTGTTCGTCGGCGATCAGACCCACAGCACCGTCATGCGGGTGTTTCTGGAGAAAGTGAATGGCCGTTATCAAGGCGCGTGCTTTCCGTTCAAGCAAGGCTTTGCTTCCGGCTGCCTCGGACTCGAATTCGCGCCAGACGGCTCGCTGTTTGTCGGGGGGACGGATCGCGGCTGGGGCGCGCGCGGCGGAAAACCTTTCGCGCTGCAACGATTGGTCTGGACCGGGCAGACGCCTTTCGAGATTCACGAAATGCGCGCGAAACCGGATGGCTTTGAGCTGACCTTTACTCAGGCGGTCGATCCAGCATCCGCGAGCGACACCCGTTCATACCGGATGGAAGCGTTCACTCACATTTATCAAAGCAACTACGGAAGCCCCGAAGTGGACAAGACCACGCCGACGATCCAAAGCGCCGGTGTGAGCCAGAACGGACGGAGCGTCCGATTGGTGGTCGAGGGGATCGTGGAAGGACACGTCCACGAACTGCACCTCCCGGGCGTGCGTTCGGCGGAAGGAAAGCCAGTGCTTCATCCCGTGGCTTATTACACGCTGAACGCGCTTTCCGGGAACTGAGGATTGGTTCGTTGCAGGAGGACACGGAACAGAGAAACAACCCCTCACCCTATCCCTCTCCGCTCGGCGGGGAGTATCTGTTTAGCGTTGGTAGGGACGGATTCCACTCCGTCCCTGACTAATCCTTGAGGCGTCTCTTGAAGGCAGAGACGAACAACGGAAAAACCAGGAGCCTCCGTTGGCCCATCGTTTCTTCCTGGGTGGCGGTCTGCCTCAAGGCTTGATTTGGGACGGAGTGGAATCCGTCCCTACCACGCTTAGAGCGTGTCCGAAAATTCCGCGGGGTCTTGTTTTCGCGCCAAAGGCCGGATGGCGAGGCGCGACGAAGGAGAATATCCTCCCTGGATCTTCGACTGAGGAGCAACGAAGCCAGGCGGCCTTTGGCGCGAAAACCCTCCGGGCGGCGGGTCTTTTGTCCGTGGCCTGCGTTGGCTCGGTCCTTACAGCCCGCGTTGGGGATGCTCGGACCTCGCCGCCTTGGCCACAGCCAAAATCCCTCGCCGCAGGACCCCGCGCAATTTTCGGACACGCTCTAACAGTTTTGTACCACCAAAAAGATGGACAAAAGAGCCGAGCGGGCGTTCAGAGGTTCAAAGTGAGAACGGGCGCCTGCGACTCGGTCCTCTTCGTTGCCTTCTGTTCAAATCAGGTTGTTGGCGGTAAGACTTCCCCATGTCGAAACCCACTGATATTCGCTGCACCGGCGCCCGGCTCTATTTTCTGCCGCTCACGCTTCGTGTGCCTCTCAAGTTTGGACTCGAAACAGTGACGTCGGTGACGTGTGCGCGCGTTTGCCTGCGGGTGGCCAATTCCAAAGGTCAGATCGCGGAAGGGTGGGGAGAAACACCGTTGAGCGTTTCCTGGGTGTGGCCGAGCGCGTTGCCCTACGAGGCTCGTCATGAGGCCATGAAAGGCTTCTGTCTTCTGCTGGCAGATCAGTGGCCGAGATTCGAGTTCGCCGGACATCCAATCGAGATCGGCCACGACTTCGTGGAGGAGCGACTCACCGCGCTGTTGAAAACGTTCAACGCGAAGCGGAAGAGTCACGCCTCCGGGAGCAGCCAAAGCCATGAGACTCCGACCTCCAAATCCGCACTCCGCGCTCCGCACTCCGCACTGGAGCCGATGCCGTGGCTCGCGGCTCTGGTGTGCAGCTCGGCCTTCGATCTTGCGTTGCACGATGCTTACGGCGCTTTGAATCAGGTTCCGGTGTATCAAACCTACAACGCGCGCTTCATGAACGCCGACCTCACTCACTACTTGACGGCGGCAAAGGGGAGCCGCGTTTCCTTTGCGGGACGTTACCCGGAAGACTATTTCGCGCGACCGAAGCTCACGCGGTTGCCCGCGTGGCATTTGATCGGCGGCAAAGATTTGTTGCGGGCGGACGAGTTGACGGGATCGGAACCGAACGATGGCTATCCCGTTTTGCTCACGGACTGGATCCGGCGCGATGGTTTGACCTGCTTGAAAGTGAAACTCCGGGGCAACGACGCGGCGTGGGATTATCAGCGGCTCGTCGAAGTCGGAAAGATCAGCCAGGAACACGAGGTGGTCTGGCTGACGGCAGACTTCAATTGCACCGTCACGGACCCGGCCTACGTGAACGAAATGCTCGATCGCTTGCTGGTCGAACATCCGCGCACTTACGCCATGATTCTGTATGTCGAGCAGCCATTTCCGTACGACCTCGAAGAAAATCAGATCGACGTCCACAGCGTGTCCGCGCGCAAGCCGCTGTTCATGGACGAAAGCGCGCACGACTGGCAACTGATCCGGCTGGGGCGCGCGCTCGGCTGGAACGGCGTGGCTCTGAAGACATGCAAGACGCAGACGGGCGCTTTGCTGAGTTTGTGCTGGGCCAAAGCTCACGGGATGACGCTCATGGTGCAAGACCTGACGAATCCGATGCTGGCGCAGATTCCGCACGTGCTCCTGGCCGCGCACGCCGGCACGATCATGGGCGTGGAAACGAACGCGATGCAGTTCTATCCCGAAGCGTCGAAGCCGGAGGCCGAGGTGCATCCGGGAATTTACCAGCGCCGCAATGGGCAAATCGATTGGGCCACGATCTCAGGGCCGGGCTTCGGTTATCGATTATCCGAGATCAAACGCGCCTTGCCGCCGCCGGCTACGGAGTTTGTCTCAATTTAACAGGAGGTTGAAACTGTAGCGCAGCCTTTTCAGGCTGCGGGTCCTGCGGGCTTTCCAGCCCGCAGTCAGCGACGGGCGACTGGAAAGTCGCCCGAACCAGCAGGCTGGAAAGCCTGCTCTACGTGCACCGGCCGCGATGCGCACTGCTCAAGAGCCAATCTTCGGGCCTGGAACAAAGCCCTGCGGTTACGGGATTCATTGTGGTGTAGTGGCAACAGCGATACAGATCTTCGTCGTCGCGGATCAAGTGATCGTAAGACTCGACTTGCCAGAAGCGTGTGCCCGTCCGATTCAAAAGGTGATTCGCTTCCCGCGCCGTAAAGCCTTTCCAACTTTGCAGAATCTTACTGAGCGTCCATCCGGGGTGCGGACGCACGACAACATGGACGTGATTCGGCATCACGACCCAGGCCGACAAATCGAAACGCGTGCCCAGGTGAAACGTGAGCGCACCAGCCATCAGTTCGCCGATTTCGCTTCGCATCAACCAACAATCGCCCTGGCCTGCATCAAGATACTTATCCACTCGCGATGAGTACCAGCGAAACAACTCTTCTTGTTCAAGCCACGTGAGCGGACGCTTAGCCGACCGCGCGTTCTGAATAATGGCTTCCCGTTCCGCTTTGAACTTCAGAAGGACTTCCCTCGGCAGTGTGCCAGCAAGCCGGAAGGTCACAAAATAGGAAGTGCTTTCCCGCTTCAGGTGCGGCAATACCCCGCGCGAGTGAAAACCGGCCCGCAGATTGTCTTGCCCAGATTCGGAATCATTAACCTCCATGCACATGTTTGTGCGCGAGCCGTCGCAAACGAGCAAGCAGGAAATTCCGGCGCTGAGTAGCGCAGCCTTTTCAGGCTGCGGGTCCTGCGGGCTTTCCAGCCCGCAGTCAGCGACGGGCGACTGGAAAGTCGCCCGAACCAGCAGGCTGGAAAGCCTGCTCTACGTGCACCGGCCGCGATGCGCACTGCTCAAGAGCCAATCTTCGGGCCTGGAACAAAGCCCTGCGGTTACGGGATTCATTGTGGTGTAGTGGCAACAGCGATACAGATCTTCGTCGTCGCGGATCAAGTGATCGTAAGACTCGACTTGCCAGAAGCGTGTGCCCGTCCGATTCAAAAGGTGATTCGCTTCCCGCGCCGTAAAGCCTTTCCAACTTTGCAGAATCTTACTGAGCGTCCATCCGGGGTGCGGACGCACGACAACATGGACGTGATTCGGCATCACGACCCAGGCCGACAAATCGAAACGCGTGCCCAGGCGAGGCGCCAGGTATCTGTTTAGCGCTGGTAGGGACGGATTCCACTCCGTCCCTGACTAATCCTTGAGGCGTCTCTTGAAGGGAGAGGCGGTCAACGGAAACACCAGAAGCCTCCGTTGGTCCATCGTCTCTTCCTGGGTGGCGATCTGTCTCAAGGCTTGAGTTGGGACGAAGTGGAATCCGTCCCTACCACGCTAAACACGTACGGCGCCAGTCGGAGCGCGCGAGGGCGCGTGCGCCGTACGCCCCATTTCCGACCAACCGAATCGGCGTTGACAGGTAGCATGCCCGTCTCTAACTTCTGGCTGTAAATACCGAGCTTCAGCCCCGAATTTACGTTTCGGGGTTTTTTATTGAGAGCAAGCGCTGTTCAACAACATTATGGCGAATACGATTCTGGTCGGCGCCCAGTGGGGCGACGAAGGCAAAGGCAAAATCATCGATGTCCTGACCGAAGGCGCAGACGTCGTGGTGCGAACCCAGGGAGGCAACAACGCGGGCCATACCGTTTTCATCGGCACCAAGAAATACGTCCTGCACCTGGTGCCCTCCGGGATTCTCCGCGCCGGCAAACTTTGCGTGATCGGCAACGGCGTGGTCGTGGACCCCGTCAGTCTGGTGGATGAAATCAACGGGCTGGCGAAGCTGGGGATCAAAGTCGATGGCAACCTCCTGATCAGCGAGACGGCGCACGTGGTTTTTCCTTACCACCGCGAACTCGATGCGCAGCGCGAAATCCTCAAAGGCAAGAACAAGATCGGCACCACCAAACGCGGCATCGGTCCGGCCTACGGCGACAAAGCCGCGCGCACCGGTTTGCGGATGATCGACTTGATCAACCCGCCGCGCTTTGAATTGCTCCTCAAGCAAAAGATCAAGGAGAACAACGAAATCCTCAAGGCGTTCGGCGCGGTCCCGCTTTCGTTCAAGAAAGTCCATGCGGCGTATCGAGCGGTGGGGGACCGGCTTCGGCCCTTCGTCGCGAACACGGTGGTCCGACTGCACGAGGCCGCCCGGCGGAAGGCGAATATCCTCTTCGAAGGCGCGCAAGGGACTTTTCTCGACATCGATCACGGCACCTACCCGTTCGTCACGTCGTCCAATACGACGGCAGGCGGCGCGTGCACCGGTTCGGGGGTCCCGCCGAACCGGATGGACCGGGTCGTCGGCGTGATGAAAGCTTACACGACACGCGTTGGGGAAGGGCCGCTGCCGACGGAGAACGCCGAAATCGCGGACCTTCTGCACGCCATGGGCCGGGAATTTGGCGCGACGACAGGCCGGGCCCGGCGCTGCGGGTGGTTCGATGCCGTGGCCACGCGGCACGCCACGATGGTCAACGGGATCGACGAACTGGCCGTCACCAACGTGGATGGACTGGACAGCCTGGAAAGGATCCAGGTGTGCGAAGGTTATCGGTGCGGTTCCGCGCGGCTGGATTACGTTCCGAACGATATCGAGGTGTTCTCGAAGTGCGTCCCGATTTACCGAGAGTTTCCCGGGTGGAAAACGCCGACCACGCACGCGCGCGACTGGCGCGACCTTCCCGTAAGGGCGCGCAGCTATCTTAAGGCGATTGCGGAATTGACCGGCGCGAAACTGGGCATCGCCTCGGTCGGCCCGTCGCGGGAGCAGACCATCTTCGTGTGAGAGTTGAGAGCCAGTCGTTACAGCGTGCAGCGGGTTAAATGGGTTGAATGGTTAAATTCAATGGCGGAGCAGTGTGGCTCCGCGAAGTTCTCTGCAACACTCTCTGTCCCGCAGTTGCTGAAACTGCTCGCAACCTGCGATCAAGGCCTCCCTTCCACCCTTTAACTCATTTAACCCATTTAACGATGTAACTAACGATGTAACGTTTTAACGATGACCACGCCAGCCCCACATTTGAGCGAACAGGCCAAAGCGGTGCTGCCGGCGCACGTCGCAATTATCATGGACGGCAACGGGCGCTGGGCCAAGCAACGGCACCTGCCGCGCGTGGAAGGCCACCGTAACGGGGTGGAATCGGTGCGCGCCGTGGTCCGCGCCGCCGGCGAAGCGGGAATCAAATACCTGACGTTGTACGCGTTTTCCGTGGAGAACTGGAGCCGGCCCAAGGACGAGGTCGATACGCTGATGCGGTATCTGGCGCGATTTCTGAAAACCGAAATCGCGGAACTGAACCGCAGCAATGTGCGGCTGGAAGTGATCGGCCAGATTTACCGGCTGCCGGAATTCGTCCAGGAGCAATTGCAGAAAACCCGAACCGCGCTCGCGCACAACAACGGCCTCACCCTCATCCTGGCCTTAAGCTACGGGAGCCGGACGGAAATGGTCGAAGCTCTGCGCAGTATCGCGACGCGCGTCAAGGAGGGAGCGATCGAGCCAGCCGAGATCGACGAGCAAACCGTCGCGCAGCATCTCTACACGCGCCATTTTCCGGACCCCGATCTCCTCATCCGCACGAGCGGAGAGATGCGGCTGAGCAATTTCTTATTGTGGCAAACTTCGTATGCGGAATTTGTCGTCACGCCGACGTTTTGGCCGGATTTTCGGCGGGCGCAATTCTTTGAAGCGTTGGAGGAATACGCGCGGCGCCACCGCCGCTTCGGGCGCCTGTAGCCCACACGCAGTCGTTAAAGCGTCAGAGCGTTAAATGGGTTAAATGGGTTAGATCGTTAAATCGGTTTTCAATCTCTGTTATCTCTGTTTCGTCGATGGGGAGCGCGCGTCCCGCGTTCTGTGCTCGGCGTCGTATGTGTTTAGCGTGGGTAGGGACGGATTCCACTCAGTCCCAAATCAGACATCGAGGCAGACTGCCGCCCGGGAGGAGACGATGGGCCAACGGAGGCTCCTGGTTTTTCCATCGTCCGTCTCTCCGTTCAAGGGACGCCTTCAGGATTAATCAGGGACGGAGTGGAATCCGTCCTACCAACGCTAAACACATACTCTGCGCTCCCCAATCTCGCCTGAAATCGCTCCGGCTAAGCTGAAACCCGGGCGAGGGCGGTCAGTGTGATGCGAAGGTCCCGGATCTGTTCTTCCAGTCGCTCCCGTTCCAGGAGCAGAGTTTTGCCGGCTTCGACGCCCAGGACACAGATTCTCGCCGCGGCGCAGACTTCGATGGTCTGCGGACCGACGCAGGGAATGTCGAAGCGCAGGTCGTGCTTTTCCTTCGCCACCTTAACCGCCACGGCACCACCGTCCTGACCGGCCAGTTCGCCGCCGCGCTTGAGGCAGGCGTCGGTTCCTTCAAAGCCTTCGACTGCCAGGACCGTTCCGTTTTTGACGACGACGGTCTGGCCGATCTCGAGCCGGGAGATTTCCTTGGCGATGCGAAAACCGAACTCCAGGTCGGAGCGGTGCGCGGGCGCGAGATCAGGTCCGAGGCGGAAGCCCGCCTTCGGCATCACCGGCGCGAGCCACGGCGTCGGTTCGATCAGTTCGATGCCTTCCTTTTTCAGTTCATCCGCAATGGCGCCAAAAATCGTATGCGCATTCTTTTCTTTAAGTTTGAACAACATGGCCATCGCGCGGAAGTCAGGCCGAATATCGAAAAGACTCTTGGGCGCGATTTGCCCGAGCATGACGCAGCGACTGACGCCTTGCCGTTTGAACGTTTCGATCAATTTGCCCAGTTGCCCGACTTTGAGCCAGACGATGTCGTCCACCAACGACGCCAGCGCCGGATCGGTTTCACCGTCGAAAGCGACGGCCACGAGCCGCCTGGCGCCCAATTCTCGGGCGTGCCGGGCGAAAATCATGGGGAGCGAGCGATTGCCCGCGATCAAACCCAGGGTATGAAGTTCAGCCATCAGCTTTTGAGTGGACCATAGCCAAGCCTCGCGGAGCAGCAATTCTGATTTTGGCGGCAGGCTCACCCCACGAGCTGCTTGTGGTCCCGGCTTTAGCCGGCTTTAGCCGGTTTTCACCCGTCGGCTGGTTAAAACCGGCTAAAGCCGGGACTACATGCAGCTCGCCCGTTGAAACCAGGAAAAAGCTGTGTTCCCTCAGTTGAGGTGGGGCATCCTCGCGAGTCAAATTAAATTAATCGAACTCTGAGACGGACAGGCTCGGCAGGAGTACCACAGATTACACGGATCACACGGATAAGATCGCTTCTCGATCCGTGAAATCCGTACAAAAACGTACAAAAAGCTTCGCTTGACCGTGGCCAGCGGGGGGTATAGTGACGTGAGGAAGCGTTGAACTCGTTCGCATCGTAATTTCGAGAGCGGCCATTGGTCCGTCGTCCGTGGGCTCATGATTTGGTCCCGCCTTGAGATACACCTGGGCGTGGTTGGCCTAGTGCGGTAATCGCGATGGGGTGGGTCAGAACGCTGCCTGGAACGGATGGATTTCAATACTGACAAGGCCGCGAACAGCACGGTGACATCAGACCAAATCAGAATTCCGGTCTGGGCGTTCTGCATCGCCGCGCTGGCTTTTCAGGCATCGAACCGATCTGCCACGATCCAACCGCCGCCTTTGACCCGCACGGAACAGATCCGTCAGCTCACGCCAGACCAGGCTGCGCAACGATTGCCAGTCCGGATCGAAGGGATCGTGACCTATAGCGACCCGGACAACGGGTTCGCGCCATTCCTGGTGCTTCAAGACCAAACGGGCGGCGTGGGCGTCGTGCCGCGGCCGAACCAGATCTTTCCTGAAGCAGGCCGGAGAGTGGCGCTGGAGGGCGTGGCCGAACCGGGCAAGTACTGGCCGTTCGTCGATCAAGGGATCCTGGAAGATTTAGGCCCTGGCCCCATGCCTGCGGCCCTGCGGCCAGCCGGAGAGCAATTCCCGAACTGCTCACCGGGAACTACGACAGCCTGAGAGTGGAGGTCGCGGGAGCCGTTCGTTCTCTGGTGGAACGCAATGGGCGATTGGAATGCGACCTGGCCCAGATTATCGCGGGCATTTCCAAAATGCTCCAACGGTTGCTGGGCGAGAACATCGTGCTGGAAAGCCGCTATCCCTCCGTGCTTCCCGCCATCTGCGCCGACGTCGGAATGGTGGAGCAAATTATCCTCAACCTGGCGGTCAATGCGCGGGACGCCATGCCCCAAGGAGGCCGGTTGACCCTTGCCGCTTCTGCCGTGACGCTTGACGCCAGCGCGGCCTTCCGGAACGCCGAAGCCCGCGCCGGCCGCTTCGTTTGTCTCAGCGTCGCCGACACCGGCTGTGGCATGGACGCCAAAACTCTGAGCAAGATATTCGAGCCGTTTTTCACAACCAAAGAAGTCGGGAAGGGAACGGGTCTGGGATTGTCCATGGTGTACGGCCTCGTCAAACAGCATCGGGGCTGGATCGAGGTGGCCAGCACCGTCCGGAAAGGATCCACTTTCCAGGTGTTTTTCCCGGCCCACGACGATGCCATCGCCGAAGATTTGGCCGAGAAGGAAGCGCAAAGAACAGTGGCCGGAGGCCACGAGACGATTTTGGTGGCTGAGGACGATCCCGCTTTACGCCGGCTGGCGTTGCAGGTGCTGCGCCGGTGCGGCTACCGCGTATTTGAAGCTCGAACGGGCCAGGAGGCCTTGAGCCTCTGGGAACTCCATGCGGGCGAGATCGATCTGCTGCTCACGGACATGGTCATGCCCGAAGGAATCAACGGACGCGAACTGGCCGAGCGCTTGCGCCGCGACAAGGACCACTTGCCCGTGATTTACACGAGCGGGTACAGCATGGACGCGATTGGGCCGGGATTTTGTGTTGAGCGAAGGCGTCGCGTTGCTGCCCAAACCGTATCAACCGTCAACCCTGGCGCGGGCCGTCCGTTGCTGTCTGGATGGGCCGGTGCGTTTGGGGGGAAGCTGAATGAAGTTGCCCCTTTCCCGGGAACCGGAGCGCCGAACTCCGATTCGGCGCGAGGACCGAGTGTCGCCGAAACGCGCCGGATCGGAGACCGGCGCTCCGCACACCAGGTTCAAGGGCCGTGCGCATGGCTCGAAGGCTATGGAAGCTTCCCATGCACTTGGTAGGGACGGATTCCACTCGGTCCCTGACCAATCCTTGCGGCGTCAAGTGAATCGAGGAGTGACGATGGAGCGACCCGATGCCTCGGTCGTCCCACCGTCACCGTTCTGGCAGTCGTTTACCCCCAGGTTTAATCAGGAACGCGGTGGAACGCGTCCCTACCAGTTCATGGTTCCAATGCGCGCTTCATTGACCGTGGCTCCCCACGAACCTGATTCAACCACGGATTACACGGATAGCACGGATAAGAGCGCTTCTCCATCCGCGAAATCCGCGAAATCCGTGGTGCAAGAACTCTTTTCGTGCCTTTGTCGCAAACTTTGTCGCGAACTTTGTTGGATTTTTGAGCAAAACAGGCCTGTTGGACAAAGGCTGCGACAAAGTTTAGGACAAAGTTTACTTTTTGGGACAAGCTCTACAGCTCGCTTCGGGGATGCTCCCGCGCCCGCGCCTCGCCCCAGGCCAAAAGCGGCGCAACGCATGTATCGAGAATACTTCGTCTCAGTACTAGCGTTGACGACGGCGATGCAAGTCCTCGAACTTTCGGCCGCCGAAGCAGGACGGTTCATCGCCAGTGTCAGTGGTTACGTCCTGGATTTCGAACATCTCCTTCCCCCTCGCCCTGTCCCTCTCCCTCAGGGAGGGGGGAATCGGCATGCCGCGCTGGGAGAAACCCTCGTCGCTCGACTTCTCGGAATGCAGCGGTCAGCGCTCCCTCCCCACGAACCTGGTTCAACCGCGGATAACGCGGATGGCGCGGATAAAACCCTTTCCCATCCGCGAAATCCGCGAAATCCGCGGTTAAGAAATCAGTTCAGGGGTTCAATGCGCGAAACTTCTTCGGAGAATTCTCTCGCCAAGGGAGAGGGCTGGGGTGAGGGGGAAGGTGACCAGACACCCAAGAAGTTCGCCGCTGGAATCGGCGGGGAACCAGGAGGACGAGGATATCGAGTCCGGCTCCACGGCGTCGTGACTTATGCCAACGACGGCTGGACCGCTTTGCTGATCTCACTCGGCGTGCTGGGTGCGCTGGGTCTCGCCGCAATCGGATGCGCCATCGTGCTGAGAAAGCGTGTGGGCCGCCAGACGCAGCAGCTCCGCGATCGTCTGGAGCACAAGACTTCGCTCGAACGGCGCTACCGCGACCTGGTGGACAATGCCACGGACATCGTTTACACGCACGGCCTCCAGGGCAACATCACGTCGTTCAATCCCGCGGGAGAACGGATCACCGGTTACTCGCCCGAGGAAGCCGTCCGCATCAACATCTCGCAACTGGTCGCTCCGGATCAGGTGGCGCTGGCTCGCGAGATGACCGCCCGCAAGATTCGGGGCGACCCGGTCACTGTTTATGAACTGGATCTCATAACCAAACGCGGAAGGAGGGTCACCGTGGAAATCAGTTCCCGGCCCATTCTCGAAAACGGAAAAGTCGTCGGCGTCCAGGGGTTTGCCCGCGACGTGACGGAGCGAAAGCGCGCTCAACGCATTCTCCAGCAAAGCGAGGAGCGGAAAAAAGCGATCCTGGAATCCGCGCTGGACTGCATTATCACGATCGACCCGGACGGCCGCATCGTCGAGTTTAACCCGGCCTCAGAGAAAACCTTCGGCTATTCTCGAGACCAGGTTCTGGGAAGGCCGCTCACCGCGTTGCTGGCTCTGGGCGGCATTCGCAGACCTTCGCGGGAACGCACTTCTCAGGACTCTTGCCCTGAACCTCAAGGTAGGGCGAGCCTGTCCCCAGCGAGCCGAACCGAACGTGCTCCAAGTCCGGCGAGCGGCTCGCCGGGACGAACTCGCCCTATCGGCGATGAGTTCATGGACGGTGAGAAGGCCTGCGAGGACCAGGAAACTTTCCATGAACGGAACCCCCTCACCCCGTCGCTCTCCCCCGGTGGGGGAGAGGGTGTCCGCAGGACGGGTGAGGGGGATTCCCAACAGTTCATGGGCCGCGTGCATGGTTCTGAAACCAAGGAAACTTACCATGTGTTTCCGGGCGGTGAGGCGCTTCCCTTGGGCGTGAGGATGGAGGTCGCCGCGCGCCGGTTAGATCAGACGGAGTTCCCGGCCGAACTGGCGGTCACACGTCTGGATTCGACGGGCGCTTCGGATTTGACCGTGTTTCTGCGCGACATCAGCGAACGCCGGCGCGCCGAAGCGCGGACGATGGCGTTCGCTCATGTTCGTGCCGATTCGGCATCGGCTGAAAGTGGTCGGGGTCCTCTCCATCCAGAGCTACCAACCGAACGCCTACGATCGCGAAGCGCTGGCGATCCTCCAATCGCTGGCGGATTTGTGCGCCGGAGCCATGGACCGGATTCAAGCAGCCGCGGCCCTGGGCGAATCCGAAGAGCGTTTTTCGAAAGCCTTTCGTTTGAGTCCGTTCCCGATCAACCTTTGCACTCTGAAGGAAGGCCGCTATGTGGATGTGAACGACGGTTTCCTGCGCCTGCTGGGTTACCGCCGCGAGGAAGTCATTGGCCGAACTTCGCTGGAATTAAGCGTCTGGGCGAACCCCGCCGATCGCTCCGTCATGGTGAACCGCGTTTTGACGGAGAAATCCGTCCGAGACATGGAAGTGGGCGTGCGGACGAAGAACGGCGAACTGCGGCAAGTCCTGGCCTCTTTCGAAATCATCAACCTGGGGACCGAGCCGCATTTGATCGGCATCAGTTACGACATCACGGACCGGCTTCAGTTGGAAGGCCAGTTGCGCCACGCGCAGAAAATGGAGGCGGTCGGCCAACTGGCGGCCGGCATCGCGCACGATTTCAACAACATCATGACCATCATTCAAGGCCACGCCAGCCTGGTGTTGGGATCGCCTGGCCTCGGCGCGGACATGCTTGAATCACTTCAAGAAGTGTCCAAGGCCGCGGACCGCGCGGCGAACTTGACCCGCCAACTGCTGACTTTCAGCCGCAGGCAAATGATGCAGCTCCAGCCGCTCAATTTGAACGACGTCGCCAGCCAGATTCTCAAAATGCTGACCTCGGTCGTGCGGGAGGACATCGCATTGGAATGCGCGCTGGAGCCGGGCTTGCCGAGCATTCCAGCGGACCTCGGAATGATGGAGCAACTGATTATGAATCTGATCGTCAACGCCCGCGACGCGATGCCGAGTGGCGGACGGTTGTTCGTGAGCACCCAAACCGTCGTGATCGACGCGCACGAGATCCATCACCATCCCGAAGCGCATCCGGGGAAATTCGTCCGCCTCACCGTCAGCGACACCGGCTGCGGCATGGATGCCGATACGCTGGGGCGGATTTTCGAGCCGTTCTTCACCACGAAGGAAGTGGGGCGCCGAACGGGCCTGGGGCTGGCCACGGTCTATGGCATCGTCAAGCAGCACCAGGGCTGGATCGAGGTGAAGAGCGAGCCGGAGAAAGGTTCGACCTTCCAGGTGTTCTTGCCCGTCACGCCGCGTGAAACAGGCTGTTGACCAAGTAGCGCAGATTTTCAATCTGCTGTATCGCCGATTTCCAATCGGCAGGGCGCCGGCAAGTCCCAGCGGGCTCGGACTGGGAGACGCCCCGCAGAATACAATTCTGCGATACGGCAGAGTGCAACTCTGCGCTACGAGCTTTGTCGTCCATCCCGCGGACCAAGCAGTACGAGCAAGCGCCTGAATCTTGCCTCCGTCCTGCCCGATGAGCGGGCGGTTGAAGTTCTCACGCCGCCGGTTTCTCACCTCCACCACGAGAGCCGCCGGCGGACTTGCTCTGCCAACCTTCGGCGCGGCAACTCCAGAAAAGGCCCTGATCGCCGTCACCTTCGATCTGGAAATGTCCCGCAACTTCCCGCGCTGGGAAGACCGGGAATGGGATTACGCGAAAGGGTTGCTCAACGAGGAAACCAAGCAGTATGCCCTCGAAGCCGCCCGACGCGTCAAAGCCCGCGGCGGCGTCATCCATTTCTTCGTCGTGGGCCGTGTGTTCGAGCAGGAGGACAGGGATTGGTTGAAGGAACTGGTGCGGGAAGGTCACATCCTTGGCAACCACACCTACGATCACGTCAACGTGCTCGCGCAGAAACCGGGAGAGATTCAATTTCGCTTCCAGCGGGCCCCGTGGCTCATCGCCGGGAAATCCACGGCGCAAGTCATTCGCGAGAACATCCAGCTTTGCACGGACGCCCTGAAGCAGCGCCTCGGCATCGCGCCGGTTGGTTTTCGCACGCCGGGCGGTTTTGCCAATGGCCTGCACGAGCGGGTGGACATTCAGCGGATGTTGCTCGACCTGGGCTTCAAGTGGATCAGTTCCAAATACCCGGCGCATCCCTACGGCCAGCCTGGAACGGCGCCGACGCCCGAGGTTTTGGAAGGCATCCTCAAAGCTCAGCGCGCGGCGCAGCCGCTGGCCTATCCGAGCGGACTGATCGAGGTCCCCATGAGTCCGATCAGCGACGTCGGCGCATTTCGCAACGCACGGTGGAAACTGGGGCATTTCCTTCAGGCCATCCGGTTGGGTGTCGAGTGGGTGATTGAACACCGCGCGGTGTTTGACCTGCTTTGCCATCCCTCGGTGCTCTGCCTGATGGACCCGGAGTTCCGCGTCCTCGAAACGGTCTGCGACCTGGCTCGCAACGCAGGCGACCGCGCCGCGCTGGTGAGCCTGGAGACGATAGCTGAGCGGTTGCGCGTCGGCGAAAAGCGCGGAGTGTGATCGCCAAGGGGCTGAGCCGTGGCACCGAGAAGCGATGGTCCATGAATCGGCAGTTCACCGCCCAGCAATTCTCATTTTGACCCGCATGTAGTCCCGGCTTTAGCCGGCCAGCGCACAAAACCGGCAAAGCCGGGACTACGTGCGAGCTTGCGCGCTCCCGTCTGTCGCCAAAAATGAGAATTGCTGTTCACCGCCGCCCCACAGAGGTATCCTCTCGGTTAAGGCAGTTAA
>Ga0194121_10001876_pt1 | contig 34405 bp, 27 predicted proteins | sample TA2MahCa50mmetaG_FD_148609 | JGI IMG/M metagenome (GOLD analysis project Ga0194121, IMG submission 148609) | Freshwater microbial communities from Lake Tanganyika, Tanzania - TA2015020 Mahale Deep Cast 50m | ecosystem: Environmental > Aquatic > Freshwater > Lake | place: Tanzania: Lake...
AGCCTGACGAGCACGCAATTCCTTAAGAACCCCTGTTTTCTCGAATTTCTTCTTGAAACGCTTGAGGGCCTTGTCTACGGCTTCGTTGTCTTTGAGGTCGATTTTGAGCATGCTTAGAGAATAAGGATGGCAAAGGTAATCAGGATTCTTTGAACAATTGCCTTGCAATGACCAATTTTTGGATTTCACTGGTCCCTTCCCCAATAGTGCAGAGCTTGGAGTCACGGTAGTACTTTTCTACGGGGAAGTCTTTGGTGTAACCGTATCCGCCAAAGATTTGGACGGCCTCGGTTGATGCCCGCACCGCGACCTCTGAGGCATAGTATTTGGCCATTGCGGAGACTTTGGTGACGGGCTTACCGGCATTCTTGAGCGCAGCGGCTTCCATCGTCAAGAGCTGTGCGGCCTCTATTTCAGTAGCCATATCCGCCAACTTGAAGGCAATCCCCTGGAATTCAGCAATAGGCTTCCCGAATTGTTGGCGTTCACCCGCATACTGCACCGCTGCCTCCAAGGCTCCTTTGGCAATGCCCAGGGACAAGGCGGCAATACTGATGCGACCTCCGTCCAGAATTTTCATAGCTTGCACAAATCCATCCCCGACTTTACCCAAAAGGTTCTCCTTGGGGACTTTGCAGTCTTTGAAAATCATTTCCGTCGTCTCGGAACAGCGCATGCCCAATTTGTTTTCTTTGCGCCCTTGGAGCCAACCTTCGGTACCCCGCTCCACCACCAAGGCAGAAATGCCATGGGAATCCAAAAGCTCCCCCGTTCTCACCATGACCACCGCAATTTCCGCGGAATTTCCGTGGGTTATCCAACATTTAGCACCATTCAATAGCCAATGATCGCCCTTATCCACTGCGGTCGTCAACATCCTCAAAGCATCCGATCCGGTATTGGGCTCGGTCAAACCCCAAGCTCCGATCCACTCGCCCGATGCCAAACGGGGCAACCAGCGACGCTTCTGTTCTTCGTTCCCAAAAGCCATGATATGGCCTGTGCACAGGGAGTTATGAGCCGCCATGGAAAGCCCTATGGAAGGATCCGCCTTGGACAGTTCCACAATGGCCTCCACATATTCCTCGTAGCCCAAACCGGTTCCCCCATAGGCTTCGGGAACCAAAACGCCCATCAGGCCCAATTGCCCCATTTCTTTGAACAAATCGCGAGGGAATTCCTGGCTCTCATCCCATTCCATGGAAAAGGGCTTGATTCGACGAGCGGCAAATTCCTTCACGGAAGAGCCAATCATCCGGGTGCTTTCTGAGGTCTTAAAATCCATGTTCCAAAACTACGCCTAAACCAAGAAGCCACCAACGGCAGAGTTACTCTTTCCTTAGGGCTTCAGGTAAGGCAAGACCCTCAGCCATTGCGATGAATCTGTGCCTAGGATTTGAAAAAGTTCGTTGCTTGAACGATAAGGTCCATGTTGGCGACGGTAGGCCACCATACGCTTTGCAAGCGACCAACCCACGTAAGGGTGATCAGACAAAACCTCCACATCTGCTTTGTTGATGCTTATTTGTTGAATCGAGGAGCTTTCCAACGTAACGTATCTCAGCACAACCTCAAACGTGATGCTATCCATCCCGTAAACTTCCAGCAATTGATGGGCATGAACAAAACCTCCTAACCTGTTCCGGTAGGTCCAAATTCTTCGTGCCAAGGAAGGCCCTACCCCGCGTAATCGCATCAAATCGCTCGTGTCTGCCTTGTTCAAATCGATATGTTCCCCGGGCCTAAGTTTGGACAAAAACGCTTTGCCTTCTTGGGCATTTTTCCTGTTCAGCCTTTCTTCATCCTGCACCTCCTGAATCAACCCCAAGAGATAGGGATCCTTAACCTCTACCGACCCTTCATTGGGCATTGACCATTCCCGAAAGGCGGGGACCGCCCAGGTCATTAGGGACAAGAATCCCAAACCCAAGGCCTCTTGCTTACCAATACGGGCTATGGAATAAACCCAAAACGTTCTCATCGATATCAAGCAACCTCTCCATCCGAATCATGGGTTGAATTCTCCGTGGATTCAGGTGGACTGTTCAACACTTTCCACAAAAAATATCCGGTAAAAGCCGTAACAATTCCTTGAGATAGCAGCATGGTAATCAAAGCAAGGTTCGTCATCGTTCTAAGGTTTGAAGGAATTATGGGATTTGAATTAAATTCTTGTTTTACGGCGGCGGTAAGCTACATAAACAGCGTAAGCGATTCCGGCATAGAGTGCGAGCAAGAGAATTCTCGCTCCCTGAACATAATGGTTGCTTGGATTCTGAATTTTGGAAATAATATCCGGCAAAGACCCCAGAAAGACCGCGAGCAAAATAAGCGGGGTGACGTATTGAATAATGAAGCGGTACACCTTTGGGATTTTCATATCGGCCCCTTCGTTAATTTCTTTCCAGCCTTGGTCCATTCCAAAAACCCATGCAAACAAAATGACTTCGAGCAAGGCAAAGAGCACCAAACTGACCGTCCCTGCCCAATAATCGTATTCGTCAAAAACCCCTTCGTTGAAGAAGAAAACGGAGGGCGCACCCAGCACCAAAACAATCAACCCAAAAGTCCACGCAGAGGGACCACGCTTCCACCCAAATTCATCCCTCAAAAATGCCATGACCGGGGTCCCCATGGCCAACGATGAGGTAATTCCTGCAAAAAACAAAAGGCCAAACCAGCATATCCCCGCAACGGCCCCCATCATAGGGCCCCATTGGGTAAATAAATACGGCAAGGTTTTGAACCCTAGTCCCAAACCGCCGCTTTTGGTTAGCTCAACCACCTGATCCACACCTAAGTAGCCAATCGCAATTGGAATGAGAATAGAGCTGCCCAAGACAACCTCCACAAACTCATTCATCCAACCTGCGGACATGGCGTTCAATGCAATATCTTGTTTACTGCGGACATAAGCCGCATAACATTGTATGGAGCCCATGCCTACGCTCAACGTAAAAAAGATTTGTCCTGCGGCAGCTAACCAAACCTTGGTATTCCAGATGGAGTCAAAATTGGGAGTCCACAAAAAATTCAAGCCAACTGTTCCATCCAACAAAGCCCCAAATTCACCGGCTTTGAGGGTGATCCCTTTGTAAGCCAAAAACAATCCGAACAGCAGGAGCAGCGGCATCCCCACTTTGGCCGCTTTCTCCACACCGCCGGACAGACCTTTGGAAAGAATATAGGTATTCAAGAACAGGCAAAACAACCAAAAATAGATGGCTGTATGATTTTGATTCATGGTGATGTAGGAAGCAAAATAATTTGCAACCCCATCCTGCCCCATTCCGTTAAATCCACCTTGAATGAACATCCATACATAATTCAAAGTCCAACTTTCCAAGTAACAATAATAGGCTGCCACGGCAATGTTGGTAAATATCCCAAAGACACCTACATATTTCCACAAGGCTCGCTTCGGATCCAACTCATGCAAAATGAAAGGAGTTGAATGGTTGCCTTTCTTCCCTCCAAAACGCCCTGTTGCCCACTCAACCCACAACAGGGGAATACCCATCAACAGAAAACACACCAAATAAGGGATGATAAAGGCCCCTCCCCCATTCTGAATAGCCTGTACGGGGAATCGAAGAAAGTTACCTAGACCCACCGCATTGCCCGCCATAGCAAGAATTAAACCCAATCGGGATCCCCATGACTCTTGATTGCTGCTCATAATTAATAATTAAGTGGAAATTGGTTCATTATTCTTGGATTGCACGCCAAATTGCTCCAAAATCATGGCGATACCCTCTTCCAAGGTATGGGGTGAATACTCCAAATCTCGCCTGGCTTTGTCAATGAGGAAGCCGCTTAAAAGTGGTCGGGCCGCTGGCTGTCCCAAGGCCATTGTGGTAGTGGGTTCTATTAATTTCTCATTTAACTGAAAGTACCTGGCAATACGCCTCGCCATTTCCAGCACGGACATGTACTCCCCCCCGCTAATGTTGTAAATCCCTGTGGCTTTGCGCAGGGCCACTTGGCAGCAGCCCTCTGCCAAATCTTCTGCCAAGGTGGGTGTTCGAAATTGATCCGAAACGATGCGAATTACGCGGCCTTCTTCCAAAGACTTTTTGACCCACAACACAATATTGGAACGACTCATGTCGGCGGCCAAACCATAGACCAGCACCGTACGCACAATGGACCAAGGGCCCGCATATTGCCTAAGTATTTGTTCAGCATCGGCCTTGGATTGCCCATAAATACTCAGGGGATTGGGTTCATCCTCTTCAAGATAGGGGCCGCTTTGCCCGTCAAAAACAAAATCAGTGGACAAATGAACCAAATGGGTCCCCCAGGGTTCACAGGCCTCAGCCACAAAACGCACCGCATCCAGGTTGTTCAAACGGCATGCACTCGGGTCCTTCTCACAATCGTCAACCTGGGTCATGGCCGCCGTATGGATTACGCAATCGGGTCTGTATTCTGCCATAAAATCCCTAACCGCCTCGCGGTTGGTGACATCGAGGGACCTGTAGGCATAAGAACCAGGGCCCATGGCAAGTCGCTGCTCTCCTCGCCCCGTTGCCATAATTTGGAGGCCTGACTCTTGACCCAAGCGGTGGAGCAACTTTTGCCCCAGCAAGCCGTTAGCCCCTGTAATCAGTACTTTCATCCCTATAATCTGAATTGCTAGCGCAAAATAGCCATAAGGAAGCCAATATCCGCAGTTAAACGCTTAGATCACGTAGCCAGCCTGTGTGGTCTTGCGTCGTTCCAGCATCGGTGTATATTTGCAACCCGGTTTAGGACCGGGGGCCTCAAGGAGGTCATCGGGGTGTAGCGCAGTCCGGTTAGCGTACACGTCTGGGGGGCGTGTGGTCGGAGGTTCGAATCCTCTCACCCCGACGATTTTTATTCAGCAGAATGCCTCTTGGATTCCAAGGGGCATTTTTTTGACCCCCTAAAAGTTTGCTCATGTTTTGACCTGTTTGGAATTTCAAGTAAATTCGGGGCGATACCCGATATCCAAATGACAACTAAAATTCAAAAACGCTTGCGCCCAATTAATGGAAAATAATCTCAACAAAGCCCTGGATGAAAACGGGCGATTGGCCAGTCCTGTACTCCCCGAAGGGGTCAAAAATTACCTGATCGACATCGATGGAACCATCTGCGATGACGTACCCAACGAGGAGCCGGAGCGCATGAAAGACTGCGCTCATTACCCCGATGCCTTGAAAACCTGCAACCGATGGTACGACGAAGGAAATGTCATCACCTTTTTTACGAGCCGAACGGAGAATTTGAGGGAAATCACCGAAGCCTGGCTCCAAAGCAGGGGCTTCAAGTACCACGGACTGCTTATGAACAAACCCAGAGGCGGCAACTACCATTGGATTGATAACCATTTGGTCAAAGCCACCCGCTACGAAGGTCGCTTCACGGACCTTGTGAAAGTGACCAAATCCATCGAAGTCTTCCGTGAGTATCTATGACAACCCATCCCTCACCATAAGCCTGTTGAAATTTCTAAATTGACCCCTTATGCAATCCATAGTAAACTTTCGAGTCCTTCCTATGTTGACCGCACTTGCAGTCTCTGCCTTTTTCGTACCTTCCATGAACCCCAGCCAAGCCCAAAACAATACCCCTCCTGATGTTCGCCCCATACCGCACACCACCGAAGTGCACGGCGATTCCTTGGTTGATCCTTATTTCTGGCTTAATCAACGCGAAAATCCAGAGGTCCTCGATTACCTGCGGGCCGAGAATGCCTATGCAGAAGCCAAACTTGCCCATACCAAAGAGCTTCAGACCAAGCTTTTTGAGGAAATGAAAGGGCGCATAAAAGAAGATGATCGCAATGTCCCCTATTTCTCGAAGGGATACTGGTACTATTCCAGGGTTCAGAAAGGTCTAGATTACGCCGTGTATTGCCGAAGGAAAGGAAGTATGGACTCGCAAGAGGAAATCATGCTCGATGCAAATCATTATGCCAAAGGGCATGAATTTTTCAATGTTGCGGGACTTCAAGTTAGTCCCAACAACCGCTACCTTCTTTTCTTCACCGATACAGTAGGCAGACGCCAATACACTTTATGCATCAAAGACCTTTTGACAGGTATTGATCTTCCGGATCAGGTTTTTCCGGCTAATGGATCAGCTGCATGGGCTGCAGATAATCAAACTATTTTCTTTGGTACGTCGGATGCCCAAACCCTGCGGGCAGATTGCATTTGGAAGCACCGCCTTGGACAGGAAACTGCCCGTAAACAATTAATTTTCAAAGAATCGGACGAAACCTTCAGCACCTATGTTTTCGCAGGAAAGTCAGAAAATTTCCTTTATATTTTGAGCTCTAGCACTTTAAGCTCTGAACAAAGGTATCTCTCCGCCGATCAACCCGATGGCGCTTTTACCGTAATCACCCCTCGTCAAAAAGACCTGCTCTATTCGGTCGAAGACTATAACAAAGAATTTTATTTTCTTACCAACCACCAGGCTCTGAATTTCAAATTAATGAAAGCGGCCGTAGGCCTTTCGACGCCTGCACAATGGAATGAAGTTATCCCCCACCGCCCCAAAGTACGCTTGGAAAGCATCGAGATTTTTAAGAATTTCTTGGTAATCGAAGAACGAGAAGCTGGTTTGAAACGTTTACGAGTTCGGCGATGGGATGGAACAGACGATCACTACCTGACTTTCCCTGATCCAGCCTACACGGTGGGGACTGAGATCAACAAAGATTACAATAGCGGTGAGCTCCGTTACTCCTATTCCTCTTTGACCACCCCCACCCGGATCGTGGCCTATGATATGACCAAGCGCAGTGAGCACATCCTCAAAACTCAAGAGGTGGTTGGTGGTCATGAGCCCTCAGCCTACCAATCCGAGCGTATTTGGGTCAAGGCCTCCGACGGTACTGAAATTCCGATATCGCTGGTGTACAAGAAAGAAATGCGTCGAAGCGGTGGCAATCCCACACTGCTCTACGGTTACGGGAGTTACGGCATCACCATGGAGGCTTATTTCAGCATGAACCGTTTGAGCTTGTTGGATCGGGGTTGGGTTTTTGCGATTGCGCATATCCGAGGAGGCGAAGAAATGGGCCGTGCTTGGTACGAGGACGGCAAGCTCCTCAAGAAGAAAAATACCTTCACTGATTTCATCGCCTGCGGCGAAACCATGCTTTCTAGGGGCTATTGCGAGCCTGATCAACTCTATGCAATGGGCGGAAGCGCCGGCGGATTACTGATGGGTGCTGTGATGAATATGCGACCGGACCTTTGGAAAGGGGTGATTGCCGGGGTTCCCTTTGTGGACGTAATCAACACCATGCTGGATGCTAGTATTCCCTTAACTACCTCGGAATACGATGAGTGGGGTAATCCTAACGAAGAAACCTACTATCGTTATATGTTATCGTATTCCCCCTACGACAATGTACGTCCGGTTGTTTATCCAAACCTGCTCGTGACCACGGGCCTTCACGACTCCCAGGTTCAATATTGGGAACCTGCCAAGTGGGTCGCCAAATTAAGGGATGTGCAAGAACAGGCTGTGGCTCAGGGTTTACCTGCCGCAGAGCGTCGCATTTATTTGGTCACGGATATGGAAGCGGGACACGGCGGCAAATCCGGACGTTACAATGCCCTCAAAGACGATGCCCTGGAGTTCGCTTTCCTGTTGGACCTCGCAGCTGCTCAACGATGATGATGACAATATCCCGAGGGATCACGTGTTACATTATGGCATGGTTTACCAGCCTTGGTGGTTCCCGCACAGACCCGCGCATCTGACCTCGCCGATTGTTTACCACTAGGTTTGCGACTCGAGGAACTAACCCGTGAGGACCAGATCCAACAAGTTCTGCAAAGACTGCTCTCGAGTCGCTCCTCTTCCTCATCCGGCAGCCCACGAAGGAAATCCATTCCCGTCACTTTTTCCAAGCTATCGACGCTAATAAGGTATCCCTCCAAGGAAGCTTTGGAACTGTAATGCGGAAGAAGGAATGCAGCGACACGTTCTTCTTTAGGATGGTATATAACTTTATAAAATGCCTCAGGGATTTGTAAACGGCCAAACTGCGAGAGCGTAAAATGTCCGTAAAGTACCGGCCCTGACCAAATTAGAAGCCCTATAGTATCTTTCTCCATTAGGGCCGCTGCCCAATCCCTTATCTGGGTTTCGAGTCTTTTCCAAATTCCACGATTGAAACCGGGTCGCTGGGGACTGACGTTGGCGTAGGAAAAACTCTCTTCCATGGTTCGCACCGACCAGGCCATATCGGCGGCAGGTACCAAATGACCTTTGTCGAAACCAGATCCTGCATAATCGCGATCCGAGGCATCCCTGCCGGCAAGCCTGGGTTCCCGTTGAAATTTGTTGGCACGCTCTGCACCGCCACCGATATGCTTTCGACTCAAACGATACCCTACCCAAGCCGGTTGAACAGCATCAATACTAAAACCCACATCATATGCAACATAATTTACAAAAACAAATTTCGTCCCGGTACTGCTGGATATGGGATGAAGGTCAAACAAAATTATGGGACTGCCCTTTTGAGCCTGGGCATGCAAAACCTCAATCGTTAGCCCGCAGGCTAAAGCCCCCATGAAACCAAGGAGAGGTCTGAGTTTCTTAAGCATTAATCCCCGTCCAGCAGGTTGCCCAGACCACCCAGAATGGAGCCCTCTTCGCGGCGGCCCCCAGTGGAGCCGTAACTGAGAATGCGGGCGGCCAAACGGGATACGGGCAGGCTTTGCAGCCAAACCCGTCCGGAACCCCGCAAAGTTGCAAAAAACAAGCCCTCTCCCCCAAAAACCATGTTCTTGATCCCTTTGACCATTTGTATATCGTAATCTACCCCGGCGGTAAAGGCCACAATACAGCCGGTATCTACCCGCAGGACCTCCCCAGGATGGAGATCCCTTTCCAAAATGTATCCCCCAGCATGTACAAAAGCTAGGCCATCCCCCTCCAGCTTCTGCATAATGAACCCCTCACCCCCAAAAAGTCCGGTACCCAGTCGGCGTTGAAACTCGATACCCACCGCCACTCCTTTGGCAGCGCAGAGAAAGGAATCTTTTTGGCAGATGATTTTTTGGCCAAGGACCTGCAAGTCTAAACAAATGATTTTACCCGCATAGGGCCCTGCAAAAGTAACACGGGATTTTCCCTGACCCGTATGGGTGAAGGCGGTCATAAACAAGGATTCCCCCGTGAGAAGACGCTTACCCGCACCCATCAATTTGCCCAGGAAGCCCCCTTGTTGAGAGGAGCCATCGCCGAAGATGGTCTGCATTTCAATTCCCGGATCCATAAACATGAAGGCTCCGCTCTCTGCAATTACAGTTTCCTGAGGATCTAATTCAATCTCCACACATTGCATCTCTTCGCCATAGATGCGGTAATCAATTTCGTGATTGCTTCGGTTCATTTTGAAAATTTTTAATAAAAGTAATTATTGAACTTTTGATTTATTATGGCTTTTCATTGTCTAACATATCATTTCGAATGGTTCCCATCCATCGATCCCAAAACAAAAAGTACAAACCGTAATTCCCGGTGAATCGGGAATGATGCAGATTGTGATGACGAGAGGTATTGATCCAACGCCCTATTCTGGTCTTTTCGAAGCCTTGAGAGTACAATTCAAATCCGAGATGCCCGTAAACATTATAAACAATCATAAATAGGAAAAACAACATAATATGGTTTCGGTGAACGGGGAAACCGAATACAAAAATTGGCAAAATCCCAATCTCTATCAGCGCTTCCCAAGGATGAAACGAATAAGCCGCCCATGGCGAAGGATTGGTAGAACGATGATGTATAGTATGCACCTTGCGGTACCAAAAAGGCATATGCATCCATCGATGAGCCCAATAGAAGTAAGTATCGTGAACAAACAGCATCACAGGGAAAACCAAAACGTAATAGAACCAACCGTGAAAATCTGGTGTCGGCATCAATAGCGTATAAGGGCGAATCGTTGGACTTTGCAAAATAAAAGCGACTATCACCCCAAAAATCAAAATGGTAAGGACCGAAAAGGCTATTTCCCTTTGGTAATCCGAGGCCTTTGGAAAACGAGGTTGAATTTTACGGGTTTGGAAAGTATCCTTTTTCCAAACATAAAAGAACAAGAATGCTAAACTGGCAAAGAGAATATAACGACCCCCTATTCTCCAAACGGCTTTAGGAATCCACACCCACCATTCCGGATCTGCTTCCATCAACGACGAACCAGACGATACGGCTTAGCAAGCGACTCCCCGGATGGACCGCATAATTCTACTGTATAAACACCAGCCTTTAGGTGTCCCAAATCCAAAAGGGATGTTTGCTGCTGTCCCATGGAATCACTCGGAATATCCCCTATGCTCCATCCAGCAACAAACGGGTGCGAGGAATGCACTCTTCCGGATAGATCCCTGAACACCCATTGCATGGCCTCGAATTGATTTATCATAGTGGCCAATTTGGTCTTAAGGTTTGCACCGAAGACCACCTGAACCTTGCCATCGGTAGGGTTGGGATAAAACAAAGCTTCGGACGCATTCAGATTCCTGCGGGGAACGGGAATTCGGAGGCCCAAATCCGGCAAAGGCTGAGCCAGAGGATCAGCCCATTCCGATCCAGCAGCGGCATCCCAAGACCAGGAAGCAGGAAGCAGCCCGCAAGTATGATGAATCTCCAAAACAGGCTTTCCATCGGAAAGATTGACCCCCTTTACATCGTTCCATGCCAAACGAAGACGACCACCGATGCGGGCATAAACCAGCTCCTGATCACCCAAATGCGATACCACCAAAGGCTCACCCAAGAAATCAGGCCATTCAAGATCAAGGGAGAGGGCCCCTACCCTCGCTTGTCCCGTAGCCCGAAGCACGGTAACCGCGGTTTGGCCATCCAAATAACCCAAACCGCTACGTCCAGAAATTTCATTCGGATCGACTGGATTCTCGACAAGACCAAATACACCAAAACCCTGTCTCGCTGCACTTGGGATGAACGAGCCGTTGACATCGCCATAACACATGGCCTTAAGATTCTGCGTGATGGCTGCACCGTTGGTGGTTATGGTAGCCGTATCGAAGACCCATTCCCCCGCAGGGAACGTGCTAATCACGTTGGAATATCGCCTGCTGATCACCAAGGCATCCGATGCGTTGACCGAATTTGAGGCATTGACATCCGCTGCTCTAAGCCGTAATCCAGTCAAAGGCTGCGTATTGGCAAAATGCAAATTCGCCTGCAATGCATCCGTAGCATTGACACCACCGGATGTACGCGATGTGTTGAGCGAAAAGGAACGAACCCCGTTGGTATAAGTGTTCATCGAATATAAACCATTAGAGGCCGTGGTCGCCTGGGCATCCTGAACCCCACCTGGCACGGTCAACAGGCGGACATTCACCGAAGATAATGGGGTATTGACTGAATTATTGTAGGAAACAATACCACTCACCGGCTGAATGGTCACACCACCGTTGATTTGAACCATGTAATCCTGAGTTTCACCATAAGTGTAGGTCCCGCAAGCCTGAGTGCTTGTAGCCGAACCACTCTCTTGAAGAACAACCCTCATTAAACATAGACCAGCGGTCGCGGCAGATGCCCCAATGGCAATGTTATTCACGGTTAAAGTGGCATTGGCTGTGTTGGAAAGACTACCGCTCATCACCATTTCACTGCTCTCAAACTGATAATTACGATTAAAGTCAATGAAAACCTTGGCATAGGCTGCATAATTACCCCCGCAGGTTCCTTTAACCAGCGTGGCCGCATAGGTTTGACCGATGGTCACCTGAAAAGGAGGGAAACCTGTTCGATCCGTGTACGTAGCACAATTCCCTGTTCCTGTAGGGTACGAATTGGCGGTTCCAGCAAAAGTGAAGGAAGCAACCCGGGTATCTGCAGAATTCGTTGCCGCCGAAACACAGGCTGAAGCCCGGGCTCGGATATAATTATTCCGGGTTAAGGAATCGGAACCAAAAGCATTCGTAACCTTAAGCTTAACACTGTATTGACCTGCCACACTGAAATAAAGTTTGGGGTTGGCGCTCGAGGATGTTGAACCGGGCGCAAATGCCCAACCTGTCGAGGGGGTAATGGTCCATGCCGTGGTTGTGGGAACCCCAACTGACTGATCCGTGAGTTGAATCGTATCCAAAACTCCTCCAAAATCAGCAAGGGTATCACTGGCGCTAAAGACAGTGGTCAAAGGTCCCGGAGTTACCACCACTGCTTGACAAGAATTGGCCGTGAGTAGCGATACTCTGCGAGGGCTATTGGCCAAAACCGTCCACATCCGTTGAACTTGGTTGTAGGTAAACAGATTCATGCAGTTATCATCGGAATAGTCCATGTAATTCTGAACCATATCAGGGCCTGAGCAAGACGAATGCGTGGTAGGACACCCATAATTGGCGGCATCTGAAGGAGGAGTATCCGCACAATAATCCGTGGCGGTACACGATGAACCATCCCCCCAAATATGGCGAAGACCCAACCAGTGACCGACCTCGTGGGTGGCTGTACGTCCTTTGTTATAGGCACCCGTAAAAGGATTGGCGGGTGGCCTACCCACCGAATTGTACAAAACGACAATACCATCGGTATTCGCTGATCCTGAACTCGGCATGCCCGCAAGTCCGGAAGAAACCGGAAATTGAGCATACCCCAAAACCCCTCCCGAAATATTCACCACCCAAATGTTGAAATAACGTGTTGGATCCCAGATGGTGGCCGGCTTGATGGTCGCATCAATGGAGGAGGTGGACCATGTGGCCGACTGGGAATATTGCCAACGAACAATCCCCGTGGAAGGATTTCCTTGGGGGTCCCGCTGAGCCAAACAGAAGTTAATATTCGAACCCGCTGCAACGGCCCTGAAATTTGCAGGGGCGTTCATGGTATCCGCATTAAGTCGTTTAAAATCTTCGTTCAGGATATCCACCTGCGACTGAATCTGTGCGGCGGAAATATTCCACACGTCAGACGCGTTCTGGTAGATTACATGGAAAACAACAGGAATATTATAATCAACTTCTGGACGAAAACTTGATGAATTTTCGGCGATTCTGTTGGACATCCATTGTTCAAAGAGTTGTTCTGATTCGCCATGCTGTCCCTGCTGCATTCTGGCCTGGTGGTGCTCGTGAGTATAACAACGAATTATGGAACTCTGCGCCAACACCTCATCAAAACCAAACCATAATGAAAATACACCAACAACTGTTAAACGTAGCTTAACGCCAAAAGAAAATGACGGCTCCCATTTGTTAAAGGGAAACCTCGATTGAGGATAAGGGATAGGCATGAATTCCATAGACTTTCAATTTCTACAAAATTATTTCATTTTTTTTGGAAAACCCCATCAAATTGACATTAAAATACCTTCTAAAGGGGAGAATTTTTGCGGGCGATAATCATTTCACCACCCTGGACTTGATCGGAGGAAGCTTTAGAAGGCGGTACGAATCAGTATAGGGACTTGATTCTGGCCTACAGGAATACCACTGAGCAGCGCAGTTCCCTCGGGAAACTTAACCAATATGCTGTGAGGACTGTCATGATGCAAGGTCTTTCGATCCAAAACCCTCCCAAGGACATCCATGGCGGTCAAATGCAAGGTTCCTTGACCATAAACATTCACCGTGGCATCGTATCCACTCCCATAAATTGGCTGAACTTTCCAAACAGAACTTCTTTGGACCAATTGCAGTCTTGGCAAAACCACTGACAAAGTCCCAAGGGTACCCGCTTCTCCGTCGGTAAATTCAGTGGCCGTGGATATGGACCAAGAATCACTTGACGCTTGCTCTGGAGCCACTCTCAAGTACAAAATAGGCTCACCGCTGCTAAGATCCATGCCCGCAGGATTAAACCATGAAAGCCGCAAACGATTCCCCTCGATGCTGTATTCTGGCTTCATTCCATTCAAGACAGAGCGAATTCCTTCAATTTGCCATCCATGAGGAGCTTCCAAGTCCAAGGTGACTGAACCTAATGAAAAATTTTCATTCGTATTTTGGTTCATCAGACTCAAAGGAACCCATGCGCCTTCTGGAGAAATTGCTTCAAGAGATTTCTGCTCCAAGGCAACGGAACCTGTGCGTACCGTCGATGGCTGATAGGAGGCATTCACATCCCCCACACAGATCCCACGAATATTCTGGGTAAGATTTACGCTGCTGACATTGACAGGAACAGTTTCAAATTTCCAATCCCCAACCACAAAAGAGCCGATAAGCCCAGCCACTCTGCGTGAAACCAGAAGGGCATCGGCTGAAGTGATGGAAATCGAACCGTTCACATCTGCTGAAGTGAGGCGCAAACTACTCAAATTAATGATGTTATTGAATTGACGAGTGATAAGCAAGGCATCCGCGGAACTGACACCCCCCCATGGCCTGCTGCTAACCGCAGTAACCGAATAAGAGCCGCTTGCCAAATTGTTGAAACTGTACTGCCCTGAAGCATTGGTAGTGGTTGACTGAAGAATTGCACCACCCGATCCCAATAGGCGAACCGTACTGTTGACCACTGGAGTTCCGGAAGTGTTGTCGTATTGAAGTACACCGGAAATAGTGTAAGACGGGGTTGATTCCAGTAGTGTTACCGCATCGGTATAAATTTCATCACCACTCGTTCCCCCGTTGTTGTTGGCTGCGTTGGAGGCAAAATAAAAGGTCACAGGACCTGTACCGGCAGCAGGAGCGGTCCATTGAAAATTCCACGTAATCATTCCCGATGTTGTTGACGTGTTTCCCAAAGCGGAATGGTTCATGTATCCTTGCTGTACCCAAGTCCGATTGGTTGTCGAAATGAGTGTGCCCGCATCCCCTCCTTGATTGTCCTCAACCTTGAGCTGAAACCCGTATTTGCTTCGTGTAGCACGAGAAACGGTAAGACTTAAGTTGTAGGTCTGCCCAGGAACATAAGAAGTAGCCGTCGCACCGTTAAAAGTAAGTATGCGGGTTGCGGGTCCGGAATTGACTGCTATACCCCCGTGACAAGTAGAACAATTCGATTCTCCTGGGGCACTGCTAAAACCCAAAGGGGCTCCCCCGGAGAAGGTAAGGGCATTGTAAATGCTTGTCAAAACCAGAAAAGAAGCCAAGACAGCGATTTTGAGCTTGTGATGCATATTTTTGAGTTTAATATTTTACAACCATTTTCTTTTAGTAAATGTTTCCCTTTTACTAAGAATTAGTGATTCTTTCTAGTAAATATTGCCCTTTCTCTTTGAAGTTCAGCTCCCCCATGCAAGAAAACCGCCTGACCGCTTATCCTGAATGGCAGCCAAGATGGTTAACCTATTCATTTGAGCGTTTGAAATCCATGATTGGCCTTATGCATTGCTTTATGGTGTTGGTCCTGATTTCAGTACACGATAGCTTAGGGCAAAGCGCACTGCAGGTATCCGTAACTCAATTGTCGTTTGGCAATAAGACCGAATTAAGTAACGATACCTTGGGGGTATGGGTAACCAATACCGATACCCTGCCCTTGAATTGCCGTGCCACCTGTCTTCCCTATTACGGGGGCAACCCCTTTAAAACCGTTGATACTTTGTTTTCTTTGGGAGCCGGCCAAAGTAAACGGGTGGTCGTTACTTTTAATCCTATTCATAATACCTTAAACAATAGTGAATTATGGATTTCGCACTCCGGCAGAGGGGGCCATGCTCAGGTTGACCTGAACGGCCAAGGGGTTTACAGCAATACCTATTACAATACGACCCAAAACTTGGAGGGTGAACCCTTGCGTCAAGCCCTGGCAACCCGGCTTAGTTCACCCTATACTTCCCTCGGCTATTCAGGAACGAATAATGCAAGGTTGCGTATGTTCGGGACCGTGGATAATTGGAAAGTGAATGGCCGAGAACCTGCTCATACCAATCCTTACAAAAACGAATGCGTTTATTCCGGTCGAACTATTTCCTATACCGCCACTGATTTCAATACCGCCACCTTGAACAATGCCCCCTACAGCATGAACACCGAACATACCTGGCCGCAGAGTTTCATGAACTCCGATGAGCCTATGCAAAGCGACATACACCATTTGTTCATCAGCGACGGCGGCCTCAATACAGCAAGAGGCAATAAACCCTTTGGGTGGGTTCCAAACCCAACGCTCACCTACCCCGGAGGTTCCAAAGCAAATTCAATCTGGTTCGAACCCCGCGATGCCCACAAAGCTGCGGCGTCAAGAGCAATTTTGTACTTCGCTCTAAGGCATGCGGCCAACACGGCCGTCAACCATAGCTATTTGGACACCGCGCAACAGCGTATGCTAAGAGAATGGGTCAAACTTTTTCCTTCCGACTCGGTAGCCATACGACGAAACAACGACATCCAAACCGCCCAGGGAAATCGGAATGCCTTGGTGGATTACCCACAGTTTCTGGATCGGCTAAGCACAGTCCTACCGCCATCATCGCCACCTAATATCCGTGACGCCCGTATCAGCGAAAGTTCCATACAGCTGGGCGTGGTTGCAGCCGGATCAACCCGAAGTCATCAACTATTGGTTTTTAACGGTGGAAATCAAATTCTGCAGGTTAGCGGCCTATCCATCAGCGGAACAGGCTTTGAATTTGGTCCAAACGGGGGCACCTCCATGGTAGGCTTCAACGTAGCCCCCGGCGAAAGTGTCAGTGTAACGCTACGCAATATCACCTCACTTGCTCCAGGCAACACCTACAACGCCATTTGTTCGCTGAGTCTAAGTTACACGGGCCAGCCTGCTACCCTTAGTACCATACCGGTTCAAGTTACTTCAGCCAATTCAGTCAACCAATCCACCCTAAGCGGAACATTGCGATACGATAACACATCACTATCGCCTTTGGCTGGTGTTACTCTTCGTTTAATGGATTCTCAAGGCAACAGTGTGGGTCAAACGGTTACCGATGCACTAGGCAATTATAGTCTGGCCAATATCCCTGCGGGTACCTATACTTTGGATTGGGTGAATCCCCTCGGATGGAGCGGCGTTGGTGCCAACGATGCCTTGCTCATTAGCCGAGCCTTTTCTTCGCTGACAGTCCTCACCGGGGTCAAAGTCAAAGCCGCTGATGTTAACCTTTCTCAATCCATCAATTCCTCGGATGCCCTGCAGGTGAGCCGTCGCTTTGCAGGTTTGATAAACTCCTTCACGGCAGGCAATTGGGTTTACAGCGTAGCTTCTGTAACCTTGACCCCAGGAACCAATATCATCAATTTTAATGCCTTGTGTACCGGTGATGTGAATGCATCACGGAGTTTTTGATACTTCAGACTCGGCTCTCCTTATGGCATTGGCAAAAATACCCGTTGCTACGGCAGCATTCAGGGATTCGGCGCTACCAAACAAAGGAATCCCCGCACGATGAGTAGCGTATTGCAACAAATTTTGGCTCAATCCTTGGGACTCGTTCCCCACGAGAAGCATACCGCCCTGCCTCGGGAATTGAATTTGATTTAGATCCATACCACCCGGCATTGCTGCTATCAACCAAGGTTTTTCATGGTGACAGGTCAGCACACTTCTATCCCCTTCTGAAAATAGGGTATCTGAAACAATCATCCCTGTTAAACGGGTTAATTCGACGGGATTAAGATCCACATAATGGATAGGGACACGGAACAATGAGCCCATAGAGGCCTGTATTACTTTGGAATTATAACAATCTACCGTATCAAGACTGCATATCAAACCTTCGAAACCAAACCAATCTGCGATGCGGATCATCGTTCCCAAGTTTCCGGGGTCTTGGATTCGGTCTGCAACCAACCACCAAGGAGCTATTAGTTTGGAAGGTTGTTTGGTTGCCAAACCCGAAGATCTCGTGGCATTAAGATCCTTTGGGATTTCAAAACAAGCTATAATGGAAGGTGCTGATTTCAATCGCGAAATTCGTTCCATTTCCGTGGAGGAGGCTTTCCTAACCAAGACATCTCCCGAAAGATGAGCCAAAGTACCATCTAAATCATAGGACCCATCAGGTCCAAAAACCAAGATCAAAGGCTTCCAGCCGCTCTGAAGAGCCTCCGAAATGATTTTGGGGCCTTCCAACAAAAGCTCCGTTTGGCCCTTTCCGCCATGCCTTTGGGCAAGGGCCAACAAGGCTTTAACTTCGGGTCTGGTAAGATGAGCAGGTTCCAATATTCAAAGATACAGTTCATCCTCGCAGGGACTCTATTGGCTTGGTTGACATTAAACTCCTGTTCCGTCCAACGTCAATTAGATAACGGGCAGGTCTTTTTAAAAGGATATATTATCCAAGAGTCCGACTCCGGGATTTTCAATGAAGAGGCCTCGAAGTCCGGGCTTTCAATCGCACCTATTTCCAACCCTTTAAATTTCAGAGAGCTTCGTAAATCCCTCCAACCAGGACTTAATCGTAAATTTTTGAACATTTGGCCCATTAGAACCCAACTCCACTTAATGGCTCTTGGAAAACCTGGAAACAAAATGCTTCAAAAGTTGGCCCAACGATATGGGGAGGCTCCGATCTTACATGACTCGACAAACCTCTTGTTGAATACCGATAATCTCTTGCGATCAATTCATGCAGAAGGATACATGGATGCCTCTGTCACGGCAACCACCCAAAGAAATTCCTCGGGCATTCAAGAAATCTATACTATACGAAAGGGACAGCCTTATCGCATTGGCTTGTGGACCCAAACCGTCCTTTCTCCGGGTATTCAATCGACCTTCCGAGAAATCATGGATCAAAATTCATCCTACTTTCCGAAGGCAGGTCAAATATTCAAGGCATCTGACCTGGGCAATGTCCGTAACAAAATTTCCCAGGAATTTCGAAATCAAGGATATTTCCGATTCAGCTCTGATTTTCTAGAATTTGAAGCAGACAGCGGACGCCTTCCCTACACCATTGATTTGAACCTAAAGGTTCTCAAACCTAGACAAGAATTCTATCACATGCCATACCGATATCGCCGATGGAATCTCTATGTAGGCGGTACCTCTCCATCCCCAATTGACCTTGATTTACCCACTGTCCATGATTCCTTGCCTTGGTTGAGGTACATGAATACGGATGAAACGATTGACCAAAATCTTTTGATAAACCAAATCGATCATCCCTCAGATCCTATATTCAGCGAAAATCACTTGCGTAAAACTTTGACGAATTTTACCAGGCTGGGTTTGTATGCTCCTGGAAATTACTCTATAACGGCCAATGACTCCACTCATGAATTGGATGTACTGTTAGTCTTGAAACCTCTACCAAAATGGCAATTCAAGACTGAATATGAGTTTTCTACAAATAACATTGCATTGTTTGGGCTTAACGGTAATGTTTCCTTTACAAAGAGAAATGCGTTTCGTTTAGGTGATCAACTCGAATTTCGTGCTAATGTAGGTGCTGAATCGCAGCAACTTACTGGATCTGTAGCAACAAGCTCTGGCCTCAATACCTTGGACTTAGGACTCAGAGCTCAAATCAGTATTCCCGGTATCCTCAAGCCGGGTTGGTTTCAAAAATGGAAACTCAACGGGGAGGAACAAACCCTGATTTCTCTTATCTATCAAAGACAAAAAAGACAGGACTTTGATCGCAACGTGTTCAAAACTGGTTTAGGCATCAGCGGCCTGGTCCATGGTAGAACCCAATACCAAATCTGGCCTGTGGAAATAACCTTCGCCAACACAGGTTTTATCAGCGAAGCGCTTCAGAAAATCTTGGAATCGGGAGACCCTTTGTTACGGGCCAATTTCGTATCCTACTTCAGCACCGGCATTCGAGGGTCATGGATCCAAGATCGAATACGAGAATCCAAACGGGATTACATTGGGCTCACGTTGGAAGGTTCAGGCAACCTGTACACCTTGCTCAAAGCCACTACAAAGAATCAAAAATTAACTGACACCGTGGGGGGTTTACCTTATTTTCGATTTCTCAAATTGGATGCCGAATGGCGTAAACACTTTCTTGGCAAAGGCGAATCAATGATTGCCGCCAGAGCTCTGGGCTCTATTGGTCTTCCCTACGGCAATCAGAAAACACTTCCCCTTGAGAAAAGGACCTTTGGTGGAGGGACAAATTCACTTCGAGCATGGCCTATACGCGGTATGGGACCAGGATCCTTAAGCAATTATGCCAATGGGCGGCTTATTCAATTCGGGGAAATACGTTTGGAAAGCAATTTAGAATGGAGATTTCGGGTAGCAGGTCCTCTCAAAGGTGCCCTTTTCATAGATGCCGGGAACATTTGGACCCTCAGCGACACGTCCTACACCGGCCTTGGCAATTTCACTGCAAAACGGTTCATCAACGAAATTGCTATAAACCAAGGCCTTGGATTACGGTATGATTTTGGATTTTTTGTGATGCGAGTGGATTTTGCCGTTAAAGTCCGGGATCCGGCTTTTGTCCATGGAAGGCGATGGGTGATTGGTCAATGGTTTGACCAAGCTTGGAGGAATAACGGCTGGAGACTTGAGGTTCAAGGAGACAGACCACCTTTGGACCAAAACGGCGTAAGTCCCACCTATCCCCTGTTTTCCACTGTTTTTGGCATCAATTACCCCTTTTAAGACCTTCATCCCCCCAATTATCGATTACCGAAGAAACCAAGACCGCATGAAGGAGCCAAAAATGATGCTTAATTGTCTCATAATTCGGTTTTGGGGGGCAATGGCAGAAATTTGACAGGCTCTAGCGTATATTCGCAGCCCAATTAAGACCATCATTCCATGATTGCCATCGTCAATATTCAGGGTCAGCAATTCAAGGTTAGCCCCTCTCAAAGTGTATATGTTCATAGACTTGATGCCCGCGAAGGGGATACCATGGAACTTGACAGCGTTATGCTCATCGAAGACGGTGGGCAGATTAGGGTAGGGCAACCCTACCTCCTCGATGCGAAGGTCAAAATTCGAGTGATCAGCCACCTTAAAGGCGACAAAGTATTGGTATTCAAGAAAAAAAGACGGAAAGGCTATCAGAAAATGAACGGCCATCGTCAATCTTTCTCCAAAATCACTATTGAGTCCATAGCCTAATCCATCATTTTCTTTCCAAAGCAAATAAATCACCCCAATCATGGCACACAAAAAAGGTGTAGGTTCATCCAAGAACGGCCGCGAATCGGAAAGTAAACGCTTGGGCGTTAAGATTTTTGGTGGACAATTGGCCACCAGCGGCAATATCATTGTTCGTCAACGCGGCACCCGTCACCATCCTGGTCGTAATGTAGGGATTGGTAAGGATCATACGCTTTTTGCATTAGTGGATGGCCGTGTAGTCTTTACCAAGGGAGACAAAGACCGCTCCTTCGTATCGGTGGACCCGATTAATTCCTAAACCATTAAACTTATTCCTGATTTACTTCAGGAATAGAAGGCGGCTAAGGGTAAGTCGGTTTTTTGCGGCTTATCATCAAGAGTTTAGGATTTCTCATATTTATTGGGGACCTGCCTGCCACAGGCGTTGGCTTTGATTATTCTTCGTAATTTGCAAGGTAATCCTGCCTTTTTCGCACAAAGGCAACCAGAGTTACCTCCATTGCAATCATTCAGCCCCTGCCTATGACCACCACGAACAGCATCATTCTCGGTACAGGTCACTACGTCCCGTCCAGAGTCGTGACCAATAATGACCTTGGTCAATGGATGGAAACCACCAACGAATGGATTGAAGAGCGGACCGGTATCGAAGAACGACGCTTTGCCGTTCCGGGGGTAGACACCACTTCCTCCATGGGGACCGAAGCAGCCAAAAGAGCAATGGAGGCAGCAGGCATAAAAGCCACGGACCTGGATCTCATTCTTTTTGCGACACTTAGTCCGGATTATTACTTTCCAGGACCTGGCGTTCAACTCCAGCAAAATTTAGGCTGCAGGACTATTGGAGCCATAGACATTCGTAATCAATGTTCCGGATTCGTTTATGCCCTATCCATTGCCGACCAGTACATACGCAACGGAACTGCCAAATATGTTTTGGTGGTTGGCGCTGAATTGCATTCGGCCGGATTGGACATGAGTACAAGGGGACGCAATGTTTCTGTAATTTTTGGAGATGGAGCTGGAGCTGTGGTTTTGGGTCCCACCAGGGAATCAAGTAGAGGCATTTTATCCACCCATTTGCATAGCCAGGGCGAACATGCCACTGAACTTGCCCTCTTAGGGCCCAGCACCAGAGAATGGGTCCCGCAAATCATGGAACGTAATGACCCGGATGATGTTTCTTATTTCCCGTACATGAACGGCAATTTTGTCTTCAAGCATGCGGTAGTTCGCTTTGCAGAGGTTATCGAAGAAGCCCTGCAAACCAACGGGTACAAACCCTCTGATATCAAGTTAATGATACCTCATCAGGCCAACCTGCGAATCAGCCAGTATATCCAAAACAAAATGGGACTGCGCGAGGATCAGGTTTTCAATAACATCATGCGTTATGGAAACACCACCGCTGCCAGCATTCCGCTTGCCCTTAGCGAGGCCTATGCACAAGGCCGTATTGCAGAGAAAGATTTGGTGCTATTTGCCGCTTTCGGCAGCGGATTCACTTGGGCCTCCGCTCTGATGCGTTGGTAAATTCGTATGCCATAGAAGGGAATAAACACTTCCCTACGGCTTTCTTGACTATCCTTATCCAAATTGCCGGGCCATGGATAAGTCATGCCGGCCCCTTCCACGATCCATCCACTGGACCATCCAGTCTGGATGGGCCCTATCGGCAGTCTTAGGAATAGGGCATCTCCATGGGCAATCGCAACCAGCGATTATGCCCCTTGCTATCCACCGTGAGGCTGCCGTGCCCGGCTGGATTCCCGGGCAATGGTCCTGGCCAGCAACACCGCCTCGACCTAATATGCGATGGGCATCATCCATAGGCGGGCGTTATCATCCCGCTGTACCTGCGCTGAGCGAATTATTGTTATCGATTGGATACTCGCCCGATCAAGATTGGCTAACGCTTGGCATATCACAACAAGGAAGCTTCACACTAAGGCAGCATCAAATTTGCCTTGGCTACAGCAAATCCTTGAAGCGTAACCGAGCAGGCCTATCGCTCAAATGGAACAGATTGCGTAATGGACGAATTCAATCCCAACGCCTGTCGGCCAGCCTTGGATCAGAACAACAACTGGGAGCATATTGGCGAACAGGCTTTGGTCTTCAACACCCCATGATCCTCAAAGGCCCTTCCAGCAATAGCCTCGCCATGAATCCTCTAGAGGAACCCGTCCATGGACTTAAGCTTGGCTTATACAGCGTGATGCAACGCGACCCTTGGCTCTTCCAATGGGCCACGCATTACAGCCGAATTGAAGGGTGGCGTAATGAATTGGGGATCGTTTACAAGCGCAGCTCTGGTCTGGGTATCGTATTCAGTACCGATCCCATGAATACATTATTTCATTTTGGTATTTGTTATGGCAAATCGGGAACTTCGTTTTGGACTTCTACCTTGTACAGTCCCTTGCCGGGACTTAGCTACCAAACCGCATGGGAAGGAGGCATGCCATAATGATTCATTGGAAACCAAAAGAGGAATACCTTGTTCATTTGAACAATCACAGCCTAATCCAAATCGGGTTAATGATGCCAAAGTCATCCCTTCGGCTTTTGGGAATACACTGTATTTTTTCATTGTTTGGGGAAGTCAAAACTCTCTGGGCCCAAAGTGACCTTGATCAAGACAACGCCCAAATTCAAGAACAAATTCTAGTCACTCAGCACCCCATGCTGGAAGATATGCCCGATCGGTGTGTACAATCCGTGCTTAATCTACCATGGATAATCAAAAATCGGCTTCCATGGAACAAATCCTTGGAAGCATTGACCAAGGACACCTTAGGGTTAAGCCACAAGCAATGCAAAGCCATGGATAGCCTGGTAAGGGTCTACGGTAGACCGACCCATGCTGCCTTCTGGATGATGATTCCTTGGATGGAAGCCGCTACCGCTTTCGCTTTTCAACGGGCCATGGACAGAGAATTCCCGATTATTGATATGCACTCTCGGATTTTGAAATCGGGAATTGACATTTTTTATGGAACTCGATACGTGAGAACACTCCATGAATACGATGAACCGGTGTATGACGAACGATGGCAATATCGGATAGGTCATCAATTCCGTAACATGGGATGGGTGATGACTTTTGAAAAGCCAACAGACAGAAGCATTGCAGACCTACCCGGTTTTTTTATGCAAGGCAAGAGAGAACTAACGCAATGGCTGATAGGAGATTTTCATCCCCAATCCGGAAACAGGCTTTTTCACAATACCCTGCGTATACCTGCCTTTGCAAATCCCTGGGCACATCTGCCCGGAACGGAAATACCCTATGCCTCCTCCCGGATGAACGGCGGCAATCAGGTGAGAGGCCTGGCACTGCAAACTGCGTGGAGGCATCACCTGTTGGTTATGAATTCTTATGCCTTGGGTAGTTTTCATATACCTCATTCCGATTCAGCAACCGAAGTAAAATCTGCCTACGTTCCAATTAAACAACGTAAAATATTATGGATACATTCCATGGCTTGGCAGATGGAAAAACCTTGGGGGATTTTTGGGCTTCAATCTGCGTTGCCTTCGGTGCTGACTATTCCCTCGGCATGGAATCCTACCATCCTTACCACTCAAAGTCTTCAACCGAATAACCCTCTCATCGCTCCTGACCAATTTAGCAAAGACCTCCAGACCTTTGGAATCAATTACCATATTCAAAGACGTAACTACTTCTTTCAAAGTAATTTGGCCATACACCCTGCTATCTCGGAAAAACCCTTGAACAAGAATCAAGACCCATATGCACATTCAAGTCTTGACATTCCACAGGCATTGGATATCAGCCAACTGCACACTTTGATCATCACTCCCCATCCTCATTGGAGCCTGGGAATGCGATGGTCAAAGCTATCGCAAGGAAGCGAGGCCAAGCACAGCATTAATTTGCTTTGGCCCAAAGAGGGCCCTCGTCAAGCGCTGGATTTAAATGCACAATGGTCCCCTGTTCCTTACTGGTCCATCACCATGAGATCACATTGGGTGGAGGAAGGTCCTATCCATCGTGACGGGGATCGTTTCATCGCATGGAACCGAGGGTTGGAAGGAAGAATACTGAAAGGCCCCTTCAAGGAAAGCCGATACACCATGATCTACAAACAAGCTGAACGAGGCAGCCAAGGGGATTACCTTTTCCAATACCTACGAATGCCATGGCCAATTTCCGCCCAACGGGGTGATGATCACGGCCGAGGTGGATATGTGCAGATTACGCACGGTTATTCAAGTCCTGCACAACAAACATGGGCCTTAGCGTATAACATTTTGTGGAGAAGGATTTTCCGAACACGTGCCGACTTTAAGATGGGCCAAACCTGGGTGATTGCAGGATCGGAAGGGGAGCGGGTTACCGTACGCGAAGATCAAAGCTTCGGGGCAGGCTGGTGGACAGGTTCTTCAGGACAATACAGATTTACCGCATCGTTGCAGGGTCGTAGCGGGTCGAATGGTTGGCGATTTTGGGTGCGACGCATCGAGGATGAGGAAACCCTTCGTTGGGAAACCGGCTTGGCTTTCTCCCAACGATGGAATGAAAATTGAATTATTCCGCCGTGGATAAATGAGTGGTATCGCTCAAAGACCCTGGTCCCCACCCGGTCATGGAGGGCATTTCCCCCATTCAATGATCCTCGGGGAATTGCACAATTATGCCTTCTTTAAGGCCCAGTTTACGGCTGTGCAGTTTGCCAAAAACTCCTTGTTTCATGACCCGAAGGATCATAGTTATCTTCCAACGGTCAATCCCCTTGCCGGTTTCTGACGTTATTTTACATAAAAATAACAAACCCCTCTTTCATGAAATACGTTGGTTGGTTTTTGATTTGGGGTGCTCTGCAGAGCCTTTTAGCGCCATATGCCGTTTTAGCCCAATCTCGTCCTGGACCCTCTGGGGTGGACCTATGTATCGCTCATTACAATTTAGAAAATCTTTTTGATACCTTGAACGATGCCAACGTTAACGACGAGGATTTTCTTCCTCAATCGGAAATGGCTTGGAATTCCCTACGCTACTACACCAAACTAGGAAAATTGGCTAAAGTCATCGCAGGACTCAACCGAGGGGAAGTACCCGATTTGATAGGCCTCTGCGAAATGGAAAATGAAGGCGTTTTGAAGGATTTGTTGCGCCAACCTGAATTGCGTCGTAGTTCTTTGGCCTATTTGCATTGTCCATCCAACGATCCGCGCGGCATCGATGTCGCTTTGCTTTACCACAAATCAAGATTCAAACCATTGATTCGTAGAGATTTAACGGTGGATTTACCCGGGGATACCGCCTCACCGACCCGCAAGATCCTGTTGGTCTCCGGAAAAGTCTCCGGAGGAGATACACTCCACATCCTAGTCAATCACTGGCCATCCCGCAGAGGGGGTTTGGAGAAATCAGCCCCTAACCGGTACGCGGCAGCCCGATGCCTGCGAAAGGCGGTGGACAGTCTATTTGCGCTCTATGGGGGACCCGACCGTTGCCAAATCGTGATAACCGGCGACTTCAACGATACCCCACAGGACCTCAGTATTCGTTTGGTCTTGGGGGCAGACTCCAGCGGTTCCCGGGGGCTGTTCCATCCCTTCCTCACGATGGACGGAGGGTCGTATTGTTACCAGGATCGATGGGAATGGCTTGACCAAATCATCTTGAGCCGTAGCTTAATGCAAGCAACTTTGCTGCCGCCTTCCGCTGTTTCAGAGTCCCTAAATTCCAAATCCAAAGACAAGAAAACGGCCTCCGAAACAAGACCCCAATACCATTACATCGCCGGATCTGCCAAAGCTGCGAACGATCCTACGCTTGTTCAACAAGAGGGAAAATTCAAAGGGTATCCTTACAGGACCTTTGTAGGCAATCGTTATCTTGGCGGCCCCAGCGACCACCTGCCAGTCCTCTTGCATATTCGTTGCCCCCGTTGTTTCTAGCCCTGCATCATGCCCCTGTCTCCTCATCCAACCCAAAACACCACTTTATCTTCTCCTGACCGACCTTGGTTTGAATCATGGTTTGACAGTCCGTATTACGAGGAGGTTTATGATCATCGCAACCTATCTGAAGCCAAAGAATTCATCGGACGTTTAACCCAATGGCTTCAATTACCGTTCACAGCCCAAATTCTAGACCTTGGCTGTGGTTGGGGCCGACATACCCGTTCTTTTGCCGAGCTGGGCTACAGGACCACCGGCTTAGACTTGTCTCCCAGATTAATTGCCAAAGCCCGGGGGAATTTTATTCGACCCGACGACCCCGTTTCTGAACGCATAACCTTCTGCTTAGGCGATATGCGTGATTTTCAATTGGATACCAAATTCGATATGATCGCTAACCTGTTCACTTCTTTTGGCTATTTCGAAGATTCGGACCAAGACTTAAAGGTTATCCAGAATGCCCGTCACCATTTGAAACACGATGGAATCTTTGTTCTTGACTATTTCAACAAAGAGGCTGTTCTGGCACAACTCCATGAAGCCGAATATCGTATCGGGCCTCTTTTTGATACTAAAATTAACCGTTCCATTGAGCATGGTCAATTGATCAAATCCATTGAAATTATCCACAAGCATGCTGATCGTACTACAGAAAAATTTATCGAAAAAGTTCGATGTTATGATGACCTTGAACTTAAAACCATGCTGAAAACTTCCGATTTTGAGGTGACTCATCATTGGGGAACTTACCAATTAACTCCAGCAGATCCGAACAGTCCCCGCTGCATTTTGCTGGCTCGCAAATCCAAAGGCTAATTCTTTTGAACGTCTCACCGATCTCAGTCCTAAGAATGATATCACATCGAATAGTCCTCTTCGGTTGGGTGGGATATGCCGCAACCTTGATCCTCTTTCAACAAGTCGGTTGGTTGACAGAACCGCCACCATGGGATCAGCAATTGTTTTGGATGATCAACCATCTCTCATTGCCAAGCTGGATGGACAGCTTGGCCATAACCGCCCGGAACCCATGGACTTGGGTCCCCTTATACCTGGCAATTCTAGCGTGGATGTTCTACCATCAAATTCCAAAGGCCTGGAAAATATTTATCGTGCTAACCCTAGCAGTAACCCTCAGCGATCAACTATCGGCCTCTCTGATCAAACCCTGGGCCATGCGGGAACGCCCTTGCCACTTCCCCGGAACCGCAGAAGATTGCCGGTCACTCGTCAATTGTGGTACCGGATTCAGTTTTGTATCGTCTCATGCCAGCAATCATTTCGCCCTGGCTTGGACTTTGGGATTGTTGTTTTATAGGCGATGGAAGGCAACAGGTCTAGTGGTGGGGACCTTATGGGCAGGCTTGGTCGGTTGGTCGCAAATCAGAGTAGGCGTCCATTTCCCTTTGGATATTGCTTGCGGCGCTTTGCTTGGTATCCTTATCGCAACGAGTTTATGGATGACTTTCAGCACCTTGAAGGTCCCCCCGGCAGTATCTTCCAAGATCACCACCCCCCTTTCGTCGAATTCCTAATCAGAACTCTATGTTATTTACCAGTTTAGCCCTTTTGATTTCAGGAATTTTGGGCGGTGTCTTGGCCAGAGTATACCAAGGAGCCATGGACCAACTGCGGTTTCGATGGTTACTCACCTTCTGCGGGGGATTGCTCTTTAGCACAGCCATCCTGCACTTGCTTCCTGAGGTGCTCGCTTACGGCCACCCCACCGAAAACCTATGGTTGCTCAGCGGCTTCTTCTTACAATTGATCCTGGAAAAATTTTCAGCGGGCATCGAACATGGTCACCTTCATCACGAAGCCAATCATCACTGCGACCACCCCCTCCACGAAGAACATCCTCATAAAAGTCATAATGCAATTCTGACCGCATCTACCGACTCAAGCAAAAAAGCCACAGGCCAAGGCCCCTCCGTTTGGTTAGCCTATGCGCGTTCTTGGGGATTGATGATCAGTCTTAGCATCCACGGCTTAATTGAAGGCATTCCCCTATCGGGCGTTGCAAACACCTATGCTGATAGCAAAATTCCTATAACACCACTTCTTTTGGGGATCCTACTCCACAAGACCCCAACCAACTTTGCCCTTGCAGCCTTGCTCATTCGGCAGAAAGCGCATCCCCTTATGTTATGGGCAGCTGTCATCTGGGTCGCAAGTTGCACACCTTTGGGCCTATGGATTGGCCATGGGCTTGGACATACCGGTGAAGGCAACCGCGAAATTCTGCATGCTTTGATGGCCCTGGCCACAGGATCCTTCCTCCAAATAGCCTCCACCATTCTCTTCGAAAGCAGCAACAACCACAAATTCAACTGGATTCAATTATCTGGGGCACTTCTGGGCGCATATCTTGCTTATTTCATGGGACACTAACCCAGGATGACCCCATTTTTTGATCCGCTCCATAAATTATTATTATGTTCGACAAAAATACATTGACCGGCAAACATATTTTGGTGACCGGCGGCGGTTCCGGTCTCGGCCTTGCCATGGCTCAGAAATTTTATACCTTAGGGGCCCAAGTTGCCATTTGCGGCAGAACAGAATCCAAACTAAAGCAAGCGACTGTACAGATTGGCGAGGGAAGCCTATACTACGTGTGCGATGTTCGGGACCCCTCCGCGGTTACCGCCATGTTCGACTATTTAATCGAGCAATGGGATCGAGTCGATGGTTTGGTGAACAATGCTGCAGGAAATTTCCTTGCAGCGTCGGAAGACCTGAGTCCCAATGCTTTTGCATCGGTGGTAGATATCGTCCTTAAGGGCACTTTTCACTGCACCTTGGAATTTGGAAATCGTTTGATCCAAAAGAACTCGACAGCCCCCTCTCCACAAGGCGCCTCGGCCAAAGAAGAATCCAATGGCCAAAGCAAAGAGTCAATTTCTTCACCTTGTGGAAATATCATCAACATTGTTACAACCTACACCGAAACCGGTTCCGCCTTTGTTCTGCCTTCGGCATGCGCCAAGGCGGGAGTCCTTGCCATGACCAACAGCCTTGCCGTCGAATGGTCCACCTACGGTATTCGGCTTAATGCCATTGCGCCAGGGCCTTTTCCTACGGAGGGCGCATGGTCGCGCCTTATGCCCGACCCCTCCATCGAAGAAGCCTACAAAAGAGGAATTCCCTTAGGTCGTTACGGCCAATCCGAAGAACTGGCCAACCTTGCCGCCTTCCTGATGAGTCCTATGGCGGATTATATCCAAGGCGGTTGCATCTCGATTGACGGTGGGGAGCGTCTCATGGCAGGGCAATTCAATCGCTTTGTCCAGTGGATGCCCAGGCCCATGATCAAACAAGCCTTTGGTGCGATGAAGCCTCCTAAAAATCCCTCGTAGCCGACTTGGAAAAGCTCGTTGCCAAGACCTTGCCGGCAACGAACACGTCAAGACGGTATAGCCCCGAGGATAGAGAGGCATTGCCATCTGGCTGATGCCCAAGTATCCCGGGTGAATTTGAAAGAAATAATCCCTGAACACCTGCCAGCAAGGCAATCCTACGGGTTGAATCGGGCATCAGGCTGAATTGTTGGAACGCCGAACCCGGATTCCAATGGTTAAAAGCTCTTGCGATGAACAAGCGGCCCCTGAAGGAACATAGGATGAGACCGAATCCACCATGACGGTCACCTACCCCCACCATTGGACTCATGGCAGGCCACAACAAAGAAGGTTGCAAAACCAAGGAGAATGAATCGCATAAGCAAGGGGTAAAGGTATACCAGGTCAAAAACGGTCATTGCCTCAATGAAAACTCCTTCACCTTTTTAAAAAATTCAAAGAACGAACCCGCGCTTGGAAAATTATCCCCCCGTATAAAGCATGTTGCAGCCCCTGGTTTCGGCGCCCTCCAACCGGCCTAACAATTCCAAACTGCCGTCTTGCAAAATGCGCCCTGCGTCAGCAGTCTGAAGAAAGGCCAGGCTGTAGTAATTGGATGTATCCACGATGTTGATGCCTCCACGGGTTCCTGGGGATTCCCATTCAAGCGGGTTATCGGATCGATAAATACCGATACCCACCGAAGCGGGAAATACAAAACCCTCGAAGGCCGAACCGTCTATTCGATAAGCCTGCGAGCTTAATTCAGTCATTCCATACTCACTACCCAAGCGAAGCCCTGTCGCAGAACTTATTTGCTCCCGAAGCCATCCCCTAAAGCCCTCCGGTGTCCAACCCTGATCCATGCCTTTGGTGCCACCCGTTTCAATCAGAATATCTCCTTGATGTGGTTGCCAGTCCCTGTTCCTCCACAAATTATCGCCGAACCAGTCCCATAAGGCATGCGGTATTCCCCATACCAAGGTTGACCTTCCCGCATTTCCGGCTTCTTTCCACTGCCTCATTAACGTCGCATAGTCCTTACGATAAAAGGCCCCAAACTTCATTGCTCCATGATCCATGAAATATTGTAACATTGCCAAAAGAGACGACTCCCCTCGATCCATATACGACGGCAACAAGGCCAGTAAAATACTGTTGTTCAAATCACCTAGACATTGTACCGCATGCATCATGGAGCGAGCCATCACCTCGGATTCAAAGGCCATCCAATGCCTCGAACGCTGAACCTCGCTAAACACACCCTCTGAATGGGTACTCACTTGGGCGCTGGTCCCGCTGCTTCGAAACACCGTACTTGGACGAGGAACACCCCAGTACAAGTCCTCGTGTTTGAAGGCATCCACCGGCATAAACACCAACTGATCCGGATAACGGATGGAATCGGCATTGGGGCGAAGAGCATTCACCCAACGACCGAAGGAAGGCAACGCTTGACGCTGTCGATGAAATAGATCCATCACCGCAGCAGTTTGCTCATCGTTCCAATTTTTCCACCCCATGCCTGAACCACCTCCCAAAATCGCATGGCATGCGGGCTCCTCCAAATTCGTAAGCCCAGAGCATCCTTGTATCGGCTGTTTATCCCAAAGGCTCCAAAATTGAAGCAAAGATTCTCTCAACGAGTCCATCGGTGACAGGGCTTGTATTGAATTTTGGATAAAAGTACGATACCCCATCATGAGCAAGTCGACTTAATCAATCGAAACCCTGATTCACCAAACAAGGGCTCCACATTTTGAGATAAATTTGCTCTATCATGTTGCACCCTGTTTGGTTCATCCTATCAAGACTTATGAAAAAGCTAAATCCAGGACTTTTGAGGCCTTCACGGTGGGGATTCATAGGGTTGTTAGCCTTAATGAGCTGTGATTTGCTCTTTATCCCTCAGATTTTTCCTCCGCAAGTGGACTTGATTGCCCCCACCGATACCCTATGGCTTCGGTCAGGTCGGGATACCCTTAATTTGGTATTTCGAATTCGCGACGAGGACGGAGACCTGGGCCGCGATACCATGGACCAAACCAAGGACCTCGGAATACTGGAAGTCCGTTACGGTAGCCCCCCCTTTGACACTACCTACACCGAATACGTAATCCCCAACCTCACCCCCAAAGGTGCGGACAAAAGATTAGATGCCTCCTTGAAGGTATCTGTGGAGCCCTTGACCATGCGAAGCGGGCTCGCCGTGGATTCTTCGCAATTCTATGTGGTTCTCCGAGACAGAGCCGGAAATCCCTGTCCCGTAATTGCATTGCCCACGATTTATCTACGTCCATGAGATGCATTCTCTGATCAGTAAATATCATGCAACAGCGCAGGCAGTCCTTTGGTTGACCTTGTTCCTCAGCCAAGCGGCCATTGCCCAAAGCGGGGGTCGTTCCATGTTTGGTCAAATGCAGGGTGAGATTGATCCGGTCACCATGAGCATGGGCGGATTTGCCCCGGTCTGGGGACCTCTCGGTCTAGGATCGGCCATAAGCAATCCGGCCTTGCTGGAAGAGTGCAGTCAGCACCGATGGTTTACGGGATGGTCAAAACGGCCTGCCGGGTTGCAACAAGGTGGATTTGCCATGGTGCTTCCTCTTAAACGCTTTCCTGAATGGCATGCTGCCATCGGAACACAATTTACAGGAACAGGATCCATGCCTTCCACGGATCCATTCGGCATGGAAACTGGGCAAACGCAAGCCGGCGAAGGAGTGTTACAGGCAAGCCTTGGACACCGATTCAGCCCCCGGCTGAATTGGGGGGTGCAGACACGAGTCGTCTCATCGTATTTAGGCTCCTATTCCGCCTGGGGAGCAGGCTTGGATATGGCCCTGCGCTATACCGATACCGCCCAAAGGCTTGGAGTCTGCCTGCTCCTGCACGATGCATCGATTATCTTGAAAGACTACGTCTATACTTCGGCGGCATCCCGCTTCCCGCCGGTTCGCTTGAATCTGATGCTCACCAATGAATTGATGCATCTCCCGCTACGTTGGTCTCTGGGTATGCAGCATTTGCAAAACTGGAACCTGCGCTACGACGATCCAAACGATCCGTACAAAACCGATAATCTGCTCCTTGGACAAGATAGTGTTACCAAATCATCTCGTTGGGCAGATCTTGGACGGGAAGCTTTCCTGCATTTGGTTTTCAATGCCGAACTCCGTTTGAGCAAGGCCATCCGCCTGCGCGGCGGTTACAACGCATTGCAAAGGGCCGAATGGGCTTTCCCTGAGCGTTCAGGCAGCAGCGGGTTTACCTTCGGTATAGGTCTGTTCACTCGCCGATTCAGCGTGGACTTTGGCACCGGGGCCCAAACCCTGGCCGGCAGACAAAGTTCCGTAGCATTTTCTTGGAACTTCAGCCCAGTAAAGCCTTGATTTAAACGTTGCAGAATAGCATTTCACTTTGACAAAAAACGCCGCTAAATTATTCCCATAAATATTTTCAAAATACTGAATTCCTACTATCGCCTCCTCCTGACCATTCTTGCCATCCCCTTTGGATGGCCAACCGTCTCTGCAAACTCGCCAAAGAACGCACCATCTCCAACAACGAACACATATGTTTCCGTTTCGGTAGACTCTTTGCTGTTGTACCAAATTTATATTCGAAATTTTAGCACCCAAGGCAACCTGCAAGGGGTAATTGCCGGACTAGATCGCATTCAAGGCCTTGCCATACGCTCTGGTTGATGCCGGTGCATCCATTAAAATTTGTGAATCGCAAAGGTATTTTTGGTGGTCCCTGCGGGGTGCTGGTCAACAAGCCATTTTAGTAGTGGTAAACATTCGTAACAAAAACCTCAAATCGAAGGTGCCCCCCGATTACCGTGCGCGTTCCTTTGTGAACCTCCTTGACCAAAGCACAGCCTACCTCAAGGAAGAACTTGAATTGGAGCCTTACGGCATTCGCCTGCTCAAGACCTTCAAGCCCTAAGGTCTAGCGCTTCACCAACCGGTGCCAAGAAGGATTACCTTTTGGATCCATTAACTGTAGCAAATAGATTCCAGAGGGCCATGCTTGGCATGCTAAATTCAGGGCAACTCCTGTTCCTTCAGGCTGGTATACCCCCTGCGCGAACATGCGACCGTTAAGGTCCGTTATCCGCCATTGCGCGTCTTGGTTCA
>Ga0194121_10001879_pt1 | contig 34401 bp, 33 predicted proteins | sample TA2MahCa50mmetaG_FD_148609 | JGI IMG/M metagenome (GOLD analysis project Ga0194121, IMG submission 148609) | Freshwater microbial communities from Lake Tanganyika, Tanzania - TA2015020 Mahale Deep Cast 50m | ecosystem: Environmental > Aquatic > Freshwater > Lake | place: Tanzania: Lake...
AAACGGTTGCTCGATGTAACTGTGGGGGAAATAGAGAAGAGTAGAGTCGTGTTGCAATAGCGAGCATGGCGATGCGCCCCCTTTCCATATCTTTACAGTATTCTCAACCCCTTCTTGGTAGCAGGGGGCCAACACGCATGAGTATCCTAATCATTGACATCGAAAAAAACATTGAGGAATCCTTCCGCCAAATCGTCGAAAAACGCTTCGGCCACGGAGAACAAACCCTTGAAATCGTTCTCAATGCCTTAATGAAAGACTGGGTGGAGAAGCAGGGAATTCGTCAAACGTAGGGTGTACTTCCGTTTCCTTTTTATACGCCCAAATAGTAGCATTCCCATGCAGCGCAGCAAAACAGGCATCCAGGGATTAGACAAAGCCTTGAATGGGGGTTTTCCCGAAGGGAACTTAGTATTGCTTTCCGGCGGAGCCGGAACCGGTAAGTCCACGATGGCCATGCAATACTTAGTGAACGGCGCCACTCTTTTTGGTGAAAAAGGATTGTATATCTCCACCGAACAAAATGAAGAAGAATTGCAAAAGGCCGCATCCCAGTTTGGGTGGCGTTTAGTGGATTTAGAAAACAAAAACTTGTTGAAAGTGGTTTATTTCAAAGTATTGGAACAAGATCATTTTATTCAAAAAGTAGAGGAGCTTGTTCAAACATTCAAACCTAAACGTATTGTGATTGATTCCCTCACAACGTTAACGGATTTCATGATGATGTCCGAATTGCAAAAGGACGTGGGCGTATCATTAATCAAAATCGTTGATACCGTTTCTCCCATTCCCCGCACCGAGCAAATCGTCACGAAGATTATTTTGTATAATTTAGTGAACAAACTCAAAGAGTTTGAATCCACTGTTCTCATGACTTCGGAGCTACCGGAAGGTTCGCCCCGTTTGTCTGCGGATGGGGTTACGGAGTTTGTCACGGATGGAGTGATACTGCTTGGTTATCTCGCAGTTGGTGCTACGGACTTTCGAAGTATGCGTATAAGAAAGATGAGATATACTGATCACGAAAAAGGATCATTAACCTACAATTTAAGTCCAACTGGGATTGACATTACAGCAGAAAATAATATTCTGTGAGGGTTTCAATGGATATCGCGACTGAATTAATTATTTCAAACAAGTTGCAGTTTGAAGAAGGTGAGATTAAACTTTTTGGAACTAGTATTTTCTTAATTCCGCCTGAAGTATATATGTTTTTGTATAGTGAACTTGACAAGACTGGACAAACTGATATTTTTTATAAAACGTGTCAGGCTTCTGCTTTTGAACTTTTTACAAATTTAATTAAATCTAGTCATAAGGATATCGATGAGTTGATTGCGTTTGTACCTAAAATTCTTAATTTATTAGCATATGGAAAAGTTTCTATTACAAAAAAAGATTTATCAAATATGGTGTTTGAATTTTCACTTGAATCGCCTCTTTATCCTGAAATTTTTGGTAAATACCAAAAGCCAATAGATGTTGCATTTGCTGGATTATTAGCTGGTTCACTTAGTGCTGTGCTTAAAACGCCAATGCGTTGCATAGAAAAAGAATGTGTTTCGACAGGATTTGGAAATTGTACTTTTGTGGCCGAAATGGGTGTTTTATAATGTTTACTTTGATGGCAAAATTGTTGATGAGTAAACAAGTAAAGTTTTCTGATGGGCGCTTGGAGTTAATGGGCATTAGAGATAGTTTCACGCCAGGTGTTACTTTTGTTGAAATCCAAAAAGAGTTGATGAAATCCGGACGTCAACATTTGATTTATTCAAGTGCCAAGAAATCTGGTTACAATTGGTTCAAATATATGTCAAAGGTTTATTCGGGAATGAAGCAAACAGAAGCGGTAAAGTGGGGTGTTGATTTAATGTCACTATCTGGGTGGGGGATTCCCACATTAGAAAAGCTAGATTTAGAAAAGAAGATTACGATATTTAATTTAAAGAATTCAACTGTTGCTAAATTATATGGAAAATCATCTACTCCTGTTGATCATTTTTTTAGAGGACTTACTGCTGGAGGAGGGAGTTATATTCTCAACGAAGATTTGGACTGTGTCGAAACCCATTGTTTGTCAAAAGGAGACGGGTTCTGCAGATTTTTAGTTGCCCCAATTAATTTACTTGAAGTCTCAAGTAAATCACTTCGTGATGACTTTGGGAGATAGGGCTTTAATGAGATTTTCTAAATCATTTTCATCTCTCAATACAAAATCAAAGAGCCCAAGATAGTAAGGAATATTATCTATAAAATCATGGTGATTTGTTCTAACCAAGATTGAATATGCTGATTTACTCATAACTTCTATATCCAATATATCATTGCTAATAAAAATGGTATTTTTTAGTGAAAATTTTTTCTTTTTCTTTTCCATGTGCTCTTGTGCAACTTTTTCTTTAGTTGAAAATGGAAATTCTGACTTTGCAGGTATTTTGTCAGAAATAAGTCTTTCTGCCCCTACTATCGTTCCATTATTATCGTATTTCATTACTGAACCATATCCCCCACCAAGATTGAATTCACTAGCGAGTCCTTTAGCAACAGTATCTGAACTCCTTGTAGCTAATATTACTTCAACATCATTAGAAAGTTTTTTTGTTAATTTAAGTAATAATGGATTAACTTGTTCAGCCGATTTTACTATTAACTTTATTTCCGATTTTCTATTTGCTTTTCCATGAATCAATAGGCGCAGTCCAGTAATCATTCTCAAATTATCTGCGGACAGATTATCTTTTTTTTCTGATAAAATTACTTTGTTGTATTTTTCCGCGCCATCGTGGTAAACAAGTTTAAGGCCTTCTTTAAATGAATGAAATTTTGAAAAAGTCCCATCCATATCAATAATTACTAAGTTAAAATTAATTTTTTTTTTGAAAAAAAGTTTTCTTATCCAAAAGTGAGGAAAGTAACTTAATGCCTTTAACAAAATAATCATTTTCATCATAATTTTCTTCGTCGATGATACCACGTGAGCAGGCTGCATTTGGCAATTACTGTAGCAGTTTATATATACCTTGCAGGCACTCTATTTAGATGCCTAAAGTGATAAATATTGCTGGAGCTGGTCTCGGTGGACTTACTGCTGCCGTATTGCTTTCTGAGAAATTTGATGTTCATGTTTATGAAAAAAATGGTAATATCGGCAAGCCAGGTGGAGACGATATTGAAGCTGTAAGAAATTATGGAATGGGTTATGATCAAATTAAATTTCTCCATGATAATGGAATTATTTTAAAACACACAAAGCCAATTACCAAAATTGTAAAATATGCTCCTTCTGGAAAGAGCATGACTGTTCATAGTGAAAACGGCCCACTTTTTCACGCATTTATGCGTGGGCCGAATAAACTTTCTGTTGAGTCCCAATTATTTGAGCAAGCAAAAGAACGAGGGGTGAAGTTTTCTTTCAATACTCGAAAGAATTACAATGAGGTTGATATTGTAGCAACTGGTTCGGTCTATCGAAATGTTTGGGTTTATGGTTCATACATAAAAGGTGTCGATGTCGATCCGCAAAAAATTTTATTTTTCATGGATAACGATTATTCTCCGCATGGTTATCTTTATCTAATTCCATATGGTCCTAATGAAGTTACTATTGCTGCTGGGACTGATGATTTTTCATGTCCCTTGCCAAGATTATTGAAGTCATTTATTGAAAAAAATGAGGTAATAAGTAATTTATTGAAAGGGGCATCTGTCGATCATAATATTGCTGGATTTGCCTACTATAATGTTCCCGAATCTGCTGAAGTAAATAATGTAAAGTTTGTTGGTGGCGCGGCTGGATTCTTGGATGCATCTCGTGGGTTTGGCGCAAAATATGCTCTTGAATCGGGGATATTCGCTGCTCGGGCAATCCTTGAAAATATTAGTTATGATGCGTTGTGGAAGTCCGCATTTGAGAAAGAATTGATTGACAGTTTTAATAGGCGTCTTTTACATGAAAAATTTTCAAATAGCGATTATGAAAAACTACTTCACGGAGATGAGGTTTCAGTGAGTAGATATAACAAGATGCCTATCCCGTTTAGAGACTCATTTGAGAAATTGAGGAACAGTATGGCTCTAACAGAATCCCGAAAAAAATATAGTTTGGAAAAATTATTTTCAACTACTTAAATTTTATTTCTCAAAGAACGTGCTCGTCTTCTCCCTCATCTCGTCCGCCAATTCCTTATTTCTAACAATAATAATCTGTATTTTCACTTTCCTGTTGACTAGTTCAGTGAGTCGTTTATAGTCCATTTTTTCAAAGCTTTTCGTGTCGTGGTAGAATTTTTCCACGTCTTTCCAGAAGTCGGCGGGGTAGTAGATGTTGCAGATGTGGTCTCCCCGAATGATATAATCGTGGTCTAAAGCTATTTTGGATCCGGTTTGGCATTGTTTTCCTACTTTGTTCAACCAGGCCGCCAGGGCTTTATCTAAGGGTGTTCTTTTTCATTGACTTCAAGTATTGCCTCTCTCATTCGTTGTTTAGCCACGACGTCCAACCCAATCGTGGGTTCATCCAGGAATAATATTTTAGGTGTTGGTATGAGTGCGGCTACGACTTCGCACCGCATGCGTTGTCCGAGGGAGAGTTTCCTCGTTGGCGTGTGCATGAATGTTTTAATGTCAAATAGTTGGATGAGATAGTTGATTCTTTTTTCGTATGTTTTTTCGTCCATTTCGTATATTTCTTTGTACAATCGGAAGCACTCATACGGGGGGATGTCCCACCACAATAGTGTTTTTTGTCCGAATACGACTCCGATATTTTTCGTGTACTCATACCTTTCTTTCCAGGGGACGAATCCGAGTACGCTTACTTCTCCGCTCGTGGGGGTGAGTATTCCCGTGAGTGCTTTGATAGTGGTTGATTTTCCACTTCCATTAGGTCCAATGTATCCGAGTATTTCTCCCTCGTTTACCGTGAATGATACTTTGTTGAGTGCAGTGATGGTTTTGTTTTTCCGCGTTAATACGTGTAACATGCCGTTTGTTTTTTCGGGAACGCGATATGTCTTCGTCAGGTTTCGTACGACAATGGCAGGCTTCATACGTGGCTCACTTATTTGATTGGGTTAAAATCGTGTTATTAATCCCTCCCTTCGCTGGCAATCGAACACGTATTCGTCATTTTTCATTATTTTCAATTCTTCAACCGTTTAGTTGATTTCTCTTCAACCGCGCCTATATTACTCTGTTTTTCGCGTCTTGGTTTATGCAGCATAAGTTGAGCGTGTGCGGGAGAACTAGTTGTGAGCCTATCCCTCGTTTTTCTCCCGCGCGCGTTTCCCTGCATGCGGGTTGTTGAGCGTATGATGCTCCGTGATTTGGTGTTAGTGAAAGCGGTTTCTGCGTTTGAAAACATTGGTTTCATGGAGTGGCACGCGCGTGTGTTGCGCGAGCTCTCAACAAGTCCTATGCCCATTAAGGAGATTTCTCGCCGCACGGGTTTGTTTCATTATCAAATACAAGGCGTGTTGCAAGACTTGCTTGCGTTGCAGTTGATTGAATACACGCGCTATGGGATACAGTTTCGCGACGCGGGGGAGATGTTTGCGCAATTAGTGGATTGTTGCGAAGGCCATGTTGAGCGTCATTCGTATGATTGGGAGGCCGCGTTTGAGGTGGTTGTTCCGCGTGTAAAAAGTTTGAAGAAGCAGTTTGATTTTAATGAATAACCAAAAATTAATACATCACGTGTTAGGGGTTGTTCACCCTTCCTTGCCCAATGAGCACGGGTTACATCCCTCGTATGAGAAAGCGTTTTACGTTCAACCGGGGAATGCGCATCATTCACCTCACCATCAGACAGTGCGTCATCATTCGGAGCATCATTCCAAGAAGTAGCACGTTAATCGTATGAATGTGCAGTGAAAAATAATTATTTTCTTTTTATAAGGTGTAAATAATATTCTCTCCTCGCCCACCATGCATTGGTGGCTGTTTTCACGTGCCATTTTCCTTTCAGTATTCCCTTGCGTGGAATGAGGCTCAAGTCTTTTCCTCCCATTACTTTTTGGGTGATGATGGCCTCGTTGGCGGAGGGGTTTTTTCGGATGAATTGGAAGAGTATTTTTCGTGCGTGTTCCGGGTTTACGTTAATATCGCACACCACGATGTCTACTTTTTGGGGTATTTTGGGGGCGTCTTCGGCTTTTTTGGGAATATACGTGACGCGTTTGTTTTTTTGCAATTTCGTGTCGAGGATGGTTTTGTCGATTGCAAAAATGTGTTTGGCTCCTCTTTCGAGGAGTGCTTCCGTCCATCCTCCGCTGCCACATCCTAAGTCTGCAATGACCTTGTTTTGGGGATTAACATCGAGGGTTGCGAGTAAGTATTGGAGTTTTTTTCCCGAGCGGGTGATGGTTTCTTTCTCTGTGAATTTGTTATCCTTGTAGGGGAAAAAGTGTTCATCCAATGAAAATGGTTTTACGGATGCGTAGTATTTTTTCTTGTAGCGCAGTATGAACCACATGTTGTGGTTTTGCGTTGGGTTCATTTTGACTCCCATTTTTTCGAGGGCAATTCCATTTTTGACTTCCATATCTCTTCCGGATAGTTTGGCATCATCCACTGACCACGCACGCAAGGCATGCGCGTCATTTCCCATTTGTTGAGCGTGTTTGGCGATGTGGGCGCGCATTTTTTTATCATTGGTGAACGATTTTACCTCTTGTGCATGAATGAGGAATGGTCGAATGGTTTCGTTCTCAAATATTTTGGGATTGGCTTTGACGAGGAAGTGGTGTTCTCCCAAAAATAAGGGTTTGAGTTTTTTCTTTTTCACGTATTCGTGTACTTTGCGTGAGAAGTGATTGTTGTAGGCAATCAACAGTTTTTTTTCGCTGGGCATATGTTATTGGTGCGTGTACAGCATTAAAATCCCGCTTGTTTGATGCGTTCAAATGCTTCTTTTATCTTGTCTTTTCCTGTCGCATAACTGATGCGGGCGAATCCTTCGCCGTGTTTTCCAAACTCATTTCCCGGCACCATCAAGACTTTGGCTTTTTTGAGCATGGTATGAACGTATTCGGATGATTTTTTTCCATTCGTGATGCGTGGGAACACATAGAATGCTCCTTCGGGTTCTTTTTCCACGTGCAGCGTGTGCGTGTTTTTCAATAATTGGAGCGTGAGTTTTCTCCTTTCATCATAGGAGTGTTTCATTTTTTCCACGTATTTTTGGTTCATTTCGAGTGCGGCCATGGCCCCATATTGGTTGGCTGTGCTGGCCGCGAGAGACGTGTAAATGTGTATTTGGGACATTTTTTTCACGAGTTCATGGTGTCCGGCCACGTATCCTAATCGAAAACCCGGCATAGCGTATGATTTGGAGAACGAATGAAACGTGAGCACGTAGTCATGCATTCCGTTTAACGAGGCCATGCTCACGTGTTTTGATTTGCCAAAGCAGAATTTTTCATAGGCTTCATCGGAGAAAACAATTAGTTCGTTTTCGACGGCAATATCGGCAATTTCTTCGAGCACTTTCTTGGACAGTACACTTCCCGTGGGGTTTGCGGGCGTGTTGAGGATAATCGCCCTTGTCTTATTCGTTATTTTTTCGCGTATTTCTTCCGGGTGAATTTGAAAACCATCCTTGTCGGATAGTTTGTAGGGCACCGGTTCTCCCGTCACCATGTCAATCATGGGTTCGTACGCTAAAAAAGCTGGGTTGGGCGTAAGTACTTCTTCTCCCGCATCCACCACGCTCAACAAGCCCATGAGCAATCCTTCCGTGCTTCCCGCGGTGACGCAAATTTCATTCATGGGGTCATCGAGTGAAATATGGTTTTCTTTTTTGAGTTTGCGTGCAATCATTTCTCTCAGCGCGGGCAATCCGGGTATGCTCGCGTAATGTGTTTTTCCTTCTTTCAACGCTTTGATGGTGGCGTTTACAATGGGTGCGGGTGCATCAAAATCCGGTTCCCCGGGTCCGAGTGATATTACGCTTTGGTCTTCTTTGGCTATTTTCATAATGTTTTCAAATTCCGAATCGGGAAGTTCGCTCACGCGTTCCGAAATAATGTGTCCCCATCGTGATTTGGATATGCGCTTTTTCTCATTGAGAAAGTGGTGCATGTTATTTTCCCTCGATGATGCGCACATCCACGGCTTGCACACTCTCAACAGTGGCAATCACTGGATTCAAGTCTAGTTCGCGTATTTTGCGCGTGCTCATGAGTTTGGAAACTCCCATGAGTATTTTTTTCAAATCATTAAAGTTGATGCTTTTTTGTCCGCGCGTTCCTGCGAGGATGGGGTATATTTTCAATTCGCTAATCATTTCATCCATGTTCGTGTTGGACAACGGCGCGATGCGCACCGCGGAGTCCTTGAATACTTCCGTGTAAATGCCCCCCATTCCCACTAATACGGTGGGTCCGAATTGGGGATCCATTTTTCCTCCCACAATGATTTCGATTCCTTTTTTCATGGGCTGCACGACCACATACTCGCAACCGGGTATTTTTTTCATGAATTTGAAGGCAGCAAATGCTTCCGTGTCATTTTGAATGTTTAACTTTACGCCGCCCACATCTGTTTTGTGCAATAATTTTTTTCCAACCGCTTTCATGGCCCATGGAAAGGGGATTTTTTTACTTGTTGTGCGTAAGTTGGAAATGTTTTTGATTCCTGCACTTTCTACGAATGGGACTCCTGCTTGTTTGGCGGTGCGCAGCGCGGTCATGAAATCTTTGGGAAAATGGTTTGATTGACTTGCTTTCGTTTTGGTGCGCTTTTTCATATCTTACCCTTCTTTTTTGTCTTTTTAATGGTGTGGGGGATTCTTATAGGCATAAATACCCCGGTTCCTATTTCTCCTCATGGGATCTTCTTCGCCGCGCAGGAAATTGGTTTTTCCATTTCGTATTAGTACGAATAAGCGTGGTCATCGTCAAAAGGGAACTTTTGCTTTTTTGCCGCGTGATGTGGCTGTTTCTCCTGAGTTATTGCAGCGTCTTTCCCGTGAAAATAGTTCACGTCGTTTTGGCTTGCGTGTTTCAGGCAAGGCCGCTTCAGCCGTTGCGCGTGAGCGACAGCGATTGGCCGAACAATCTGATTTTTTCATTAAACCCGTGAATGCGCGCATACGTTCTATTCGAGAGCGTTTAACACGAGCAAATATTTTAGTCGAAAAACCTATTGAGGATTTGAAAAATAATACTGAACTTTTTCGTAGAGGAAATTACAAAGAAGTAGTGGTGCCTGATTCTCGTGGCCCGCATGACTACGTTTTTCAAGTGAAGAATCCCGAAAAGTTTGCTCAACGCATGCGTGAGTTAGTAACAAGAATTCACCTAGTGGGAGTGGCACATAATCATCTGCATATGCGTAATGTTCTGGTTACTCCGGCAGGGAAACTTCAGTTGATTGATTTGTCCAAGGCCCGTCTTTTTCAACGGCCTGCCAAGAATAAATTAGATTTTTTGAGGCGCTATGGAAATGATTTGTATCAGGTGGCGCTTGCCCTATTCATGCTTCGTGCATCGAGCAGAGGCAGTACGTACACACTTGAGCGGGAAAAGGCGTATTCTCTTTTTGTTCATGAGTTGGAAACCCTTGTTCGTATGCACCAAAAGGCAGGTATTCCAACGTTCGGGGTTGCCCCCAATGACCTGATTAACATTCATTATTCCGGGGGGCGATTCGTTTCCTAATCCGCCTTTATAGGCCTTTTTAGCCTTGTTGAGCGTCAATTTGGGCTTCTTTTTATAAACTTCCCCGTGTATGAGTTAGTGGAACTTAGCATTTAGTAGTGTTTTTTCGTTCTGTTTTGACCCGGTCGGGGTCCGTATTAAAGGGTGCACGCCTGTGCCCGGAACGTGCGAAAAATCCTCGATGCAGGATTGTGAAAAAAAGTATGAGTAACTATACGTTAACCGTCCATGGGGCGGGTAAAGAAATTGGTCGTTCAAGTTTTGTCTTGAATGCCGAGAATGAGAACATTTTGATGGACTACGGTGTCAAATTCACGCCGGAAGAAACCGCTTATCCTGTTCCCATTACTAAAAAATTGGATGCGGCTATTTTGTCGCACGCTCACTTCGACCATTCCGGTTTTGTTCCCCACTTGTATGTGGATAATCCCACGCACTTGTTTACGACGAAACCCACGCTCGAGTTGAGTAAAATGTTGTGGGCGGATTCACTCAAAATCGCCGCGCAAGAGGGAGAAACTCCCGCGTATTCGAAAGCACACATTGCGGCAGCGGAAACGAATGCCGTCGGTATGAATTATCGCAAGCCCGTAGACATTACCAAAAACGCGCGATTAGAATTCTTTGATGCCGGACACATTTTGGGAAGTGCATTGAGTAAAATTTCCATTAAGAACAAAACCTTCGTGTACACGGGGGATTTTATGCTTCCGCCTATTCGTTTGCACAATGGAGCGGACGTGAAAAGTATTGGTAAAGTGGATTATTTGATGATGGAATCCACGTATGGTAATCGTATGCATCCGGATCGTGAAAAAGTTATTCATGATTTCATGGCTAAAATACGTGAAACGCTTGACAGGGGCGGTCACGTGGTCATTGCGGCGTTTGCCATCGGAAGAAGTCAGGAGATTTTGGACATCTTGTTTGAGTACGGTGTCGATGCCCCTGTTTTCGTGGATGGAATGTCCCGCAAGGCAACGGAGATTTATCACCAATTTCCGCAATATAATTCCAAACCCAAAGTGGTTCAGCGTATGTTGGAGCAATTGAACTTTGTGGTGCATCCGGGAATACGCAAGCAAACCCTCAAACAACCAAGTGTGATTGTCACGACTGCTGGAATGTTGGAAGGTGGCCCTGTGATGTTTTACTTGGATAAGTTGCACGCGGATGAGCGTAATAGTTTGCTTCTTACCGGGTATCAAGTCGAAGGAACGAAAGGTCGTGTCTTGTTGGAGACGGGTAAGATTGAATTGGAAACCGGATTAGTTGAACCTAAGATGGAGATTCAGCGTTTTGATTTTTCCGCTCATTCGGGAAAGGATCATTTGATTAAAACGATTGAGACGCTCTCTCCCGAACATTTAGTGTTGATTCACGGAGACGAAAAAATCTCCGGAACGTTCACCGAAGAGTTGCGCGGCATGGGTTTCCATGTGAGCAATCCGGGAGTGGGGGATACCGTGAAGTTATAATTCGCGGTTCCTTTTCCTTGATGAGTATTTATGCCATCCTCCCGCTATGCGACGAAGCCTCCGTGTCCTAATTGTGGTGCGGTAGACAAACCTTTCATTGGTTTGTTTTGCCGGGATTGCTATATGAAGGACCATCCTTCCTTGGTCAAAGTTCCTTCTAAATTGGAATTAGAAAAGTGCAAGCGCTGTGGAAAGTTACGCGTGAATGGCGTTTGGAGAGAATGGGATGACCTAGTTGTGAATAAGTGGGTTCACGATAAAGTGAATGCCAAATCCATGAATGATGTTCACACGCAAGTGTATCTGACGCCTCATCCTAAAGAAGAAAAAGAGTTTCGCGTAAAAATTGTTGTGAGTGGAGAAGTCGAACACTCTCGCGTAGAGTTTGTGTTGCACTCCACTTTATTCATTCGTTCCAATATTTGCAATGACGATATGCTCATTACTTCTGATTATTACGAGGGCATTGTTCAAATAAGGATGAGTGAAAAGACTCCGGAGAAAATTCGTAAAGTGCAGGATGAGATTGTTTCCACTCTCAATCCGTTGCAAAAGTTGGATTCTAAAGCCGTGGTAGTGAATTGGGTGGGTCAAGAGTTTGGTATGGATGCGTGGATTGTTTCCAAGAAGGCCGCGAAGGCCGCTGCGGTGGCTATTTCTCGTTTGCATCACGGAACCATGTCTGTTTCGGGGAAACTAATCGGGTTGGACGTTCACACGAGCAAAACGAAGAATCGTTTAACATTTTTAGTGCGTATTCCGTGATTAGCGTGCGTTAATCTTTCGGAGCATTTCTTGCCACGCGGTTTTCATTCGTTCATTGTATTTGAGTTCTATTACTCGTTTTCCCAATAGTGTGGCGAATCTCTTGGAAATGCCGAATTTTTTTACGAGTTCTTCAGTCGCTTTTTCAGGGGTGGGGGCGGACATGAGTCTTCGTAAGAATGGTTTTTTTTCATCGACCATATTGATAAATTGGTTGACTAACTCTTTATTGGAGACGATTCCTGTTCTTCGAGTGAATGCTGTTGCAGTAATTTCGTGGTTCAGTAATAGTAATGCTGTTTCGAATTGTTGAATTGTTTTATCTGCATACGCATGTTGGATGATTTCTTCAAAAAGTTTTGGCGGGAGATAATATATGATTCTTTTTTTTCCTCGAAAGTATTCGACTCGTTTTTCCCATTTCGGATTAATGTGTTCGTGGCGTAATGCCAATTCTCCTTCTTCGTTTGGTTCCACGCCAATGGCGTGGTGGGCTGCATTCCAGTCTTCCTGGCTAATATTTATTCCTCGCGTGTGGTGCAGTAGTCTCATGCGTGGCTCTCGCGCATTCCCTCGCAGCAGGATGTTGAGAAAAAAAACGTGAGATGGATCATTCTGGTTGGCGAAAATGATGGGGTCATATGGTTTGTTTATTCGTGCGGGAATAGCTGTTTGTGCTGGCCAATTTTTGACTGCTGGCACTTTCCCTCGTTTCACGGTGGGGAGTAAAAATCGGCGAGCAAACTCGACTGGTGTAGCGTGTTTGCGCAGTGCGGTGAGTGCAGTGCGAGACATTTAATCCACCTATGATTCGTTTCCTTTCAGCGTTGCAATGATTTTTTCCACGCTGGCCATCGTCACAATGAGTGGGATTTTTTCGTTCTCAGCAATTTTTCGTGCAACGGGGTCTACTTTTTGGCAGCCATGTAACACGACGACACTCGGACGGAGTTCCGTGGCAAATCGTCCTACTTTCACGGCGATTAATGGAGAGCGTCCGTTTTCTACTTGCGTGAAAATGAGTGCGCGTTCGGGTGTTTTACCATACATTTGCAAGTATTCGTGCACGGGCACGTCGAGAATAACTTTCAATGAGTCAATGACCGTGTACCCATATAGTGTCAATTCTTTCAATCGTAATGGGTTGGCGATGCATTCTCCTTCTATTTTTTCCATGAATTCTTTTCCATTCATTCCGGAGTGGAATTCGTGAATGTCAAATACTTTGTCCACGGGCCCTTCTTGTCGTGATAATTGCGTGGCGACTTTTCCTCCCCTGTTTTTGTCCACTTCCATGAGCGCGTCCACGAGTCGGTTGATGACGGCAATTCCTGGACTTTTTCTCCTTCCCCCTTCGTAATCGGATATGGTTGAAGAGGAAACGTGCAGGTGTTCGGCGAGCTCGGTTTGAGATATTCCAAAAATCTCTCGCCATTTTTTCATGGAGCCGCCCGGATCCTTGCTGAGGGTTATTTCTCCGGCGATGGTGACTTTTAGTTGGTCCATGCTCGAAACATCGGTAAACGTCTATATAAATCTACGGCAAAAAGCGTTATGCTCATTTGCTGTTGACGAAAACCTTTCCTTCAGGGGTGCGGCATCGTTCCGGATAACTCTCCATAATGGAATATCCTGCGTCCACGCAATCGTCAAATGTTCGAATATCATTCACTCCCGGAATGATTTGCACCACGGTTTGACCATTTGGCCAAACACATTTGGGGGGATATGTTTTGAGCATGGGGTTTCCTTGCGCGATGCATTCGTCATACGGCGTGGAATACGATGTGGTCACATTCGTGGGGATGAAAAATAATACTCCCAGAATGGCGAGTAGAATAATCGCTCCCACTCCCACTCCTGCGAGTTTGAGGAACGTAATCCCAACCGGCTCCTTCTCTGCGAGTGGTTTTTCGGGATGTTTTCTGGTTTTGATGGCCATACTTGTTGAGCGTTATTTTTCCTTATAATTTGTTTGGTTTCTGCAGGATTTTTCCGAGATGTTTATATGGGTGAAAAAGAATTTTGATTAATGCCTGCCAAAAAAAATCCCGACATGGATAAAGAATGGAAGAAGAAACTCTCCGCAGAACAATATCATGTGTTGCGTGAGAAGGGAACCGAAGCCCCTTTCACAGGGAAATATGTTCACACCAAAGATAAGGGAATGTACACGTGCGCGGCGTGCGGTGCGGAATTGTTTTCTTCGGATGCAAAGTTTGATAGTGGAACCGGCTGGCCGAGTTTTGATCGTCCGGAAAATGTGAAAAATATTGAATTGGTGGAAGATAATTCTCATTTCATGCGCCGCGTGGAAGTGAATTGCAAAAAGTGCGGTTCGCATTTGGGACACGTGTTTGACGATGGTCCCACGAAAACACGTAAACGATTTTGTATTAATTCGTGCTCGCTGGAGTTGAAGAAGAAGTGATGAATAGGTATTCATTATTTGCTATTTTGGATCGTTTGTTGCCTGCGCCAGAATTCGGAGTTAGTTTGCATAAAATCCACCAATTCTTTTCTGGATGGTTCTTCTGGAAGACCATTTATGGTGAAAATCAGCGAGTATTTTTTTGTTCTCAAAACATGCTCCAATTCTCCTCTCGTCAATCTCTTCAAAAGAGTTTGATCTACTACCGAATAAAAGCGCATGTCTGAATCAGTAACTCTGTACGTTTTTTTTTGGTAACGAGTGGCAATACTGAAGTAAACATTTTGTTAGAAACAAAACCGCGCAAAAAATCCAATTCTGTTGGTTTTTTTCCGGTGTTAATCTGTCGCATTACTATTATTTTCCATGGGAAAACCTGTGGGGCCATTTTTCGTGTTGAGGTAATTCCTTCTTTTTTTAGTTCTGCAGACAATAATGAGTGGTACGTCCCATATTGGGCTTCAACAGGCTTTTCTGAATTTTTTATTCTAGAAATAATTTCGACGTGCCTGATTCGATTTTGAGCTGCTAGTTTTTCAAAAAAATTCTGAATATTTTCGACGGTTGGATCGCGCGATGCCAGCGCGTGTGCCATACCAGTAGTAACTGGGCTATTGTCTCTAATGGCACGCCCTTGATATTCGCCTGATACCACTTTCTTGTTGCGCTGGTGTGCGTCAAGTAAAAATCTTTTTTGTGATCTTTCAAAACGATCCCGTTCTTTCATTCTTTCAACACTGTGTCTATCCAAAAGATCTCCGACAGAATTCTCGATGATTACAGTTCTGCTTCTGCCCAGCGCAGGTCTCTTTGAGTAAATTTCTCCTGCTGGATGAGTCTTGAATATGAAGTGCACATCGCTTCTGCGCCGCGTTCTTTTCCTGCCCATAATGGCATTACTTTAACGCGGTAAATAAGATTATGGGTTATTACAATTAGCGTGCTTTCGATAAGCCTTTTCGGGAGTTAACCTACCTGGCAGTAGACGCGGGATTCCATTCGTCGAAATCAGAATATTTTTGGCGAATCTTGGCTTTGTGGCGCTCGTTTGATGATCCTATTTTTTCGAAGAATTTTCGGACATTTTCTTTGGAGGTGACATGAAGGTGCTTTCCATTACCCAATACTTTCGATTCTACTCCTAGTTCAGTGAGGATTTGGTGAAGTTGCGTGAGGATTGGAATGTTTACCATTGTAATATCCACGCGCATGTAGGGCTCTTTATAGATTGCTCGTTTATCAAAGAAAACACATCCATCTGTATCAAAGACTCCTCTCACAAACGCGGCTCGGTAATCAATTTTTCCTTCCATTATTTCTTTGGGAACGAGAACTCTGTTCCACTTTTCTCCCGACGGCATGCCAAAGCGTTGGGTGATAAATTCATGCAATAATTTACAATGGAATGTGACCCACATACTATTGTCTTTTTCTCGTATTGATTGTTTTTCAATATTAAAATGCTTTTTAGCGATTGGAATTATTTTGGTTTGATAATAATTCCAGTCGTATCTCCTGTCTCCTGCAAAGCCAGTGAAATAGTGTCTATCATATTTATTAGTAAATCCATCTCCTGCAAATGCGCCTAAAAATTCGCTTATGTCTGTTGTTAGAGGCTGATTGATATCAAATATGTTCGCCGCTCTTTCTTGAACTTTTTGTATTGCAATATTTCGTGCTTTTACAATGTGGTTAGGGTGCATTTGTTGAGTAGTTATTCCCCCTTTAATGGAGCCCCAATTAGCAGGTTTGTTTGAAGAAATTGCTGTATATCTTTTTTGGACAGCTAGTGGTAGTTTTTCTAATAAGTCAGAATATAGTGATTCTGGTAATGTTAATTCTTGAATGTAATATTTCCAAAAGTGTCCGCGGGAAAGTTTCAAATACTGACAAAGCTCGTGTTGTGTTTTGAACTTGCCATACTTTTGTGCATCTTTGAAAAAAGAAATGGAATCATCGCGATTGCCAATAAGGATGCGATTTTCCATACATAAGCCCGTAGAGGGAATTGAACCCTCAATCTCCAGTTTACGAAACTGGCGCGATACCATTTCGCTATACGGGCAGTATATGCCTGCCCCAACCCAATTTCGCCATAGGTTCCATTGGGTATGGACTATTTCGGCTCGGGAATGCTTTAAAACGGCGCGGTGGGCTCGTTGAGAGGGTGGGATAAAACCCCTTTAATCGGCTAAATCGTTGAATGTTTTTCTTCCCGTGGAGAATTTCCAGAAAATCTCATCGAGTGCTTCGACGGGTACGCGTTTTTGTTCCATGGTATTTCGTTCACGCAGGGTGACGGTGTTGTCTTTGAGCGTGTCATAATCCACGGTGATTCCGAATGGTACTCCCACTTCGTCTGCTCTCGCGTATCGTTTTCCAATGCTCCCACTTTCGTCATAGAATGCATTAACACTCATGCGTTGTAATTCTTGGAATAGTTTGTATGCGGCCTCGCTCATGCCGTCTTTTTTCATTAATGGATATATTCCTACTTTGTAGGGGGCAATGCGTGCGGGGATGTCGAGGAAGATTCGTTCTTCTTTATCATTCGTATCTTTCACGAATCCCGCGTTTAACGTTGCAAGGAGCGTGCGGTCCACTCCCATGGATATTTCAAAAATGTGGGGATAGAATCGCTCGGCTTGTCCTTCTTCGCGTACTTGCAAATCGGCTTTTGATTGTTGGGCGTGTGTTTTGGCGTCGTGGTCCGTGCGATAATTGCACGCGGCGAGTTCTACCCACGCGTCATCTATTTGTACTTCAAAATCCCACGTTTCTGCGGCATAGAATGCTCGTGCTTCTTTTTCGAGTTCGCGAAAACGCATCGTGTTGAGTGGTATTCCGAGTGTTTCTCCGAATTGCTGCGTGCGTGCTAAATAATAGGCGACGATTTTTCCGGAAACGATGTTTTGGTCCACGGCTTCTTGGCATGTGATAGCGTGTACTTGTTTGTCGGATAGTAAATACACGTTTATTGCATAGTCTTTCACGTCATCCCAGTTTTCGACTTCGTTTATTTTTTGGGGGTTGAAGAATATTTCCACGTCCATTTGTTCGAATTCTCGTTTGCGTAATAGTCCTTGTCGGGGGGCAATTTCATTGCGGAATGTTTTTCCTACTTGTGCGAGTGGTAATGGTAATTTTACGCGTCCTTGTTTCCATATTCGTATGAAGTCTAGGAAAATATTTTGGCAGGATTCGGGTTTCAAGTATCCGGGGTTTCCTTTGCTTGCTCCCACGTCCACGCGCATCATCATGTTGAACTTCGTGGTGCGTTCGAATGGTTTTTTGTCTTTGGGGCAGACGAGATTTAATTCGACTACTTTTTGGTCAAAGTATTCTAAACTGGCTCCTTCGGGTATTTCGTGTCCGACTTTTTCTTCAATGAGTTTGTCCACGCGATAGGGTGTTTTGCACGTTGAACAATACACTAATGGATCGTTGAAGTTTTCTAAGTGTCCGCTCGCGCGGAAAACACTTTCAGGGAGGACAATGCTTCCATCAATTTCAAGTGCGCCTTCTCGTTCTACTAATAATCGTCTCCACAGTTGTACGACGCGATGTTTGATTCGTGTTCCTTCGGGACCGTACTCATAAAATCCTGCTAAATTATCCGAGTATATTTCCGCACTTGGAAAGAATAATCCTCTTCGCTGGGCGAGGTTGATGACTTCTTGCAGGGGCATATGGTAGGGAATGGGAGGGGGTTATTTTAAAGCCTATCAACCAAACGTGTGCATATGCCGATGGATAAGCCTTTCTCGGGGGCGAGTCAAATTCATGCGTTGCGTAAGCGTTTGATGGAGCAGACGAAGTGGTCTATTTCCACTTCCCTTTCGTCAAAAGATGCCCACGTTATTCGTGCGGTGCAGACGAGCAAAAACTTGGAGGCTATTTACAATCTTCTTTTCGAGCAAACCCTGGAGTGGTATGCGTTGCATTTTCCGGAGATTCGTCAGATGGTGCGTGATCCCCTCAATGTGTTGGGTATCGTTGTGCGTGCCGGTCCTCGGAGTAAAATCACGCGTGAAGTGGCGGGGCAATTCTACACGGATGATTATTCTATTGCTCGTTTAACGGATGCGGCTGCGAAAAGCGCTGGTGGAGATTTGGATGAGAACGCGTTGCGTGCCATTCAGGGTGTGGCTCAAACCGCGTTGGATATCAAGAAGGAGCAAACTCGTTTGAATGATTTTGTCGTGCGCCAAATGAAAGACCTTGCTCCTAATTTTTCCGAACTGGCTACTCCTACGATTGCCGCGCAGCTTCTCGCCAAAGCCGGGAGTCTGAAGCACTTGTCCGAGTTGCCCGGTTCCACGATTCAAGTCATGGGGGCAGAGGAGGCATTATTTTCGCACTTGAAAACTAAAACGCGCCCGCCCAAACATGGTTACTTATTCAACCATCCGCTCGTGAAGCCCCTTCCTAAGCACGCTCGTGGGAGAATGGCCCGTACTCTTGCAGGAAAGTTGGCGATCTGTATTCGTGTGGATGTGTTTGGCCAGTCGAGGGTGGTTGATCAATACAAGCCTGCCCTGGAAGCGCTTTCTAAGCGCTTAGCTAAGTCTTCTCCCCGCGCACGTAAGTCGTTGAACGTGCGGAGACGCTGATTGGAGTTGAGCGTGCATGTCTTCATTCCTGCGCAAGGATGGGAAAAATTATTTTACTCGCTCATTCGTGAATGGTCAACGCGTGTATGGAGAACGCATTGTCACGGAAGGTAAAATAGAATGGAGGGAGTGGAATCCGTATCGTTCTAAACTCGCAGCCGCGTTGTGCAGTGGTTTGCTTGATTTTCCTATTCGTGAGGGAAGCGCGGTCTTGTATTTGGGTTCCGCGGAAGGAACGAGTATTTCTCACGTTTCCGATGTGATTGGCGAAAAAGGAGTGGTGGTGGGAGTGGATATTTCTCCTAAAGCGATGGCCACGTTTTCCAAGTTAGTGGAGAGTCGTTCGAATATTATTCCCCTGCTCGCGGATGCGAACCAGCCTTCGTTGTTGCGTAATGAGTTGGGTGATTTTTCGTGTGATGTATTGGTTCAAGACGTTTCCCAGCGTAATCAGGCGGATATTTTTGTGAAGAATTTGCGCGAGTTTGGAAAGAAAAATGCTCATGGATTGCTCGTGATTAAAGCACGTTCCGTTGATTCTTCTATTTCTCCTAAAAAAGTGTTGGAGAATGAACTTGCACTTGTTAAACGTAGTTTTTCTGTGTTACAAGTCGTTGATTTGAACGCGTTTGAGTCGGATCATTTTTTGATTCATGTGGTAGTGGGGGAAAAATAATGCGCGCTCAACTCGGAAAGAAGAGTTTGCCCTGGAAGAATGAATTGGTTCGTCAATCATTTCATTTGGTATTTGGTTTCTTTTTGTCGGGGGTATTGTTTTTTTCTTCGTTGGATTTTTTTCGCATTTTTCTGATTGGATTATTTTTTCTCGGTCTCGTTTTAGTACACGTTGCTCGTTCACGCGTGTTTGCCCCCTTGAATGAGTTACTTTCCCATGTTGAGCGTGGTCATGAACGCGTTCCCGGTCAGAGTGTGTTTCTCTTTTTGTTGGGGGCATTCGTTCCTTCGATTATTTTCGTGGATTCGTTTCCTGTTTTTTTGGGATTGTTTGCGTTAACGTGGCAGGATGGTTTTTCCACATTGGTTGGTGTGCGTTTCGGCCGTACACGTATTCTTCCGGGCAAAACCCTCGAGGGTTCGTTGGGTGGCTTTGTTGCGTGTGTACTGGGTTTGAGTCTCGTGGTTTCGTTGCCTGTGGCGATTTTTTTGTCGTTAATAGCTACCTTCGCGGAGCTTCTTCCGGTGGATGATTCCCTGAGTATTCCTTTTGTGGTTTCATTAGCTTCCCTTTTCGTATTGTAGGGTTATAATGAGTTTCCTCCGTTTACGTTTAACGAGGGCCCGTAGCTCAGCCTGGACACCAGAGCAGCTCCGTCCTAAGGAGAAGGTCGAGGGTTCAAATCCCTCCGGGCTCGTGGAAGGGTTGCGGAGCAATCCCTTCGTTTTTCTTTGGACTGGGCGTCTACTTTTCTTTTTCTCAAAAAGAAAAGGAGTGCGTTCCAAATCCCTCCGGGCTCGTGTAGCGCCATTCAATCTGCCGGATTCCGCGCGACCGATTTTGATCAAACTTTCTACTGCGTTTCCACAACCACATTAATGGGTTCGTTCTGCGCCACGTCTCCCGTTTTGGGGTCCAAGTAGGAGAGTTGCACTAAACAATTTTGTGTGCTTCCTGGGAGCGCGGTTAGTGGTGCGGTGATTTGCAGTGTGGTTGTTTTGCTGCTTCCTGTTTTTCCTTTCTCATTTAATGTTAAGTCGAAAAAGAACGTCGTGTCGAGGAGTTTGATGTACTCATCACATCCTCCTGTTTCCAATAAAATGTTTTCAATGGGCAGTGCTCCCAAGTTTTCTATTTTTAATAATGCATTTTCCGTTTCGTATGTTCCATTGGCATTTTTGGCAATGGTATATGTTTTGGTCAGGGGTGCTCCATCAATGGTTGTTTTCATTTCGACTTTTGCTTCCGTCAAGTTGAGTGTGAATGGTATAATTTGTGACCAGAATCCCGTGTAGAATTTTATTTCTCCCGTAATCGTGTCCGTGTTTGCGTTCGCGGGGGCGAATAATTGCATTTGGGCGAGAACACTGGCTCCTTTTTTTAACGCGTCAAAGGGTTGTGAGGGCAGCCACGTGAACCATGAGGATATTTCCCCCAGCGTGTTTTCTTGGGAACTCTTGATGGTGACATCGGCGCGTATTCCTTCGCTTAAGTCCGCTCCTGCGTTGTTTTTGATGGTGAATGTTTTCGTGTAGAGTTTATTTGCTGTGGCTGCAAATGTTTGGGGCGTTTTAGGATTCGTGTCGAGACTGAATGTTTTGAATAGGGTGAATGGTATTTTTTCTTCTTCCTTCAAGTATTTTACTCGTATGGTGCCGGATTTGGTGTCTCCTGTTTTAGTATTAGCTACTTTGATGGTGGATGGAATGGAGATGAGCACGTTGACGATAACGGTTGAGTTGGCTCCCCCTGAAATGATGCTGGGTTGAGTAACAATGTCCATGGCCTCAAACGCGTCTTCGAAAACGAGTTCCACGGGTTCACTTTGCGCGGGTCCGAATTGTATTGTGATGGTTCCTTGTGCGTCTTGTTGTCCTGCGACGAGGGTGGTTGGTAAACTGACGTTGATGAGTTTAACATCCAAGTCTTTTTCCACCACCATCGTTTGCGTGGACCCATCCTTTTTGTCTTCCGGTGAAACATTGAATGAAAAATCCCTCGTATTCGTGTATTCGCTTCCGCTCGTATCCACTTCTACGCGGTAATCTCCTGGTCTCAAGTCGAGTGTGAGTGTTCCATAGAATGTTTTAGCCGGTTGCGCGTTGCTTCCTTCATACAAGAGTGCTTCCACGGAGTCAATTTCCATTCCTTCGGTATCTTCCACACTAATGGTGGTTTTGACTAATGATCCGATCAAATAATCATACAAGAAGAATCCTGCTACTCCTACCACGAGTAAAATGAGGAGTGATTTTCCATTTTTTTGAAAGAATTCTTTGGCCGTGTCAATGGGGCTGGGTTGGGGGCCATATTCTCCGCCAAATCCTCCTTCATTCGTATCATTAAACGCTCCCGCGTTATCGTTTTCTATCTCGGTTTCCGGGTACATGCTCGTTTCATTTCGTTTGGGCTAATAAAGCTTGCCACCTCTTATGAGTTATGCGTTCTCCCCTCGATGATGTTCCCCAATCTCCCGCGTTGGACGTGGAGACTGCCTCTTTGCGTGTGTTGGGGGTTATTGCCCTTGTTCTCGTGTTGTTTGTTGCGGGTTACTTGTTTTTTCTCCCTAATCGTCCTGCGGAGGGATATTCTACTCTCGCGTGGGGGAAAACTCCCGTGTTTGCGATGGATGCGAATCGTTCCTTGTTGAATGTTGGGAGTTTTGTTTTTTCGGTTGAATTGTCCTCGTTTGAGTTGCGCGAGATGATTTACCGCGTGAGCGTGGAGTATGATTCGCGCATCATTGCGTCGAAAAATGTTTCTCTTTTTCCTCGTTCACGTGAGCTCATTGATTTTTCGATTCCCGTGCAGCTGGTTTCCGTTAAAAATAATGAGTTGCGCGTGCGCGTAAGTAAAATTAATTCAGATATGAATGTGGACAAGGATGATACTCCTTTAGAATTGGTTTATCGCGTGGTGCGCGAATAATTAATAGTGTATTCGTATTCATTATTTTTTTTCGTCTTGTTCACGAGACCATTTTTTTGGTGCGTGTAACGAGTTCTTTTCTCTCTTTCTCGGGTATCTTTTCTGCCAGGCGTGCTACTTCTCGTTCTTTTTCGCGTGCAATCGCATCCAATTCGCGGATGATGTGTTCTTGTTCGCGTACTTTTTTTTCTAATAATGCAATTTTTTGTGCGTGTTTTTCTTCGACTTCTTGTCTGAGTGCGTGTTTCTTCTCATCGAGTGTTAACAATTCTTTCGCGTACGTGGCACGTATGCTCGCAGCTTCTCCTTCTAAATCAAGGGCGAGTTTTCGTGCATAATCGCGTTCTTTTTTGAGTACGGTGGAAATGCCCACGTGTTTTTTCTGGAGTTCATTCACCATTTGTTCTAGTTTTTTGGTTTTGTGGTCCAAGTGCATGTGGTGAGTGGAATATTCGTCTAGTTTTTTCTTTCCTTGTTCTAAGTGGTCGTATAGCGCGTGTTTTTCGATTGCAAATCGCTGTAATAAATCTTGTAAATCGTTCTCCATTTCCGTAAGGGAGTATTTTTCATTGTTGGTGAAGAATTTTTCTCGTTTGAGTTGGTCTCTCTCGTTTTTCAGGTTTTGTATTTCTTCTTCTTTGGTTTTGACAAGGTTGAATAATTCTCCTTCAATGGCTTTGGCGCTTGTGTTTGTTGAGAGTGTTTTTCGCAGGGCAATGGCGAGTTGTTCGTGTGCGCGGTGTAATGTTAACCATTGCCTGTGCATGCGTGCTTCTAATTCTGCTCCCAATGCGGGCGTGTGTATTTTTTCGGTTAGGTCAATTTTTCGGTTGGTTTTGTCTTTTTCAAAGTTCATGTTTCGTGCTAATACTTCGTCTGTTTTCACGAGGAATGTTTCGGCTTCCCTCAAATTTATGCTCTTCATTTCAGGATGTTTGAGTTGTTCTAATTGTAAGAGTGTCACGAGTTCTTTGCTCTGTTTCGTGTGGTCGTGCCATTGTTTCAAACGTTCAACTAACTGCGCGCGGTTCGCCTGTTCCCAGGGAACGAAGGGGAGGGCTTTGAATTTGGACAATTCATCGTGAAGCTGGTCCAATAGTAAGAGTGCTTCCGTCATGCCACGTTCAACGAGTTAGGCCTATTTATGGGTTTTGGGCGGGTTTGGGGGGCGTCATGCGCAACCCGTTTGTGGCGGTTTGTTTACCATTTCGTTTTTATTCCACTCTTTCATTCGTTCTCCGATTTGTCCAAAAATGGTTTTTTTCCATGCATATCTATGATGATAATGGGGTTGTTGTTCACGCGTCGGAGAAGATTCTCATCGACCCTCACCGCAAGAAGGTTTCCGCCGATCGGGTGTTGGTTTCGCATGCGCATTCCGACCACGTGTCAATCGGGGCGAAGAATGAGTTTCCCTACTTCATGAGCACCCCCACTCATGGGTTGATTGAAGCAAAGATTCCTAAGAATGCGCGCACGCACACGATGGATTTTCGCTCGCATGTTCACGCGGGAGCCGAAAAGGTTTCGCTCGTGAATTCGGGTCATATTGTGGGGAGTTCACAAATTGTTATTGAGGGTGAGAAAACGGTGTGTGTGACGACTGATTTCAAGCTGCAGGATTCCATTATTCAAAAGGGTGCGGAGATTGTGCCGTGTGACATTCTCGTGATGGAATCAACATTTGGTTTGAAGCAATTTTCCTTCCCTGCACGTGAACAAGTGTATGAGGAAATGTCTGCGTGGATGCGTCACGCGCAACAAGGCAATGTTCTTCCCGTACTCGCGGGTTATGCAACGGGTAAGGCGCAGGAAATTACGAAAGTGGTGAACGAGTATTCGAATATGGTTCCATTCGTTCACGAGAGTATTTTTGAAAAAAATACGATTGCCGAAAAGCATGGTGCCTCGTTGGGAAAATTTGAGAAGATTGATCATAATTTGAAAGATGCCGAGTTGCTTATCCTTCCGCCCAGTTTGTGCACGCCTCACGTGTTGCATGCGATTAGTGTTTCGGCTCGCAAACCCGTTGTCTCGGCAAAATGCACGGGTTGGTTGTGGAAGGAAAGTTACGACCGAAATTTTGCATTGTCCGACCACGCGGATTATGCGCAACTCATTCAGTATGTGCGTGAGGCCCAACCCACGCAAGTGTTTACGCACCATGGTTTTGAGCGCGAGCTCGCGCTCTCTATTACTAGGGAGTTGGGCATTCCTGCCCGCTCATTGGATGAGGCGAGGCAGAAGGTTTTGGCGCATTATTAGCCTGTTGAGCGTTTGCCTTTTAAATACCGGAAAACTGCATTTGCACGTATGGACATTGTTGAGCGTCTGAAGGATTTGTATTTCTCCGTGGAAGACAAGTATTATGCTTTCTTGGATACTGTTCAGAAACGCATTCCCGTGTATTCCATAGTTGACCCCATTGACAAAATTCTTCCTTCGTTTGGTATTATTTTGGCCGTTTTAGTTGCATTGCTGGGTTTTGGTTTGTTTGCTGGTTTGAGCGGTGTTCTTTCCGGCGGCGAAAAGTTTGATTTGGATGTCACATTCAAGGATGCGGCTGGGGGAAATGTTTCAGGTGTTCACGTCGTTTTAGAGAAAGATAGTGTTGTGATTGACTCCAAGACTACTCAGTCAAATGGCGGGGTGGTGTTTTCCATTCCATCGGGTAGGTATGATTTATTTGCTGAAAAGGATGGGTATGAGCCTTTTTCTCAAAGCATTGAAATTTTACAGAAAAAATCTCAATCCTTTACGCTCAAACAACTTATTCCTCCGGCCAAGCAGCGTGCGTTGTTAATCAAAGATGCATCCGGCAACGTGTTGGGTGTTTTGTCGAGTGTGGATATTTCTCTTTCGTTTTCATGCCAGAGCGGCACTCCTCCCGGTGACCAAACTTCTTCCAGTGGAAATATTTCTTTTTTGCAGCCGGGGAATTGTACGAGTTTGAGTGTTTCGATTAATGCTACGGGATATATTTCCAAAACCATTGCCATTACGTCTGATTCCACTCAAGTGGTTTTGCAATCTTCGGCGAGTTTGGGTCCTGAAGAGCCCATTTCTTCTTCTACTGGAATTGTTGAAGTGTTAGTGAAAGGTCCGAATGCGAGTCCGGTTGAACAGGCTCAAATCAAATTATACAAGGTTCCTGCGGCAGGTTCTAATGTTCTTGCGAATCAAACGCTTTCCGACCCGAATGGGTTGGGTATTTTTCAAAATGTCACGCCGGGGAAACACGTGGTCATTGTTACTAAATCGGGTTTCAAGCAAACCACGAGTGCCGAGTTTCAAGTGAATGCGGGCGAGACTGTTTCGCAAACACTTACGCTTCCCGTTTCAAGCAATAAGAGAAAACTTTTTGTGAAAGTGGTGAGTAGTTTGAATCAGCTTCCCGTCTCGGGAGCCAGTGTCACATTATTCGCTCAAAGTTCGTTGGGAAAAATGGTCGAGTATGATTCCTATACCACGGATTCCAATGGCATGGTGAAAGACCTTCTCGCAGACTTCAATGGTTCTACTTCCCTTGTCGTCGCGCACGATAATTATGTGATTGACATTGCTCCCAACACGGGTATTGTTCCTGAAGAACAAGCGGCACCCATTCCCATTATTCTCACTCCCCTCGCTGCTCCTTCCGCGAATGGTACTATTTCTAATGCACTAATCATCAATGTCAAAGCCACCGATGAAGTGGGGTTGGCGATTAACAACGCCACCACGCGCTTGTTTTCTCCTGATTTGAATGGCGTTGTGGTGAAAGTCCTTAAGACGAATACGTTGGGCGTTGCAAAGTTTTCCAATCTTCCTGCAGGAGATTATCAAGCCACTGTTTCCACGTCCACGGCGGATGGTAATTCTTCCAAAGTCAATGGGAATGTGAATCAAACCCTTAATCTTCCGGTCACACTCACGTTGGGGAATGCGTTAGTTAAAGTCATTGTCAAGGATGAGTTGAACACCCTCATCGCGGATGCCAATGTGTCCATTTATTCTGTTTCGGGAAATAATCTTTTGACGAAAGGAACGACGAATGCGCAAGGGCTCGTACAATTAGGCGTGTCAACCGGGCAACAAGTGTATGTGCGCGTGGACAAGTCTCCTTACTTACCATTCATTTCTATTCCGTTTGACGTGTTGAAGAACAACACGCATACGATTAACATTGAAGTCAGTTTGACGAATCCTTCTCAGGCCGCGGATATTTCTCTTTCGCGCATTGACCAAATCTCCACGTCTGGAGCCGTCACTCTTGCAAACAGTTTAGCGAATGGGGGATTGTATGCGTTTCATTTTACGGTGAAATCTTCTCTCGCGCAGAACAATATGAAGGCCGTCGTGCGTCTGAATGGGGATAATGCCACGTCGCACAATTCTTCATTAGATGTGGGGAGTATTGTGGGGGGTCAATCCGCTAAAGGTGGGGTGAGTTTCTATTTGGTGAATAATCCTTCCAATCCTTTTTCTCCTTCTTCATCAGTGAATTCGAACACGCCTTCTAAAGTGTTGGTGAATTCGTTAGGCGATGTGAATACTTCCTCGTACGAACTCGTCGTTTTAGTGAAAATCCGTCCGACCCCCAGTCCGGTTCCTCCCGTCGCGGATAAATTAGAAATTCGTTTCCAAGCACAGAGCGATGTGTCCACGAACACCACGTCGTATTTTGAAACATACACGATTGGCCAACCCCTCAATCAGAGTAATTTTTCGTTTGTGTTTTTGATTTCCGGCGGAACGTTTACTTCACCTATTCAAATCAACGGGGGTTATCCCATTGTGATAGAGAAGGGTGTGGATTACACGGTGGACTATCGCATCTCCAACACGTCTGGAACTTCTCCTACTAATGCATTGTTAGATTTGAGGAAAGACGTGGACTCGCTTACTCTCGTTCCGGCAAATATTTCATTGTCTAATTTTGCTAACAATTCCGTGGCTTCGGGCAGTTTCACGTTGCGCAGCAGCGTGGCGTGCGGCGGCCCCCCTACCAATAACACGTCGTATTGTGCCACGCTCACTCCCACGATTACGGGAACCACTACTACCCCCGCTCCCGCGTTCCCCATTCGTGTGTTTACTACTCCTTCCAAAGCACTCTTCGTGACGCCCACTCCTTCCTTTTTGATTCCCGCGCAAGCCAATCAACCCATTCAAGTCGTGGTGCGTGACCAATTGGGTGTGTTGCGCGACGCGAGTACGGGTGTTCAAGTCAAAGGTATTGTGAAAGACGTGGGGGGAACCGTTTTAGTTCCTGAGTTCACATTCACTCCCACTGGTTCGTTTTTTGCGGGCAGCATTCCTTCTTCCCCGGATGGAAGTTTTTTGGAAATCCGTGCAATCGCTTCACAATACACGGATGGCGTGGTGAACGTTCCCATTTCCAGCCAGATTTTGTTGAATTATTCTACTGATTTTTCGTGCTTGCAATTCACTCCCACTCCTAACCCATTTACGTTTCTCAAGGATGGCAGTGCCACCTTGAATGTGCGCGCGCAAAATTGCTTAGGGGATGTTGTTTTTTACACCAAGGGCTTTTCTCCCGCGCCCAACACCACGTACGCATTAACGGTAAAGAATGGGGGAAATGTGGTCTCGAGCACGGCTCCGGTTACTTTGTCAAATGGTCAAAATGTCAATCTCACCGTGTCTCTTCCTTCCGGCCCATTCGGACAATATCCCTTGTACGTGTACGCGAAATACGCGAGTCAGTCAAAAAATGTTCAACCTTCACTCGTGAAAAACATTGACACGTTTGTCCAACCATTAGGCGGGTTGAGCGGCAATTGTTTGAATTTGTCTAAGTATATTTTTGATATTTCCGATGGAGCGGATGCCGCGGACATTGTGAATAATTGTAACCCTCTTGTACATGATCCTTTCTATCCATCCGTATCACTGCCTATTTCAGGAGTGTATGGTTTTGCTTCCCCTTCCGTTTTAACACCGGAGATGCAGAATCCCACTTCTCCTCTCACATTCAAGTTTAACGTGAGTGTGGATTACAACAATGCGCGTCACGCGGACATGAATATCGATGATTTTCCTCGTAATCCTCCTATTGTGGATGGGAACTGGTATCGGTATGAGATTCCGGCTGCGAACGGGTTGTTTGGCCAGCGCGATGATTACATGAATGCGCAAGGCAATCCCCTCCCGGGAGTAAAATTCAATAAGATTCCTGATTCGCAGAAGTGGAGTGACAACTTATATTTAGAGATTCAAAATAACCCCCTTTCGCCTTGGGTCACTTCTCCATCTATTCATTCCGTGTTGTTAGAATCCACCTTCATCACATACGATGCCGTGACGCTCGACCAATTGTGCTTCAATTATGATGCGTTGCGCGATTTCAAAGTGATTATTGATGGGCAAGTGATTCATAACTTTACTACTCCCAAAATATCTCATTCTGCTTGTTTGACGAATTATCGTTTTTCCGCAGGACCGCACACGATTCAGATTTATTTTTACAAAGACTCGGCGCAGGATTACTGGGTCTCCGTCAAATACAAGGATTTGCCTTTTACTCTGAATGCAAATCCCGGTATATACGGATATGATGAATTGAAAAGACACTACGCTCCCCTTTCCAAAGGATACGGTCACCGTTTCTTTTTGAGTCCGGAGTACGGAAGTTTGTATAGTCGCCAAAACAAGACGAATGGGTTGTATAAGTTAGACACCGTAGATGTTTCCGCGAAAATTGTTCCTTATTCCGCGGCGCAACATTCATCAACTTCTTTAAAAACTCTCACGGATACGCCGGAAGGAACCGCCATTAGTGCCATTTTGAGCAACATGCATGGAGCGGATTACTTGAAACGTGTCTTCTTACGTTCGAGCACGGACAATCCTTCTGTTCGAACATTTGTGCACGACAAAGAAGTGTTTGCTGCCTATACTGGGTTTGACACTCCTGATACGACGCAGCAAGTAATCATCAATAATATTTCTTCTGCTGGAGAGCGTTACGCTGTGTTGAATGTGAGTGATTATTCCACTAACACAGCAGGAACTAATGTGACCGCAGATGTGGGAGTGTTGCTCGATGCTTCTTCGAGTTTGTTCCTTAATGACCATGACGAGAATGCGTTGTTTTCGAATGATAACGTGGTGCAATCGGGTCTTTGTAACTTTTTGAATAATGTTGAGCGCGAAATCGAATACTATTCGGGCGCGGACGTCCGTTTGCGTATTGCAGTAATGGGTGACACGAGGTCGTTTTATTCACGTATCAAAAGCAATCGGGATCCCACTCCAAGATTGGAATTTCCTGATCCATTCACTTGCTTGAGTGGATTGAAAAGGTTGGACGCGAGCGTGTTCCCTTCCAATGCATATGTTGCGGGGAAGCATGATGTGAATGAGGCATGGGCGTTTGCTGCGGAGAAGTTCGCTAATAACAAGTACACGTCCATAGACGATACGGGACCATTTTGGACGAGTCCCCAAAAATTAATGATTATTCTCACGGACAACAAGCCCAGCGGCTTAGGAAAGAATGTTCTCAACTCAGATTGGGACACGACTCCTACGCAATTCCCCCAAATGGGAGCCATGCCTCTGGAGGATGCCCTCGTTGCACGTGCCGCGTCCGCATTGAATGCTAAATCCATTAAGGGAGTAGTCTTGTACCGCACACCCATCGAGTCCACCGCTCTATCTGCGAGCAATCAGTCATTAGCCATTGCCTCGTATGATTCCTTTGCCTCCTCCACGAATGGTTTCGTGGAAGCGTGGGAGAATCCCGAATTGATTTATCAAAAGGGTGTTTTTTGGCTAACTGGAAACCCTGATGTTTGGTCGCACGCGCAGAACAACAAGGTTGGGGTGCGTCTCGCACAAACACTCTTTACGCGTGACACCGAGTCCATGCTCGTGAAGCTGGTTTCATTGCCCGCGAATGCGTGCGTGAGCGAGAGCGGTGACATTGGCCAAACAGGTGCGAGTGCGTTCCCCTCACTAAAATACGATTGGCGCTGGACTGAATTCCAAAAAAACCCCCACGTGTGTGACTTTAATTCAACCTCCTTCGTGAGTGGAAAGTATTGTGATGCTTCTCAATTCATGATGACTCTTGTTGAGAAACTCGAGGCATTGGAGCAAGCGTACGCCCCCGCGGCCACGCCGGCGCAGAAAGCACTCATTCCTTCGTTGCAAACCTTTGATTCGTATTTGATGTATGATTCTTTTTCCACTGATTTTAGAGAAGACTTTGTGGATTATTACACGAATATTGATTTTGCTCAAACCCCGCCGTATTTCAAACCGGTAACGGGTAACGTGGAGGGCGTGTGGAAAGATTATTTGTTGGACGCGCAAAAGTTATCATTTGTCATTAATGGAAACACCACCGCTCCCACGATTCCCGTGCCGGGTCTTTACCGCGTACACATTGATGTGGATTGGCCTTCCACACCGGGAGAATTTTTCACGGCAAGTTCTCCCAATGCTACGATCACGGTTTCATTGAATCTCCTCGCGGACGCGCGCAACTTGTCTAATTATTCCGCGTTCTTCGAACTTCCCTTGAATGGTCGTGTGGGGTATGATGCTTCTACGCAAACGTATCACCGCAACGGGTACGGGACCACGTTCACGGGTGACGTATACGAACTTGTTTCTTACACTGGAATGTCCGTGAAAACGTATGCGAACCAGCCGGGTAATGTTTCCTTGAACACGTATAACGTGCCCGCGCTTCCCAATGTTTCGTTGTTAAACACACAAAATAGGGGAGAATTATTTTCTCTCGACCAGGCGAATGCTATTTTGCATATTCGTCCAAGTCTTCCGGCTCCACTCGCAATGGAGTGGGCGTCCGATACTGCAGGAAACGGGGACGCATATTATGGTATTGGGGAAACCACCCCCACGAATGGTAATCCTGCATACGTGTCTTCGTCCAATGGTCTCTTGTCCTGGGTTCCATTTGGTTCCATCGAGAAACAACCCACTCTCGGGTGCGCCGGTCAATCGTGTTCCATTTGCTTGGATGGGGGAGCCAATCCCTATATTTCCAATGTGGCATACGATACGACTCACTCCACGTCCGCGTGCGGGTTGAGGAGTCCATTGACTAATACTACTGCGTTTGGTTTTACCTCCAATGGTGTTTCGGACAACGCTGCTTACTTGGCGAGTATTTTCTACCGCATCCCCGCCAACACGTATACGATTATCCAAGGATGTAATGCTCCTTCTCCTACGCACGGGCGCATCCTCACGATGAATGGTATGGTGAATGACAATAATCCTTCCACGCAGATTGATGCAGGATCGATTGAAGACATTCTTGCATCCAGAACCACTCTGGCGGATTGGTTGAGTTTGACTACGGGAGACTACACGTGTCTTTCCACACAGAATAATGAGACGAAACTTTATTGGAATGCCAAAGAATTGCGCAACGACTTTACATTGAATGCATTTACTCTCCAAGGATTTGGTGCACTTACGGGTTTAGCGTGCACGGCTGCCGGTTCTCCCACGGGTGTCGCGGGAATTTATACGTTGAATGAGCGCACTGATTCCGTGTTCACGGGAAAGCCCCCCTCTGCTTTTTTGGGTTTTTGTCCATTGTTTAATGATAATGACCCCGTGAATGGATACTATGAGCAGTATGGCATTCCCTATCCTGTGGGGACTAAAATATTTCACGCGAATGGGGGACCCATTACGAATGATCCGGATGATGGTCTCGTACAATATCGTTACAACCCCTCTTCCTGTAAAAATTTGACCACGATGGATTGTCCCATTTCTCCTGGGAAAGTGGCGAAGGATCGTTGCCGCTTCAACACGGAGCGTTATTGGTCGGGGATTCCACTCATGCAACCTTAATCTTCTCGGCGTTTTTTCACCCGTGCAAATAAATACGAGTTAACCCCTTCTTGAAATGGGTTGGAAAATGGGTTTTTTAGAAAAAGGCCTAGTTCACGTCTACACGGGTGATGGGAAAGGAAAGACCACCGCATCATTGGGTTTAGCCTTGCGCGGAGCGGGACACGGCATGCGCGTGTTTATCGTACAATTCATGAAAATTGGTTACACGGGAGAAATTCTCGCCCTGCGAAAATATGGTATTCCTATTAGTTTTGAATCCTTTAATGTGGAGTGCAAAAATCAAGCATTGCATGATGAGGAAATACGCGCAGGAACGTTCAAAGGTTATTGCCGCGATTGTTTTGTTCCCACTGATTTTGATGCACCACTCGCCACAAATGCATTTGAACGCGGAAAAAATGCCGTGTTGAGCGGTGAATATGATTTGGTGGTGTTTGATGAGTTGAATGTGGCCATGAATAAAAATTTAATTAATGTTTCAACCGTTAAAAAAATGCTCGAGGAAAAGCCCATTCATACGGAGATTGTTTTCACGGGGAGAAATGCTCCTGAAGAAATACTCGATGCCGCGGATTACATTACTATCATGACGCTGAAAAAACATCCTTACATGAAGAATATTTTTGCGCGAAAAGGTATTGAATTTTGATGAGCCGAACCCCCTGTTTTTAATCATTTGTGGAGAATTTTCATTCATATGACCATCTTCGTGGATACCGCCAACATTTTAGAAGCTGAAAAGTGGTTGAAACAGCCTTTTGTGACCGGTGTGACTACCAATCCCTTGCTGCTCGCGCAGGTCAAACCCACGAATCGTTTTGAGCATTTGCAAAAGCTCTCCATGTTGTTGAACAAGGAACAATTATTGATGGTTCAAGCCGTGGGGGAAACGCCCGATGAATTATTGGAAGACGCGCGAACCATTCATGAGATGCTCCCCGAAGCCATTGTTAAGGTTCCTGCGGACCGGAATGGTTTCACCATCGCTCCAACCTTAAACCACGATAAAATAGAAATCACTTTTACGGCCGTATTTTCTGCCGCGCAGGGAATTATTGCCGCGTTCGCGGGGGGACACTACATTGCCCCCTATGTAGGAAGAATGCAGGATGCCAAAATTGACCCGTGGGAACAAATTGAGGATATGATGGATGCCTTCGACGCGCACGAATTAGACGCTCATGTATTAGCAGCCTCGTTGCGTACGCCCGATGATGTGGCGAAAGCCTTTGCATTAGGTTGTCAAATCACCGCCAAACCATCCGTGTTAGATGAGTGTATTGGCGTGGAAAACACGGAGAAAATGGTGAAGGAATTCAACAAGGCGCGGTTGGTTTGATTATTTTTGGGATGAAAAAATATGTTGATTGGTGTAGTAGGTAAACCCTCTGCCGGGAAAAGTACTTTTTTTGCCGCGGCAACATTAATTGACGTGGCCCGCGCCGCGTACCCGTTTACGACGATTGAACCCAACAAAGGAGTGGGCTTTGTTCGCGTGGAGTGTGTGGATAAAGAATTTCACACGCAGTGCAACCCTCGTTCGGGTTATTGTGTCAATCACACGCGTTTTGTTCCCGTGGAAATGATTGATGTCGCAGGATTGGTTCCGGGCGCCCATGAGGGAAAGGGTTTGGGAAACAAGTTTTTGGATGATTTGAGACAAGCGGATGTCTTGATTCATGTCGTGGATGCAAGTGGGAGCACGAATGAGAAAGGTGAACAAGTGGAGAGTGGGACGCACAATCCCGCGTTGGATGTTCGTTTTCTCGAAGAGGAAATGGAACTCTGGATGCTGGGGATTTTAGAAAATAATTTTGGCAAGTTTGCCCGTTCTGCGTTTTCAACCAAATCGCAGGTCATTGATGCATTAGCCAAAGGCTTGTCCGGATTGGGCGTCACCAATGCTCAAGTCGATGCCGCGTTGCTAAAATCCAGTTTGAGTGAAAAATTAACCGATTGGAAGCCTGAAGATCATCGCAAATTCATTCATACCCTGCGCTTGATT
>Ga0194121_10001889_pt1 | contig 34251 bp, 24 predicted proteins | sample TA2MahCa50mmetaG_FD_148609 | JGI IMG/M metagenome (GOLD analysis project Ga0194121, IMG submission 148609) | Freshwater microbial communities from Lake Tanganyika, Tanzania - TA2015020 Mahale Deep Cast 50m | ecosystem: Environmental > Aquatic > Freshwater > Lake | place: Tanzania: Lake...
CTTCGGGTTGCGCCGAATTTTGCCTGGGGCTGCGTTGCTCCTCGGTCACAGCCCCACTGGCGGGGGATGCTCGCTCGTCGCGCCTTGCCCCAGGCCAAATTGGGCGCAACGAACGTGAGCGTATTTACGAAACGGACCACTAAGGCTTGTCCCAACGGAGAATGCCCAATAATGACGCGGGTTCCGATAGGATGGGAGAATTTTTAGCTGTCATCCCAGTGGCCGATTTGGCCAAGATTCGGTCGTTATGAGGCCTTTTGAGGGCTAGTGCTTTGAGGCTCGGCGGCGCGTCGTCGGCGCGGGAGTCGCCGAGTGCCTCCTGAAGCCTGTGAAACAGTCCACGCTTCTCCAGAGCGTGGAAACCGCGCTCGGAGGAGCCGCCGACCTTGCGCGAGCGCCGAGGCTCGATGAACCGGTCGCGGAAACACCCTTGCGAGGCGCCGCCGCGGGCAAACATCGCCTGCTCCTGGTTGAAGACAATCCAGTCAACCAAAAAGTCACCCTGAGTCAGTTGCGCAAACTCGGCTACGGCGCTGAGATCGCGGGCAATGGCATCGAGGCGCTCAAGGCGCTGGAATACGCCCATTACGACATTCTCCTGATGGATTGCCAGATGCCGGAGATGGATGGCTATGAAACGACGCGGCGGATTCGGTCCGGAAGCCAGCCGCAACCGTACATCATCGCGTTGACCGCTCACGCGATGCAAGGCGCCCGCGAACGGTGCCTGGAAGCGGGGATGAACGATTACCTGCCGAAACCTCTGAAGACCGCCGACCTCGCCGCCGCGCTCGAACTGGCCAAACTCGCGCTGCAGAACCCGACCGGCTCTTCCGCAGTCGCTTCTCTCGAAAGCTCCGGCGCCGAGAGCGTGCCGGTTTCGAGCGGCTCCAGCCTGGTCCGCGACGAGCAATCGCCGATCGACCCCAGGCCGCTTCATGACCTTGCCGCCAACGACCCGGAGCTTTACAACGAAGTAGTCGAACTGTATTTATCCGACACTGAGCGTGCCATCAACGAACTCCGCCAGGCGGCCCAAGCCGGCGATCCTGATGTGATCCGGCGCGTGGCCCATCGGCTCCGAGGCGCAAGCCTGACCTGCGGCGCGGTCGCTTTGGTCGGGCCCTTGAACCAGTTGGAACGAACGGACTCGAAAGAGGAACTGGCCGACGCTCTCCGGTTGGTGGACCTGACGGTCGAGGCGTTTGCCCGCGTTCGCGAGTTCTTGAAGCGCCGCCGCGTTTAAGAACTCTGAAATACGGTTTCGACGTTGCAGGATCGTAGCGCCGAGTTGCACTCTGCTGTATCGCGGAATTGCATTCCGCATGGGTTCGACAAGTTGCAGAGCTCTGCAGCTCGCCGACGCGCCGCCGACTGCAAGTCGGCGATGCGGCAGAGTGCAACTCTGCGACGCCGAAAATCCTGGTCGTGGCGCCTGCCCCGCACCGCGCCGGTCTTCCAGTCATTTCGTCCAGGATCGTGATCGCACGAGACCAAGGGAACTTCCCATGAACCGTTCCTCCGGACCGTGGCCTTTAGGCGCCTTTAGGCCGCTTCAGCGCTGGACTCCGGAGAGTGCGCGGAAGCAGCCTAAAGGCTGCGGTCCGCACGGTTTTCGGTTCATGGGCGATGTGCATGGCCTTGAGGCCAAGAAAGCTTCCCATGCTTTTCCAGGAAAGAAAAAGAGACCGGAGTTGCCTCCGGTCTCTCGTTGCGAATCCAAGCTTGGGTCAACTACTTCTTGATGCGCCCGAACAGCGTCGGAGCGCCGGCGGTCGGAGTGAGCTTGTAAGGACTCGTGGCGCCTGGCACGTCCTGCCACGGCCCGGTCACAGAAGCCGCAGCCTGCAGAGTTCCGCCGCCAGTCCATTCAATCGAGATGCTGCCATCCGCGTTTCTCGTGAACTTCGTGAATTTCGGAGCTTCGGCCGGAGGTGGCGTGGCGCCGCCCGGGATGGTCGCGATGAGTTCCGCGCCGAAGACCATGTCCGAACTGCTGCCGCCGGACTGATGCACTTCGGCGGCCAGGACGTTGTCGCCCGGCAGCAGGTTTGTGATCGGAATGTCGAAGGGCCCTTCCCAGGCATTCTCGTGGCCGCTGGCGTCGGTCTGGAAGTTCACGTCTCCGGTGATCCCCAGGCGGTTGATCTCGACGCCGTTCAGGTAAATGACGACGCCGTCATCGACGGCGTGGCGCAGCTTGAGCTTCGCGCCCGCGGTGCTTGCGGCCGGGAAGTTGAAGTGCGTGCGGAAGTAGAATGTGCGCACGTACTCGTTGTTGTCGTTGAAACGGCTGATCGGCGTCCGGATCGGCTCGACCGTCGTGGTGGTTTCATCGGCGATCAACGCTTTGCCCTGCGGCCACTTGCTGTCGTCGTACTTCGGATCGCGCCAGGCCGTGCCCAGGTCGGCGCCGGATCGGTCGTAGCGCCAGGTCGTTTTGTCATCGACTGCCACGAGGGTGACGGTGGTCGTCGTGACCGGAACCGATGCGACGAGTTCCGCGCCAAAGACCATGTCTGAACTGCTGCCGCCGGACTGGTGGACTTCCACCGCGAAGACGTTTTCTCCCTGCACGAGAAGATTCGCTGGAATGTCGATGGGCCCTTCGTAAGCATTCTCATGGCCGCTGGCGTCGGTCTGGAAATTTACGTCCCCGGCCGGGATGCCAAAGCGCAGGACTTCCGTCCCATTGAGATAGAAGACGGCGCCATCATCGACCACGTGGCGCAACTGAAGTTTTGCCCCCGTCGTGGCTCCCGAAAAACTGAATCGGCCCCGGAAGTAGAACGTGCGCACGTACTCGTTGTTGTCGTTGAAACGGCTGATGGGAGTGCGAATCGGTTCGACGGTCGTGGTGGATTCATCGGCGATCAGCGCCTTGCCTTGCGGCCACTTGCTGTCGTCGTACTTCGGCTCTCGCCAGGCCGTGCCCAGGTCCGCGCCGGACCGGTCGTAACGCCACAGCGTTTTGTCGTCGATGGCGAACAAGGTGATCTTTTGCACCTGGCCGCCGACCGAAATGGTGATGGGGGCCGAATCGGTGAAGATGCCGGCGCTATCCGTCACGCGCGCCGAGACAATGTGCGCGTCTTCTTTCAAGTCAACCAGCGTGATTGAATACGGGCTGCTCGTGGCTGTGCCCAGCAATTTGCCCTGTTCGAAGAATTCGACTTTGGTGACGGTCTTGCCCGCCGCCGGCGTTGGGGAAGCCACAAAAGTCACCGGCGCTTTCACGGCGAACGCGGCGCCGTTGTTCGGGCTGCTGATCGAGATGGTGGGAGGCGTAAATGTTCCTGGGGCCGCGAGCGTTTCCAGAACCGCGCCTTGAATATAGGGGAGGGCCCGAGGCACGGCAGAATTTCCGACTTTTCGCCATGCCACGTCGCAATAGTCGCCGCCGCCGCCTTCTTTCCAGAGCGCGTAGATCGCATAGCGCTTTCCCGCGGTCAACGAGACCGGTGCGGAAGTCTCCGTCGCGCCGGGTTCCTCAAATGCGCCGCAACAGCCGGTTTCCTCGGCAATCGAGACGGCGTTGGCCGGATTGTCGTCGGGGCTGAGGAACAATTGCGAGGCATCGTCGCTGCGGAGGAAGAACTCATATTGGGCAGTTTCCGCCGGGACGATCCAACCGGAAATCCGCCCGCCGTAGCTCTCGTGCGAACTGTCGGGGAAAACCAGGCGGCTCGTGAATTGCGACACATAACCCACGATGTCCGGGCTGCCCGGATACTTCGGATCGTCCAGGAGGCCTTGCACGGCGTTGCCGCCAATGCCGGTGTAAGCCTCGAACTTCAGTCCCCCTCGCACGTAATCGAAGGCCGAGAACGCTTTCTTCGTGTCCGCCGCGCTCGTCAAGCCGGCGGTGTCCGCGATGTTTTTCACGGTCAGGTTATAGTTCGCGCCGCGCGTTTGCTTGCTGGTGGTCAGTTTCACCGTGGTCGGATTCACCAACGCGGCTGCAGACACCGTCAGACCGCCGTCCAGGGAATAGTTCGCTGCCGCGCCGGCCGAAGCCGCAGTCACGGCTTCCGAGAATTCGACGGTCACGCTGTCAAACGTGTCGCTGCCGAGCACGCTTTTGATCGTCGGCGGCGTTTTGTCGGCCGAGACAGTCAGCGTGGCCTCGGAGCTGTTGGCCGTTGCGCCAGGGATGGAAACGACGGCGCGGATCTTGGCATTGTTGTCGGACGCCGGCAGCGGGCCGAGGCTCAGGCTCGCGCCGGTCTTGCGCGGGATGAACACGCCATTCTTTTGCCATTGAATCAGGAACGGGGATTCTGTGCCGGTGGCTTCCACGGAGAACGTCACCGTGTCATTCTGCGCGGCAGTGGCGTTGGCAGGCTGTTTGGTGATCGTAACCGTCCCTTTCGCGGGGAGACTGACCGACAGGAACGCCGCGGGAATTGGCTGCAAGGACGAGGCCGGGGTCGAATCGCCCACCTTCCGCCAGGCGACCTGGCAGAAATCGCCGCCGGTGCCTTCTTTGTAAAGCGCCTGGATGGCGTAGCGCTTGCCGGCTTGCAGTTGGACGGGAGCCGAAGTCTCGGTCGCGCCAGTTTCTTCAAACCCGCCGCAACAGCCGGTTTCCTCAGCGATTTGCTGGAGGTTGGCCGGGTTGTCGTCCGTGCTCAGGAACAACTGGGATGCGTCGTCACTGCGGATAAAAAACTCGTATTGACCGGATTCGATGGGCGTGATGAAGCCGGAGATGCGGGCGCCGAAGGCCTCGTGGCTGTCGCTCGGATAAACCGTGCGGCTATCGAAGGAAGGCATGTACAGGACTTCGTCCGGTTTGTTGGGATACTTCGTTGTTTCGTCGAGAAGGCTCTGCACCGGATTCCCCGTGATGCCGTTATAGGCCTCAAACTTCAGGAATCCGGGGATGTTGACCTGGGCCTGGGCTTGGGAGACGGCCAAGCTCAACCCGGCCAGGAGCAAAACAGAAACGAAGAGTTTCTTACGGATTAGTTTTGTCATAGTGCTGTTTGTCGATGGTCGGTTTTGTGATTTCCGTGCTGTGTGTAGCGGAGAGTAGAGAGACTCAAATCGGGTTCAAACAATTTCCGGAATGGCTAAGTGGTCATGGACATAAATACGATGACGTTCGCGGCAAGGGATTTTGCGGCCAGACGAGGCGCGAGCGACGAGCATACCCTTCCGCGGTCTGTAAGGAGCGAGCCACAAAGTCTGGCCGCAAAAGAACTGCCGCCCTCCGGGTTGCGCCGAATTTGGCCAGTGGCTTCGTTGCGCCTCGGTCACAGAGCTTGCTGGCTATGCTCCCCCGTCGCGCTTCGCCACAGGCCAAATTGGACGCAACGAACGTCATCGCATTTATGCCCATGACCACTAAATTCTCCTTCTCTGGTGATTGAGTAGCCAAAGAAAGGAGTGGGCAAAGCCCTGTGTTCAACGTCGCCATGCGCCTGTGTGGTGCTCAGACGGGGCGTTCGTTCCTCCGGTTACAGAGCTGCGCGATGACTTGAAAGCCATGAACCTTCCGGGTAGAGCGAGCCAGTCCCAGCGAGCCGATTCAGACGTGTTCCAAGCACGTCGAGCGGGTCGCCGGGACGGACTCGCCCTGCCGGGTTCATAGGGCGAGAGCATGGTGATCGGACCAAACTGGCCTCCCATGAACCGACCAAGTTCCTCCATTCTAAGTTGACAATTCAGTCCAAACCTCACGCAAAGATCGCCAAGCCCGCAAAGGCGAGCGGCTTCATCCGTTTTCTGAGAGAAGTGGCGGCTCATCTCCAGTGACTTGAAGAAGATCCGCCAAGACCACTTTCCTTGGCGTTCTTTGCGGCCTTTGCGTGAGGCTGATGCAAGAACGCAAATCCCGACTGAATTGTTGGCGAACCATCACGGCTTCTTCCGCAACCGATAAAACTGCTGGGGCGCGGTGAGGGGGCCCGCATATTGTGGCTGCGGCGTCCGCCGCGCTGGGCAGAGCGGTGAACGTTCTTGCCTCGCCAGGCATCACTGTCCCGCAAGGCGAGCAAAAATCCGGTTCGCTTCTTCGAGGGTTTCCTGGGAGCCGATGTCGTACCAGAGGCCGGGCACGGTCCAAGTGTGTACCGGGACGCGCTGATACAACCACTGGATCAAGCGCCCGGGCTGATCGGGGTTGTTTCCTTCCCGGACGTACTGGCGGATCAACGGCAGCGCGGTCCTGGGATAGTAATACAGCGCAATCCCGCTGAGCGTGTTGGTGGGCAGTTTCGGCTTTTCTTCGAAGAGCGTGATCCGCGAATTCTGATCCACATTCACGACGCTGTAACGCCGGACGAGTTCCAGATCGCCCACGTCGCGCACTCCCAGAACTGGCGTGTTTTTCTCGCGGCAATACGCGCCGAAATCTTTCAAATCGTGGCTGAAGAGGTTGTCGCCGGCCACGACGATCAAGTCGTCGGAGAGCTTCTCTTGCTCCAGGACAAAGTGGATGTCCCCGATCGCGCCCAGCTTGTTTGATTCGCCGGTAGAGCGATCATTCACGATGGTGATGGCGAGCCGGGTCTTGGGTACTTGTTGATCGGCGCTCCGATCCCGGATGGGGATCTCATCCCGCCGGTCGGTGGGGCAGACCTGCAGGTCTGCCCTACCGGGTTCCTTGGACGAAAGCTGATAATTCCTCGCCCAGTTCTCGAATTGGCTGAAGAACTTTGCATTCGTCACGACGTACGCGCGATCCAGCCCCTTGATGGCGGCGAGGTTGTCCAGCACGTAGTTGATCATCGGTTTGCCCGCGACCGGCAGCAGCGGCTTGGGCTGGGTCAGTGTAAGCGGGTAAAGCCGCGTCGCGTATCCCGCCGCGAGGACGAGCACGTTCATCAGCGGACAAATTGCTCGACGTAATCCGCGCCCAGCCCGACCTGGGCGAAATGCTTTCGCGCCATCTCGATCTTCGTGTGAACATCGTCGTAATGGGTGGCGACGCCTTGTTCGTTCACGTAAATCAGCGCGCCGCTCACGTGGAACAATGTCATCATCTCTCCTTCATCGACCACCAGCGTGTGAACTTCGCCCGGCGGCTCGAAGATGTACATGCCTTCGCGCGCGACCCAGTCGTGTTCCAGGTACCGCCAGGAGCCTTTCAGCACGTAGCCGTGGACGGGCGCCGGATGGCGATGCCGGTTGAGCATGCCAGATTTCCGGACGCGGAGGACATTGACCCATTCGCCATTGACGGTGTTGAAGAGCAGCGGACGGAACCAAACGTTTGGCGCCTGCGGCACCCAGAGCCGCTCGTCGTCCGGAATGACCGTCGCCACGGCGTCTGCGACGGTCTTCGTTGGCGTGGTTGAGGTTTTATTCATGAATGAATCATCCTGGCTGGTTCATGCGACGCGCGCGCCCGCGATTTTCTAACTGTGGATCAACTCCAGTTCTTGCGTGATCAGGCTTTTCACTTCCAGAAAATGGCTTTCGTCGTCGGGATCGAATTGTTTCGATCGCGCGAGGCCCAGGTAATAATTGAACTGCTTCCAGCACTCCAGATGATTCTCCAGTTGATCGATCAACTGATCCAGCTTCTTGTTGCTCATACGCGAAGGAATAATTGGAACGTCACAACAGGCCAGTGGCCTGTTGCACCCCCACGAGCAGTTCGTTTCCAAAAAGGGGATTGCCAACTGGCAGCTCAACGCAGACATTAATCGTGACTCAACTCGTGCGCCTTATGAAAAACCGTGCCTTCACGCTCATCGAACTGCTCGTCGTCATCGCGATTATCGCCATCCTGGCCAGCATGCTTTTGCCCGCGCTCAGCAAATCGCGGCTCAAAGCCGAGCAATCGTATTGTCTGAACAACATGAAACAAATCGGGCTGGCCGTCGCGATGTACGCGCCGGACTTCGATGAGCGATTTCCCTTGTGCAAGAATTGGGGCCGGTCCTGGGGCGACAGCTACCGGCTGCGCAACGATAACATGTGGATGCCGGAGTTGCTCGAGCCGTATCTGGGCAGAAATCAGGCGAAACCGACGAACTATTCCGCGTCGAAAGTTCCCCAGCCCACGCGCGGGACGTTCGCCTGTCCCACCGGCATCCGAACGAAAGATCTTGTGGCCCCGCGACTGCAAAATTTCATCCGCGACAACGACCACGTCAGTTATGTCTGGAACCACATTTATCTGAAGAAGGACAATTCCACCTATGAAGAGAAACGTCCGGTGAGCGGCCGCCGCACGGAAGACGTCGGGAGCGCGTCGCGAGCGGTGCTGGTCTGGGAGATGCCCTACTGGACTCCGCTTCTCTCCGCGCATCGGGACGCGCTCAACCTGGTGTTTGCCGATGGCCACGCCGCTCTGGAAAAGCGCAAGCTGGACGAATTCGACTGGTGGGCTTACCACAGCCGCCGGGGCTGGGAGGACTCGGACCTGACGGGGAAGACGCAAAAGCAGTAGGGCAGGCATCTTGCCTGCCTGGACGGACTCGAACTGAACTTACGAAAAAGTCAGAGCAGATTTCAAAAGGAGAAACCTTGGGTTCTTCGTTTCCTTTGTTTGCTTCTGTTTTTACAAAAGGCAGCGAAGAGAACAAAGTAAGCGGGGAGTTGCATCGGGTGACCGTCCTCAAATCCAAATCTTGAGAGGTCGGTGCGGAATTCACCCCCGATTTCATGGGGAACTTCGTGCTATCGCGCTTGCGGGCGAAATTCCGCTTTCGCTCTGGGCAAGAGTTCCTTGATGTGGCGGATGCGGTCGGTGGTGACAGGGTGAGTTCGCAGAAACCAAAGCCCGTGGTCGCTCCCGCCCGTCGCGGCAGCAAAGCGTTCCCAAAATGCAACGGCGGCTTCCGGATTGTAGCCCGCGCGGGCCATGTAAATCAGCCCCATCGCGTCCGCTTCGGATTCGTTTTGCCGGCTGTGCGGCAAGGCCACGCCCAGTTGGGTCCCGAGTCCGTAAACCATGGACATGGCGGCTTGCGTTTTTGGATCGGATTTGGCCAGGCTCATGCCCAGGACTTGCCCGCCGAGTTCGCGCAACAGGGCTTCGCTCATGCGCTCGGCGCCGTGATGCGCCGAAGCGTGGGCCACTTCATGGCCCAGCACTGTAGCCAGGCCGGCTTCATCTTTGGTGATCGGCAGGATGCCGGTGTAAACGCCGATCTTCCCGCCGGGCAAACAAAAGGCATTCGCTTCCTTGCTTTCGAAGACCACGAATTCCCATTGCGCGTCCGGCAAGTCGTTCGCGGCCGCGGCCGCGATGCGCTTGCCGACCTTTTGCACCAGCGCGATCGCCGCGGCGTCGCGGCTGACGGGCACTTCCTTCTTCATCTGTTCGAAGCTCGACAAGCCCAATTGCATTTCCTGCCCCGGCGAGAAGAAGTTGAGTTGTTTGCGCCCGGTGATGGGCACCGTGGCGCAGCCGTTGAAACCGAGAAAAGCGGGAAGTGAAAGCGCGAGGACCCAGGCAAATCGGCTCAATGATTTTTGCATGGGCGCAATAAATCACACCGCCGCGCACTCGACAATCCGGACTCTAACGGGTTACCCAAGCCGCGGCTTATTCTCCCACGTAGGACGGCGGCCTGTATTCGACGATGTACGTGATCACCTTGTACGCGATCAGGACGAAGGCGATGAGGAGGACAATCTGGAAAGGGGTGATCTTGGGGTTGCGCCCGAAAACGCGGCGGCGCACGCGGCTCCACATCGAACGGTGCAGGCGATGGCCGCAATACCCGCAACGCGAGGCGGAACGCACGGTCGAATGCCCGCAATTATGGCAGGAGATGTAGAGACGCGAGCCGCACTGGACGCAATGGTTCGTGCCGGCGGCGTTGGCCTGGCCGCATTTGGCGCATTCGACCGGCGCCTTGCCTTTTTCTGCGGTCTTTTCGGTTTCAGACATCGGAGCGAGTCATGCCACGCAATTCACGAGTGCTGTCAGCGGGCTGCGCAGGAGGAACGCGCTTGAACCCGCACACTTTCGAGGACGGGCGCTTTCGTAACTGAAGCGCCGGGAGGTGTCAAACCCAAGAATGGTTGAGTGCTTTCTCCCTCTCTTCCCTGCCAGGGAGAAGAGGGGCCGGGGAGAGGAAGGCCGTCCTTATGGGTTGCCCCTTCCCATGAACCTGCGTTGGTTTGTAGTCCCGCCTTTAGGCGGCTCCGGCGCTCCGGACAGGCTGAAGCCTGGACTACGAACCGTGCGTGGTTCATGGGCCGTGGGCATGGTTCTGAAACCAACGGAGCTTCCCATGAAGCGTGTCTTCGGACCGTGGCCTTTAGGCCGCTTCAGCGCCGAACTCGAGAGCGGGGCCGGAAGCAGCCTGAAGGCTGCGGTCCGCGCAGTTCCCGGTTCATGGGCCATGGGCATGGTTCTGAAACCAAGGAAGCTCTCCACAATCCTCTCCCCACTCACGCCTCGCGGGGAGAGGATGAAGACTCCCAATCAAGGCCAATCACACCGAATCCCGAATCACCCACGGCGTTCTGTAGCTCGGCCGTTTGAGGAATTGATTCGCTTCGGGTGTCCTTGGAAATGTCTCCGTTTTCGCGTCGAAGGCCAGCTTGGTGTTGCCCATGCGCCAGGCGACGTTCGCCAGATGGCAAAGCAGGATTGGATCAAATCGCGCGCCGCCTTGACGTATGGCGCGCTCCGGCTTTGCATGCCGACGGTGACGACGCGTTGGTACTTGCGCGCGGCCTCGACCATCTTGCGGCCTTCCCAGGCGATTGATGGTTTTCATGGGATTTCAGATGCAAGATGAGGCTCCGCGGGAGCGTCGCCCCACCCACCATTGTTTGGCACTGACATTTCAATTGAGGGTGCTGCGCCGCCGCGCAGCCCCACCGGGACCAGAATAGGAAACGGACCACGTAGGTGGCACCGTCACTGTTTGAGTCGATAGAATTTCCGCGTCCCACTCAGCGCGATTGTCTTCGGACTGGTTCCTCCCACGTCGGCCCACGGACCGGTGACGTCGTCCGCGCCTTGCAACGTGCCGCTTCCGATCCATTCGAGTATCAGGTTCCCGGCCTCGCGGCGGAAGTTGGTGAACTTGGGTTGACCGGGCGGCGGCGCGGTCGCAGGAACGAAGGCAAGATAATCCACATCCAAAGCGCCGGGCAGAACCGTGAAGCGCAGAGTTCGCTCGCCGGTGAGGTTGACGGTTACGGGTTTGCCCTCGTCGTCTTTCAACTGCACGATGTGCCACACGTCCCAATTCCCCGTGGCTTTCGCCTTGAATGTCCCCAGCTTGACCTTGGTTTGCGCGGCCGTCGTGGCGCCACCGGTGATCTCGGCCAACTCGCCCGCTTCGTCCGCGCCGCCAGAAGCGAGGTGCGCATAGACGTTGTAATCCTTGGCCGGTGTAGGAAAGGCTCGCGTGTAATTGTACCAATCGCCTGCGTCGTTCCAGCCGACCACATGATTGACTTCGATACTGAACGAACCCCGGTCCAGACCCGAGGCCGGTGGCGCGGCAGTGTCTCCGAATTTTCCGGCTTCGACCCCTGTTCCCGGACGATATACCGCCTGCGCGCTTCCTTTGTTCACTTCAAAGTAATCGATTCCCAAATCCGATCCGTCGCCGAGCGTGCCATCGACTCCATCGCCAAGGTCCTTGTACGCGCCACCCGGATACTTTCCCGTCATCCCAATGGGTTTGTCTTTGATGTATTTTCCATGGCCGAAGTTGAAATCTTCCGCCTCGATGAACAGCGTGCCGGCCGCAAAGGCTTTCTCCGTGATCCGCGTTGAAAAATCCCAGCTCACGGTCCGGGACACCGGAGGCGTGCTTAAATCGGCGTAAGTCAATGTGACCTTGTGCTTCGATCCTTCGGCTAACACGCTCGCGAGAGTCGCCGTCGCGGTGGTGGTGTCGCCGGACTTCGACGCGACCGTTTTAAGCGGCGCGCCGTCGAGCGTCATCGTGACGGTGGCAGGGTTGATTTTGTTGGAACCGTCCACGAACACCGCCTTGATCGGGCCTGTTCCAGATTGGTCTTGAGCGCCGACGCCCGGCGTGACCGAGCTGATATAGGCGGGGGGGGCGCCGGCGGTCGGGCGATAGGCTTTGATCGCGGCTGGGTCACTCGTATCGTTAATCAGGATCTTCTTGTTATCCGGCGTCACGCTGAACCATTCCACCGCCGAGTCGCCCCCGCCCTCCTCGTAAATTAGGCGGAACGGATACACGCCCGCCTTCTCCACGACGAACGTAAAGGTCGTATCGGCGACGCCGCGGCCGCCGTCGAACTGGCCGAGCCGTGTCGCGAACTGGTCGCGTGGGTCGCCCGAAAAACTGGAGACGCGAAACCCGTCGTCGCTGTTCACGCCCATCTTCACGGTGCCGGCGGGCAAGCCGAGGTAAGCAATGATTTCCAGAGAGTAATTATCGTCGTTGGTGCCGTCGTTCGCGAGCCCGGGCGTGTTTTGCGTATCGTTGTTGGTGAAGCTGCCCTGGCCCCCCGTGTTCCAATAATTGATCGTGCCGGTTTCATCGAAATAATCTTGCCCGTATTGCCTGGTTTTGAACATCGAAGTGTCGGCCTGGTTGTCGCCGTGCAAACCCGCCAGTTGCTCCTCGGTCCAGGCCAGATTGTTGGGTTGCCCGGTGGATTTCCAGGTGCGAACCAGGAACCCCTTCTTGCTGGTGTCTGGCGTGACTGCGGCCGAGACCGGGATGACGTTGTAGTTTTCCACGGTGAAGGACCATTCTTTGGTGAAGTTGGTGTTCTTATCATCTTTGTAGGTCACCTTCGCTTTGTGAACCGAGTTCGGGGCGAAGATCTGGGCTGGCACGTAGCGGACCGTCGTGACTTCAGCTTGTTTCGTCGAAGTCCCGGTCACGGCTGAGCCGTCCAGTTCGAGCGCGACGGAATTCGGCGCCAATTTCGTCGTGCCATCGACAAAGATGACGCTGATCCCCAGGTCGTAGCGAGCGGCCCTGGAGTCTGGCGAAGGCGACACTGAGGCGGTCAAGGGTTCCACCGGCGCCGTCGTGGTCGTGATCGGAGTGTCCGCCGGAACCAGCACCGCTTTGCTGATCAGCGTGCCGTGGTTCGCGAACCCCGAAGCATCATTGACCACCCCGTTGACCGCTTCATCAAAGTGGTACAACGCGACCGTATCCCCGTCCGGGAGGAACGCACTCTTGGGGAGAGGATACCCGGCTTCGGTATAACGGACGACTTTTGAAATGCGGACCTCATCGACCAGGCCGGTGAAGATGCTGTGCGTGTCGCCGCCGCGGGTGCGGCGGCCTACTTTGAATGTGTCCGGCGAATCATTCAGGATCCCGGGCTTGTCAAACGCCTTCAGAAACTTCCCGTTGACGAAGGTGCGGATAGTGCTGCCGTTCCAGGTCACAGCGACGTGCGTCCATTTGTCCACCGGGACGTTTTCTTCGCTGTTCCACCATTCCCACGCCCCGCCTTTTGGTTGAACGGCGGTCTGGAAGGTCTCATCTTTGACGGCAATCTCGTAGGCGTCTTCCTTGTTCAGGATCATGTTTTCGCCTGTGTTGATCGCTGGCTTGACCCACGCCTCGACGGTAAAGGCGGTGCCCAGGTCGCCATCCAGGCTCCGGTGGTCGGGAGCGGCGAAGTAACTCTCCGGATCACCTTCGAGTTTCAATGCCATTTGAGCCGCATCACAGAAGGGAATCAGAGCCCCGACACTGCTCAGCAGGCAAAACGTCTTGAGGAGGTTGTTTTTCATAAACGGGAGGAGGTTTGGCGAAATAGGCACGCAGATTTTCCCTGCATGCGAGTCATCGTAAACTGAGTGTTTGGGTGAACGCCGGGACAGTAGGCCAGAACCCGGATCGGGTCAAGCGGAGGGGCAGACTCGGATTGCGAAGCATTGCCCATCTCGCGGGCGTGGCTACAATTAACCCGGCCAATCTGGCAGGACTGGCCGGAAACCCTTCGAGCAATGGCATGATCTCGGTTGTCGAACCGCAGCCCGCAGGCTCGGCCGATCTGGCCGCGCGCGTAGAAGCCATTTTTTCGCCGACCGGCCTGTTGTCGAAGGCGAGTAACTTCGAGTATCGCCCGCAGCAGCAGCAAATGGCCGTGGCGGTGGCGCACGCGTTGGAGCGCGGCGAACCGCTGATCGTGGAGGCCGGGACGGGCGTGGGCAAGAGCCTGGCTTATCTGATTCCTTCGATCCTCTTCGCGACCGCGAAAAAGAAGAAAGCCGTCGTCTCGACCCACACCATCAATTTGCAGGAACAGCTCACGCAAAAGGATTTGCCGATGCTGGAGAAGATTCTGCCGGTGAAGTTCGATTATACGATGTTGAAGGGACGGGGGAATTACCTGTGCCGCCGCCGCTTGCTCAAGGCCCTGCACCAGTCCGACAGCCTGTTCACAACGACGGAGACGGAGGAGCTGCGGAGGATTTGTGAATGGTCGAAGACCACGGAGGACGGCAGCTTGTCCGACTTCGAGGCCGAACCCGACTTCAAAGTCTGGCAACAGGTGTGTTCGGAGCGCGGCCTGTGTTCGCCGAAACTGTGCGGCCCGAATTCGGAGTTCGCCAAGCAACACGGCGCTTGCTTTTTCCAGCTCGCCCGCCGCCGCATCCTCGCCGCCGACGTGCTCGTGCTCAATCACACTTTGTTTTTCACCTTGCTCGGCACGCTGGAGGAGGAGGTGCAGGACGGCGTGCTGTTCAAGAATGATTTCGTGATTTTCGACGAGGCGCACACGGTGGAGCACGTCGCCTCCAAATACATTGGCGTCAGCGTGGCCAACGGACAGCTCCGGTTCGTGTTGCACCGCTTGTGGAATCCGCGCACGAAGAAGGGGCTGCTCAACGCGCTGCACCACGGCAAGTCCATGGCTCTCGTGGAAGAATTGCTGGACCGAAGCGACGCCTTTTTCGACGCGGTGGAAGAGGCTTGCGATGAAATGGCGCGGTCGGCGCAAGCGCGAAGACGCTTAAGTCCAGGTTCTCGCGGCGGTTTGAGTGACGACTCCGAGGCGGCGGCGAGCCGGTCCAGCCGTTCCTGGAGCGAGCTTCGCATCCGCCAGCCGGACCTGGTCCCGGATGAAATTACCCTGGCGATGCAGCGCCTGCGCGAATCCATCAGTGAACTCGTCAAATCCACGCACGACCGAGAGTCCGCCGAGGAACTCCTGGACTGCAACCGCCGGTTGGTGGACTTGCGGGAAGGCATCGCGGCTTTCCTGAGCCAGAGTTGCGAGGAACATGTGTACTGGGTTGAACGCACGGGGAAAACGCAGAAGAATCTCGCTCTCAATGCGGCTCCGGTCGATGTGGCCGGTTTCTTGCGCCGGCATTTATTCGGCGCACCCACTTCCGTCATCATGACCAGCGCCACCCTGGCGACCAAAGTAGGGCAGGCTTCCAGCCTGCCCCAAGAAAGCGAACCGTCCAAGAAAGGTTCCGGATCGAGTCCAGTCACACGCTCTATGGGGGCAGGCAGGATGCCTGCCCTACCTTTTACGCCGTTCGATCCTGACGCACCCGTGGCACGTTACGGGCGGCGCCTGCCGCATTGGCGTCAAGAAGGCTGCACTTACTTTATTACATTCCGATTGGCCGATTCGATTCCGCAAGAGAAACTGCGCCAATGGCAAAGCGAGCTTGAGCAATGGCTCAACGAGAATCCTGAACCACACTCGACCGCACAACGCGCCGAATACCACGAGCGTTTCACGGAACTCTTCCAGCAATGGCTGGATGCCGGTCACGGCGCCTGCTGGCTGCGTGATCCGGCGCGGTCTGAGATTGTGGAAAAAGCGCTCCGCTTCTTCGATGGCGAACGCTATCTGTTGGGGAATTTCGTGATCATGCCCAACCACGTTCACGCAGTCGTGCATCCGGTGCAGGGCCACGAACTGAGCGACATTCTGCACTCCTGGAAGTCTTACACGGCGAACAAACTCAACCAGGTGATCGGACGGACCGGGAAACTCTGGCAAGATGAGTCTTTCGACTGCATCGTGCGCTCGGCGGCGCAACTGGAGAAATTCGCGAACTACATCCGCGAAAACCCTGAGAAAGCTGGCTTAGCTCCGGGAGAATTCCGTGTCGGAGGTGGTACCGCTGTCGGCGGGCCGAGCTCAAAAGTAGGGCAGGCTTCCAGCCTGCCCAAGGAGGACTCTTCCCAAAACGTTCCCGTCCCGGGTGCTTCCACACCCGCCATCGGGGCAGGCAGGATGCCTGCCTTACAGTACTTCGCCAAGCGGGTGGGCGGGGAGGATGCTGCGGCGCTCCAGGTCGGGTCGCCGTTTGACTACCCGCGGCAGATGAAATTGTTCGTGGTCCGGAAAATTCCCGATCCGCGCGAAGACGGGTACGCCGGCGCGTTGACGCACTGGATCGAGCACTTCATCCGGATGACGCACGGCAAGGCGTTCGTCCTGTTTACCAGCTTCAAATTGATGCACGACGTAGCCGAGCGCCTGGAATCCTTCTTCGACCGGCTTGGGCTCGATTGCTTCGTTCAAGGGACCGGCCTTCCGCGCACGGCCATGCTTGAGAAATTCAAGGCCGACGTGAATTCCGTGCTGTTCGGAACGGACAGCTTTTGGCAAGGCGTGGACGTCCCCGGCGAAGCGCTCTCCAACGTCATCATCACCCGGCTGCCCTTCGCGGTTCCGGACCACCCGCTCATCGAAGCACGGATTGAAAAAATCGAAGCCGCCGGCGGCAATGCCTTCACCGAATTCTCTCTCCCGGAAGCGATCCTCAAGTTCAGGCAGGGGGTCGGGCGCCTCATTCGCGCCAAATCGGACAAGGGCATCGTGGTGGTGCTGGACAATCGGATTCTGACAAAGACTTACGGACGTTCGTTCCTCGACGCCGTGCCGAAATGCCCGCAGGAAGTGGTCTGACCGGCTTGACCGTTGCGCTTGTCATGTCGGGCGATTTCGCGCAAACTCCCCGGCATGTCGGAGATCGTAAAATTCGTTCATCGGGGCACCAGCCGGATCACTCCTCGCATTCTGAAGGGCATTCACAAGAAACTCCCGTTCTTGAAAGTGGAATTCGCCACCATCAATGCGCCGAAATTTCCGCACCTGGTGGATCAACTGGAGTTCCTGGCGGACATGGTGGAAGACTTTGCCGAAGGCGCGGCGGAGGACGTTCCTTATCTCACGACGGCCAGCGCGGCTTTTGCGCTGGCCTACGCGCATCGGCAGTACGATTTGATCCCCGACAAAGATCCCGAATTCGGCCACGCGGACGATTCGGCGATCGTGCGCGCCGTGCTGATCGAGCACGAGCGCTATCTGGCGGAGTACGCGGCCCGGCGCGGGCTCAACTGGGCCAAGATCACGGTGAAGCCTTAGAGCCTGTCTGAAAATTGTCTTCTGGGTGGAACAGGCCACCGGCCTGTTGCGGCGGGCTACCAGCCCGCCGGGCCTTTTGGCGGCAGGTTGCCGCCAAACACGGGCTGGTAGCCCGTTCCACCCATTTTTCAGACAGGCTCTTAGCCGTATCTGTTCAGTTCAACCACGAATGCACACGAATCCACACGAATTCGGACGGGATAAATTGGCGATCGAACTGGTCGGCAGCGAGTCACGAAAAGGTGGCCAGTGGCGCGGGCGTCGCGAAAGCGCCGGAACTCAATCCGATTCGTGTTCATTCGTGGTTGCTGACTGAATCTGAGTTCTCCTTTTCTGAAGCCAAAAACTGCACTCGGCTACCACAGCTCCACAGGGCCTTTCGGAACGGGAATCGCATTCCGCTTTGCCGCCTCGGGTGGGTCCATGAAAGAAGACACCAGCGGCGGAGGTTGATAATTCGGCTTCAGGTTTCCGTTGGCATCCAGGAATTGTTCGCGCCACTTCAGATAGTGGTCCAGGGTCGCGTAAAAATCGGCGCGCGATGAAATCGTCACGACGCGTTTGTTGAATTCGCTGGCCGGGCCGAACCGCTTCGCATACCACGGCGCAACTTTCCGGAACATCCGGCAGCCATGTTCTTCCCCGAAAACTTCCACCATCAAATCCAGATGCCGGCGCATGACGCGAATGCGTTCCTCGAACGCCGGCTCCGGCCGCAGTTCGCCTGTCGAAAGAAAATGATCCGTGTGCCGGAAGATCCACGGGTTGTAAAATGCGCCCCGGCCAATGCTCACGCCCGCGCAGCCGGTCTCGTCTAACATTTGTTTCGCGGCCTGCGGGGTGGTGATGTCGCCGTTGCCAATGACCGGAATCCGTTTCACCGCCTGGACCACCGCGCGAATGCCGGCCAGCTTGACCACGCCGCCAAATCCCTGTTCGCGCGTGCGCCCATGAACGGCGATCGCTGCGACGCCGACGTCCTCCAGCACTCGCGCCAGATCGGGCGCCGTCCAGTTCGCGTCGTCCCAACCCAGCCGCATCTTCGCCGTCACCGGAATCTTCACGGCCTCGACCATCCCTTTCACGAGCTTCGCCGTGCGCTCCAGATCGGTCATCATCGCCGATCCGCCGCCGATGCGGCAGACCTTGCGCACCGGACAGCCCATGTTGATGTCGACCGCGGAAATGCCGATGGATTCTAGATAAACCGCGGCGTCGCGCATCTCCTCCGGGACCGAACCGAACAATTGGACCGCCAGGGGCTGGTCCGCCGGACAACTTTCAATGAGCTTGAGCGCTTTGCGGTTCTTCTCCAGCAACGAGCGGGCGTTGACCAGATCGGTCGTGGCCAGAACCAGGCCGCCGAGTTCGCGCAGCGTCAGCCGAAAGGGCAAGTTGGTGTAACCCGCCAGCGGCGACAGAAACAAATTCGATTTAAGTTCGAGCGAACCGATGCAAAACATGCGGCGGGACTATGCCACAGCCCGGGCCGCGCTTCCAGCCTGTGCGCTCGAGGCTGCTGAAGCCAGTGCGTCCACAAGTTGTCGGTTCCATGAAGGCCCTGGCTGGGTGGAGCGGGCTACCAGCCCGCCTCGCGCGGCAACCTGCCGCGTGAAAGGTCGCGCGTAATTCCTTGCGATCCGTCCGGGACTGATCCGCGACCGTTCCGTCCGGCTGGTAGCCGGACGGCACAGGCAAGTTGCCTGTGCCACCGGCAACATGTGGATGCACCGTCTCTTTTGAGGCCGCAAAAATCGCATTGCTCTTGTGCGCGTTTTGCCTCATATACTTCCTCCATGCTCGCCAAGGTGTGTAGTGCAGCCGTCAACGGTATTGAAGCGTATCCGGTCGAAGTGGAGGTCAATGCAGGTTGGGGAGACACGGTCGTCGTCATCGTGGGTTTGCCCGACGCCGCCGTCAAAGAATCCCGCGACCGCGTCAGTACCGCGATTACCAACTCCGGTTTCAAATTCCCGCTCGGACGCTCGACGATCAATCTCGCGCCCGCCGACGTCAAAAAGGAAGGCCCCAGTTTCGATCTGCCCATCGCCGTCGGCATGCTCGCCGCGAGCGAACAATTCGAGTCCGGCCAGCTCGAAAACTTCGTCCTGGTCGGTGAACTCGCGCTGACCGGCGCGGTGCGCGCCGTCAAAGGTGTCTTGCCGGTCGCCCTTCGCGCCAAAGCCGAGGGCCGCCGTGGCGTGTTGGTGCCGACGGAAAATGCCCCTGAAGCCGCCGTCGTCGCCGGTCTGCAAGTGATCCCCGTCCAAAATCTGCGCGAGGCCATTTCCTTTCTCGAAGGCGAAGTGAACATTGCGCCCACGCGCGTGGATATCGCGTCGCTCTTCGCCGAACCGCTCGAGGACGACCTGGATTTCGCTGAGGTCAAAGGCCAGGAATCCGTGAAGCGCGCGCTGGAAATCGCCGCCGCCGGCGGCCACAACGTGCTGCTCATCGGGCCGCCCGGCACCGGCAAATCGATGCTCGCGAAACGGCTGCCCACCATTCTGCCGCCGCTCACGTTGCCGGAGGCGTTGGAGACGACCAAAATTCACAGCATCGTCGGGTTGTTGGAGCCGCGTCAGGCGCTCGTGACGCGGCGGCCTTTCCGCGCGCCGCACCACACCGTCAGCGACGCCGGATTGCTCGGCGGAAACGCGAACCCGACGCCGGGTGAAATCTCCATCGCGCATCATGGCGTGCTGTTCCTGGACGAATTGCCGGAGTTCAAACGCAACGTTCTGGAAACGCTGCGGCAGCCGCTGGAAGAAGGGCGCGTGACGATTTCGCGCGCCGCCGGTTCCATGACCTTCCCGTCGCAATTCATGCTCGTGGCGGCGATGAACCCAACGCCCGACGGAAAGATGCCGCACGAATCCCGCAGCTCCCCGCGCGAAATTCAGAATTACCTGGGCCGAATCTCCGGACCGTTGCTTGACCGCATCGACCTGCACGTCGAAGTTCCGGCGGTGCCCTTCAAAGAGATCGCCAGCGCCAGGACCGGGGAAACCTCCGCGCAAATCCGGGAGCGCGTCGTGGCGGCGCGGCGACGGCAGCAGGAACGGTTCGAAGCGCGGTCGCGCATCACGTGCAACGCGCGCATGAGCAGCCGCGACTTGAAAGTGTATTGCCCGCTCGACGAACGCACGCTGGAACTGCTGAAGAACGCCATGGACGACTTTCACCTCAGCGCCCGCGCCTACGACCGCATCTTGAAAGTCGCGCGCACCATGGCCGACCTGGCCGGCTCGCCACAGATTCTCTCGGACCACGTCTCCGAAGCGATTCAGTTCCGCTCGTTGGACCGCCAACTCTGGACGTAATATATCCTTTCGAGTCGCCAGCAGTGGCCGATTCTCGCAAGCTTCGTTGATGCCGCAACCGAACCAGATTCGCGCCGTCGTTTTCGACATGGACGGCGTGCTGACGGATTCCGAACCGCTCATCAACGAGGCGGCGGTTCGGATGTTTCACGAAAGGGGACTCGCCGTTCAGCCCGAGGATTTCCTCCCGTTCATCGGCACCGGCGAGGATCGCTACCTCGGGGGCGTCGCTGAGAAATACCGCTTCCCTCTCGACCTGGCCGCCGGGAAACGGCGCACCTACGAAATCTATCTGGAACTGGTGCCGGCGCGCCTTCAGGCGTTTCCCGGCGCGGTGAGTCTCGTCCAATCGTGCCGGGCCGCCGGACTCAAAGTCGCCGTCGCCTCCAGCGCCGACCGCATCAAAATCGAAGCGAACCTTCGCAAGATCGGGCTGCCTCCGGACCAATGGGACGCCCTCGTCTGCGCGGAGGACGTGAAATTCAAAAAGCCCGCGGCCGACATTTTTCTGGCTGCGGCGGCCAAGCTCCAAGTTGCGCCTTCCGATTGCGTGGTCATCGAGGATGCCGTCAACGGCGTGCAAGCCGCGAAGGCTGCGGGCATGCGTTGCGTCGCCGTGGCGCAAAGTTTCGGCGCGGAAACATTGCAGAAGGCGGATCTGATCAAGGCGCGGATTGCGGACGTTTCGATTGCCGAATTGAAGGGGGACTTGCCGGTGCCATCCCCACCCCTTCACCCTTTCCATGAACCGTCTTCTCGGACTGTGGCCTTTAGTCCGCTTCAATGCTCGCCTGCAGAGAGTGGGCCGAAACAGCCTAGAGGCGGCGGTCCGCGCGGGTTTCGGTTCGAGGGCCGTGCGCACGGCTGGGAGGCCGTGGAAGCTTCTCAGGAGGAGAATTTGGCCATCGAACCTTGGGGTTTTTGGGCGAGCCTGGGACTGACTTTGGTCATCGGCGTGGGAGTGATTCTCACGCAAGTGGCCATTACGTTTGCCTGGTTGTTCGTCGCGGGCTTGCTCGGACAAAGGGCGGCGTTGGAGGGCATCGAGTCGAACGGGCTTTTCCTGGCCGTGGCCACGTGCGCCACCGCGCCGGTCGCCATCGGGCTGGCCTGGGTGTTTGCCGCCGCTCGCCGGACGCTTCCGGTCTCGGATTATCTTGGGTTGAAGCCGGTGACAGGCCGCGCGTTGTTTCGTTGGAGCCTTGCGCTGGGCGCCGTCATGGTGGCGAGCGACGGCCTCACGTCGCTGCTGGGCCGCCCGATTGTGCCGGAGTTCATGCGCGACGCCTATCAAACCGCCGGCTTCGCGCCTTTGCTCTGGCTCGCGGTCATCGTGGCTGCGCCTTTGGGCGAAGAGACGCTCTTTCGCGGATTCCTCTTCCAAGGCCTGGCGCATTCGAGAATCGGCGGCTGGGGCGCGATCCTTTTGACATCCGCCGTCTGGGCCGCCATTCATCTGCAATACGACCTTTACGGCATGGCAACGATCTTCGTGGCGGGGCTGCTGTTAGGCTACGCGCGACTCAAGACCGGTTCGCTGTATGCGGCCATCTTCATGCACGCGCTGATGAATCTGATCGCCACGATCCAGGTCGCTGTGTGGCATCGGCTCATCGGGTGAATCCGAGAGTTGGCGCGCCACGAATTTGCGGCTGCTTCGGATCGGCGTTGGGATTGGGAATTAGAATTCCTACATGGACTATTCGAAGATCATTACGATTGAGCCGGGCAAGCGAAGCGGCAAGCCTTGTATTCGTGGCATGCGCATCACGGTTCAGGACATTCTTGAGTATCTGACCGGAGGCATGACCGAAGCGGAGATTCTAGAGGACTTCTCTGAACTCACCCACGATGACATTAAGGCGTGCCTGGCCTTTGCGGCAGATCGTGAGCGGAAACTTTTCGTGGCACCCGCGTGAAGCTTTTGCTGGATGAGAACGTCTCGGATCGTTCAGCAGATTGCTGACGTGTTTCCTGGTTCCACCCACCTAAAGGCCCTTGGCCTCAAGGAAGCCGACGATAGCGTTGTTTGGGCGTGGGCGCAGCAGCGTGGGTTTTCGATCGTCTCCAAGGACACGGATTTCTGCCAGAGAGCCGTTGTGTTCGGCTATCCGCCAAAGTTCATTTGGCTTCGGGTTGGCAATTGTCCGACGAGCTTGATCACAATCCGTCCCTACCGCTTCATGAGCAGAGTTGCCGCTTTGGCCGATGTTGACATTAGCTGGATGCCCGCCAAAAGTAGCTTGATCAATCGCGCTATCACAAATGAATCGCTCATCATCAACGCTGGTTTGTGTTCTGGCCGCCCTGGCTTCACCGAATTTTGCATCGGTCCAGGCGCAAGAAAAAGTGGACTTCACGCAGCACATCAAGCCGATCCTGGAAACAAGCTGTTTGAGTTGCCACGGGCCCGAGAAGCCCAAAGGCCGCCTTCGGCTCGACACCCGGAGCGGAGCGATCAAGGGCGGGGATAACGGCACGTCGCTGGTCCCCGGCAAGCCGGATGAAAGCCCGCTCTACAAGCTCACGATTTTGCCAGCCGACGACGATGCCTTGATGCCGCCCCCGTCCAAAGGCGGCCCCTTGCCCAAGGACAAGACCGAGCTTCTCCGCCGATGGATCGAGCAAGGGGCGGTTTGGCCGGACTCCATCACCTTGGCGGTGGCGCGGAAAATTGATTTCGTGAGAGATATCCAACCAATCCTCGAATTCTCCTGCGTGAGCTGCCATCGGGAAGGCCACGATGACGGCGGGCTGCGGTTGGACACGAAGGAATGGGCGTTCAAAGGCGGGGACAATGGTCCGGCGCTCAATCCGGGAAAACCACTGTCCAGCCCGCTTTATACCACCACCGTCCTGCGCTCCGATCACGAGTTCTTGATGCCGCCAAAGTCTAAGGGCGGCCCCTTGCCGGCGGACAAGTTGGACCTTTTGTGGGATTGGATCATGCAAGGCGCAGCCTGGCCGGACGGAATCAAGCTCGTTCCCCGCAAGGCCGAGCAAGCCGCGACCGAAGATTTGGAGACGGTGAACGCGATTCACCAGGCGATCCTGGCCAAGCTCGACGTGACGAACCAGACTCAGATGAAGATTTACACCGACAAGATTTCCGGAACGGACGTCACGTTCGACATGGTGCCGATCCTGGGCGGCGAATTCGTCATGGGCAGTCCGGAAAAAGAACGCGGCCGCAAGCCGGACGAAGGTCCGCAACACCGCGTTGCCATCGAGCCGTTCTGGATGGGCAAACACGAGGTGACCTGGAATGAGTACGAGTTGTTCATGTATCCGGAGGAAGAAAAGAAGATCCGCGCGCTCCGCCAATACAACCCGGCGCAATTTCCGGGCGCCGACGCCGTCAGCCGTCCCACGGCTCCGTACGTGGAGATGAGCTTCGGCATGGGCAAGGACGGTTTCCCCGCCATCAGCATGACGCAGCACGCGGCGAACAAATATTGCCAGTGGCTGAGCGCGAAGACGGGCCGCTTTTATCGGTTGCCCACCGAAGCGGAATGGGAGTACGCCTGCCGCGCCGGCACGACGACGGCGTACTTCTTCGGCGACGATTCCGCGAAGCGGGGCGATTACGCGTGGTTTGTGGACAACAGCGATGGCAAGTACCAAAAGATCGGCAAGAAGAAGCCGAACCCCTGGGGCCTTCACGACATGCACGGAAACATTGCGGAATGGACCCTGGACCAGCACGACCCGGATTACTACAAGCAGTTCGTGAGCACGCTGGCTGCGAGCCCATGGAACAAGGCGACCAAGCCATATCCGCACGTGGCACGCGGCGGTTCCTGGGATGACGAACCCGAACAACTGCGCAGCGCCGCGCGCCGGGCTTCGGACCGAAGCTGGAAGCAGCAGGATCCGCAATTGCCCAAGAGCATCTGGTATCTGACCGACGCCCAATTCATCGGCTTCCGCGTGATTCGGCCGCTCAAAGTCCCCCCGCCGGAGGAGCTATCTAAGTATTGGACAAGCGGCGTTGAAAAAGATTAATTTCGCGGGGTTCCAGGAAGCACCGATGGACTCGAATCCTCTTGACCCGGATCAACGTCAAATCGGTTTGTATGTGAGACGTAAGCCCATTCAAAAGACATCATGAACGAACCAGCGAAACTCAACGACACGCAACATCCCATGAAAGAATCCTCTCCTATTTCCCGCCGCCAATTCCTGAAAGGCGCCTCGGTCGCCGCCGGCACCGTGGCCGCCGTCCAATTTCCGTCCGTTAACGCCCAGGCCAGGCAACCCATGAATGCGATCATTATCGGCGTGGGCGGCCGCGGTTCGGGCGCCGGTGGCAATTTCCTCGAAGCCGGCAAGAACGTCGGCGTCGATGCGAAAATCGTCGCCGTGGCGGACATTTTCCCCAGCCAGGCCCGAGCGGCCGGCGCGCGGTTCAATGTGCCGGACGACAAGTGCTTTGGAGGGTTCGACGCTTACATGCGAGCGCTGGAAGTTCCGGGAGTCAATTATGCCGTGATGGCGACGCCGCCCGGATTTCGTCCGGCACACTTCAAAGCCTGCATCGAAGCCGGCAAGCATGTCTTCATGGAGAAACCGGTGGCCGTGGACGGTCCCGGCGCGCAGATCGTTTATGCAGCCGGCGAATTGGCCAAGAAGAAGGGTTTGAAAGTTGCGGCCGGCACCCAGCGCCGTCACGAGGCCAATTACAACGAGACCATCAAGCGCATCCAGGATGGGATGATCGGCGACATCGTCGCCTTGCGCGCTTACTGGGTCAATGGCGGCCCGATCTGGCACCGAGGCGAGCGCGGCGAAACCGCGTTGGAGAAACAGGTGTCCAATTGGTACCATTACATCTGGTTGAGCGGCGATCACATTTGCGAACAGCACGTCCACAACATCGACGTCTGCAACTGGATTATGGGCGGCCACCCAGTGAAATGCTGGGGCCAGGGCTCCCGCCAGCAACTCGGCAACAAGTCCGGAGAAATCTGGGACAACTTCGACGTTGAATTCGAGTACGCCAACGGCGTCCGCATGTTCAGCTACTGCGGCCAGATCAAGCGCAACTGGGCGTCGGTGAGCGAAGGGGTCCACGGCACGAACGGCTCGGCCAATCCGGCGAACACGATCTTGTCGAGGAGCGGCAAGACACTCTTCCGTTTCCGTGAGAAGTTCGTGAGCGGCTACGTCCAGGAGCACATTAACCTGATCAACGCCATTCTGACCGACACCGAGTTGAACGAGGCCAAGAACGTCACGGACAGCACGCTCACTTGCATCATGGGCCGCGAGGCGGCCTACAGCGGCAGCGCGGTGGAGTGGGACGCAATCCTGAACTCGAAGTTCGCTTACGGTCCGGAGCAGGTTTACAAGGATTCCTCCAAGATGCAGTGGGGCGATTTCCGCACTTTGCTTCCACCCATGCCAAGCGTTCACGATATCTTCAAGGATCCGCCCGTGGTTCCCGTCGCGGCGCAGGCGTAATGGAAGGCCGGATGTAAGAAACTCACCCCTTCCCCTCCCAGGAGGGGAGCCGAATAAACGCACGCGCTGCCGATGTTTCCCCTCTTGCCCCTCCTGGGTGGGGCGAAGGGGTGGGTTCAGTCCGGATCGAGAAACGACTGAAAAGGTTTCGACTCGTACGTTTCGAGCCTCTCCTCCGGACTCCGGACAATTCTCGCCGCAGCTCCGGGAGTTCGATCAATTAACTTCAACCCCTTCTCCGGCCCGAGCACGCTGACGGCAGTCGCCAGGCTGTCGGCGGTGGTGCTGTCGCGTGCGATGACAGTCACCAGGCTGTGATCGGTCACGCCGACGCCCGTGTGCGGATCGACGAGGTGAGAGTAACGCACGCCGCCGATCTCCAATCGCTGAGACAAATCGCCGGACGTCGAAATCGCGGCGTGCTTGAGCAGCACGTATCGGTTGGTGGGGGCGTTCGGCACATCAAGCGTGGCAATTCCGATGCGCCAGCCGGGCCGTCCAGGCGGAGGTTCACCCACGCCAATATCGCCGTCACCCGCGACCAGAGCCCGTTCAATCCCCTGCGCGCGGAGCACCTTTAGCGCTTCATCCACGGCGTAGCCTTTGGCGATCCCGCCCAAATCGAGGCGCATTCCCGGAACGAGCAGCCGCGCCGTTCGCGTCCTGGGATTGAGTTGAAGGTTCCGATAACCAACCGCCTTGCGCGCTTCGGCCAGGCGTTTCGGATCGGGGAGTTCGCGAACTCTCCGTGCTCTTCGCCATAGATTCACGCAAGGGCCGACCGTGACGTCAAACGCGCCACCGGTCCGGCGCGCCAGAGCCTGGGACCGTTCCAGAATCGTCCACAGATCCGGACTCAACGGCGCCTCGGCTCCCTGGCCCGCCGTCCGGGAGAGGCGGCTCAATTCGCTCTCCGTCTCGTAATCGCTCATGATGGCGTTCAGTTCTTTGATCCGGTTGAACGCTGCCGCGGCTGCGCCTTCGGCTTTCGACGCGCTCGGCGCATACAGCACGATCCGAAAAGCCACGCCCATTTGCGGCTGGGTGAATTCGTGGCGAGCCAGAGCAGTTTCCCGAATCGGTGTATTTAAGTGCGTGCACGAACCAAGCGCAGTCAGCATCGCAAGGAACGGAACAAGGCTTGATCGCGGCCTGGCCATGAGGGTACCCAACGCGACGAAGCCGCGAGTTAACAAACCGCGGATCACGCGGATGGCGCGGATAAGAATCAGACCACCCGATCGGGTTCTGTGCCTATCCGCGCCCATCCGCGAAATCTGCGGTTCAGAAATCCTTTCAATCTTTCTGATTTTCGACTTCAAAAAGGTGTGGCTCAGTCGGCAGAGATCGCTGTCTTTTTGAGCAAAGCGCGGAGTTCTTGCACGGAGGCCGTTCCCGTCGTCCCCAACTGGTGGATGACAATCGACGCGCCCAGCATCGCCAGCTCCAGGCATTCCCGCAGCGTGGCGCCTGCGGCCAGGGCCGTGGTGAGATTGGCCGTCACGGCATCTCCAGCGCCAACCACGTCGATCTCGCCGCGCACCGGCAAGGCCGGGACGTGCTGAACTTCGCCGCTCGGATCAGCGCCGACGATTCCGCGCTCGGCCACCGTGACAAAGACTCGGCGCCCTTGCTTGCGGGCCAGACCGGCCGCTTGCTTTTGGATTTTGGCCAGGTCCGTGGTGGCGCGGGCGCGGGTGAGGCGCGCGAGTTCGGCATTGTTCATTTTGAAAACGACCTTGGGAAAATTCCGCAGACCGCGCCGGCTGTCCGCCACGATGAGCAGGCCCGGAAACTCGCGCGCGATGCGTTCGATCATTTCCAGGACCTTTTTCGAGACGACGCCGGTGTTGGCCAGATCGACCTGGTCCAAAAGAATGAAGGTATCGACGTGTCCGGCCAGATACCAGGCAGCTTGCTGGAGACACTCGATGACCGAGGGCGGCGTCGGCGTCCAATTCTTGATGTCCAGGCGGTTCAATTCCACCGGTGGTTCCCCCGGCTCCACGACCAGCGGTTTGGTGTAGGTGAACGTGCGGCGTTGGAACGTGGGCACAAAATGATCCAATTGCACGCCGTGTTTGCCCTGCAACGCCCGCCGCAGTTCCCAGCCTTCGCCGTCTTCGCCGCAGAAGCCGACCGGAATAATCTCCCTCAAACCCAGCGCCACCAGGTTGTTTAGAATGGTTCCCGCGCCGCCAGGTTGAGACCGGACGTTCACGACATTATGGACGGGGAGGCTGGTCTCAATGGAGGTTTCTTTCCTTCCTGGATCGATCTCCAGATAACGGTCCAGGCAGAAATCTCCAATCACCGCGACTCGAAGCTTCGAGTAGCCGGAGGTTATGGCGTCAAATCGTTCCACGTTCATGCCGGATGCAGAGCAGGGTCTGTTCCCTACAGGAACTTTCATTGTGACGATTGTGACCGGCACCTGCAATTTCAACTTGAAGCGCCGTGCGTTTCGGCGTTTATTGTGGGCGTATGCTCCAGATCCAGAGCGGCGCATTGACGAGCAATTGCCAGGGCATGAGCCGCCGGTCCGCCATCAAGGCCGGCTTTCTGGGATTGCTCGGTCTCACGTCAGCGGACTTGCTCCGGCTCCAGGCTTCGGGCTCGGCCGCTCGGGACAAGAAATCCGTCATTCTGATCTGGCTCGATGGCGGGCCGAGTCATCTGGAGACTTACGATCCAAAACCCGAAGCGCCGATGGAGATCCGCGGTCCCTGGCGTGCGATCGAGACGAACGTGTCGGGCATCCGGATTTCCGAAATGTTGCCGGAACACGCGAAGCGCGCGGACAAGATGGTTTTCATCCGCTCTTTGCACCACAACAACGGCGATCATTTCGCAGCCGCGCACTGGATGCTCACCGGCCGTTACGGATCTCATGCGAGCGACCTGCCGCAGAAATATCCATCCGTCGGCTCGTACGTGGCGCGGGTGCGGGGCGCGAATGCCCCGGGCGTTCCGGCTTACGTGGGTTTGCCGGCGGCGCAGAGTATCTACATTTTTCCCGGTTACCAGGGCGCGGCTTATCTCGGCGCGGCTTACAATCCTTTCGACGCAAACACGCAGCAAAAATATCTGGGCGCGACGGACAAATCGAAGATTCAACCGCCCAAGTTCCTCGAAAACCCTGCGGCGCAACCGGAGCGCATCCGTGGCCGAGTCGATTTGCTGACGCATCTGGATCATCTGCGCCGTGACCTCGACAAAAGCGGCACGATGGACGCGATGGATCACTACAACCAGCAAGCGATCAATCTGCTACTCGGCAACAAGGCGCGCGAAGCGTTCGATATCGAAAAGGAAAAGCCGGAGACGCGCGACCGCTACGGACGCGGCTCTTGGGGGCACTACACTCTGATGGCCCGCCGATTAGTTGAGGCGGGCGTGAGTTTCGTCACGGTCGATATGCCTCATTGGGACGACCATTCACAAATCGAGAAAGGCCACGGCGCAAAACTGCCGGTGATGGACAAAGCCGTGGGCGCGCTCGTTCAAGACCTCGCCGACCGTGGCATGCTCAAGGATGTGCTCGTGCTCGTGATGGGTGAGTTTGGCCGCACCCCGCGCTTGAACCAGGGCCAGCCAGGCATTTCCGTGCCGGGCCGCGATCACTGGGGCGAAGCGTTTTCCGTCATGCTCGCGGGCGGAGGTCTGCGGACCGGGCAAGTGGTGGGCGCGACCAATGACAAAGGCGAACGTCCCATCGAACGCCCGCTCACTCCGGCGGACGTGCTCGCCACCGTTTATCACGTCCTCGGCATCGATCCGCGGCAGACTTTTCTCGACAATTCTGGCCGGCCGATCCCCATTCTCGATTCGGGAAATCCCATCCGGGAAATCATCTGAGTTTCAAAGCATAGCGCGCATAGCAACCACCAAAGCCACAAACGCTCCGATAATCAGGAGGGCGCACCAGTCCTGTCTGAAAAATGGGTGGAACGGGCTACCAGCCCGTGTTTGGCGGCAACCTGCCGCCAAAAGGCCCGGCGGGCTGGTAGCCCGCGCAACAGGCCGGTGGCCTGTTCCACCAGAAGACAATTTTCAGACAGGCTCTTACCGGGTTAATGGCTTCCTGTGCCGTATGCACACGGTTTGGAGACCACGGAAGTTTCCATGGCTCGCCCGCAGCGCCCGCTCAGTTCTTCCGCACAAACTTCTGCGCGCGCTTGCCGATGATGTCGCCGGCGTAGAGATTGCCCTTGGAATCGAACGCCAGGCAGTGGACCCAATTCAGTTCGCCGGCCTTTTCCTGGCCGTCCTCGCCTTTGGGCACCGTCCAGAGCTGGAGAAGTTTGCCGTCCGTGTTGAACTTCATGAAGACTTGATCCTTGGGCGGACAACCGAGCGGCGCCGTCGGATACTTCGGATCGATCCGCCATTGCATCGGGGATGAGCCGCAAACCCAAACCTCGTCCTTGCTGCTCATCCAGAAACCCCAGGGCACGATCACGTCGCGCCACGAGTCGAGCAACTTTCCGTTTCGATCATAAACTTGAATCCGCACGTTGTTGCGGTCCGCCACGTAAAGACGGCCTTTGGAATCGGTCTCGATGGCGTGGGGGATGCTGAAGTGTTGGGCGCCCGTGCCGAGCGATCCCCACGCTTTGAGGAATTTACCGTTCTTGTCAAAGTGGACGACGCGCGCGTTGCCGTAGCCGTCCGAGACGAAAATGTCTCCGTTCGGCGCGATCGCCATGTCCGTGGGTAAATTCAGGTGCCTGGCGTCTTCGCCCTTTTCACCGGGGGTGCCGAGCGTGAGCAGCACTTTGCCTTCGGGCGTGCATTTCCGCACCACGTGCAAGCCGATGTCTGAAAGCCAGACGCTTCCCTGGCGGTCGATTTTGATGTGATGCGCGCGGCCTACGATATCTTCGCCCCAGGCGCGGACGAACTGGCCGCTCGCGGTATAGACCTGCACAGGAGGATTGGTGCGCGTGAAGATCCAAACGTTGTCCTGTTTGTCCACCGCGAGGCCGGGCATCTCGGCCCACCTGCAATGCGCCGGGCGCTGCGGCCAGGCCGGATCGACTTCATACCACGGCGTGAGATCGACGCGGGGATAAGCGGGCCGATCGGCAGGACCCGCGGCGCCCTCACAAAAATGGACGGGCACCAGAAAAGAACACGCGCAGACAGAAGCAATAAACTGCGACCATCTCGATCTTAACAAAAGCAAACGAAGGAACCGAAGAACAGAGGAATTGATTGGATTCGAGTCGCCCTCGTCGCGCGGACTGAACAGCCGTGCAATGCCCGCGTGGCCAAATCTGCCATTCCCGAAGCTGCGAGTCTTCGTTCTCTTTGTTGCCTTTTGTTCAACTGAATCGCGGCGGACGAGAGATCGGGGTGTCATAATGCAAGTGGGTTGAGGGCGTGGGCCACAAATCAGATGGGCATTTGACGCAAAGCCGTCTTGAGGATCTTCCCGGTGGCGTTGCGGGGCAGACTCGGCAGGAAAACGACTTTGCGCGGCACTTTGTAGTCGGCGAGCTTGCCGCGCACAAACTGGAGCAGAGCTTTCTCGTCCGGCGCCGCGCCGTCGTCCGCCACGGCAAACGCAATCGGCTGTTCGCCTTTGCGCGGATCGGGCACGCCCACCACCGCGGCTTCTTTGATGCCCGGGAACTGATAAATGACTTCCTCGATTTCGCGCGGATAGACATTGATGCCATTGACCAGGAGCATGTCCTTCTTCCGGTCCGTAATGTAAAAATAGCCCTCGGCATCGCGATAACCGAGGTCGCCAGTGAGCAGCCAGCTGTTGCGCAGCGCCTTGGCGGTTTCTTCGGGTTGATTCCAATAACCCGCCATCACGTTGCCGCCCCGCACGCAAATCTCTCCGACCTCGCCGTCCGGCAACCTTTCGCCGGCGTCGTTTTGGACGCAGACCTCCACGTCGGGGATCGGCTTTCCGATGGAGCCGGTTTTCCACGGGCCGTGGATAGGATTCAGCGACACTACCGGACTGGCTTCGCTCAAGCCATAACCTTCGATCAATGGCACGGGGAATTTCGCGTTGAACTCCTTCTGGATTTCGCGCGGCAAAGGCGCGGCGCCACTGACGCACAGGCGAAGCGGAACATTCGGCGGCACCGGCGCGTTGGCCAGGGCGCGGAACAATTGCGGAATGGCGGGCAGAATCGTCGCTTCATGTTGGATGATTTCCTGCAGGATGTTTTTGGGCGGATGCACCGACTTGATCAGCACAATCGAGCCGCCAACGAGCAAGGGCAGCAGGATTCCGACGCACAGCATGAAGCTGTGGAACATGGGCAGCAACACCACGAAACGGTCGAAGCTGACCGCTTCGAGAACCTGCCGGCAACTCTCGACGTTGTGCAGCAAGTTGCCGTGCGTGAGCATCGCGCCTTTCGGACGGCCGGTCGTTCCCGAAGTGTAGATAATCACGGCGAGATCCTCGCGCTTTCGAGCGCAGGAAAGTTCGGGCGCCACGGCCGACTTCTCCGGGCCGCCAAAATCAGTCGTGTGAATGAAGCGAAGCTCCGGAAGACCGGAGGCCAGCTGCGCCAGCGCGTCACCCATGGACGCTTCGGTGACGAGGACGCGGATGCCGGCGTCCCGCAGGATATACTCGACTTCCTGGGGCTTGAGAAAATTGTTGATTGGCACCACGACGGCGCCGGCGTTCAGGATGCCAAACAGGGCGGAGACGAATTCGGGACAGTTTTTGAGCCAGATTCCAACGCGGTCCCCGGGTTGGACGTGAAAAGCCTGCTGAAGTTTTCGGGCCAGGCCGGCGGACTGCGCGGCGAAATCGCGGTACGAATACACCGAGTCTCCCCAGAACAAAGCGGTTTTGGCAGCGTTTTGATCGACCGAGCGCGCGAAAGCAGATACCAGGTTCATGCAAGTGGGCAGCTCAAACTGCCGCGATTGAACTCGGCCCGGCTGGAGCCGTCAAGTTTTGGCGCCAAATGAAGAATCGTCTTTCGCGTGATTGGCCCTTGGGTTTATGTAGCGCCGTGATCGATAATGCTCCAAAGCTCGCGGCTCTCATCCACCGCATTCAGTCGGCGGAATGGATCGCTCTCGATACGGAGGCGGACAGTTTGCACGCGTATCCGGAGAAACTTTGCCTGATGCAGATCAGCTTGCCGGGAGAAAACGCGATCATCGATTCGCTGGCCAAAGTCGATCTGACTCCGCTCCTGGACGCCTTGCAAGACCGTGAATTGATTCTCCATGGCGCGGATTACGATCTGCGCCTTTTGTGGAAGAGCTTTCGATTTCGTCCGAGCGCGATCTTCGACACGATGTGGGCCGCGCGCTTGCTCGGCTATGAGGAATTCGGGTTGGTGCATCTGGCCGCGAAGGCGCTGGAGATCCAGTTGGAGAAGGGGCCTCAAAAAATGAACTGGGCCCGGCGTCCCCTGTCCGAGCGCATGGAACAATACGCGCGCAACGACACGCGCTACCTCCGTCCTTTGGCGGAAACGCTGTCCAGTCATCTGGAAAAACTTGGACGCCTGTCCTGGCTCCGCGAAGTCTGCGCGCGGGTCGTTCAGGAATGCGCGCAGGATCGAATCCTGGATCCGGACGAGGTTTGGCGCGTGAAAGGCAGCGATCGGCTCAGCCGGCGGGGCCTGGCCATTCTGCGCGAGCTCTGGCATTGGCGGGAACGGGAAGCGATCGAAAAGAACAGGCCGCCGTACTTTATTCTGAGCCACGAAAAACTGACCGCCCTCGCCGCCGAGGCGTCCGAAAACCGGCCCGTGTCGGAACTCGTCCCCGTCGCTTTCTCGCCCGTGCGCCAGGCGAGAATGATGGAAGCGCTGGAGCGCGGCCTGCATTGTCCGGCCTCGGCGCACCCCAAACATCGGCGCGGCTACGGACGCCGCCTCACCCAGACAGAGCAGAGCCGGTTTGAGGAATTCAAGCGGCGGCGAGATGAGCGCGCCGCGCAATTGAACATCGATCCCAGCTTGATCGCCAGCCGGTCCGCGCTGGTGGCGCTGGCCCTGGACGGGGACGGACGAACCGGCGACTTGATGGCCTGGCAACTCGATCTCTTGCGAGACTAAGGGTCTGAGCAAAAATAACTTCCGGTTTTGGCGGGAGCGCCGCCTGGCCGGATGCAAGGCGCGAGGAGGGAGCATCCCCGTTTTGGGGCTGTGACCGACGAGCAACGCCGCAGCCGGCCAGGCGCCGCCCCGCCCCG